>Ga0102593_1000286_pt1 | contig 107154 bp, 86 predicted proteins | sample AraplaCol_mMS_r2_2_FD_76862 | JGI IMG/M metagenome (GOLD analysis project Ga0102593, IMG submission 76862) | Arabidopsis root microbial communities from North Carolina, USA - plate scrape MF_Col_mMS_r2 (SPADES assembly) (version 2) | ecosystem: Host-associated > Plants > Roots > Endosphere...
TCGCTTTCCCCGGCGATCGTAGATCATCGTCCTACGGACCATAACCTCAACGCCCCAGGTTCAAAGCCTCACCCCGAAACCAAACTTCCCGACACACATCACAGCCCGCCATCAGGCGCGTTTTGCGTTTCTGGGGGACCCGCCTGCCCTAGGCGATCGTGGCTGATCCTGCACGCCATAAAGGTGGCCGAACCCGGAGCTTCCAAGGTAGACATCGGCGCGGCAATACTAGGCTCACTTTCAACCTAAAGGCTGCCGCGTGTCGCAACGCGCGGTTCAATAAGGCGATGTTCTGCAACATTCCGGCCGTTGATCCGGCTGAGCAGCATTTCCGCTGCTGTGCGGCCGAGCTCGGCGGGGTTCTGGTCGATGCTGTCGAGGCCGACGAGGGGGATCGCTGCGACGGGGGAATTGTCGTAGCCGATGATCGCAAGATCTTCCGGCACCCGAATACCGCGCATGCGTGCCATGTTGACGAGCGGTACCGCATCGAGATCCGACCAGACGAAAACGGCGCGTGGCCGGTCCGGCATATTCAGGAATGCTTCCATTTCCGCATGACGGTCGGAGGAAACTGGCGGCAGGCGGATAATACGATCCTGCAGCTCGAGGCGCCTTGCTGCTTCAAGATAGCCGCGTTCGCGTTGTATGGCGACGACCGTCGGTGGCGAATCCATGAGCTCGTAGCCGAGCATGGCGATATCGCGGTATCCCTTCGCAAAGGCCGCCTCTACAGCGATGAATGCCCCCCTGCGGTCATCCGAATTGACGGAGTCATATGTCTGCGCCTCGCTTTCATGGTGCGCGATGACGACGATGGGGATCTGCCTGGCGTAGCGATCCAGGACTTTGCCCGATATCCGTGGCGCAATGATCAGCACGCCATCCATCCGGTTGTCGATCATCGACTCGATCATGGAGGTCTCGATGGAACTGGCGGAATGCCCGATCCCGATCATTGATTTGTAACCGCCTCCAAGCAGTGCGGCGTTCGCACTCTCCACCACGCCGGCCAGGAAGGGGTTGCTGAGCTCGATCACCAGAACGCCCACCGTACTGGTCTGGCCGCGCATCGCGCGTGCGGCGACGGACGGGCGGTAATTCAGCTTCTCGATCGATGTCTCGACCTTCTGCCGCAAGCTTTCGCTGACGCCATAGGCGTTACGCAAAACCTTGGAGACCGCGGCCACCGAAACCCCGGCATCAACCGCCACATCACGGATGGTGATGCGATCCTTCGGTTTGTTAACGTCCTGAAAATCCATGCAGAAATGCTCTCTCTCCGGTGTCGCCGCCGATTATAGGGAAAAAGCCCTTGCCACGCAATTCGATTTGTAGAATGATATACATAGAACGATATACACACCGTGTGGGAGCGCGGTTGGAGGAGAGGTATCAATGAATATCGCGACGCAAGGCACTACCGTGTCCGCTTCAAACGACGTCCGGTCCGGCGCATCGATGATTGCGCCATCCTGCGACGCCGGTCAGGGAAAGGCGGGCAGCTTCGTCTCCGCAACCTTCAACATCGCCACCCTTCCGCGTACAGCTACGCTGCGCATATCGGCGCTCGGCCTCTACCGTGCCTTCATCAACGGCAAGCGGGTCGGTATCGACCTGCTCACGCCCGGCTGGACCTGCTATGACGACCGTATCGCTTACCAGACCTATGAAGTGTCCGATCTTTTGGTCGTCGGCGAAAACCGGATCGAGATCTGGCTTGGCGATGGCTGGTACCGCAGCCAGCTGATGTGGGCCTCCAACCCGATCGTCAATTGCTGGGGAGACCGGGTAGGGGCGCTTGCAGACCTTCGAAGTGGCGACGCCCTCCTTCTGCAGACGGACGCCAGCTGGCAAAGCGGCTTCACGCCTGTTCTTCGCAATGGCATCTATTTCGGTGAGGACTACGATGCGCGGATCAAGGTACGCGATATTGGCGGCGTCGAAATCCTGCCGTTCGACGAGACAAAACTTGTTCCGCACGAAACGGACGCGGTCCGTGAGCTCGCCGCCCGCCCGCCGCTTGACAGCTGGGTGGAGGCCGATGGCCGGACAGTCTATGACTTCGGCCAGAATGCTGGAGCCTATATCCGCATACGCGTGCAAGGCGAAGCCGGTGCGCAGATCCGTGTCGAGCATTCAGAAGTGCTCGGTCCCGACCGTCACTTCGACAATCGGAACTATCGCAGCGCCCGCGCCGAGCTTGTCTATACATTGAGCGGTGACGGAGAAGAATCCTATGCGCCGCTGTTCACCTTCATGGGCTTTCGCTACGCGCGCCTCAGCCTGACGGGACGCGTCGAGGTGCTGGCGATCGAGATGGTGCCGATTTCCTCGGTGCCTGTGGCAGCCGGCGGCTTCACGTGCGGGGTCGATGCTGTCAATCGGCTGGTCGAGAATACGATCTGGTCGCAGCGTTCCAATTTCATCGAGATTCCTACCGATTGCCCTCAACGCGATGAACGGCTTGGCTGGACTGGCGATGCACAGGTTTTCGCCGGAACCGCCTGTTGGCTTGCCGACAGCCAGTCCTTCCTGCGCAAGTATCTTCGCGATGTGATGCATGATCAGCGTCCAAATGGCGCCGTTCCGCACTTCTCCCCCGATCCGACGCGTCTTCACCCGATCACGGATCGCGGCGACTGGGCGGGCTCCACCGGCTGGGGGGATGCGATCGTCATCATTCCGTGGCAGCTCTATCTGCACTACGGCGACAAGGCTGCCCTGGAGGAATGCTTCCCGGCGATGCTGCGGTGGCTCGACTATCTCTGGAACATTTCTGACGGACCGGTCATTCGTCCACCTGCTGTGTGGGGCGAGCATGGATTTACCTTCGGCGACTGGCTGCAGCCGGTAGGCGATAACCGCAAGCCGCGGCCGACCGTCGCCGACGATTGCGCAGCGACACTCTATCACTTCATTTCGACCGAGATCGCGGCGCGGATTGCCCGTGTCATCGGCGAGAATAGTCAAGCGGAGCGGCTGGCGTTGCGGGCTGCCGAGATCAGGCAAGCTTTCAAGCACGAATTCTTCTCGTCATCGGGACGGATCGCCCACAATGATCAGACGTCGTGGGCGTTGGCGTTTCTCTATGGCCTGGTGCCGGCCGAATATGAGGAGGCTGGTCGCGCCTACTTCCGTAAGGTCGCTGAAGAGACCGATGGTGTCATTGGTACTGGCTTCATCGGCACGCCGGCGCTGCTGCCCGCGCTTACACGCCTCGGTATGCTCGACCTTGCTGAAAAGATGTTTCTCAACCGCAAGGTTCCGGGCTGGCTCTACCAGGTCGAGCGCGGCGCGACGACGATCTGGGAGCGCTGGGACGCGCTTGCCGAGGACGGCACGATCTATGATCCCGATATGAACAGTTACAATCACTATGCCTATGGCGCCGTATGCCAGTGGTTGTTCGAGGATGTCGCCGGTATCAAGCCGAGGGAGGAAAACCCGGCATTTCACGAGATACTGTTCGATCCAGCGATTTTGCCGGCGCTGTCACCGGTCTCGGCCTGGCACGACACGGCCCTTGGACGCGTGGAGGTGCAGTGGAGCCTCGAGGCAGGGCAGGTGACCTGCAACCTCGCTCTACCGGCCGGCATGACCGCGCGAATGGATGCGACAACGAAGCGCCGCGCGCTGCGCATTGACGGACAGGCCGTCGCTCAGGGAACCTCGGCAACCATCGCCGCCGGCCGGCACGTCATCGAGTTTGCGATCTGACATCGGGTTTGGCCTTGCCACAACCAAAAGCGGAAATCATCCTGGTCTTCAAGAGGAGGAATTGACCATGAGAATGACGAGATACGGCATTGTTGCCGCAAGCATGCTGGGCTTGTCCGCCAGCGCCGCATGGGCCGACGTCACGCTCGGCATTATGATCGACACAAATCCCGAGTCGATCGCGTCCTTCGACGCCGTCTCAAAGGCCTATAGTGAAAAGCACCCGGATGTCACCTTCGACGTCGAGCAGAGAGCCGGCGGATCGGAAGGCGACAATATCGTCAAGACGCGGCTGGCAACCGGCGAGATGCCCGATATTTTCCAATACAATAGCGGCTCGCTGTTCCAGGCGTTGAAGCCGGAGCAGACGATCGCCGACCTATCGGATCTTCCTTCCGCAGCCGGCATATTGGATACGTTCAAGAAGGTCGTCAGCGCCTCCGATGGTCATGTTCGCGGTATTCCGTTCGGGCCGGCCATGGGTGGCGGCATCTTCTATAACAGGAAAATCTATGCCGAGCTTGGCCTTCAGCCGCCGAAGACCTGGGCCGATTTCATCGCCAACAATCAGAAGATCAAGGCGGCCGGCAAGGTTGCGCTGGCGCAGACTTACGGCACGACGTGGACGTCGCAGATCTTCGTGCTGGCAGATTTCTTCAATGTTCAATCCGAGGTTCCGAATTTCGCGACGGACTATACGGCGAACAAGGTGAAGTACGCGACCACGCCGGCCGCACTGCGTGGCTTTGAGCATGTAGAAGAAGTCGCCAAGGCCGGCTTCTTTAATGAGGACTTCGGCGCTGCGACCTTCGACGACGGCATGCGTATGGTATCGACCGGCGAAGCCGCACATTACCCGAGCCTGACCTTCGGCATCGGCAATATCCAGCAGAATTTCCCCGACAACCTGCAGGATGTCGGCTTCTTCGCCGTGCCGGGCAACGATGCAGCCAAGAATGGACTGACGATCTGGATGCCGGCGGCGCTCTATCTCTCCGCAAAGGCAGAACATCTCGAAGAGGCAAAGAAGTTTCTCGATTTCGTCGCCTCGAAGGAAGGCTGCGAGCTGATGGCCAAGGCCGTGCCGTCCGGTCCCTATCTGATCAAGGGCTGCGAACTGCCGAAGGATGTGCCGCAGGCAGTCAGCGATATGCTGCCCTATTTCGAAACCGAGGGCCGCGCGGGTCCGGCGCTCGAGTTCCTTTCGCCGGTAAAGGGCCCGGCGCTCGAACAGATCGCGGTCGAGGTCGGCACCGGAATTCGCTCGGCCAAGGATGCCGCTGCGCTCTATGACCAGGACGTGGAAAAGCAGGCAAAGCAACTCGGCCTGCCGAACTGGTAACGGCTGCAGCCCGCATCCCGCATGGCTTTCGCCGCGGGATGCGGGCCAGATGTTCAAGGAGCCGCCATGGTCGCGCGAAAATCCCCTTATCCCTACTGGTTCGTTCTGCCTGCGGCGGTTGTGTTCACCACGCTCTTTCTGGCGCCCACGATCGCATCCTTCTGGTTCAGCCTCACGCGCTGGGATCTCTTCACCACCCAGTTCATCGGCCTGGAGAATTACAAGCAGTTCTTCCGCGAGCCTTTCCTGATCAAGGGACTGATCAACACGGTCATCTATGCCGTGACGACATCCGCGGCCAAGACCGTGCTCGGCCTGTTGCTTGCCGTGCTGCTGACGTCGGGAATTTGGGCGCAGGGCGCGCTGCGGACGATCATCTTCTTTCCCGTTCTCGTCTCGACCATTGGCGTCGGCATCACCTTCTCCGTTCTGATGCATCCAACCCGCGGCCTGATCAATGTCGCGCTGGCGACGCTCGGCATCCACGGCCCAGGCTGGCTGACGGATCCGGCGCTTGCGCTCTATTCCATCGTCGTCGTCGACGTCTGGAAGGGAGTGGGCCTCGCGACGGTCATCTACATCGCCGGTCTGGCGTCTATAAGCCCCGATTACTACGAGGCGGCGCGGATTGATGGCGCGACACGCAGGCAGATGTTCTTCCGTGTCACCGTCCCTCTCTCCAAACCTGCAACAGTGACGGTAGTGACCCTTTCCCTGATCGGCGGTCTGCGCAGTTTCGATTTGATATGGGCGATGACCAAGGGTGGCCCCGGCTTTTCTTCCGACGTTCTGGCAAGCGTCATCTACAAACAGTATCAGGCCGGCTTCTACGGACTCTCGACCGCGGGCAATGTCATCCTTTTCCTCCTGATCGGTCTGATCGTCCTGCCGCTCACTGCCTGGTTCAACCGTAAGGAGATCGACCTGTGACGCGGCGCCAGCTCTACACCGGGATAGTGGCGATGCTCGCCTGCGGCGTGATCTTCGTCATGCCTTTCCTCTTCGTCTTCCTTACCGCCGCCAAGACGCGGCACGAGGCCCAGGCGCTGACCTTCACGTGGCCCAGCGAATGGCAGCTTTGGCAAAACTTCATGGATGTGATCGAAGCCCGGAACTACATGCTCTTCCTGGCCTATTTCAACTCCACGGTGATCACCGTGGTCGCGGTGACGCTGCTCGTTCTTTTCGGAGCCATGGTCGGTTATGTCGTCCAGCGGCGTCCCTCGCGCTGGAACACGCTGATCTATGGCTTCGTTCTGGCAGGTCTGATGATCCCGCCCGCCGTCGTTCCGACGATATGGGTGCTGCAGTCGCTCGGTCTCTTCAAGACCATATCCGGCATGATCCTCATCCAGATCGCCTACGGGCTATCGTTCACGATCCTGCTGTTTCGAAGCTTTATCGCCGCCATTCCGCGCGATCTCGATGAAGCGGCAATCGTTGATGGTGCCAAGCCGCTGCAGATTTTCTTCCGTGTCGTTCTGCCGCTGCTGAAGCCGGTCACGGTCACGGTCATCGTTGTCCAGTCGATTGCGATCTTCAACGATTTCACCAACCCGCTCTATTATCTTCCCGGCCGGGAAAACGTCACCGTGCAGCTCACCCTCTATAATTTTCAGGGGCAGTTTCAGACACAGTTCAATCTGCTGTTCATGAACATCCTGCTGGTGACCATTCCGCCGCTCATCGTCTTCATCTTCTTCAACCGGCAGATCGTGGCAGGCATGACGGCCGGCGCCGTGAAAGGGTAATTCATGACAAGTGTCGTCCTTCAGGATGTCCGCAAGAGCTTCGGCAGCCTTGATGTCATCAAGGGCATCGATCTCACGATCGAGGCCGGTGAGTTCTGCGTCTTCGTCGGGCCGTCTGGCTGCGGAAAGTCGACGCTGCTGCGCATGATCTCCGGTCTGGAGACTTCGACTTCGGGAAAGATGTTCATCGACGGCAAGGATGTGACTGCGGCCGAACCATCCGAGCGCGGCATCGCGATGGTGTTTCAGTCTTATGCGCTCTATCCGCATCTCACCGTGGCCGAGAACATCGGCTTTGGCCTGTCGCTTGCCCGGCGCCCCAAGGCGGAAATCGCGGATAAGGTCAAACAGACGGCGGAGACGTTGCAGCTGGCACATCTGCTCGATCGCAAGCCGAAGGCGCTTTCCGGCGGGCAGCGTCAGCGCGTCGCCATCGGGCGTGCGATCATTCGCAACCCGAAGGTTTTCCTGTTCGACGAACCGCTGTCGAACCTTGATGCATCGTTGCGTTCGCAGATGCGCATCGAGCTGACCGAACTTCACGCCAAGCTCGGCGCCACCATGATCTACGTCACCCACGATCAGGTCGAGGCGATGACCATGGCCGACAAGATCGTCGTCCTCAATGGCGGAAAGATCGAACAGGTCGGCTCGCCGATGACCCTCTACAACCAACCGGCCACGCCCTTCGTCGCCGGCTTCATCGGCTCTCCGAAGACGAACCTCTTCGAAGGCGAGACTGCTGCGCAGGAGGGATGTAGGATCTACGGCATTCGCCCTGAGCATCTGACGTTGTCGACGACCGACGGCAAATGGAAAGGCGCGGTTCGCTATGTCGAACGGCTCGGCGCCGACGCGATCGTCTACCTCGATGTCCCCGGCTTGCCGTCGCTGGTGGTTCGCACGGATGGGGATCGCAGGCTGGAAATCGGCGAGAAGCTCTTCGCATCACCGGTCGCCGGTAAAGAGGTCAGATTTCAATAGCGGTCAACACCTGCCTGAAGCAGGATCTTTCCATCGCTGAATTTTCGCGCGCAGTCCGTCTGAAGCAGTCACACACTAGAAGGCGGCATGGATTTGCATGGGTGGCGCCCCTCTGCACAGGCCGCCGCCGCATCCCGCACCCCCAAACCTACGTTTGGATTACCGGCGCCCCGGGCCACCGGTAGAACTGTTGCGGGCCGTCACCCGAGCGCCGTTGCGCGCACAAGCGCTGGTGCAAACTCAAAATTCCGTTGTGGCATAGGTCATACGGAGAGGTGACCGGCTGGTGTCCAAGCAACATAGGAGTGCGTCATGCCGCAGTCAGATACGAAAACCCGTCCGCCGGGTGCCAAGCAGCTGAAAGTTCCCTCGGAAAACGCCTTTCATCCCGGCCGCAATGGTGCCGGTGAGCTGGTGCCGTCGCGTTATGCGGTGAAGGTCGGCGATATCGATGTCATGGTCATCAGCGATGGCGTGCTGCCGCTGCCGACCTCGATGCTGGGTCACAATATCGATCCGGCGGTACGGGCGGATTGGATGGTGAACCAGTTCCTGCCGACGGATGCGTTCGACTGGCCGCTCAATGCGGTGGTCGTGCGCAGCGGCGAGCAGACTATTCTTCTCGATGCCGGACTGGGCCTTGATCCCGACCTGCATCTGCCGCGCGCCGGCCAGCTGGTGAAGCGGCTGGAGGCGGCCGGGATCGATCTCGGGTCGGTGACCGATATCGTGCTCACCCATCTTCATATGGATCATATCGGCGGGCTCGTCGTCGAAGGAGTCAAGGAACGGCTTCGTCCCGACCTGCGCATCCATGCGGCCGCCGCCGAGGCGAAATTCTGGGAGGCGCCGGACTTCTCCCACACCCATATGCCCGACGGCTTCCCGGATGCGCTGAGGGCGACCGCCAAGAAGTTCCTGGCGGAATATGCCGATCATCTGCGTCTCTTCGACGAGGAGCACGAGGTCGCTCCCGGCGTCGTTGCCCGCCGCACCGGTGGCCATACGCCGGGCCATAGCGTCATCCGTATCGCCTCCGGTGATGAGCGGCTGACATTTGCCGGCGATGCCGTCTTCACCGTCGGCTTCGACCAGCCGGACTGGTTCAACGGTTTCGAGCACGATCCGGAAGAGGCGGCGCGCGTGCGCGTCGAGCTCTTGAAGGAGCTTGCGGCCACCGGCGAGCTGCTCGTCGCGACGCACCTGCCGTTCCCGTCCGTCGGCCGCGTGGCTGTCGCGGGAGACGCTTTCCGCTGGGTACCTGTGATCTGGGATTACTGATCGCCGGAACGGATGCTGCGAGGTCTGGCGTGTTGCCAGACCTCGCGTTGCGTCAAGCTAAGCCTTTTTGAGCGCCGCCAGATCGCCGCTTTCGAGTGCGGGCAGGTTGGCTTCGATCTTCTCGATCGGCCAGTCCCACCAGGCAAGGTCCAGCAAATCGCGTATCGTCTCGTCGTCGTAGCGCATGCGGATGATCGCTGCCGGATTGCCGCCAACCACCGCATAGGCCGGGACATTGCGCGTGACCACGGATGAGGCGGCGATGATGGCGCCCGGGCCGATCTGAACGCCCGGCATGATCACCGCGTCATGGCCGATCCAGACGTCGTTTCCGACGATGGTGTCCTTCACGGGAATATCCGGATAGCCGAAGGTTTCGGGCTTGAAGATGCGGAACGGGTAGGTCGTGATGCCCGCCATCGGATGATTGGCGGAGCTCGTCATGAAATAGCTGCCGCGGGCGATCTGCACGAACTTGCCGATGACAAGACGTTCCCGGCTTTCGGCGAAGAGATAGGGCGCAAGGATCTCGGCGGTTTCCGCCAGTTTCCCGTAATGCGTGAAGTAGCTGTAATCGCCGATCTCGATGCGCGGATGGTCGATGACATTTTTCAGATAGATCGTGGTTCGCGACACTCTTCCATCGGGATGAGTGACCGGGAAGATCAGCGTGGGGTCGAGAAGAGGCATGGGCGATGTTTTCCGAATGAGCGAAATTTCAAAAGCCGGCCGGTTCAGGTTTCGGCCGGCAGCGTGAAGATGAACGTGGCGCCGAGCGGTTCGTTGTTCTCGGCCCAGAGCTGGCCGGTATGGGATTCGACGATCGAGCGGCAGATCGAGAGCCCCATGCCCATTCCCCGTTCCTTTGTGGTGAAGAACGGCTCGAAGATCTTGTCGGGGAACTGGATGCCGTAGCCCTGATCGTCCACCTCGATGCGAACCATGTCCTGCGTCGAGCTGACGCGAATGCGCAGCACTTTTTCGGAATAGGCAGAGGCCATCGCATCGATGCCGTTTCGCATGAGATTGAAGAGAACCTGCTGGATCTGGATCCGGTCGAAGGGAGCCGGCCGCAATCCGGGCTCACACTGGATGTCGATCCGGACGCCGCGCCGTCTAGCCTCTTCGGCGATGAGATTGCGCGCCTCGAAGACGACATCGGCAATCGCCGTATAGTTCCGCTGGTCGGTGGATTGCCTGAACAGAGCACGGATGCGGCTGACGACATCGGCCGCCGAGTTCGCGCTTTGAATGATGCGTTCCAGCGATTTCTGGGCGCGCTCGAGATTGGGCGGATCGGCGTTCAACCAGCGCTGGCAGGCCGCCGACGAGTTGATCGCGGCCGACAGTGGCTGGTTGACCTCATGGGCGATCGAGGCCGAGAGCTCGGCAAGGCTGGCGGCCTGGCTGGCATGGGCGAGGTGGCGCTGGGCAAGGAGAAGGTTTTCCTGGGCGCGGACCTCAGCATCGATATCGAGGCAGATGACATTCCACTGGATGATCCGTCCTTCGGTATTGCGCATCGGCGCCGCGCGGGTCTCGACCCAGCGGTATTCACCATCGAACCGGCGAAGCCGGTGCCTGTTCGCGTAGGGGGCGCCGGTTGCCAGAGAATGCCCATAGCGCTCCTTGACGCTTGCCAGATCCTCGCGGTGAACGCCGGCATCCAGCGTTTCGGCCAATCGGGACTTGTCCTTGCTGTCGAGTTCCTCGAGATCATAGCCAAGGAATTCCCGCAATTGCCGGCTGCGGAACATCGGCTCGCCGTCGGGAGCCGCGCAGTCGATCATCGCCGGCAGGGTTTCGACGAGCTGCCAGAGGAAGCGCTCCCGTTCCTGCAAAGCTTCCTGCGCCATGATCAGGTCATGGATGTCCGAGCTCACGCCGTACCATTGGATGATGCCGCCGCTCTCGTCCCGCAGGGGTTCGGCTCTCGTCTCCGTCCAGCGGTAGCTGCCGTCGGCGCGAAGCTGGCGGTATCGCTGCCGGTAGGGCGCGCCGGTCTCGAATGATATCTGGATCGCCTGGCGGGCGGTTTCGCGATCGTCGGGATGGATCACGCTCAGCGATGGTGATCCATCGGTTGCGGTAATGTCCTCCAGCATCGCGCCCGTTACTTCGGTGAAGCGCCGGTTCACATAGGTCGGCGTGCCATCGGGCATCGTGCTCCAGATGAGCGCGGGAACAGTATCGATCAATTGCTGCAGCAGGCGCTCGCGTTCGAGAAGCGCGGCCTCCGTCTTCTTGTAGACGTCTATATCCAATGTCGTGCCGTACCAGCCGGTAATCCGGCCCTGGCTGTCGCGTGTGGGGCGTGCCGCTGCCCGATGCCAGACATAGGCGCCGGTGGCGCGCAGGATCCGGTATTCGAAATTCCAGTGTTCGCCGGTCCGCAAGGCGTGGCGCAGGGAATCTCCGACGCGCTTTCGATCGTCCGGATGGGTGCCGCGCTGCCAGCCCTGTTCTCCGCCCTCCAGGAAGGCTTTGCCATCCAGCAACAGGTTCAGGTCCTCGAGAACCATCGCGATCGAGGTCTGCGCCGTCGGCGTGGCATAGGTGAATTGCCCCGAGGCATCCATCGCCCAGGCGCCGCCGTAGAGGCTCTCGATGGTGCGCGCGGCCTTGACGGCTTCGGTGGTCTCGCCGAGAAAATCCGCCGTCGTCCAGTGTTCCCCCTGCCGGGCGATGGCGGGTTCGACCGTGATGCTGGCGCCATTCTCCGGTTCGACCCGAAAATCGACCCAGCGATAGCTGCCGTCCGGCTGAAGCTGACGGTAGCTGCTGACCTGGGGGACGCCATGGAAGAATGCCCTTGCGGTCGCCTGCTCGACCGTCGGGCGATCGTGGGGGTGGACCGTCGCCATGTCGGAGAGAGCTTCTGGCTGCTCGAGTTCGGTGGAGGGCGGCTCCGCCATCGACAGCGGGGGTTCGGCGATCGGGATGACCTCGGCATCGATCACCGTGCCATACCAGCCTGTGATCGCTCCGGTGCTGTCAAAGAGCGGCTGCCCGGTGCTGCGCGCCCATCCATAGCCTCCGGTCGCCCGCAGCATCCGGTGCAGGACGCTGTATTGCTCCCCGGTCTGCAGGCAACGCCGCCACATCGCGGCCGCCTCGTCATAGTCTTCAGGATGAATGGCGCGCTTCCAGCCGAAGCTGTCTTCGTTCGAGGCGGCGTTGATATCGTCAAGGGTCAGGCCGAGGAATGTCAGCGCGGCCGGTGTCACGTAGATGAAGGCGCCGTCGGCGTCCGTCGCCCAGGCGTTGCCGACGATGCGCTCGACGGCTTTTGCCGCCTGCAGGGCATCAAGGTCGATCAGAACAGTCGTATCCATCATGCGGGCGGTACCGGACAAACCTGCGGGAATTGCCGAAGAACTGGCATCATCATAATTGACCGCCCCAACCGAGCAATGAGGCGGGCGATCTGCCGCCAGCCTCCGGCTAAATCTCTCTGCTATTCGTCGTCAAATTAGCATGGCTTGGCTCGAAACGGCGACATTCAATGCATCGCGTATCAGCCGGGCGAACGGATCAGGCTGATATAGGCGCTCATCATGTCTTCCGTTGCGGTGTCGCTCCAGAGGACGTCGATGACCTTGAACAGGCCGGACCCGTCTGCTGATGGGAACATGACGCGCTGACCGATATCGGGAACCGCAGACCAGATCCGCGTCAGAAACAGCTTGCCATCCAGGAGGAACTGCAGTCTGAACTGCGGCATCCGGTGCGGACCGGCAGCCTGCTCTCGCGTGTAGGTTTCGGAAGACGCGAGGGCCACCGTTGCTTGCCTCTGTACAGCCCGAGGTTTCTGGCCGCGGAACTCGACCTGCGCTCACTTTGCAGCACGAAACCACCAAGCGCATCCTATACAAGGGTTCATGCGCAGGAGAGGCTGCTCAAGAAAGCAGCCCCTTTTGCAGCTGCGCAGATCAAGCGCGGGTCGGCGGTCTGAAGCGAATGGCGTCAGCTTGCGCCTGGTCGAGGTGACCGATGCCAAGCGGCAGTACCTTTTTCAGCCCTTCGATGACCTCGGATTTGTCGAGCGTCCCTTTGCCGGTCGGGTCGAATTTCTCCCAGCGTTCCTCGGTCGAAACCGGATCGAATATTCTCTTGTCCATGTCGGCAAGGCGCTTCTGGGCCGCCATATATTCATCCTTGCTGACCATTCCGTCGTCGTTGACGTCGGCGTCGTCGATCAGCTGCTGCGCGGTCCGGTCGTAGAGATCGGCCAGCAGTTCCTCGTCGGATTTGACGGCGGGCGCTTTCGGAGGATTGACGGGTTTGAAGTCGATCTTCTCGTCAGCGATCGAGGGGGCCTTATGCCCCTTCGGCATAAAGAGGCTGAAGATAGGGCTTTCGGAGCCTACGCGCATTGTGTCGATCCTTTTGGTTGGCGTGGTGGGACGCGGCACAACCTGAAAAGCGCGGCTTGCTTCAACCTTGCTGAAAACGTGTATTCAGGCCTTGCGTTACAACTGTAACGCAATTGCTCCGGAGGGCGTTGCAGACCCATTCCGCATTGCCGGGAACACCTCTTGTTCCCGGCAATGGGCTAATCCGCTGGCGCTTCGGCATCTATCTCTGGCCCGATATCAAGGAGATAGACGATGAAAATGCTTCAGGACAAAGTGGCGGTCATTACCGGCGGAAACAGCGGTATCGGCAAGGAAACGGCAAAGCTCTTCGCCCTCCAGGGCGCAAAGGTGGTGATCACCGGCCGGCGGCAGGATGTCGTCGATGCGGCGATCGAAGAGATCGGAAACGGTGCTATCGGCATTTGCGGCGATGTCGCCGGCATCGAGCACCATCGCCGGCTGGCGAACGAGGTTAGCGAACGGTTCGGGGCTGTCGATATCTATATGGCGAATGCCGGTGTCATCAATCTCTCCTCATCCTCGGTGGTGACGGAAGAGGAATATGATCGCCATTTCGCGGTGAACACCCGAGGTGTCTTCTTCGGCGTGCAGACCATGGCGCCAATCATCCGGGATGGCGGCAGCATCATCGTCACCAGCTCGCTCGCGGCGACGAAGGTTCTGCCGCAGCATACCGTCTATGCCGGATCGAAGGCGGCGCTGGCGGCCTTCGCCAAGAACTGGGCTCTCGAATTCAGGGAACGCAAGATCCGGGTGAATATCCTGACGCCCGGGCCGGTCGAAACGGAGATCCTCGGCAAACTCGGCGTCAGCGAGGCGGACCGTCCGGGCTTCGAGCGCCAGATGGCGGGTCTCATTCCGGCCGGACGAATGGGGGCACCGGGAGAGCTGGCGCACGCGGCGCTGTTTCTGGCGACCGGATCCTTCGTCAACGGGCTGGAACTCTTCGTCGATGGCGGGATGTCGCTCACCTGACCAGAGGCAGAAATCCCAAACCTTTGTTTGGGCAGTCTGTACGCTCGCCCGGTGTTAGCCTTCTGCTTTATCGAAAGCAGGAGGCAAGAAATGAAAGCGCTCAAATACGCCGTCTTCGTCATGGTCTGGTTCAATGTCCTCCTGGCCGGGTGGCTGGCGGTCTACATGCTCTATGATCCCGAGGGATGGTACTATTTCGTGCCCGGCGTCACGGATACGGGCTTCTTCAACCAGCATTTCATCCGCGACATCGGCATCATCCAGGGCTTTATCGCCCTTGCTTTCGCGGTCGGCTGGTTTCGCGAGGAGCGGCGTATCGAGCTCTGGGCGGCGGCGACGCTTTGGCTGATGGCGCATGCCTTCTTCCACCTCTGGGAAGTCGCGGCCGGCATATGCTCGTCCTCGGTCCTTCTTCGCGACTTTCCGGCCGTCAGCATGCCGGCGCTGTTCGGGATCGCCGCAACGGTGTGGGCCTGCAGGCAGAGATTTCGCACCGGCTATGCCGATGGCGAGGCCCGAGTTTCGATCTAGTCCCTGAGACAGCAAGGCGGCGCCCCAAGCGCCGCCTTCATTGCGTCACGCTGTCAGGCTGCAGCCATGCTTCTCGAGAGCCAGTCGTGAAACGACAGTTTGCCCGATAGCATCTGGTTGACCGGCAGCATGCCATCCCGCGACAGCTCCACACCGAAATACAGAGGTGTGGGCGCTAGGCTGACAGGCCGCGCATCTTCCGTCGCCGTCAGCAATTCCCGAGCCAGATCAGCAAGATCGATTGCTTCCGGCCCGCCAAGCTCGACGATGCCGTTGTGAGGCTCGCCGCCGGCGAGCTTGGCGATCCAGCTTGCAGCCTCATCGGCGGAAACCGGGCGGACGACGAGCGAAGGCAATGCCAGTACACCGTCGACCGCATAGTCGTTGACGATCCCGCAAAAGAACTCGAAGAACTGCGTCGATCGGACGATCGTGTAGGGCAGCCCCGATGAGCGGATCAGGTTTTCCTGCACCAGCTTTGCGCGGAAATAGTCGTTCTCGACCAGCCTGTCAGTGCCGACGGCCGAGAGAGCCATATAGTGCCTGATGCCTGAGGAATGCGCCGCGGCAAGGATGTTTCTTCCAGCCTGGCGGAAGAAATCGAGGGCGTTTCCCTGGCCGAAAGAACCGGAATTGGTGACGTCGATCACGATATCGGCGCCGGCGAGCGCCGCTGCCAGGCCTTCGCCGGTATAGGCATTGACGCCGGTTTTCGTCGATGCGGCCACGACATCGAACCCGTCGCGCTCCAGACCGCGGACGATCTTGGAGCCCATGGCGCCGCTGGCGCCAATCACCGTTGCTCTCATTTCCATCTCCATCCATCTGATATCGATGGATGATAGGCATTTGGTGCCGGTGTTCGACTAAACGAAGTGTTGGGTTGACCTGATCTTGCTGCCCGCCAACCTAAACCAAGGTTTACCCTCACGGCGCATCGCTTCAGTGGTACAAAACCGGCGGCGACATTCGACGCCACCCTGGGCCAGCAAAACCCGGTGCGGAGGATGTTTCCGAACCAGGCAACCGGGGTCATGTCATGCAAAACGTCCAATCCAGCGCGGAGCTTTCCGCCGAGCCGATCGTCTATGTCGTCGACGATGACGAAGACATGCGGGAATCCCTTCTCGATCTTTTCCTGGTCACCAAGAAGCGGGCCAGCGCCTTTTCGAACGGTCCGGAATTCCTGGAGATGGCCGATATCAGTGCGCCGGGCTGCCTCGTCGTTGATCTCAGGATGCCCGGCGGAACCGGCCTCGACCTGCAGCAGCACCTCTCGCTGGTAGGAAGCCGTCTGCCGGTGATCTTTCTGACAGGGCATGCCGACATCGCGGCGAGCGTGAAGGCAATGAAGGCGGGCGCCACGGATTTCATCACCAAGCCTTTCGCCTCCCAGGACCTGCTCGATGCGGTGGATCATGCGATCCGCCTGGATTCCGAACGGCGCAAGACGGATGCGGAATACGGGCGCATCCGGGCACTCGCCGACACCCTGACCCCGCGCGAGAAGGAAGTGATGTCGGCGGTGGTCAGCGGTCTGATGAACAAGCAGGTTGCCTATGAGCTCGGCATCAGCGAGATGACGGTGAAGCTTCATCGCATGAGCCTGATGCGCAAGATGCAGAGCCGTTCGCTTGCGGATCTCGTTCGAAAGGCCGAACAGCTTCAGCGCGGCTGAAGCCTGCGGCATCCCGAAAGGGAACCGCCCCCGGGAGGGGAAGGGGCGGTTCCAGAGGGGATGGCTGGGGGGTGGGTAAGGGTACCCCAGGTCGAGGACTGCCATCCACGAGCAGGGCGGGAGGGAACGGCCACCCTGGATCAGCAGCGGCTTGCTGATCCATTTCAGAATATGTGAATGGACCGGTTCTCGTAAGTAAACCTTGGTTGGGGCGGGGCCGATGCCGGGCGGCGCTGCCCCCAACCAACGTTTGTCTATGCCGCCACCGGCAATTCCATAGGCTTGTCCGAGGTCCAGGAAAGGACCTCACGCGGGCCGGCCGGCGCAGCTGCGCCGTCGCGCCTTTCTCGAGAATTCTTCAAAAGGAGCGAGTCATGAAGATCGTCGTTATTGGCGGAACCGGGCTGATCGGTTCGAAATTGGTCAAGCGGCTTCAGGCCAAGGGGCACGAAGTCGTCGCGGCTTCGCCGTCGTCGGGCGTCAACACCATCACCGGTGAGGGGCTTGCCGAGGCGTTTGCCGGTGCACAGGTCGTCGTCGACCTCGCCAACTCGCCGTCTTTCGAGGACAAGGCGGTCATGGAGTTCTTCCAGACATCGGGGCGCAACCTCATGGCGGCCGAGACGGCAGCCGGCGTCAAGCATCACCTGGCGCTGTCCGTGGTCGGCACCGATCGGCTTCCCGAAAGCGGCTATCTGCGCGCAAAGCTGGCGCAGGAGAAGATCATCAAGGAATCCGGCATTCCCTACACCCTGGTCCATTCGACGCAGTTTTTCGAGTTCATGTTCGGCATTGCCCAGTCTGGTGCGCAGGGCGATAAAGTCCATCTTTCGCCGGCCATGATGCAGCCGATCTTCTCGGAAGACGTCGCCGACGCGCTCGTCGATTTCGTTCTCGGCGTGCCGCTCAACAAGACGGTGGAGATTGCCGGCCCCGAGAAGATCCGCATGGCCGATGCCGTCGGCAAATATCTTCGTCAGATCGGTGATGCCCGCGAGATCGTCGTCGACCGCCAGACGCGCTATTTCGGCGCGATCCTTGACGACAGCAGCCTGGTGCCCGCCTCCGCCGCCTGGCTTGGCAAGGTCTCGTATTCCGAATGGGTGAAGACCGCGACGCCGCCGCCGCGGACGCACTGAGCATCCTCCGGAGGATCGCGCCTCCGGCATTTCCCGCATTCAACGAAAAGCATCCGGTTCAGCGCCCTGCCGAGCCGGATGCTTTTTCATTGGCGATGTATGCACTTGTGGAAGGACGGGGCGCCGGCGGCAGCGCCCCCTGCCGATCATCCGTTGATGAAGCTCAGGATGTCGGCATTGACGATATCGGCATGGGTCGTCGCCATGCCGTGTGGCAGGCCCTTGTAGATTTTCAGCGTCGCCCTCTTCAGAAGCTTCGAAGACAGGACGGCGGAATCCGCCACCGGCACGATCTGGTCGTCTTCGCCGTGGAGCACGAGTGCCGGTACGTCGATGACCTTAAGGTCCTCGGTGAAGTCGGTCTCGGAAAAGGCCTTGATCCCGAGATAGTGGGCGTTGATGCCGCCCGCCATGCCCTGGCGCCACCAGTTGCGAACAGTCGATTCCTGCAACGTCGCGCCAGGGCGATTAAAGCCGTAGAACGGGCCGCTCGGGAAATCGGTGTAGAACTGGCTTCTGTTGGCCGCCAGCGTCGCCCGCAGCCCGTCGAAGACCTCGATCGGAATGCCGCCGGGATTGGCGGGGGTCTTCAGCATGAGCGGCGGAACCGCACCGATGAGCACGAGCTTGGAGACGCGGCCCTTGCCGTGGCGGGCGACATAGCGCGTCGCCTCGCCGCCGCCGGTCGAGTGGCCGACGTGAACCGCGTTGCGCAGATCGAGATGGTTTGCGACGGCTGCGGCATCGGCCGCATAGTGGTCCATGTCGTGGCCGCCGCTGACCTGCGCCGAGCGGCCGTGGCCGCGGCGATCATGGGCGACGACGCGGAAGCCCTTGTCGAGGAAGAAGATCATCTGCGCGTCCCAGTCGTCGCTGCTCAGCGGCCAACCGTGATGGAAAACGATCGGCTGCGCGTCCTTTGGACCCCAGTCCTTGTAGAAGATCTCGGTCCCGTCGGCCGATGTCACGTAGTTGCCGCCCGAGCGCTCGGCTGCAACCTTGCCCTTCTTCGCGGCCTCGGCGGGTTGTGCCGTCAGGGTTGCCGCTGCTGCGGCGAGCCCCAACGTGCCCGTCATGATATTCCGGCGCGTCGATGTGATGGAATGAGCATCCATGCTTGTCTCCTAATCAATGAATCGTTGAGATCAAGCCGGTCGACAATAATAATTGCTATTACGATCAGTAATCCGGCAATTTTATTTACGATCTATATTATTTCTTATGAACTATACATTGGTTTTGTTGCCGGCAGTTTGTAGCGCGTGCGGCGGCAGAGTGGCGCGGCGACGGGCTTTCCGGATGGTAACGGCATGCCGCTCTTGCGAAAACCTATACTGAAGTTAGTGCCGAATACTCGGAAAAACTGGCGGTTATTATTGGCCCAACTTGGCCACCCGCCTATACCTCCGTTGCAACCCGACGGAGAATGCGATGAAGCACGTGGTAGTGCTTGATACCGATGCCCCCGCACGCCATGGCCTCAGCGGCTATCTGGTTGAGGCCGCTTTTCAAGTGAGCGAAGCCGCGTCGTTCCAGGAGCTGCAGCGACTCCTGCCAGGCATCGAACCCGATCTGTTGGTCATCGACGTCAAAGCCGATGACGACTTCGAGATGGTGAGACGGCTGGCGGCCCGCGTGGCAGTGCCGATCGTTATCCTCAGCGGCAGCCGCATAGAGGAAGACGACAAGGTGCGCGGGCTGGAGGCGGGGGCGGTGGATTACATCACCAAGCCGCTGGCGCATCGGGAGTTCGTGGCCCGTCTCCGGGCCGCCATGCGCGAGAAGCCGCTGCCGCGCATGGATCGCGATATGCGATCCTACTCCTTCGCGGGATGCACGCTTTGGGTACGCCAGAGGAACCTTTGCCGGCCGGGCGCCGCCGATGTGAAATTGACGGTGGCGGAGTTCAATCTGCTTGTGGCTTTTCTGCGGGCGCCCCGGAAGGTACTCTCGCGAGAGCAGTTGCTGGCAGCCAGCCGGGTCAACTCGGAGGAAATCTTCGACAGAAGCCTGGATGCATTGATCCTGCGGCTGAGGCGGAAAGTCGAGCTCGATCCCGCGAACCCGCAGCTGATCAAGACCGCGCGCGGAGCGGGCTACAGGTTCGAGAGCGACGTGATCCTGGACGATCGGCCGCGCCGCCGCTAGCGCGGCAGCGCAGCCCATCGTTGCTATTGCTTGATGTCGGTAACCAGCTGCGTCTCGTCCGTATCGACGACGAAGACAGCCAGCAGCTGCGCCGGCTCGGTATCGCTCGCATTGGCGCTGACACCATGTTTGTCGCCCGGCAGCTCCGAGAAGTTCTCACCCTTGTGATAGACCTTCTCAGGGTCGTCATTCACCTTGCTGCGGATCGCGCCTTCGAGCACGGTCGCATAGATGAAGGCGGAATGGGGGTGGATGTGGGCCGCCGAAGCGCCGCCGGGGCCATATTCCACCAGCACGCCGCGCATGCTCTTGCCGGGTACGTTGGGAAGCGGATGGTCGAAGACAACGGAGATCTTTGCCTTTTTCGTCGTGTCGGCAGCGTTGGTGATCTGCGCTGGCATGATGGCAGCGGTCAAGATCAAGAGGGCTCGGGTGAACATGCTGAACTCCTTTCAGGGTGTAGCGCAGCGCGGCGCACTGATGGCGGCCGCGTTACTCCCGGGATTTAGGCATGAGGTGCTGCGTTGAGCATCTATACGTGCGTTCGGCTTGACGGGCCGGTTGGCGGTTCAGCCGCAATTCGACTTCGAGATGAATTCGAGCAGGCTGGCGGAATCAATCGGCTTTTCAATAAAGCCCACTGCTCCGCAGGATTGAGCCATTTTCCGCGTATAGCTGTCGGCAAAGGAGGTCATGATGCAGACCGGCGGCCCACCCATGGCGACGATCTTGCGCAGCAGATCCATGCCGTTCGTGCCCGGCATTTTCAGATCGGCGAGAACGCATTGCACGCGCGCGATGTCGCCGGAGGCGAGGAACGCATCAGCCGATCCGTGGACGACGCTGTCGATGCCCATCGCATCGAAGAAGTCGCGCAACGATTCCCGAAGGAAATGGTCGTCATCGACGATAGCGACTGTGGTGTGGGGTTTGGGCTGCATCGAACCTCAGATCAGGTGATACAAGGGCTTCATGGGAACGCTCAGGTCAGTGAAGAAGTTCGAACTGGCGGACAAGTTCGGCGAGTGACCCGGCCTTCATCTTTCTCATCATGCTGCCTCTGTGGAGTTTGACCATGATCTCGCTGATCCCGAGCTCGAAAGCGATCTGCTTGTTCATCAGCCCGCTTGTGACAAGTCCCATGACCTGCGTCTCGCGCGGGGTGAGGCTCGATGCCCGGTCGCGCACGGTCTGGCGCTTCAACCGCGCCTCCTGACGTCCGGCGTCGATTGCGAAGGCCGATTGGATGGCCTCCAGCAGTTCCTCGGTCCTCAGCGGCTTTTGAAGGAAGTCTATGGCGCCAGCCTTCATCGCGTGAACGCTGGTGGCAACGTCGCCATGCGCCGTCATGAAGACGATGGGGACCTGGTACCCCTTGGCCTCGAGCTCGCTCTGGAACTCTATGCCGTTGGTGCCGGGCAGCCTGACGTCGAGAAGAATGCAGCCGCCAAGGTCTTGCGGCGCGCGGGCGAAGAAGTCCGCGCCGCTCTCGAAGGCATCGGCCGGCATGTCCAGCGATTGAAACAGGTCCAGCAAGGAAAGCCGCAATTGTTCATCGTCCTCGACGATGTGAACGATCTGCCGAGGCGGCAACACAGGCTCGGCACTTCTGGCAGCGGCTGCCATTGTCAGGTCCTCCAACCGAATAAGGTGGCCAGTTCACCATTCATCCTAATGGGTTCCGCGCCCCAGACAAGTAAACTAACGTTTGCTATCTCATTGCAATTCAACAGGGAAATGCGTCTTTCACAGGCGAACGCACGAGCCTTCCGGCGCGCCACCGCAGGCAACGGCAATCGACCGGCATCACAGAAACCTTACTGCGGCCTTTCGGCAAAGGCGCTGCCAGGCTTCATCAGAATTTCCCGAAGTTATAACGCCTTCGATGCCCCGGACACAGCGGGAAATCCTCCATCGGGCCCGCAAAGACGTTGCATTTGTCATTCTCGGGCATAAGGGCGCGCGTCGAAATCGATGATGATGGACGGCAGCGCTGCTCATGGAAACCTACCAACAGGTTTAGTAGGCGCCCGCAAACCCCACTGATATTTTCGCGGGCGCCCGCCTGATGTCTGCAGGCTTGCGAGCGGGCAATCCCAATTCTGCAGCGAGAACCTAATGCCGCAACAGACATTCTTGATGTTCGTTCTGATCAATCTTCTGGGCGTGGCGGGGATCGTCATATGGCATCTTCAGGGGCGTTCGAGGCCGACGGCGCGCCTCATCGTGCAGATCATCTTCTTTCTGGCGATGACCGCTGCCGTGACGTTTGCCGGATTGAACCCATTCCGCTTCGATGCCCCGCATCTCGATGGTCTCGGCAGCCTGGTCGTCGCCGCAAAGATCCTCTGGTGGACGCACCTCTCCTGGGCGACGATCGGATTTGTGCGCATCTACATCGTGCTCGACGGCCGCCCGCGCGAGGCGCGGCTGCTGCAGGATCTGATCGTCGCGATCGTCTATCTCGGCGTGCTGCTGTCGATCATGGCCTTCGTCTTCGGCGTTCCGATCGGAACGCTGCTGGCAACCTCCGGCCTCATTGCCGTCATCCTCGGTCTGGCGTTGCAGAATACGCTCGGTGACGTCTTCTCGGGCATCGCGCTAACGCTCGGACGGCCCTATGCCATCGGCGACTGGATCGTGCTCGGCGATGGCACCGAAGGCCGGGTCGTCGCCAGCAACTGGCGCTCGACCTATCTGCTGACCTTCGCCCACAATCTCGTGGTCCTGCCGAACAGCGTGCTCGCCAGGCAGTCGCTGACCAATGTCAGCAAGCCGGATGAAAATCATCAGCTCATGGTGGCGGTCCGGGTTCTGCCGACGCGCCGGCCGCGATTTGTCGCCGATGTGATGCGCGATGTTCTCGGAAGCTGCAATTGCATTCTCCACGAGCCCGCACCGGCCGCCATCGTCGGCAGCATCAGTGCCGCGGCGATCGAGGTGGAGCTTTATTTTCAGGTTGCCGGACCGATGCAGAGAGGTGCTGCACGCAGCGAGGTGATCGATCTGATCTACCGCCATTGCGCCGCCAACGGCCTCTCCCTGGCAGCACCCTTGGGAACGGCATTGCTGGGTGGAGAGCAGATTGCCGCGCTGTCGGAAACCTCCTTCGACATCCTGCTCAGTTCCAATCCCCAGTTCTCCGAATTGAATGCCGAGGAGCGCGAGGCCCTGGCGGCGCTGGCGGTCAGAAGGAGTTTTGCGGCCGGCGAGATCGTCGTGGAACAGGGCGGCATCGCCACCGGGCTGATGGTGGTCCGCACCGGCATCCTCGCCTTCATGCATGACGGCGAGGATGCCCTGCGCCTTGCGCCCGGCGATTGTTTTGGCGCGTTGGAGGTCCTCACCAGCAGGCCGGAAGCCTGTGCCGTCAAGGCACTGACGCGGGCGAGCGTCTACGAAATCCCGAAGGCTGCTTTTGAAGCCCTGATGGGCGAGCGGCCGGAACTGGCGATGAACCTTTCAAAGTGTCTGGCGCAGAAATCTCCGGCAGCGGCCGAGCACAAGGATGCGCCCGCAGCGAAAGCACATGGCAGGACAGACCTCGTCCATGCCATAAGGGCGATGTTCCACACCGCACAGTGAGCCGCATAGCGCGGTCATGAGAGTCACAGCTGAAGATGCAAAGCCTGCTGAATGAAACCGCCGGACTGGTAGCCTTTGTTCGAACGGTGAGGGCAGGGTCCTTCAGCGCTGCCGCGAAAAGCCTGGGCACCACGCCGTCCTCGGTTTCGAAGAGCGTGTCCCGGCTGGAACAGCTCCTTGGTGCCAGCCTCTTCAGGCGCTCGACGCGGCTATTGGCGATGACGCCGGAAGGCGAGGCTTTCTACGAAAGGATCTCGCCACTTCTCGAGGGCATTGACGCTGCCGCCGACGCCACACGATCGCACCTGAAGCCGGCCGGGCATCTGCGTGTCAGCCTGCCGAGTGAACTCGGCCGGATGATCCTGCAGCGCGTCGCCGACGAGTTCATACCGCGGTATCCGGAAATCTCGCTGGAGATCGGGATGACCGACAGGGCCGTCGATCTTCTGCGCGAAAATTACGACGTGGCCTTCCGGGTTGGCGGCACCGCTCAATCCGGCCTGATGTGCCGGACGCTGGCGCATCTCGACATGGCGATCGTCGCATCGCCTACCTTTCTCGCCCGTCATCGGAAGATGAGCGCGCCGGGCGATCTGCGCGAGCTGCCATTCGTGCGCTACGTCATTGCTGGCGTGCCCTATCCGATCCCGCTGCCTGACGGGAGCGAGCTTGTGCCGCAGGGGAGATTGGATCTCGATTCTGCAACCGCCATTCGCGATGCCGCGGTTTCAGGGGTAGGCGCCGCCTATCTGATCAAACGCATCGTCCAGGACGATATCGATCGCGGCCTGCTTGTCGAACCCTTGCCCGGTATACCGCTCGGCACCGTTCCGCTTCAGGCGATCCATGCGTCGGGCAAGATGCCCAGCCTTCGCCTGCAGGTCTTTACCGATTTCATTGCCTCGATCATGGCCGGATCCTGAACAGGGTGGCCTCGAAAGAGGGGGAAATTCCGCCCCTCTTTCGATCCCGTGTCTCAGACATCGGCGGACATTTTGCCCGGCCAGGTGAAGTAGTAGTAATCGCCGCCGACCTTCTCGAAATAGGCATTCCCGCCCGTCTTGGCGTCGATATAGGAACCGTCAGCCGACTTGGCGAAACTGCCGTCGCTCTCGCGCTTCAGGTGATCCTGAAGAAACGTGTTCCAGGCCTCGCTATCGCCAGTCTCGATCTTCCCTGCGGATTTGCCGCCGGCGGGGTCGTAGGCGGTGACGGTTTCGCCGGTCGCCGGATTGGTCACCTCCAGCGTTCCGTCCTTCATCGCCTGCATCATCCCCTGGAAATTGACGTAGCTCATCGGGTTGCCGGCTGCGCCATCGAGCTTGTCCTTCAAAGCGTTCATGAAGGTCTTCGAGCCGATGAAGCCATCAGGCGCGCGCGCGGCGCCGTCCTGCCCGTCAGCGTTGCTCAGATTGTGGAGAGCCTGCAGCAGCACCGAAAGCGAGCCGCCATCCAGCCCCGTCGAACTGTGGTCGAGATCGATACCGCCGAGCAGGCGAGAGATAGGGCTCGCCATCGATGAGGCGTTCGAGCTGCTGTTGCCATCTTTGAGAATGCCGAGCGCCAGGTTTGCGCTGTAGCTGCGTGCGAGTGAGAGTGCTGAGATCATCGGAATCTTCCTGTCTGACGTTGCTCGTAGCCGATGCGTTTTTTCAGCATCGCCACGACGATCGAAATGGATTTGCCGGCGGCATAAAATGACGGCCACAACCAGCTCTCATGGCTGAAGCGGCGGTCCTCAAAACCGGCCGCGCAAGCCGAAGAGAATTGCCTGCGCAACCCAAGCGCTAGGAATGGCGGCTTGCTTGAGGCTTGCGATAAACGATGTCCTGAACGGTCTGGCTGCGCCCGGACGGGCTAAAAATATGATAACTATTTCAATGAAATAGATATCGAATTCTGCGGCGTTCTGCTGCGGAATACATGGCTCTCGTTACAACTGCAATACGATTGAGCTGCTGGACGATGGGGTGCGGTGGATGCCATCAAGTCCTCGGCCCCTAACAGATGTATAGCTGTTCATGCCTCGCCCGCTCGATCACCATCGATCCGTTCCACGAGGCGGATTTCGCATCCGCCCGGCGACTTCAATCCTCAGAAACGGATGAAAACTCATGACACAGCGACTGAATTTCGCTCAACTCTCCCCCGAGCTCTTCAAGGGCCTGATGACACTCAGCAACGATGCCAAGAAGGGTGCGATCGAACAGTCCATCCTCGATCTGGTCGACATTCGCGCCTCCCAGATCAACGGCTGCGCCTTCTGCCTCGACATGCATTCGAAGGAAGCGACGATCCACGGCGAGCGCCCGCTGCGCCTCTACCACATCGCCGCCTGGCGAGAATCGACGCTGTTCAGCCCGCGCGAGCGCGCCGCTCTCGCCTGGACCGAAGCCGTCACCAAGCTCCCCGAAGGCGGCGTCCCTGACGAGCTCTACGAAAAGGTGCGCGGCCAGCTTTCCGAAAAGGAAATCTCAGACCTGACCTTCCAGATCATGGCCATCAACGCCTGGAACCGCGCCAGCATCGCCTTCAGGGCCGTCCCCGGCTCCGCCGACAAGGCCTTCGGTCTCGACAAGGCCGGGTTGGAGTAAGGGGTGATGCGGCGGGCGATGCAGTAGGGGCATCGCCAGCTGGGCAGGCCCGGGAAAGCAGCCTCACTCCTCCCGAAACGCCCTGCTGAACTGATCCGTCAGCGGCTTTGTGAAAAACGACATCGCCGTCCGCTCCTGTGTCGAGATGAAGACTTCGACCGGCATGCCGGGCAGGAGTTTGTGCTCGCCGAGCCTGGCGAGTTCGGTGGGGGAGACGGCGATGTCGGCGAGGTAGAAGATCTGGCCAGTTGACGGGTCGGTGCTGGTGGCGGCGGAGACGTAGGCGATGCTTCCGGAGAGCTCGGGCGTCGAGCGCTGGTTGAAGGCTGAGAAGCGCATGCGGGTGTCCTGGCCGATCGAGACCTGGTCGATATCGGTCGGCGCCAGGCGGGCCTCGATCTTCAGCGCGGCCTCGGCGGGGACGAGGGTGAGCAGCTTTTCGGCCGGCGTGATGACGCCGCCGATCGTGTGGACGAAGAGTTCGTTGACGGTGCCCGAAAGAGGGGCACGGATATCGGTGCGGGCCAGCCGGTCCTCTACGGCGATGCGGCGTTCCCTCAGTTCCGAAATCTTCGGCTCGACGATGCCGAGTTCGCGCTGGGCCTCGGTGCGGGCGGCCTCGTCGATGGCGATGATCTGGACCTGGATTTCGCTCATGCGGGCGCGGGAGCGGGCGATATTCGCCTGGATCTCGCCGCTCTCGCCGGTCAGCTTGGCGATCTCGCGGTCGATGAAATATTTGCGCGACGTGTCGATCAGCTTCCTGTCGGCCAGCCCCTTGATCTTGTCATGCTCGGTCTGGACCAGTTCGAGCTCGCCAGCCTTGGCGTCGCGCTGGGCGATCAGGCCCTTCAATTCCTCCTCGAGCTGCGAGATGCCATATTGCAGTTGCTGCTTCTGGTTCTGCCGGTTGCGGCGGTTGCCGTCGAACATCTTCTGTTCGCCGGTGGCGACCAGCGGGAATTCGCCGAGGATGGCTGTGAGCTCGGCCGGGTAGGCGATCGCTTCCACATTGTCGCGCTCGGCGACCAGCCGCGCCTGGCGGGCGGTGAGTTCGACGAGCTGGGTGCGGACGATCGAGAGCTCGGCGCGGGTCTGGGCGTCGTCGAGGCGCAGCATGATCTGCCCCTTGCTGACCTGATCGCCTTCCTTGACCGCGATTTCGCTGACGATGCCGCCGTCGCGATGCTGGATCGATTTCAGGTTCCGGTCGACCTTCATCACCCCCGAGGCGATGATCGCACCCCTGAGCTGCGTGGTCGCCGCCCAGCCGCCGGCACCGGCGAAGAGAAGCAGGCCGAGGGCGATACCGGCGGTGATGCGGGTCGCCACCGGAAACATGTTGTTGGTTTCGGCCGACGGCCTCTGCTGGTCCTGGTTCATCGCTTGTCTCCCCCGTCTCTACACATTCTCGACAATGACAAGCAGATGGTGACCCGTAAGATTGATGGTCATCTCGTAATGCTCGTCCTTGTCCATATCGACCTCGATCAGCGTCTGGCTGAGCTCGTCCGTCCCCTCGTGGCGGACGCGGATCGGCAGCGGCGTGGCATCAGCCTTGTCGCCGTAGATGTCCTCGAAGCGCTCCTCGATGCCGTCGAGCACCTCCTCGAAGATCTTGTATTTGGAGATGTCGATGCGATCGCCGACCATGAAATCGAGGATCCGGTGGACGACATCGGCGCTGCTTTCGCCGGTGGGGACGGTGAACTCGAACGTATCGTTTCCATCGCCGCCCGAGATGACGGCGGCGGTCAGTCCTGCCCGGATGACATCGTCGCCGGAGCCGGCAACGGCCTTTTCGAAACCCTCGATAATGTCCTGGCCGACTTCGAAACCGGTCGCCTTGCCGCTTTCGAGATCGATCAGCACGCCATGGGCGGTCTGCGAATAGTCGATCGTGTCGTCGCCGTCGCCGCCGTCGAAGACGTCGTCGGCGTCATCGGCCCGCGCTTCGACCGTGTCATCACCGTCGCCTGCGAAGAGAAATTCCTCGCCGTCGCCATCGCGGAGGATGTCGTCACCGTCGCCGGTCTTGATCACCTCGAAGTTGCTGATGCTGTCCGTGCCGATTTCGGCGCCGCTCGCATTGGCGGCGACGAGATCGACGACGACGGAGAGGACGGCCGCGGAATAGTCGAGCGTATCGACGCCTTCGCCGCCGTCATAGCTGTCGGCCGCCCAGTCGAAATCGCCGGTGACGGTGTCGTTTCCTTCGCCTCCCTTGACGAGATCGGTACCGGCGCCGCCGCTCATCTCGTCATCGCCGGCATTGCCATGCAGCTCGTCGGCGCCATCGCTGCCGGTGAGCGTATCGTCTCCTGATCCGGCGCGGACGATCTCGAAATCGGTGACGGTGTCGCAGCCGATCTCGCTGCTTTCGGCCTCGCCGGAGACGAGGTCGATCGCGACGGCTTCGGCAAGGGCGGAATAGTCGAGCGTATCGACGCCGGCGCCGCCGTCATAGCTATCGTCGGCCTGGTCGGCATCGCCGGTGACGGTATCATCGCCATCCTCGGCCTTGACCGTATCGGCGCCCTGGCCGCCGCTCAGCACATCGCGGCCGGTCCCGCCTGCGAGGTGATCGTCGCCGGCGCTGCCGAGGACAACGTCGTCACCGTCGCCGCCATCGAGGCGGTCGTTGCCGTCTTCGCCGTCGATGATGTCGTTTCCGGCATCGCCATAGAGCTGGTCGGCGCCATTGCCGCCGCGCAGCAGATCGGCATCGGCGCCGCCGCTGAGGAGGTCGTCGCCGGCCTCACCGAAAAGGCTGTCCCGGCCGTCTTCGCCATAGAGCCGGTCGTTTCCGGCGCCGCCCCAGATATGGTCGTCGCCGAGGCCGCCGAGCACGATGTCGTTGCCATTGCCGGCAAAGATCGTGTCATTGCCGTTGCCGCCGAGGATATGGTCGTTGCCGTCTCCGGCGCTGATCACGTCGTTGCCGCTGCGGGCATCGATATTGTCATTGCCGGCGAGGCCTTCGATATCGTCGGCGCAGGCGGTTCCGGCGATCAGGTCGTCGCCCGATGTGCCGGTGATCGGTGGTGCCTTGACGACGGAGAAATGCGCTGTCTGCGAGACCAGGGCCTGGCCGTCGCTGATCATGTAGGTGATGGTGACCGGACCGAGACCGGCGGCGTCGAAGCTCCAGCCGCTGGCGGCCTCGACGAGTTTTCCCGAGGACACGGCAATATCCTTGATCGACAGCAGGTCGCCATCGGGATCGATACTGCCGCGCAGCAGATCGGCAAGGCCGATCAGCGCCAGGCCGCAGCCGGAGATGTCGGCGAGTGTCACCGGGCCGTTGGTGCGCGGAGCGCGGTTGACCGGTTTCGCCGCTGACTCCGTGTTCGAAGAGCGCGCCGCGCCGCCTGCGCGCGGGCCGGGATCCGGCTGGACCTGGCGCGGCCCGGTCCAGGCATTGTCATTGGAGGCGTGGAAGGAGGCGGAGACGCCGCCGAAGCTTTTCAGCAGCGACAGGCTCGGCAGGTTCAGCCGGTTGAACTCGATGGCGTCGGACTCGGTGAGCGCATAGCTGACCCGGTTCTTGTGGCCGGAAAGCACGACGCCACCCGGTTTGCCGCCGGAGTAGGAGCCGCCGATCTCTTCGTCGGGCATGCGGACCGCGGCGCCGGCGGTCTCGACGTCGATCGGTGGCAGATCGTCTTCATCGCTGGCGGGGCGGCGCGGATCGGGCTCGCCGCCGCGTGGGGCTTCCTGCGGGTTGCCGAGCGCGCTTTTCAGGTAGAGCGCAAAGCCCGTCAGCAGCAGGGAAAGGAAGACCGGCACCCGGGACAGCTTGTCGTCACTTTTCAGGACGTAGCGGTCGTGCGGATCTTCTTCGGTCTTTGCGGTTTTGGTGCCTTTGACCTCGATCATTCTGACATCCTCGCGGTGATGCGTGATCCAAGCTGCGTCATGGCGGCCGGCCGGCTGCCGGTTTCGGCGGCTGCGGGCTTGAGGATCTCGTCCTTGGGTCCGAAGGCCACCATCTTTCCGCTCTGGATGACGGCGACCATATCGACTGCGGCCAATGCGCTTGGCCGGTGAGCGATGACGATGGCAATGCCGCCGCGGGCGCGCACGGCCTTGATCGTCTGGGTCAGCGCCGCTTCCCCCTCGCCATCGAGGTTGGAGTTCGGCTCATCCATGACGACGATGAAGGGATTGCGGTAGAGTGCGCGGGCAAGGCCGATGCGCTGGCGCTGCCCCGCCGAGAGCGAGACGCCCTGTGGCCCGAGAGCCGTGCGGTAGCCCTCCGGCATGCGCACGATCATTTCGTGGATGCCGGTTGTCTGGGCTGAATCGACGATCGCCCGGGCATCCACCTGCGGTTCGAGCCGCGAGATGTTTTCCTCGATCGAGGCATCGAGCAGCGCGACATCCTGCGGCAGGTAGCCGATATGCTGGCCGAGATCGTCGTCCGACCACTGGGTCAGTTCGGCGTCATCGAGGCGGACACTGCCGCGCAGCGTCGGCCAGACGCCTGTGAGTGCGCGGGCGAGCGTCGTCTTGCCGCCGCCGCTCGGGCCGATGATGCCGAGCGCCTGCCCGGCGGCAACCTCGAAGCTGACTTCGCTGAGCAGCACGCGGCCGGAGCCGGGCGCGGCGACGGTGATCTTCTCCACCTTCAGCGAGCGGCTGGGGGCCGGTAGCGCCATCGGCGGCTCTGCGCCGGCAAGCGCGATCACGGTCTCCTTCAGCCGCAGGAAGGCGGTGCGGGCGGCGACGAAGCCTTTCCAGTTGCCGATCGCCAGATCGACAGGGGCGAGCGCCCGGGCGGAGGCAACGGAGGCGGCGATGATGGCCCCTGCCGAAAGCTCGCCCTTGATCGTCAGCCAGGCGCCGAGGCCGAGGACCGCCGATTGCAGGATCATGCGCAGCACACGGGAGATCGCCCCGAAGGTGCCGCTGATGTCGTTGGTGCGGGTCTGCAGTTCCAGATGATCCTGGTTGGCGCGATTGAAGCGCTCGACGGCCCGCCCGGCAAAGCCCATGGCCTTGAGGATATCGGCGTTGCGGGCGTTGGAATCGGCAATGGCGTTGCGCTCGATGCCGGATTTGTGCGTGGCGCTCGCCAGCCGCCGGGTCATCAGCTCGGTGATGATCGTCAGCATGGAGAGCACGAAGGCGCCGGCGAAGGTCAGCGCACCCAGATAGGGATGCAGCATGTAGACGAAGATGAGATAGAGCGGCATCCAGGGCAGATCGAAGAGCGCCACCGGGCCCTGACTGCCGAGGAAGGAGCGGACGGTATCGACATCCCGGCCGCGCTCCAGCGCTTCGGCCGTCGAGAAGCCGAAACGCGGCATGTCGATTGCCACCTGATGGGCGAGCGGGGCAAGACGGCTGTCGAGCCGGGCGCCCATGCGCACCAGGATTTGCGAGCGGATGATGTCGAAGAGGCCCTGGAAGAGGTAGAGGCCGATGGCGAGCGCCGAGAGGCCGAGCAGCGTCGGGACACTGCCGCTCGTCAGCGCACGGTCGTAGATCTGCAGCATGTAGAAGGAGCCGGTCAGTGCGAGAATATTGATGGCGCCGGAGGTGAAGAAGAGGAACACGAAGATCCCTCTCAATCCGGATGTCAGCTTCTCGACCTGTTTGCGCTTGGCTCCGGTCAGCGGGTTCTTGGGGCGCATGTCGTTCACCACTTCTTTGATGACAGGAATTCAGGTGCGCCGGGTTTTCCGGCGCACCTGACGTTTCGGATCAGAGATTGAAATCCGAAGTGGTGAGGTTGTGGTTCCCCTTGATGCTGAGGCGCAGCTCGGCGCTGCTGTCGCCATCGACGCTGCCCTGGACGACCGTGTAGTCGCCATCGGCGCGGACTTCATGCGTGACGATCAGCTGTGCGGCGCCTGTCAGCGTCGAACCGTTGACCAGCGTGAAGGCCTGGTTTCCGGCAAGACCGTTATTGGCGTCGGTAGCGCTGAGATCGATCTTGTCGCCGGGCTGGAAGCCGATGATCGTGTCGCCATCGGCATCCTTTTCGGAGAGGAAGACGAACCTGTCGTTTCCGGCGCCGCCGTCGAGAATGTTGGCGGAGGCATTGGCGGTGATCGTGTCGTTGCCGGAGCCGGTGACGACATTCTCCATGCCCCAGAGCGTATCGGTGCCGGATTGCGTGCTGGAGGCGCTGCCCCGGCCCATGAAGCCGCTGCCGAGATCGACATTCAGATTGGCGGTGATCGCCGCCAGATCCAGCGTGTCGCTGCCGGCGTCACCGTAATAGGTGTCGTCGCCGTCACCCGCTTCGGCCACGAAGAGATCGTTGCCGTCCCCGCCATGGGCGGTATCGTTGCCCGTACCGGTCTGGATCATGTCGTCGCCGGCATCGCCGAAGACGCGGTCGGATCCGGCATCGCCATAGAGCATGTCGTTGCCATCGCCGCCGATGAGATCGTCGTTTCCGGCGCCGCCGAAGACCATGTCGTTGCCGCTTTCGGCATTGAGGAAGTCGTCGCCGTCATCGCCGCGGATGATGTCGGCACCGGCGCCGCCGGTTGCCACATCATTGCCCGCGAAGCCGACGATCGTTTCGCCACTCGCCGTGCCGAGCAGGACATCGCCTGCCACCGTGCCGGCGATCATGGCTCCTGTCGTTGCTGCCGGCGGGGTTGGGGTGGCCGGCGGTGTCGGCACCGGCGGTGTGCCGGCATCGTCTTCTTCCTCTTCAGGCGCCGCACCCTCACCATTGAACTGCGGCAGCCCGCCTTCGCTGGTGAACTGGATGCTGTGCTCGCCATTGGTCATCGTCGTCACGCCGTTTGCCCCGGTCGTGATCTCGTAGTCTGCAGCGGTGGTACCGGCGGCAAGCTCGATGACATCCTGCGGACGCAGCGTGCCGATGATCGTGTCGTTGCCGCCGTTGGAGCGGAAGACGATGCGGTGAGCGGATGTCAGTGCAGAGATGTCGATCGTGTCGTCACCTGTATCGCCGTCGATGGTGATCGTATTCAGACGCAGGCTGGTGCCCGAGAAGTCACCGATCACCTCAAAAGTGTCGCCGCCTGACGAGCCGGGACCGGCCGGTTCAGCGCCATTGATGCGGATTTCCTCGATTTCACGTAACTCGGCAATGACCGAGTTGGCGAAATCGGTATTTGCCCCGCGGGTAATGACGATCTCGGTTGCGGCGTTGAGGCTTGCGCCATTGTTGCCCGCAAGCGCATCCCATGCTGCACGGGTGTAGATGCGGTAGGTTTCAGCGACGGCATTGTTGCCGGTGATGACGAAGGTGTCGCCCGCCTGACCTTCTGTGCCGCCGTTGACGATGTCGCGGCCGTCGGAGTTGGTGAGCGAGGCTGCCGTCGCGTTGTTCGCATTCCAGTTGAAGGTATCGTCGCCGCCATCACCGTTCAGCGTGTCGTTGCCGGTGCCGCCATTGATGATGTCGTTGCCGGCTGCGGCATTGACCGTATCGTTGCCGCCGAGGGCATTGATGGTGTCATTGCCTGCCGTGCCGTTATGTGTCTGGCCCGCAGCTCCGCCATTGATCACATTGCCGGGTACGGCCAGTGTGAAGTCGCTGATATCTATCGCCCCGGTGTTCGAGCCGTTGATCTGGATCGTCCCCTGAATGGCCGAGGCCGGTCCGTTTTCACGAATGGTAATGATCGTGTTGGCGCCGCTGGCGGTTTCGGACACTCTGTTGGCGAAGTTCGCGGCAGTGATCCCCAAGCCGCTCAGATCGATGCGGTCCTGGCTTGCCGGGGTGCCACCCGTCGAGTCGAAGCTATTGATAATGTCCGCCCCGAAACCGGTGGAATTGTAGATGATGGTGTTGAAGCCTCCACCGACATCGATCGTGTCGTTGCCGGCGCCGCCGATGATGGTGTCGTTGTCGTTACCGCCATTCAGCGTATCGTTGCCATCGCCGCCATCGAGCAGGTCGGCCCCGTCGTCACCATTGAGCGTGTCGTTGTTGCCGCCACCGAAGAGCTGGTTGGCGGCGCCGTTGCCGTTGATCACGTTGGCGAGCGTGTTGCCGCGGCCGGTAACCGCGGTGCCGTTGAGATCGAGGTTTTCGACCTCCGCACCCAGCGTGTAGTCGATATCGGATTCAACACGGTCCGTGCCTCCGGCGGCCAGTTCTGTCACCACATCGCCGGCATCGTCGACGATATAGACGTCGTCGTTGGCGCCGCCGATCATGGTGTCGGCCCCGAGACCGCCATCAAGCGTATCGTTGCCGGCAAGGCCGGTCAGCGTATCGGCAAGATCGCCACCGGTGATGACGTTGGCGAGTTCGTTGCCGGTACCGGCGAATTGGTCGGCATCGGCGCCCGTGTAGGTCAGGTTTTCGAGGTTGGCTGCCAGCGTCAACGCGACCGCGGTCGTTTGCACGGTATCGGTGCCGCCGCCCGCCGCCTCGACGATCAGGTCTTCGCTGGTGTCGTCGATATAGGTGTCATTTCCGGCGCCGCCGACCAGGGTGTCGATATCGTCGCCGCCATCGAGCGTGTCGTTGCCGATGCCGCCAACAAGCAAATCTTCGCCCAGACCGCCATTCAGGGTATCGTTGCCGTCATGGCCGAAGAGCAGGTCGAAGCCGGTATTGCCGACAAGCGTGTCACCAGCGGTCGTTCCTGCCAGAGCCGTGTTGGCGTCTGCCGCGGCCGTACGGTCGCCAGTGTCATCCGTGCTCAGGGCGTAGTCACCCGTCAGGACATAGCCCTCGAAGGTGCTGCCGTTGAAGTTGATGAACTCCACAGCTTCGCCTGCCGTGTCGAAGTGATCGGTGACGGTTACCTGCTGGCCGTTGAACTGGATCACCAGGTCGTCATTGCCGGCACCCGTCGTGACCTCGAACATGTTCAGCCCGGTCAGTACCAGCGGCAGAGCCGGTGGCACGCTACCACCGACCGTGATGCGATCGGTACCGCTCGTCTCGTTGATGACATCGATGCCGTCGCCGAGATTGATGACATAGGTATCGTTGCCGTTGCCGCCGTTCAGTGTTTCGGTGGCGGTAGTGAAGTTGATCGCTAGGTTGTCGATGCCGACGAAGTCACCGTTGTTATTTGTGCCCGCTATTACAAACCTAATCGCCGAGCTCGCGCCGAATGGCCCGTTCAGCGGTGCGTTCGTAACTGATCCATTGTTGGATGCGCTATTAATGGTCTGGATCGTCTGATTGAAGTTGACGCCATCGGCAGCAAACTGCACGGTGACCGTCTCGACTCCGGCGTCCAAACCGCTTTCATTGTAGGCGTAGCTGATAGTGGCGCTGGACGCGCCTGACAGATTGACAGAGCGCGTGATAGTCGCAGTGCCGGCGCCTGCGTCGTTGTCATCGTCGCGCAGTCTCAGTTCATTTGTGCCGTCGTCAATTCTGATCTGGCCGGCCGCAGCGCTGTTCGTGTTGCCATTGTCACCGGTCTCGACCCAAGGCGATGTCCACGTAGTCGTGCCGCTCGTCCCATTCAGCACCGTATTATTGAAATTATCGGCATAGCTGCCCGACGATCCCGCCGTGCTTGGCCCGCCGACGAGAATGTCATTGCCGTCACCGGCATTGAGAACGTCGTTGCCGCCGAGACCGAGCATCAGGTCGTCGCCGGAGGTGCCGTTGAGGATATCGTTGCCCGCGGTGCCGACGATCAGGCCGACGGTGCTGTCGGTGAACTGGATGCGTTCGATACCGCTCAGCGTATCCGAGCCGTCTATGTTAAGCTCTGTGACGTCCGTCACCGTCACGCGGCCATCGGCCGTGGTTCCGAATGTGTAGTCAGCGCGTGCGCCGCGATAGACGGCGGTGTCGGTATCGCCAGCCGTTGTATCGGTTCTGATCGTTCTGACAATCGAAAGCTGACCGGGATTGATCGTCCCGTTGAACATGCGGGTCGCCAGTGACGTCATGCTGTTGACGACCTCAAGCGGGGTGCCGGTGTGATTGACGTCACTCGGCGCGAAGACGCCGATCTGTACGTCCAGCCATTTGTCACCGTCGAGAATGTCGTCGCCGGCGTTGCCCTGAAGCAAGTCGCCCCCGTCGCCGCCGAGAATGATGTCGCCTGCGTTGAATGCAACCTGACCCTTCGTCATTGCTGCGACCTGGGTTGGTGTCAGGCCGAGCAGTTCGGCGAGTCCGGCGATTAGTTGCATACTCTCTTTGGTCAGCTGGCTTCCGCGATAACCCTCGGTGCCGCCCTGTGCGGCAGGGAGGCGCTCTTCCGCCAGCGTTTCTGCACCCTTCAGCACGTCGGCGAACCTGGTGCCTGACAACCCCTCCATCGATTCATACTCGTCGAGTGCCGCGTTCTGCGGCAGGGTCGGAGCCTCGTCGAAGACGATCGGGCGCGACAGGTCGGCATTCACGCCGTTCGGATTGTCCTTGTAGGTCGCCCAGTCGAAACCGGACATGCCGGCCATCTTGCCGCGGCCGGCGCTGCCGACCATGATGTCGTCGCCGCCTTCGCCGATGAACTCGTCGAAGCCGCCGTCGCCGAGGAAGACGTCGTTTCCGTCGATGCCGTCATGGGCGAAAATTTCGTCGAAGTTGTCGCCGGGGGCGCCGTCGAAGGTACCGGTCTCGATCCAGTCGTCGCCCTCGTTGCCGAGGATGCGTTCGGCATTCTTGTTGCCGTAGATGAAGTCGTTGCCGGTGCCGGCGAAGACTTCCGAGCCCATGTCGGTGCCGAGGAAGATGAAGTCCTGACCGTCATTGCCCATGACGAGGTCGAGGCCGGGGCCGGCATGCACGACGTCGTGGCCCTTGCCGGCCTTGATGTTGTCGTCGCCGCCGCTGTCGACGATGATGTCGTCGCCGTCTCCGCCATTGATGATGTCGTTACCGAAGCCGCCTTCGAGCCGGTCGTTGCCGCCGTCGCCGAAGAGCGTATCGTCGCCGATGCCGGCGATGATGTGATCGGCAGCCTCCGTGCCGCCCATGACGACGTGGTCGCCACCGGTATACTTCAGGTAGTTCGTATCGATGACCGGGGTTGCCGGGTTGTTGCGGATGACGAGCTGCGTCAGCAGGCCTGGGCCTGTCGGGTCGGTGTGTTCCATCGCCCCGTCGCCATCGAGATCGTTGAACTGCTTGGTCTGGTCGACCTCGAGAATGAGGCCGGGTGTCGAGAAGACATCGGACGGCAGATGCGTGGCGTCGGTATTGCGCATGATCATCGCGGCGAAGGAGTTGTTCTCCATCTCGCCGAACAGATGCAGGCCGTCGAGGCGCTGCAGGTAGTAGAAGCGGTCGCCGTTCTGCAGCTTTTCCATCTGCATTTCGAAGACGAAGTTGAAGGTCGAGCCCAGCATGCCGCCGAAGGGCATGATCGCTTCGGCCAGACCGCCGATCCAGAGGTCGACGTTGTTGAGGCCACCTAGCGTGCCGCCGGCGTAGGCGCCGGTAGCGTTGAGGAAGTCGAGGCGGTCGTTATAGGTCACCCCGCCAATGACCACTCCGTCAGCATCGTTGCCGTCGCCGACAATCAGGGTCAGGGCAGCGTTGCGTTTGTCTTCGAGTGTCGTCGCGGAGGTAATTGCAACATGGGTGCCGTAGGCCGCGATGAAGTTGATGATCGAGGCTTCGTGTTTCAAGTGCCCGGCGAAATCGACCCAGCTTTCATAGGGCTTCAGCAGCACGTCCTGGTTCGTGGCATTGTAGAACTGCGCGCGAGCGGTGTTCAGCGTCGGTACGCCGGTGTCGCGGCCGCGGGCGAGGTTGATGGTCGCGAGGTCGAGCGGCAGGCCGAGCAGGTTGTTGCGGAGCGCGCTGGTGACGAATTCGTCGATCTCGTTGCCCGCCTGCCGCGTCATGCCGCGGATGATCGCGCCGGCCGAGATGTCGGCATTCTCCACGGAGGTGCCGCCGTTGTTCTCGAACTGCAGCGGGTTCAGGAAGCCTTCGATCAGGCCGATGTGATCGGGGTTGAAATCAGGGTCGAAGCGATCGATCGATTCCGTCAGCATCGAGTGGCCGAAGCGATAGACGACATGGGCGAATTCGGCGACGATCGAAGGATCGATCGTGACGTCGAAGCCGTCTGGCACCAGGAAGACGTTGATGTTCGGCTGGATCTTGCGGGCGAACTCTTCGAAGACCAGATGCTGGTACTGCATCTCGGTGCCAAATTTCGCCGCCTGGAACAGGCGCTCGCCATCCCAGACGAGGTTGGCTGCCGATGCAGGCACCGTCGCGACGTCATTGATCAGCCATTCGTTCAGGAAAGCGACGGCCTGTTCCTGTGTTGCGCCACCGGCAACCATCGCCGCGGCATCGGCAAGGACGACTTCCTTGGTATGCTCGACGAGGCGATTGTGCTCGGAGTGGAAGACGTGGTGGACGGCGGTGAGGCCGATATTCTCGTTGGCGCGTCCGTCACCGGCCACATAGTGGGCGTCAAGCAGTTCGTTGTCATATTGACCGTCGGTGGCGCTGCCGTCGCCGTTGCCCAGGCCGATTTCGATATCGCCATCAGCCAGGCCTTCAGGCACGGCATTGTGGGCAATGTCGGCGAGGAAGGCGTGGCCGGTGAAGAGCGCGTTGGCGGGTACCAAGATGCCCTGGCTTGGAGGAACACCCTGCATGGCGGTCGGATCGCCTTCCACCAGACCCGTGGTGGTCACGATCTGCGGATAGCCATTCGGGCCGCGGATGAATTCGCCATAGGGGTCGGTGGCCAGCAGCGGCACGTTGCCGACATTGGCATCGACGAGCTGGATGCCCAAGATACTCGCCGCCTGCGCCTTCAGGTCGGCCCAGGTGGCCATGCCGCCATTGCCGCCCTCGATGAGCTTGCCGGTCGAGACCGGATCGCCCGCAGCGTTGAGCTGATAGGCGCGCAGGAAGACCTGATGCGATGGGTGTGACGTATAGGTCTGGTTCTGGTCGACGAAGGAGGTCGTGGTGTTGACGGGGCGATTGGTATCGTCGGCCGTGCCCATCACGCCGTCATTGCCGGGACCGGCAAGCGTGGCGCGGGTCAGGACCATGAAGTTGGTCTCGCTGCCTTCGACATAGAGCGGGTCGTCGGGCATCAGCGGAATGAAGACGGTGCCGTTTCCGCCCTTGGCGACGAGGTCGAGGCCGTGATCGAAGAACTGTCCGAAGAGCGTGAACCACGAATTGAACGGTGCCGACAGCCCTTCGTCGGGCGCGGCATTGGTGATGACGACGTTGACGCCATCGAGCTCGACGCCGTTCGCGTCGAGCAGGGTCATCAGCGCATCGTCCTGCGCATCGAGGGCGGCCTGCGCAGCTTCAAGGTTCGCCGCGGTCACGGCAGCGGCAGCCTGCAGCTCCGCATTGGTGGGGCTGGCGGAGGCCGCTGCCTGGGCGGCGGCATTCTCGCGTTCGGCGGCGCCGACAGCGTTGAAGAGCGGCCGCAGCGGTTCATAGGCGGCAGTGATCTGCGCCGTCACGGTCATCTGCTGGGCGTCGGGCACGATGCCGGCGCGCTGCAGCGCGGTGAGGATCGCCGAGGGATTGCCGAGCGTCTGGTCGACGATCAGGTTGGAGATGGTGCGGACATAGGGATCGAAGACGTCGCCGGGGCCGGCGCTGCCATCGGGTCCGTCATTGTCGACGCCCGGCTGGTAGGTGACTGGAACCAACGCAGGCCCCGGTCCCGGATTCGGCACCAGGATCGTTTTGTACTGGGTGCCCAAGGGCTCCGGGAAGGGGTTGTCGGCGGCGCCCCATTCCGGGTGCAGCGGGTTGTTGTAGGTGCCGTCGACGGTGCGCAGGCCCCAGGAGAGGTTGTAGGTCGGGATCGACCCGCCGGGGCCGAAGAGCGGCTTTGCTTCATTGTTGGGATCGCCGGTTGAGATGCCCTGCCGGAAGGCTGCGTCGGCCTCCGCAATCTTGATCTGTGCCAAGATGAAATCGAGATCCGAGCGAATATAGGTGACCATGTTACTCTCCCCTCCGATTGCATTGGAAACGTTATCGTTTCACCAATGCTTGATCCCCAGTGTGAAATCGCAGGGCTATTCCGGTCGCCTTCCGGTTTTTACTGTGCGGTCATGCCGCGAGCGCAAAAATCCGGTGGAAAGTGAACGGCATTATCTGCGATGATCAGATGATGTCTTCGGGGGAGGCCATGGCATAGTTCCAAAGGTCCGGAGACGTCTAAAGACTTTGGTCTTCAGGGGGCCGGGACTTTCGACCCGGGAGGAAATGTGACTTACGTCCCGTACAAAAAAGAGCCGGGCGGCGGTGTGTCCGGCATTTCCAGGGTGTGGCAACGCCTTGATCTGACGCAGCAATTTCTGATCGTTGCCGGGCTCGTCATCTGTTGCTCGATGGCGCTTCTCGGCGAGTGGCTGAGCGGTCGGATCGCTGCGAACCAGCTCAGAAGCCGGGCCGAGTCCGGGGCGCTCTACATGGAGGGGTTCCTTGCCCGCCATGTCGACGGACCGGCGAGCGACCCCAAGGTCTCGGCGGCCCGGCAGCTCGAACTGGACGATCTCTTGATCGGCACCGATCTCGCAAGACGGGTCGAGGGCTTCAGGATCTGGCGGCATGATGGATTGGTCATTTACAGCACCAACAAGCAGCTGATCGGCCAGAAATTCCCGTCCGAGGACATCGACCGCGCTTTTGCCGGGCAGGTCGTGGCGCAGCTCGAGGACAGCCATGACGACGGCGAGGAGGACGGGCCGCCGACGCGGCGGCCGCTGATCGAGATCTACGCGCCGATCTACGAGCCCGATACCCATGAGGTGATCGCGGTCGGCGAACTCTATGAGGAGGCTGCGGATTTCATCGTCCAGCGCAACCGGGTGCAGCAGCAGACCTGGGCGATCGTCGGGGCGACGACGCTGGCGATCATGGCGCTCTTGTTCCTGATCGTGCGGCGCGCCAGCCATACGATCGCCTATCAGCGGATGATCCTGAAGACGCAGCTGACCCAGGCGCAGGCCCTGGCGCGGCAGAATACCGAGCTGCGCAAGGCGGCCGACCGGGCGCGCATGGATGCCAGCAAGTCGAACGAGCAGCTGTTGAACCGGATCGGCGCCGATCTGCATGATGGCCCGGTGCAGCTGCTCAGCCTGCTGATCCTGAAGCTCAGCAGCGGGGCGTCAGGGCTGCCGAAGGCGACGCTCGAGCACTTGCCGGATATCAGGGGCGCCGAGCTTGCGCCGGCGCATCTTGCCCGGCTGGTGCTGAACGAGCTGCGCGAGCTCTCGACCGGGCTGGTCATGCCGGAGATCGAGCATATGCCGCTGGAGGCGGCGCTGCGCAATGCGGTGGAGCAGCATGAATATGCGACGGGATCGAAAGTGACGGCCGACTACGAGGCGCTGCCGGAGCGCGTCGCCCATCCCCTGAAGATCTGTCTTTACAGGGTGGTGCAGGAGGGGCTGAACAATGCGTTTCGCCACGGCGGCGGGCAGGGGCAGCATGTCTCGGCTTCGGCCGATCTTTCGGCGATCACCGTCGTCATCACCGATGAAGGTCCCGGTCTTTCGGCGCCGAGCGCCACGTCGAGCCACCGCCCGCTCGGGCTGCAGGGCATCCGCAACCGTGTGGAAGCCTTGGGCGGCAGCGTCGAAATCCGGGCGCGGCAGGGGTCGGGAACGGAGTTGAAGGTGATCGTGCCGATGGAGGGAAACGGCATCTAGGCAGTCTAATGGCGCGGCAGCGCCTCTCCGCCGCCTTCGAGCTTCTGCGCGGCAATCAGCACTTCCAGGCGATTGCGGGCATTCAGCTTCTGCATCAGGATCGTCATGTAGTTCTTGACGGTCTTCTCGCCGATATTGAGGCCGGTTGCGATCTGCTTGTTGGTGAAGCCGCGCAACAGCATGCCGATGATCTGCCCTTCGCGGATGCTGAGCTTCACATCGCCGCCCGCCTTCTTGCGCAGCGAGGCGATTTTCAGCTCCTCGATCACCTTGCAGGCGAAGGCCGGAGTGATGAACATGTCGCCGCGGTGGACGGCGGCGATCGCCTGGATCAGCTCCTGGATGCTGCTGCCTTTCAGCACATAGCCGCTGGCGCCGGCATTCAGCGCCCGCACGGCATAGTCGCTGCCGGTATTGGCGGTGAAGACCAGGATTCTCGTGCGGATTTTCTCAACCAGCTTGGCGATCGCGTCGAAGATATTGCCGGGCATCATCAGGTCGACGATGAAAACATCGGGCGCGCATTTCAGCGCGATCTCCAGCGCATCATCGGCACTCGATCCTGTGGCGGCGACCGTAAACTTCGGATGGCTTTTCAGGATTTCACTCAATCCCGCCAGCATTACCGGGTGGTCGTCTATGAGTGCCAATGAAATCTTGCTCATTTTACGCACCATCTACAACTTACATAGAATAATTTATAGGATCAAACCAATATAGTGTCCATCTAGTCCATTAGGACTACATTGGAAGTCGTAATATCGCTTGCGATGGATGTTTTATTCTATGCTATCTATTTGCCGTAACTTGCAATTGGTTCGCAATTGCATCTGTGGCCTTGTCTGCTCGACATGCCCGGCAAAGCCCCCCTTTTGGGGTGGTGACGTGGTTCGATGCGGTGTTTCGCTCGAAATAATTCACTATCAATGCGTGTATCGGTAGATTTCGTGCACGCCGATTTCTCGGCCGCAAATGCGTCGCGAGCCAGGCCGCCCCGGCTCGCGACTTATGCGGTCAGGCCTCGCTCTTGACCGGCATATTCTCCGCCATCGTCCGCTTGAAGCCGCCACCGCCGCCCATGCCGGGGGTGATGATCACGGGGTAGAGGTAGAGGAAATCGTGGAAGTGGACGACGGTCGTCGGGCCGTCGGCGAGGGTCACGGCATATTCTGCCGGGCCCGAGCGGTCGGGATGCTTCATGCCGCTGAGATTGAGGCCGGCCTGGTGGTTCAGGCCGTAGCTCATCGACATCGGGATGCCGTGCCAGGAGCCGGCGATCGGGCGGTGGACATGGCCGAAATACATGTGACGGATGGCCGGATGCGTCTTGAGCACGGCGAGCAGCGGCTCGTCGTCCACCATGCGGATCCGGTCGACGCCCATGCCGATGTCGAAGGGCGGGTGGTGGAAGAAGAGGTAGACGGGCTTGTCCAGCACCTCGGCAAGGCGGTCCTTCAGCCAGCTGAGGCGGGCCTCGTCCATATGGCCGGTATGTTTGCCGTGCTCCACGGTGTCGAGCATGATCAGGCGGCAGCTGTCATAGTCGATCACCGACTGCACGAAGCCGTTGTCGTCGACGGGCTGATCTGGGAAGATCGAGCGGAAGTTATCGCGATTGTCGTGATTGCCGATCATCAGCCGGTAGGGGATGACGGTTTCCTGGTCGAGGATATCGCGCAGCAGCGCGTAAGCTTCCGGCTCGCCGCGATGGGTCAGGTCGCCACTGAAGATCAGCCATTCGGCATCTGCCTGGTTGGCGCGGATATCGCGTAGCGCCTGGCGCAGGCGCACTTCCGGATCGGTATCGAACAGCGCGCCGCCCGGCGGCATCAGGTGCACGTCGGTCAGCTGGATGAATTTGGGCATATCAGTCTCCTTATGATTTCGTGATTTTATCGTTTCAGGCTGCCGCGCTTTTCGGCTGCAATTCCATCAGGCGGCCGTCGCTGCCGAAGAAATGAAGGTGTTCGGAGGGCAGGCTGACGGGGAGTGTGGTGCCGACGGCCTGCTTGTCGCTGGCGGGCAGCAGGGCGGCCATGCCCGTCTGGCCGATCCGCAGATGCACCTGGCGGCCGTTGCCGAGCTCCTCGACGAACTCCACCGGCAGATTGGCGCCCCGGCCGATCTGCACATGCTCGGGCCGGATGCCGGCGACGATCTCGCTGCCGGGTGCTGCGGGCACGGCGCCGCCGAGCGGGATGCGCATCTCGCCGCCGAGCACCACGCTGCAGCCGCTGTCATCGACAACAGCCGGGATCAGGTTCATCGGCGGGGAGCCGAGGAAGCTCGCGACGAAGGCGGTTGCCGGGCGCTCGTAGATATCGGCAGGCTTGCCGATCTGCTCGATGCGGCCCTTGTTCATGACGATCAGGATGTCGGCAAGCGTCATCGCCTCGATCTGGTCATGGGTGACGAACAGGCTGGTGACGCCCTGCTTGCGGTGCAGGCGCTTGATCTCGAGCCGCATCTGGGTGCGCAGCTTGGCGTCGAGGTTGGAGAGCGGCTCGTCGAAGAGGAAAACCTTGGGCTCGCGGATGATGGCGCGGCCCATGGCGACGCGCTGGCGCTGGCCGCCGGAGAGCTGGCCGGGCTTGCGCTGCAGGTAATCTTCGAGCTGCAGGGTGCGGGCGACCTCGGCGACGCGGCGGTCGATCTCGGCGCGCTTGACGCCTGCGACCACCAGCGAATAGCCGAGGTTCTGGGCAACCGACATATGCGGGTAGAGCGCGTAGTTCTGGAACACCATCGCGACATCGCGCTGGCGCGGTTCCAGCGTCTCGACGCGGCGGCCGGCGATCTCGATCTCGCCGCCGGAAGCCCGCTCCAGCCCGGCAAGCAGCCTGAGCAGCGTGGACTTGCCGCAACCGGACGGACCGAGGATGACGGCGAAGGCGCCGCGCTCGATCTGCAGGTTGAGGCTGTGGAGCACCTGCGTCGCGCCGAAGGACTTGGTGATGTTGGAAAATTGGATTTCGGCCATGTGAAATATCCTTGCTTTTAGTCAGCCGCAGGCGGCTACTTTTCCGAGTTGACCAGGCCCTTGACGAACCAGCGCTGGGCGAAAACCACCACGGCGACCGGCGGCAGCATGACGAGCAGGGCGCCGGCCAGGATGACGTTCCAGTCCGAAGCGCCATCGGGTCCGGGCTGCATGAAGGTCAGTCCGATGGTCAGCGTGCGGTATTCGGAACCTGATGTGACGAGGAGCGGCCAGAGATACTGGTTCCAGCCGAAGACGAACATGATGACGGCAAGGGCCGCGATGTTGGTGCGCGATAGCGGCAGAAGCACATCCCAGAGGAAGCGCAGTGCCCCGGAACCATCCATCTTCGCCGCTTCCGTCAGCTCATCGGGAATGGTCAGGAAGAACTGACGGAACAGGAAGGTGCCGGTTGCCGTGGCGATCAGCGGCAGGGTCAGGCCGGCATAGGAATTGATCAGGCTCCAGTTGAGATCGACGCGGATGCCGGATGCGGTCTGGATCAGCCAGGCGAGGCCGGTCCATTCCAGGATGCGCTGCAGCGGCAGCAACACGTTCGAGGCGACTTCATAGGTCGGCACGATGCGCACTTCGAGCGGCAGCATCAGGGTGATGAAGATCATCCAGAAGGCGATGCCGCGGAAGCGGAAACGGAAGTAGACGAGGCTGAAGGCGGTGATCATGGCGATGACGATCTTGCCGACCATGATGATCGTCGCCGAGATCAGCGAGTTCATATAGAGCGTCGAGAAGCCGCCTTTTTCCCAAGCGGCGGCCATGTTGACCAGCAACTGATCGTCAGGCAGCAGCGGCTTCGGGAATTCCGCCATGCGCTCCAGCGGCAGCGTCGCGGTGATGAACGACACATAGATCGGGAAGCACATCAACAGCGTTGCGGTGATCAGCACTGCATGGGTGACGAAATTGAGGATCGGGGTTTTCTCGATCATTCGCTTGCCTCCCCCTTGTCGGAACCGGCGTAGTGGACCTTGCGCTCGACGAAGCGGAACTGCAGCAGCGTCACCGAGATGACGAGCGCCATCAGGATCAGCGACTGTGCCGAGGACGAGGAGAGGTCGAGGCCGACGAAGCCGTCCTTGTAGATCTTGTAGACCATCGTCTGCGTGGCGTTGCCGGGGCCGCCCTGGGTCATGACGTTGATGATGCCGAAGCCTTCGGTGAAGGAGGTCGTGACGTTCAGGACCAGCAGCAGGAAGAAGGTCGGCGAGATCAGCGGGAAGACCAGGTCGAAGAAGCGGCGCACCGGTCCGGCGCCATCCATGGCGGCGGCTTCGACGAGGCTGTTGGGGATTGCCTGCAGGCCGGCCAGAAAGAACACGAAATTGAAGGTGATCGAGGTCCAGCTGGAGGCGACGATGACCATGATCAGCGCGTCGCCGCCATTCAGCGACGGGTTCCAGAAGCCCGGATACCACTGGTTGACGATGCCCATGAAGCCGATCTGCGGCTGGAAGATATATTGCCAGGCGACGGCGGCGACCGGTGCTGCGACCGCATAGGGCCACATGATCGCGGTCTTGTAGATGATCGTGCCGCGCAGGCCCCGGTCGGCGAAGACGGCGAAGATCAGCCCGAGGCCGAGCGCAATCACCGTCGTCGAAACCGACATGATCAGCGTGTTGCGGATGGCGCTGTGATAGACCGGGCTGACGGCGATCTCGGCGATGTTGCGAAGACCGACCCAGACGGCATCGCCGCCGAAAGGCGGTTCGAGCGTGAAGGACCAGAACAGGGCCTGGCCGGTCGGCCAGTAGAAGAACAGGAAGATGATCAGCAGCTGCGGACCTATCAGCAGGTAAGGCAGCCACCGCTCTTCGAAGACGACGCGTTTAATCATGTGATGCTCGGCCAGAAACTATGGGGAGCTTGCCCGGATCGCGCTGGACCCGGGCAAGCGTGCTCGTGATCGTGATCGTGCGATGCCGGATCAGGGCAGGGTGGCGCCCGGATAGGTGTCTGCGAAGCGCTTCAGCAGCTGGTTGCTGCGGTCGGTCGCGGTATCGAGCGCCTGCTGCATCGTCACCTGGTTGTTGAGAGCCTTCTGGATCTCTTCGGTGATGATGTTGCGGATTTCGACATAGTTGCCGAGGCGGACGCCCTTGGAGAGCGGCGTCGGGGTGGCGCGGGTCAGGCTCTTGACGGCGAGATCGCGGTTGACCTTGCCCTTCTGCTGGTAATAGCCCTCGGCGACGAGGTCGTTATAGGCCGACTTGGTGACCGGGATATAGCCGGTGCCGTCGGACCAGAGCTTCTGCTGCTCGGGCTGGGCGATGAACTGGTAGAAGGCACCAACGGCCTTGTACTCTTCCTTCGAGAACCCCTTCATCGTCCACAGTGCTGCGCCGCCGACGAGGCTGTTGATCGGCGTCACGTCCTTGTTGTGCGGCAGCTGGGCGACGGTCCAGTTGGTACCCTTGGCGGTCGCCAGTTCATCGGTCGTGGTGAAGCCGGCGATCGAGTCGAAGAAGATCGCGCACTGGCCGTTGACGAACATGTCGCGGCGGGTGTCGATATTCGGCTCGTACTTGGCCAGGCCTTCGTCGAACCAGCGCTTCTGGCGCTCCATGTGCTTGACGAACAGCGTCTTGTTGATCTCGAGCTGGGCGTCGAGGCCGTCATAGCCGTTATTCTGCGTCGCGACCGGAATGTTGTGGATCGCCGAGAACTGCTCCATGTCGGACCAGAGGTCGATCGACCAGCCGATCGGGCACTTCGAGCCGGCCTTGTCGCGAAGCGCGACGAGCAGGTTGTCGAAGTCTTCCCAGGTCTCGGGGAAACTCGTGTAGCCGGCAGCCTTCAGCTGGTCGGTATTGTAATAGACCATGGCGGTCGAGGAATTGAACGGGAAGGCCCAGAGCTTGCCGTCGCGGCCGGCATAGTAGTTGCCGATGACCGGGAAATAGTCGTTCCAATCGATCTTCAGGCCGACATCCTCTGCCAGCTGGTAGGCCGGAACGACGGCGCCCGAGAGCATCATCGTGCCGGTGGCGCGATCGACGACCTGCAGGATGTGCGGCGGCTTGCCGGCGCGAACCGCGGCCATCGCCTTCTGGAAGATCTCGTCGTAGGTGCCCTCGCGGGTGCAGTTGATGTGGTACTGGTCCTGGCTCTGGTTGAAGCGATCGCACTGGGCCATCACTTCCTTCTGCAGGCGGCCCGAAAGGCCGAACCACATGTTGATCTCAGTCTTGGCGCTGGCCGGTGCGGCACCGGTGAGCACCGCAAGCGTGGCGGCGGCGGCAAATGCAGCTTTGAACATCCCTATCTCCAAAATCGTTTGTGCGGCGGCCGGTTGGTCGGGCCGTCCGGGAACGGTGCGACCGAGTACCGTGAAAACGTTTCATCGGGATGACGGATATATGTCCGATTGGTGACTGCTGCAGATTTTTGCGGTCAGGAATTGGATTGGCTGGAGAGGCTTGCAAGGCCGGTTGCGATGAGATCGGCGGTCACCGTGACGGTGTTTACGCCAATCGCGGCAATGGAATAGGAGGCGCCGACGGCCGCCCAGCGCGTTGCCGTCAGGGGATCCGCGGTGTTGAGGAATACCGCCAGGAAGATGCCGACGAAAACATCGCCGGCGCCGGTGACGTCGACGGGATCGACGGCCAATGCGGGGACGCAGACCGGCGCCTTGCCCGGCTGGATGAGAACGGAGCCGCTGGCGCCCATGGTCAGGACGATGCTGGCACCGCCGTCCGCCGCGTGGCGGGACAGCGTATCGGCAAGCTCGCCGTCATCGACATCGGTGCCCACGAGCTGGCGGGCGGCCGAGCGGCTCATGAAGATGAAGTCGCAGCTTCTGCGTAGCGTGCCGAAGGCGGCCGGTGTCTGCCAGTGGGCAGGAAGGCCGGTCGTGTCGATGGTGACGAGATCCGGGCGCGAGGCGCCGGTCAGGTGGAGTTCGTCAAGCAGGCCGACGCGGAAGCCTTCGAGATGCAGGCAGTGCTGGCCCTGCCGTGCCGCGGCCGCATTGAAATAGTCGCGAATTCGCGGGATCGGCAGCGATAGCGGCTCATTGAGGATCGTTCGGCGGCCGCCCGCCTCGACGATGACGACGCTGCGCGAGAGCCTGCCGCCGGTGACGCGTTCGATGGCGTCGACGTTGAGGCCGCATTCCAGCAGTTCGGCCAGCGCCCAGTCGCTTTCGGGGTCGTCGCCGAGCGAGGAGATCAGATCGACGGCGACCGGGAAGTCTCCGCCGAGCCGGCTTGCGGCGATCGCCACATTCGCTGCGGGTCCGCCGACCGACCTGTGGATCAGCTTGGCGGAGACGCGGCTGCCGGCCGGCGGCATTTCCTCGGTGAGGATGGAATGATCGATGCTGACATAGCCGATGGCAGTCAGCCGAGGGGCGCCTTGCGGCAATGACGCTCCCCTACGGGCGCGTTCCGTCTGGCCGACGAGCGAGCGGGCGACCGAGCTCGGACGGTAGCCGAGCCTCTGGATCGCGTCGAAAACGGCAAGGCGGTTTTCCTCGGTGACCGCCTTGTTGCCGTTGACGACACGGCTGACGGTGCCGATCGAAACGCGCGCCAGGCGCGCGACGTCCTTGATGGTTGCGCGATTTTTCATGGCTGGGCTGGGCTCATCTGAGCAGAGGAAAGAAGCTTCATTGAATCGTCATCGAATGGTGTCGGAAGTTTCACATTCTTGGCCTAGTTCGTCGCGCGCAATGAAACGTTTTCACGACGTCCGGCGCAACTCAAATTTAAGCGAGGATCCATGCTAATCACAACTTATAACATCCAGTATACCCGCGGCCAGGACGACCGCTACGACCTGGAACGTATTGTCGATACCGTCAAGGACAGCGACATCATCGCATTGCAGGAAGTCGAGAATTATTGGGACCGTTCCGGCAATATCAGCCAGTCGGAGGCGATTGCCCGTCTGCTGCCGGATCACTATTTCGTCTGGGGCCCGACCGTCGACGTGCTGAAGGTCTCCGATGCCGAGGGCAAGCGCCCGACGGATCACAAGCGCCGCCAGTTCGGCAACATGATCCTGTCGCGCTACCCGATCCTGTCCACCCGCAATCACATGTATCCGAAGTTCACCGCGCCCGGCCCGCATACGATCCAGCGCGGCGCGATCGAGGCACTGATCCAGACCCCATCAGGTCCGGTACGTTTCTACTCGACCCATCTCGACCATCTCGCCAGCCGTCACCGCATGGTGCAGCTGCAGGAGCTGGTGAAGGTGTCCAACCGTGCCTTCGAGGACGGCCCGGCGATCGGTGGCCGCGAAATCGTGCCGTCCTGGCGCGAAGAGCCGGCGCTGCCCGACATGCCGCGCGAGGCGATCCTTCTCGGCGACTTCAATTTCGAGCCAACCTCGCCGGAATATGAATGGATCTGCGGCGCCGTGAACCAGTGGCATGGCCGCCTGCCGGATGCATCCGGCTTCGTCGATGCCTACGTCGCCGCCGGTGGCGCGGAAGACGAGGGCCACACGCTCTACCGCGACATCGCCGCCAAGGCCGGCATCCGGATCGACTATTGCTTCGTGCCCGCCTGGCTCTCAGGCCGGATCAGCAAGTGCTGGGTCGATGAGCAGGCGACCGGTTCGGATCACCAGCCGCTGCGGGTCGAGATCGATCTTTAAGGCAAACTGGCGGCGGCCGGGCAGCTTTCATGCTCGGCCGCCCCGATCTCAGCGATGGTCCAGCCGCTCCACCAGCCGGTCGCCGAACCACTGGATGCCGCAGACCAGCACGATGAGGACGATGACGACGGCGATCATCACCGAGGTCTCGAAGCGCTGGTAGCCGTAGCGGATGGCGAGATCGCCGAGGCCGCCGGCGCCGATCGCGCCTGCCATGGCGGACGCGCCGATCAGCGTCACCAGCGTCACGGTGAAACCGGCGACGATGCCGGGCAGGGCTTCGGGCACCAGCACTTCGCGGATGATCGTCCAGCGATTGCCGCCCATGGCGCGGACGGCGTCGATCAGGCCGCGGTCGACTTCGCGGAGCGACACCTCGGCGATGCGGGCGTAGTAGGGTGTCGCGGCGATCGCCAGCGGCACGATCGCCGCCCAGGTGCCGAGCGCGGTGCCGACGATCAGCCGGGTCAGCGGGATCAGTGCCACCAGCAGGATGATGAAGGGGACCGAGCGGAAGCCGTTGATGACGGCGCCGAGCGTGCGGTTGATCCAGAGATTTTCGGCAATGCCGCCGCGCGCCGTCAGCACCAGGGCGAGCCCGAGCGGCAGGCCGGCCACCAGCGAGATGATGCCGGATGCACCGGTCATCAGCACGGTTTCCCAGAGCGACCGCAGCAGCAGGTCAAGCATGATCGGTGTCATAGCCGAGTACCTCCACCCGCGCCGAGCGGGCCGTCAGAAATTGTGCGACTTGACCCTGCAAGCCGGGATCGCGGGCCGGGACGGCGATGAAGAAGCGCGCCACCGGCTGGTTCTGGATGTGGTCGATGCCGCCATGGACGAGGCGGAAGGAATGCGGCAGCGCTGCAGAAAGATCGCCAAACAGCGCACCCTGCGCTTCCGGCCCGGCAAGATCGACGCTGAGGATCGCCTCGCTGCCAGAGACGGGCGATAGCCTGGCGGCGATATGCTCGGGGAGCTGCGGGCGGATGCTGCCGAGCAGGCTTCGGGTGATCGCCGTCTGCGGGTTGCCGAACACCGACCAGACCTGGCCTTCCTCGACGATTTTTCCGGCATCGATGACGGCGACGCGGTCGGCAATGCTGCGGATCACTTCCATCTCGTGGGTGATCAGCACGACGGTCAAGCCGAGCTTGCGGTTGATGTCCTTCAAGAGCGACAGGATCGAGCGCGTCGTTTCCGGGTCTAGCGCCGATGTCGCTTCGTCGGAGAGCAGCAGGGCGGGGCGGGCGGCAAGGGCGCGGGCGATGCCGACGCGCTGCTTCTGGCCGCCGGACAGCGAAGCGGGATAGGCCTTGGCCTTGTCCGAAAGGCCGACGAGATCGAGCAGCTCGCGGGCGCGCTGCAGCCGTTCTGGTTTCGCCACGCCTTCGATCTTCAGGGGCAGCGCGATGTTTTCCTCTACCGTCTTGGCGGAGAGCAGATTGAAATGCTGGAAGATCATGCCGATGCGGCGGCGCAGCGGCTGCAGTTCCTTCTCGGCCAGCCCGGCAATATCGCGGCCGTCGATATGGATCTCGCCGCTATCGGCGCGCTCCAGCCCGTTCAGGCACCGGATCAGCGTCGATTTGCCGGCGCCGCTGCGGCCGATGATGCCGAAGATCTCGCCCTTGCGGACGGTCAGCGAAATGCCGTCGAGCGCCGGCGTCTCGCCGAAGCGGCGCCGGACACCGGAAAGGCGGATGATATCCGCGGCGGTTTCGGCTTTCGCCCCGATCGCCGCGGCGGAAACGAATGAATTCATGAGATTATCCTCTGCAAACGCTCAAGGCGGCCCGGACAAGGAACGTCCGGACCGCCCTGGCTTCGCGCCCTTTCCCCCAGGCGCGGATGTCAGTTAGTAAGCGCTCAGCCCCGTGCCCTTGTAGACCTTGTCGAACTCCGCCTTGACGGCGTCGTTCTGGTAGGAGGAGACCAGCGTCTTCACCCAGTCCGCATCCTTGTTGTCTTCCTTGACGGCGATGAAGTTGCGGTAGGGATTGTCGGAGATCGGCTCCTGGGCGATGCGCTCCTTCGGCGACAGGCCGCTCTTCAGTGCCCAGTCGGTGTTGACGACGGCGGCATCGAGATCGTCGATCGAGCGGCCGACAATGCCGGCATCGAGTTCCTTGATTTCGAGCTTCTTCGGGTTCTCGGTGATATCGGCGATGGTGGCGAGAATGCCGGTGCCGTCCTTCAGCTTGATTAGCCCCTCGTTCTGCAGGACGCGCAGCGCCCGGCCCTCGTTGGACGGATCGTTCGGCAGGCCGACGATGGCGCCTTCGGGGATCTCGGAGACGGCCTTGTACTTCTTCGTATAGAGGCCGATCGGCCAGACGCCGGTATAGCCGACGCGGACGATGTGGTAGCCGTGGGTCTTGATCTGGTTGTCGAGATAGGGCTGGTGCTGGAAGGCGTTGGCGTCGATTTCGCCGCGCTCGAGCGCCTCGTTCGGCTGGGTGTAGTCGTTGAAGGTGATGGTCTCGATCTTGAGACCCTTCTTCTCCGCTTCGGCGGTCACGACGCGCCAGACGTCTTCGTCCTCGCCACTCATGATGCCGACCTTGATGGATTTTTCGGCGGCGACCGAGGGAAGGGGTGCGGCAAAGGTTGCGAGCGCGAGGGCGGAAACGGCGAGCGCTGCGAGGCTCGCCCGGCGCGTCAGCGTCACGGCTGAGAAGGTCTTGTTGTTCATCTTGTTTGTCCCGTCTTGGTGATGAGATTGATCTCGAAACGGGGAAAGCATGTCAGATCGGAGCGCCGCCTTCGAAGTACGCCCGTCTCTTCTCGAAAGCGGCGCGGGAAAAGTCTTGCCGGTCTGCCCGATCTCTTCCGAATAAAATTCTATAATGTTTATAGACTATATTGGTTGTGCCGTGGCGCGAACCGTCCTATTTCGATGTGAAGAGTGATGAATCTGGATGCGAGTGCGAGATGACAGCCGGTGGCGGTAAATCGAAGGTCGTGGCGATCATCGGCGGCGGCGTTTCCGGCGCCGGCGTGGCGCTGCATCTGGCCAACGCGCTGCCTGCCGGTATCGCCGAGATCATCGTCTTCGAACCGCGCGAGGAGCTCGGCCGCGGCTTGGCCTACGATACGGAAGACCCGGCGCACCGCATCAACGTGCCCGCGGCGCGGATGAGCCTCTTCCCGGACAGGCCGGAGGATTTCCTCGAATGGATCGCTGCGACGGGTGCCGTCAGCCGCGATCCCGCAGCGGCGCGGCCGGATGGCAATCTCTTTCCGCAGCGGCGGCTGTTTGGCGCCTATGCCGCCTCGCGCCTGCGACCGGCGATCCAGGCCGGCCGCATCACTCACCAGCGCGCGAGTGTTACCGGCGTCGAGAAGACTGATGATGGCTGGCTGGTCTCCGACAGTACCGGCATCGAGACGCGGGCCGACTTGCTGGTGATCGCCACGACGCATCCGTCACCGTCTCCGCCGCGCGGGCTGCAGGCGGTGCTGGCCGGTCACCCGCGCTATGTCGCCGATTCCACAGTACCGGGTGCTCTCGACAATATAGAGCCGGATGACCGGGTGCTGATCGTCGGCAACGGGCTGACGGCGGCTGATATCGTCGCGTCGCTCACTCTCTCCGGCCATCGCGGGCCGATCACCTCTGTCTCCCGTCGCGGTTTGCGCTCGCGCGGACATGCGGCGACGGCGCAGGATCCGTTCGGCGATTTTACCGCGCGGCCGGCGAAGACGGCTTCGGAATTGCTGCACAGCATTCGCCAGGCGATCGCGCAGGCCGCCGGGGAAGGGGTCAGCTGGCATGCGGTGATCGATGAGGTCCGTGGTCATGGACGGCTGATCTGGCAGGGGCTTCCGCTGGCTGAACGCCAGCGCATCGTCCGCCATTTGAGGCCGTTCTGGGACGTGCACCGTTTCCGGGTCGCGCCGCAGGTCGAGGATGTGCTGGAGCGGGCGATCGGCGCGGGGCGGCTGACGGTTGCCGCCGGTTCGGTCGCCGATGCCGAGCGGGACGGCGAAGAGATCCGCGTGACGCTACGACTGCGTGATGGCAGCCGGCCGGTGAAAAGCTTCGATGCCGTCGTGGTGACGACCGGTCCGGCACATGGCGGCATCCTGCAGAGCCAGTTCTGGCTCTCCGAGCTCGGCGATGCCGGTATCCTGGAGCTCGATCCGACAGGGCTCGGCATTGCCTGCAACGAGCGCTCCGAAGCGATCGGCCGGAGCGGCAACGCCGATCCCTCGCTGCTGATCGCTGGTCCGCTGGCGCGCGGCACTTTCGGCGAGCTGATGGGCCTGCCGCAGGTCACCGAGCATTCGGTCTTCGTGGCCGGTGAGCTGCTCCGCAAGCTGACCGGCGGCTGACGCCGTAGACTTTCCCTCGAACATTTCAGGCTGATCGCACCGTTCCCACCGCCGCGGCCAATCCCCTGCGCGTTACCCGCAAGGCCGCAACCTGAGGGACCGAATTTCCCCACCGCTCTCCAGAATGGAATTCCATTCCTTTAGTGCACTAAATTTATAGAGAATATTTAATGCAAGATCAAAGGAGAGAGACATGCCCCTTCGCCTCGTCGGTATCGCCGGTAGCTTCAACCGCCCGTCCAAGACGCACGCGCTTGTCAGCCACGTCGCGGATCTCGCCTCCAGGCGTTACGGTTTCTCCTCGAAGGTTTACGACCTCCACGATGTCGGGCCGTCGCTCGGATCGTCGCTCTGGCGCAAGGAACTGGATGCCCAGGCCGCCGGCGTCATCGACGATATCGTCAATGCCGATGTGCTGGTTGTCGGGTCGCCGACCTACAAGGGCTCCTATCCCGGCCACTTCAAGCATCTGATCGACCTGATCGAACCGCATGAGCTGCGCGCCAAGCCGATCATCATCACCGCGACCGGTGGCGGCGACCGCCATGCGCTGATGGTCGAGCACCAGCTGCGGCCGCTGTTCGGTTTCTTCATGGCCCATACGCTGCCGACCGCCATTTACGCCGCCGACCGCGATTTCGCCGATTACAAGGTGACCTCCGAGCAGCTGTCCGGCCGCATCGGTTCCGCCATCGACGAGCTCGCCGCCTTCTTCCCCTCGCAGCACAGCAGCCTGCAGGCGGCGGAGTGAATGCTATGAGCGGCGCTCCCGGCACGATGGCGCAGGAACTCTGGAACGTCGTCGATTTCGCCCGCCGCTACCGGCTTCCGGTTCGCGAACAGAACCGGCTGCTTATGCTTTTCGGCCCGGTGGCGCGTGCCGAAGAGCTGCTTGCCAATGCGAGACGCAACCAATCGATCTGACACCCTGACAAGGAGAACCGGATTATGAGGCTTGTATTCGAATTCCTGTCACTGCTGCGCCAGGGGCTCAGCCATCCGCAGCCGCTCACTGAAGCTCTGCCTCTCGATGACGACCGCGAGCCAAGCGCTCGCGACTATGAATTCTACTATTGGAGCCCGGCGCCCGGGCCCTGGTATTGAGGAGCCTCGTCATGGCTGTATTCGATGACCGCCGCCCGGCGCCGCCTTCGCCATCCGGCCGGATCCTGCGCACCGGCGCCGATCTTGCCGCACCCGCAGCCGCGGCATTTTCCTTCGCGCTGCTCTTCGCCATCACACTCGGCATTCTCTAGATCGGAGACGACATGACGCCGGTTCTCATCGTGCCCGGACTTTTCGGATCGGAAGAGGCGCATTGGCAGAGCGCCTGGCTGAAGGATCATCCTGAAAGCCGTCTCGTACGGCAGGAAAACTGGGACCGCCCGCGCGTCACCGAATGGCTCGATGCCCTCGAAGCCGAGCTGGAGCGGGCAGGCGAGGCCTATATCGTCGCCCACAGCCTCGGATCCGTGCTCGCCGCCCGTCTTGCCGGGCGTCCGGCGGCCCGGCGGGTGAAGGGTGCGCTGCTGGTGGCACCCTGCGATCTCGACGTGACCGACAAGCTGCATCCCGGCAGTATCGGCTTCGGCACGATGCCGACGGAGCGGCTGCCGTTTCCGAGCATCCTCGTCGGTAGCCTCAACGATCATTACATGTCGCTGGAGCGGCTCACCTATTTCGCGCGGCTCTGGGGCAGCGATCTGCGCAATGCCGGGCTTGCCGGGCATATCAATGTCGCCAGCGGATATGGCCGCTGGCCGGGTGGCTATCGGCTGTTCGATATCCTCAAACACAAGACGCGGCATCTTGAGAAAATACCCCAAAGAAAGCATTCACCTGGCCGGGAAGTTCCACTAGCTTAGCCGCGCAAATTCCACCTCCCGGCTAGGTATCGCGGCCTTCCCAGCCGCGCGACCCCGCCGGTCCTGTCGTCACAAAGGTCATATGTCATGAGTCTCCGTATCAACGATGTCGCCCCTGATTTCAGCGCCGACACCAGCCAGGGTCCCATCCAGTTCCACGACTGGATCGGTAACGGCTGGGCCGTGCTCTTCTCGCATCCGAAGAACTTTACGCCTGTCTGCACGACCGAACTCGGCACGATGGCGGGTCTCGAAGGCGAGTTCAGCAAGCGCGGCGTGAAGATCATCGGCATTTCCGTCGATCCGGTCGAAAGCCATGCCAAGTGGAAGGGCGACATCAAGACGGCGACCGGCTTCGACGTCGAATATCCGCTGATCGGCGACAAGGACCTGAAGGTCGCCAAGCTCTACGACATGCTGCCGGCCGGCGCCGGGGACAGCTCGGAAGGCCGCACGCCCGCCGATAACGCTACGGTACGCTCGGTCTTCGTCATCGGCCCGGACAAGAAGATCAAGCTGATCCTCACCTATCCGATGACGACAGGCCGCAACTTCAACGAAATCCTGCGCGCCATCGATTCCATCCAGTTAACGGCCAAGCACCAGGTCGCGACGCCCGCCAACTGGCAACAGGGCGACGACGTGATCATCACGGCAGCCGTTTCCAACGAGGATGCGATCGCCCGGTTCGGGTCGTTCGATACGGTGCTGCCGTACCTGCGCAAGACGAAGCAGCCGGCGGCTTGAGGGGTGCCGCGGATGAGGCGGGTGCAGTGCTAGCGGCCCCCTCATCCGCCCTTCGGGCACCTTCTCCCCGCTGGGGAGAAGGGAATGTCGAGGATGCTGCTCGCGCCAACTTCCCCTCTCCCCTCGGGGAGAGGGTAGGGTGAGGGGGCTCCGGGCGAGAGGGTCGCTTCCAAACAAGCGCCGCCCTCACACCTCCGCATGAAAATGATGCTTCTGCACACTGCCGGCCGAGCGGCGGATGACTTCGGCGATCTCCATCAACTGCCTGACGAGCGGTGTCGAGTTGCGCCAGATCATGCCGATCGTGCGTGACGGGCGCGGCGACTGGAAGCGGGCGATCGAGACTTGCGCCGAGCGCGTCTCCACCGGTACTGCCATTTCCGGGATTAGCGTGATGCCGATGCCGGCGCTGACCATCTGGACGAGGGTGGAGAGCGAGCTGCCTTCCATGATCTCGCGCGGACGCGCCGAGCCGATGCGGCAGAAGGAGAGTGCCTGGTCGCGGAAACAGTGACCTTCCTCGAGCAGCAGCAGGCGCATTTCGCGCAGCATGTCGCGGTCCGGCACCGGGCGGCCTTCGTCTTCGAGGCGGCGCACCAGCACGAATTCTTCGTCGAACAGTTTTAGCTCCGTCAGCGACGGTTCGGAGACCGGGAGGGCGACGATCGCCAGGTCGAGATCGCCGCGGGAGAGTTCCTGCACCAGCTTGGCGGTCTGGGTTTCGCGCACCTCGATCTGGATGCCGTCGAAGGTGGCGTTGAGATCGTTGATGATGGCGGGCAGCAGGTAGGGTGCGACCGTGGGGATAACGCCGATCCTGAGACGCGCCAGGAACGGATCGCGCGAGGCGCGGGCGAGATCGCCGAGTTCATCGACGGCGCGGAGAATATCATGAGCGCGCGATGCGAACATCTGGCCGAAGGCGGTAAGCTTCACCTCGCGGGCGCTGCGCTCGAAGAGCTCGTTGCCGAGCTCTTCCTCGAGCTCCTTGATCTGCATCGACAGCGCAGGCTGCGAGATGGCGCAGGCATCCGCGGCATGGCGGAAGCGGCCGTGGCGGGCCAGCGCCTCGAAATAACGCAGCTGTTTCAACGTCAGGTTCTTCATAACTTTATCTTATCGCGGCAATCAGTAAATCCAACTTAAATTTATCACACGCTTCCGATAAGAAGAAGACAGGGGAGGGCGCGTGCAACGCCGCGCCAGCCGGTCCGCCACTGGCACTCCCTCTCAATAACAGATGAATTGCATCATCCAAGGAGAACGCTATGGACGACCAAAAACCCGACAGCGCAGGCAAATGTCCCGTGCCGCACGGCAATGCCGCGCATCGCCCCGGCAACCGCGACTGGTGGCCGAACCAGCTCGACGTGCAGGTTCTGCACGGTCACAACGTCCGCTCCGATCCGATGGGCGAAGCGTTCGATTATGCCGAAGAGTTCAAGAAGCTCGATTTCGAAGCGCTGAAGAAGGACCTTCATGCGCTGATGACCGATTCGCAGGAATGGTGGCCGGCCGACTTCGGTCATTACGGCGGTCTCTTCGTGCGTATGGCCTGGCACAGCGCCGGCACCTATCGCATCACCGACGGCCGCGGCGGCGCCGGTCAGGGTCAGCAGCGTTTCGCGCCGCTGAACAGCTGGCCTGATAACGTCAACCTCGACAAGGCTCGCCGCCTTCTCTGGCCGATCAAGCAGAAATACGGCAACAGCATTTCCTGGGCCGACCTTCTGATCCTCACCGGTAACGTCGCGCTCGAATCCATGGGCTTCAAGACCTTCGGTTTCGCCGGTGGCCGCGCCGACGTCTGGGAGCCGGAAGAGCTCTATTGGGGTCCTGAAGGCACCTGGCTCGGCGACGAGCGCTACAGCGGCGAACGCGAGCTCGCAGAGCCGCTCGGCGCCGTGCAGATGGGCCTTATCTACGTCAACCCGGAAGGCCCGAACGGCAACCCGGATGCGCTCGCCTCGGCCCGCGACATCCGTGACACCTTTGCCCGCATGGCGATGGACGACGAAGAAACCGTCGCGCTGATCGCCGGCGGCCACACCTTCGGCAAGACCCACGGTGCAGGCGATGCATCGTTCGTTGGCGTCGAGCCGGAAGGCAGCGCGATCGAAGACCAGGGTCTCGGCTGGAAGAGCACCCACGGCTCGGGCAAGGCTGGCGATACGATCGGCAGCGGTCTCGAAGTCACCTGGACGCAGACGCCGACGCAGTGGAGCAACTACTTCTTCGAAAACCTCTTCGGTTTCGAGTGGGAACTGACCACCAGCCCGGCCGGCGCCAAGCAGTGGGTCGCCAAGGATGCAGAAGCTTCCGTTCCCGATGCCTTCGACGCCTCGAAGAAGCATCGCCCGACCATGCTGACCAGCGACCTCGCGCTGCGCGTCGATCCGATCTACGAAAAGATCTCGCGCCGCTTCCTGGAAAACCCGGCTGAGTTCGCCGATGCTTTCGCCCGCGCCTGGTTCAAGCTGACCCACCGCGACATGGGACCGAAGGCCCGCTATCTCGGACCGGAAGTTCCGGCTGAAGACCTGATCTGGCAGGACGTCGTGCCCGCCGTCGACCACAAGCTCGTCGACGATGCCGACATTGCGGCGCTCAAGGAAAAGGTTCTGGCGACGGGTCTTTCCGTGCAGGAACTGGTCTCGACCGCCTGGGCATCCGCGTCCAGCTTCCGCGGCTCCGACAAGCGCGGCGGTGCCAACGGCGCACGCGTCCGTCTTGCCCCGCAGAAGGATTGGGAAGCCAACCAGCCGGCGCAGCTCGCCAAGGTTCTCGGCGTTCTCGAAGGCATCCAGAAGGACTTCAACGCTGCCCAGACCGGCGGCAAGAAGGTCTCTCTCGCCGACCTGATCGTTCTTGCCGGTGCTGCCGGTGTCGAAAAGGCGGCCAAGGCTGCCGGCCAGCCGGTCAACGTTCCCGTTACGCCGGGCCGTACCGATGCCTCCGAAGCACAGACCGACGCGGCATCCTTCGCTGCGCTCGAGCCGCGCGCCGATGCGTTCCGCAACTATGTCAACGGCAAGCGCAAGCAGTTCATGAAGGCCGAAGAGGCTCTCGTCGACCGGGCGCAGCTTCTGACGCTGTCGGCACCCGAAATGACGGTGCTGATCGGCGGTCTGCGCGTGCTGAAGGCCGGTGCTCCCGAGCACGGCGTCTTCACCTCGCGTCCTGAGACACTGACCAACGACTTCTTCGTGAACCTGCTCGACATGGGAACGAAGTGGGCACCGCTGGCAGGCAAGGACGGCGTCTACGAAGGCCGCGACCGCAAGACCGACGCCGTCAAGTGGACCGGTACCCGCGTCGACCTGATCTTCGGTTCGCACTCGCAGCTGCGCGCCATCGCCGAAGTCTACGGCCAGTCCGACGCCAAGGCGAAGTTCGTCAAGGACTTCGTTTCGGCCTGGAACAAGGTCATGAACGCCGACCGTTTCGATCTCGTCTGATCGATCGAGAATTGTGCTGGACGCGGCCTCTGCCGCGTCCAGTTCACGGCAGCTCCGTCGGCTAAGCCGTTTTATTCCTGACTAATTTACGACGGGATTAATCACATTTTTGGGACACTGTGTTCCGCTCCCGGGGGTAGAAAATATCCGTTGCGAGGCGTAACAGTGGATTCGTGATATATCGCTGTTGGCATCTTTGCCGCGCGAGTGACAAGACGGCCGTACGGTAAACGCACGGCGGTCGATCCCGAAAACAACGCGAAGAGTTCTTTTCACGTCCACTGTTCCGCGGCGCCACCTCCCAGGCGCTCACGCGGGCGTCCGCATTGATAATTCCTCCCGAAAAATTGCTATTCGACACTGATCATGACCACACCTTGCCCCGAGTTGTTTAAAACCCTCTTCGGCATCGCCTCCTATTCCGCTGCGCGGGAAATGGATGAAAGCGACCTGATGCCGAGCCAGACCTTCAGGAAGGCGCTGCGCATCGTCCTGACGATCGCCTATAACCAGACGCTGTCGCGCACGACGCCGCATCGCAAGATCCGCCGGATCGGCGGTATGGGTGCGCACGACGCCGATGCCATCCTCGATCTCCTCAAGTTCGCCGATATCGTCTCCGGCGATGACAACGGCTACCGGATCACCCGGTCGTTGCGCATGGTTTCGCTTGCCGAGATCTATGCCGCCATCACGCCGGCGCGGATGCTTCCGAAGACCAGCTTCGATCATCTCTATGACGCGATCATCGACAAGGCCCGGACGGCGGCTATCGCCGATCTCGACGGGATCGATCTGTCCTCGACGCTTGCCGATCTGCTCGGCACCGAACATGGCGCGAGCCTCGAGATGGCCGAGCGCGGCCACTAAGACCTGCAATCGCCGATTTTGTATCAATCGGCGATAGTGGTTCTGGATTTTCTGCTGTTTCAGCGGTATGTCACAATTGATGAGTGACACACGGTTTCCAACAGCGCTGCAAATCGTCGTGACGGTCGCGGTCAATGAGGCCGCGGGCGTTCGCACGACCAGTCCGCAATTGGCAACCAGCCTCGATACAAATCCCAGTTTTGTCCGGAAAATCGTTTCGACCCTGTCGAAGTCGGGGATACTCATTTCCTCAGACGGCGTCAGTGGCGGTATCCGCCTGGCGCGTCCGGCGCCCGATATCAAGCTTCTGGAAATCCATGGCAGCGTTCTGCCGGAACAGAAGGCGTGGTCGGCACGCGAAAACATCCCCACCATCTGCTCGGTCACGCGCAATATCAGCGCAGTATCCGACCAGCTCAGCGCCCGGGCCGACAAGGCTGTCGCCGGTGTGCTCGAAGGCGTTACGGTCCAGGATTGCATCGACAGGATCAATCAGCTCGACCGCGCCGCGCTCACAGCCGCCTCGCATTCCTGAAAAGCACTCATAAAAAAGAAGCCCGGAGGGAAATCCGGGCTTCTTCACTGTGATCGGAGGTCAACCAGATCACATGACGTGCGTCTCTAACCGCACGTCAATTCATTAGAAGTCGCGCTGCAGGCGGAAGAAGCCTTCAACCCAGTCAGCGTCCTTGCGGCCGTCGACGGTCTGATTGCCGTAGTCTTCCTTGACGTAGGTAGCAGCCAGCTTGGCGTTCAGGTTTTCAACAACCTGGTAGTCAAGCGTAACGCCAGCGCGCCACATGTTGCCGTCATCCCACGAGCCATCAGCGTCGGTCACGATGTTGTTCGTGTACTGAGCGGCCGGGGTGATGGTGAACTTGTCGGTTGCCTTCAGAGCGTACTGAGCGACAACGGTCCATTCGCCGTTAGCGTAGTAAGCGTTGCCGCCGTTGCCGGCATCGCCGAGACCGCTCGACCAGATGGCTGCGATTTCAGCCTTGCCCGGGCCAACGTCTGCGCCGATGCGAGCCGTTACAGCACCTTCCTGGTTGCCGGCGTCATAACCACCGTAAACAGCCCAGGTGAAGTTCGAGAACTTGCCACCGACAGAAGCGTCGACGCCGAGCGTGTTGCCGTGCAGGTCGTTGCCGCCGGTGAAGGACGAGCTGCGAACGAACGTGCCGTCGTTGCCGCCGAGTTCTTCAAGCGCTACGCCAGCGTAGAAGTCGCCAGCGTCGTACTGGTAGCGGATAGCGTTCGTGTTGGTGACGTTCGCCATTGCATCGGTTTCGCCCGAGAAGTCGTCGTCCCACCAGCTGGTGAACTTACCAACGCGCAGGCCAGCGATGTCGATGTATGCCTGGTCGATAACGGTGGCGTTCTGGTTGCTGCCGAGAACGGTCGAGTCGCCGCCCGTTAGGCCACCGATGTCAGCATCGGCGCCGCCGCGGAAGTTGGATTCGAGAACGATGCGGCTCGTCAGCGTGCCGTACTCGGTGTCGCTCTTGGCGTCGAAAGCGACGTGAGCGCGGGTACGAGCCTGCCAGTCTTCCTGGGTGTTGTCCTTGTAAGCGTCGCCAGCGCCGAAGCCGACGTCGAAGCGGAGGTAGCCACCGATCTTGAGGCAGGTTTCGGTGCCCGGGATGTAGAAGTAACCAGTGCCGTAGGCGTCGCAAACGCGAACGTATTCAACAGCTTCCGGCTCAGCTGCAACAATGGCGTCGGCCGCGTATGCGCCGGACACCGAGCTCAGCGCAGCCGCCGAACCAATGAGAATAGAACGAATGTTCATAGCAGTTCCTTTTTCAATCGGGCGCAGGAAATCGCGCCGAGAAATCAGCGTCAAAAACCCATCCCAGTTTTGTCGAATCCCCTCGGGGGAAAGCGGCAACCCGCGAGAGATTGGATCGCACATCGCCCAAACCGTATCAAGCCAAGATACGGTTTAGTCACGCTGTTGCGGACCCCTGTTGCCAAAACGACACAAAATTGCCTTGTGAAAGCGCAGATATGGGAGGAACTGAGGGCGGAAACAAGGCGTTGATGATTGAAAAACAACGAAAATCCGCGATCGCGGCGGATTTTTGTGCTGCCGAAAAGACGCTTTCAGCAAAGATTTGGACATAACCTATATAAAAGCTGGCTATTTCGTTGCGTGCCCACGCTTTCGGCGTTATTTGGCAGTAAGCGAAAGCATGTGGCGCGGATTGTGCAGGGCTATCGAAGATGTTGACGAAAAAGGGAAAGTACGGGCTCAAGGCGCTTGTCGATCTGGCGAAGCTGGCGCCCGGCGAGACGGCCTTCATCAATGACGTTGCCGCGCGCAACAATATCCCGAAGAAGTTCCTCGATACGATCCTGCTCGAATTGCGCAATGTCGGTATTCTGCGCTCGAAGAAGGGGCCGGGCGGCGGCTACTCGCTGTCGAAGCCTGCTTCCGCGATCAGGATCGGTCATGTGATCCGCACGCTAGACGGCCCGCTGGCGCCGATTCGCTGCGCCAGCCGCACGGCTTATGAAGCCTGCGACGACTGTTCGGATCCCGAAACCTGTCATGTGCGCAGGTCGATGACCGAAGTGCGCGATGCGATTGCCGATATTCTCGACAACATGACGCTGGAACAGTTCGTTGCCAAAGGCGGCAATCTTGCTGATGGCGGCGAGGACGAGGTGGTGCCGGTTTCGGCTGCCAGCTGATCAGATTTCCCAGCTATGGCTGTAATGGGCTGCCGCCTTGGCATGCAGGCGTTCGAGCTTGCCGCCGAGCGCCCGGATGCGGGCATTGCGCCAGTGGCGGTCGAGATTGAGGCCGATGCCTCCCGTATCCCCCTTGGCGATTTCGAAGATTGCCGTCGCGGTGCGTAGCGCGAGCTCACTCGCGTGCGCTTGGGCGGCTGTGGCGGAGAATTCGGCGTCGGCGATTGCCGGGCCTGAATTGATCTGGGCGATATCGAGCCGGTGACCGGCGCGCTCCAGAAGGGCTGCTGCCGCCTCGATGCCGACGATCAGGGTGCCTGCCGCGGCCGGGACGGCGCTGGTCTCCTGCAATTCCGACAGAACAGCACGGGCGATGCCGAGATCGACGCCGGCATTGAGCAGGGCGGTCATCGCTGCTGCCGGTGCGCCCTGCCGGACGGCCGCATCGGCGCGCGCCTGGACATTTTCGGCAACGAGCAGCGCGGTTCCGTTGGTGCGCTGTCCGAAACCATCCCAGCTGTCGACGGATTGCAGCCCCTCGCTTCTGTGGTTGACGTAGAGGAGCTGGTTGTCCGCCGCGCCTGAGATCACCAGCCAGTCGGCAAAGAGCACGCCCGGCGCCTGCGCGCTGCGGCCGTCGATTCGATGGCCGAGCGGTAAGTTGGTGATGGAATCAGCGGGAAATGATGCCGTGGCGAAGCGGTCGCCCGATAGCGCGCGGGAGAATAACAGCCGCTGCAGATCCTCGCCGCCGTGCAGTCGCAGGCCTTCGAGCGCCGCGAAGTGGATCGCCAGGCATTCGCCGATCGAGGCGTCGCCCTCAGCGATGATCGCGACGATCTCGGCAAGCAGCGCGTTGCTGACATCAAGGCCCTCATATTCCGGGGGAACGGTGATTCCGGTCAGACCCGAGAGCGAGAGGGCATCGAGTTCCGGGAAGGGGAGAATGCGGTTGATATCGCGCTCGCTCGATTGGCGCCGGAAGCCGGCGGCGAGCCTGCGGGCGGCGGCGACGGCTGCCTCCTCGCTCTCGATCCGGTCGGCCGGCGGTCTCAGCCGGTCGTGCAGTTGCGATATCGTTCCCATCGGTCATTCTCTTCCTGATGTCCGTATGAGTGATCGATCCTACCTCGATTGATAAGGCCGGTTTTTCTACAAAATCGGTATGGTTTGAATTTTTCTACCGGCTTGTCAGCTGCGGCACTTTGCCTAACTATCTCGTAAAGCTCACAATTCGAACGTCACCGCTTCCAGCATCGCCCGGGATCGATTATGGCTCACTCTTTCGCAGACGACGACCGTGAGGTTCAGACCATGTCACCGCCAGCCCGGCAGCGCCTCCAATTCGATCCAGGCGACATGCCGATCTATGCAATCGGGGATATCCACGGCCGCCATGACCTTCTGGAGATGGCGGAGCATACGATCATCAGGGATGCGGCGCGCCTTCCTGGTCGCAAGCTGATCATCACGCTCGGCGATTATATCGACCGCGGTCCGTCCTCGGCGCAGGTGATTTCGCATCTGATGATGCCGCCGCCGGAGAATTTCGATCGCATCTGCCTGACCGGCAATCATGAAATCATGATGCTCGATTATATCGACGGCAAGATTTCTTACACCGAATGGATGCGGATGGGCGCCGATGCGCTGCTGCGGTCCTATGGGCTCGATCCCGAGCATTTGCCGCTGATCTTCCCGACGACCTCGAAGCTCGACACCTTCATCCGCCAGTCGCTGCCGAAGTCGCATATCGATTTCATGCGCGACATGCCGATCTACGCGGATACGCCGGATATCCTCTTCGTCCATGCCGGGATCGATCCCGGTGTGCCGCTCAGCATGCAGAGCGACGAGGATCTGGTCTTCATCCGCGACCGCTTCTTCTATGCCGACCGGTCGCTGCCGAAACTCGTGGTGCACGGCCACACGCCGGTGCCCGAGCCCGATATCCAGCCGATGCGGCTCAATCTCGACACCCGGGCCTTCAAGAGCGGCAGCCTGACCGTCGCCCGTTTCTGGCGCGGTCAGGTTCACATCTTCTCCACCTGATCAGGCGTTGGTTTCCGCCGGCTCCGGCTTGTGCGGCATTTCCTCGGTGTAGTAGCTCACATATTTCTGGCGGTAGCGTTCGGTGCCGCCGAAATTGCTGAACTTGCTGAGCTCAGACATATCCGTCTTGTTGAGGATGACGCCGAGCACCTTCTGCTTGATCTGCGGCTCGGCGTTCAGAATGTCGCGCACCACCGTCGTCGGCGTCTGGCCCCATTCGGTGACGAACAGGAAGCCGTCCACCTGCGGCGCGAAGGCCTTGGCATCGATGACCGGGCCGAGCGGCGCCAGGTCGACGACGACGTAGTCGAACATCTTGCGGGCGTTTTCCATCAGGTTGAACATGCCCTGCGACGCCAGCAACTCGCTTGTATGCATCAGGTTGTCGTTGGAAACGACCGGCAGGATCGCGAGCTTGGTGCGGTTGTCGACCTTGACGGCGCTTGCCCACGGGATTTCGCCGAGCACGGCCTCGACGAGGCCCTTTTCCGGCGGCTGCTTCAGCATGCGGGTCAGGCCGGGATTGCGAAGGTCGGCGTCGATCAGCAGCGTGCGCTTGCCGCTGGAGGCGAGCAGCGCGGCGAAGTTGGCCGCCGTCGTCGACTTGCCTTCGCCGGGCAGCGCTGAGACGACGCCGATGACGCGGTCCGACTTGCCCTGGAACATGACGTCGCTGGCGAGCTTGGCGTTGCGCAGCGTTTCGGCAAAGACCGAGCGCGGCGCTTCGAGAACGATGCGCATGATGCGCTCGAAACTCGCGCCGTCATCGGCCGGGATTTCCACCGGCTTGGGCAGCGGCTCCTTGCGCGGCTTGAAGACCTTGCGCTCCTTCGGCGGCTTGCCGACCAGCGGCAGGTAGCCGAGGAACTTCAGGCCGAGAATGGTGCGCACATCGCCCTCGACACGGAAGAAGCGTTCGCGGAATTCCTGGAACGCCGTCAGCGCGCCGCCGGCCATCAGGCCGAGCACGATGGCGAGGCCCAGGGTCATGGTCTTCTTCGGGCTGGAGGGCGATGCCGGAACGCCGGCCTCGGAGATGACACGGGCCTTGGCGATCGGGAAGGACTGCTGCTGCGAGGCCTGCTCGTAACGGGCAAGGTAGGATTCGTAGAGCGTCTTCAGCGCCGTTGCGCGCTGTTCCAGATCGTTGAGCTTGACGATCGACTCGTTGGATTCGGAATTCTTGCCGGTCAGGTGCTCGATATTCTGGCGCAGCGACGCTTCGCGCGAGCGGGCCACTTCGAATTCGTTGCGGTAGCTTGAGGTCAGCTGCTGCAGTTCCTGGAAGATCTGGCGGGTCAGGTCTTCCTTCTCGCCGCGCAGCTGCACGGCCTGCGGATGGTCGGCGCCGAAATTGGTGGTGATCTCGGCTTCGCGGCGGCTGACCGAGATATAGCGCGTGCGCAGGTCCTGGATGACCGAATTGTCGGTCTGGCCCGACGAGATCGCCGCATTGTTGACGGCGCCTTCAGGTCCCTGATCGACGATCGACTTGAACTGGTTGTAGCGGGCCGAGGCGCTGGCGGTATCGGCCTGGGCGACGATCAGCTGCTTGTTGAGGTCGGCGAGCTGCTGTTCGGACATCAGTTCGCCGTTGGCCGAAGTGAGGCCGTTCTGGCTCTTGAACTTGGCGACGTCGAGTGCGGCTTCCTGCGAGCGGTTGCGCAGGTCGGCGAGGCGTTCCTGGAGCCAGACGGAGGCGCGCTCGGTGGCGTCGAAATTGGCGTTCAGCGTGTCGTTCAGATAGGCGTCGGCATAGGCCTTGGTGATGCGCGCGGCGAGCAGCTTGTCGGTCGAGCGGAAGGAGACCGCGATGACCGAGCTGCGGGTAACGCGCGAAACGTTGAGAGCCTGCTGCAGCAAGGCGGCAGCCTTCTGGCGGCGGCCTTCCTTGGCGTCGTCGTCGGAAACCGGCGGGCCGCCTGGCGTCAATGCACTGACGACGACCTTGAGGCCGGACTTGACGAGATCGACGGGACCCTGGCCGGGATCGAGGATCGTCTGGTTTTCCGAGAGGTTCTGGGCATCGACGACGCGCAGCGCCAGTTCGGTCGATTTCAGGATTTCGACGGCGCTGGCGATCTGCATGTCCACCTGCTGGGAGCTGGCGGCGGGTGCCTGATCCTCAGCATATTTGGTCATGCTGTCATCCAGCAGGATCTGCGTCATCGAGGTATATTGCGGAGTTGCGAACAGCAGGTAGACGGCAGCGACTGCCACAAGCGCGGCAACGCAGAGCGCAATCGAACCGGCCCGGCGGATCACAATGGCGATCAGGCGATCGATGTCGATAAAGCTATCGGAATCGTCAGGGGCCTTCGGAACTGTGCTGTGCAGGGTCAGGTTTCGTTGATTCATGGGCTCTTATCCTTTGCGCGAGCGCGAAGCGCCGCCTGTGACTGTGATTTCCGTATTCTGAGCGGCAGCGCCGCGAAGGGCCGCCGTCATGCGGTTGAAACGGACTGCGATGGGCATTCTGAGATGGGTAACGGCCAGCGGATCGCGCCAGGCCGCCCGGATCGCTCCGGAGAGGGAGCGGCGCTTGATGCTTTCGACCAGCTCGAGAAAGGCATGCGCCTGACGCAGGCTGCGGGCTCGGAATTTCTGGGCGGCGGTTGCCGTGGCATCCAGGCTATGGCGGGCGAGAAACCGGCGGTCGCCTTCCATCATCGCCTCGATATGATCGAGACGAAGGACGCGGGAGATCGATCCCTCACGGATGTGATAGTTGTAGCCTGGCTCGGGTTCGAAGACGCAGGTGGCGCCGAGCGCCATGGCCGAGGCGAGGAAGAGATAGTCTTCGCCGATGCGCAGATTCTCGTCGAAGCGCAGGCCGTGCCGCTCGATGAAGGCACGCTCGAAGACCGGCTTCAGGTAGCCGAAATTGTGCTCGTTGCGGAACAGCGCGTTGGAGCGGATGAAATTCGCAAGCGTCAGCTCCGGCGTCGTGGCGAGAGCGGCAGGCGAGAACATGGTTTCGGGTGCCGTGCCGTCGGCGCGGATCACCCGCATATTGTCGACGGCGATCTGGGCACCAGCTGCTTCGGCGCGGGCGATCATGCGCTTCAGGCGATCCGGCTCGATCGTGTCGTCGGCGTCGAGCGTCGCTAGCCAGCGGCCGCGCGCGGCAGCAATTGCGGCATTACGTGCTGCCGATGGGCCGCCATTCCTCTCGAGTGCGATGAGGCGGACATCACCGCCATAAGCGGCTGCAATGGCGCGCGTCGCATCGCTCGAGCAGTCGTCGGCGACGATGATTTCCACCGTCACATCCGTCTGCGCCGAAGCGCTGCCGATCGCCTTGTCCAGCGTTTCGGCAGCATTGTAGGCTGCAATGATAAAGCTGATGTCGGGCAGCTTTTCGCTCATGCAGCCCCCTCGACAGCGCCGTATTGGCGGATCTCGCGAACGCCGAGCAACCCGCTGACGACGCCGATATGCATCGTGCCGCGCAGCGCATAGCGATAGCGTGGAACCGGAACGAGGACGCAGACAGCCGCGACACCGAGGCAATAGCCGGCCTTGGCGGTGGCGAGGCCGATATGCTTCAGGCGGGCGAAACCACTGTTCTTTTCCTGCAGCAGGCGGCCATGCGTCTGGCCGAAGCGGAAGCGGCGCTTGGCAAGCCAGGAGAGGCCGGCGCGGTTTTCCGAAACCGGTTCATAGACATGGGCTTCCGGCGCGAAGGCGATCTTGCCGCCGTCGTGATGCATGTAGCTGAAGAACTCGGTGTCCTCACCGCCGGTCTTGCCGAGCGCCAGATTGAAGCGGCGGCCGGCGACGCGCGGCGAATTCAGGTTGAGAAGGACGTTGCAGGTATAACCGGTGCGGATTTCGCCATCGACCCAGACGGGCAGGGTGGAGTGGAAATCGCCCTCACGCATCCAGGCGGGTGCCGTCTGCGAATAGACGCTGCGGACAGGGCCGAGCACGGCATCGGCGCCGCTCTTTTCAGCCGTGTGCAGCAGCTCTACCAGCCAGTTCTCGGATGCGTCCTCATCGTCGTCGATGAAGGCGAGGTAGTCGCCCGTCGCGTTTTCGAGGCAGGCGTTGCGGGCGATCGAGATGTTCGATGCCGGGCAATGCACATAGGCGATTTCATGGGGAATGGTCGAGCGCAGGGCCTCGACGCGGCTTTCGGCGCTGCGGGTCTGGTCGTTATCGGCAACGATGATGCGCAGCCTGGCATTCTCGGGCACGGCGAGGACGGCGAGCGAAAGCAGGGCTTCGTCCAGCGACGCGCGCCGGTATGTGCAAACACCAATGTCGATCTGCATGATCTGGTCCTTCATCAGGAGACCTTCCGGTTGCGGAAGCTCAGGAGCTCCATCCAGAAACCGGCGGACCAGGCGAAATGCATCACCATGGCCGAGAAGGCCGCGAGCGGCCCGTAAGGATTGCGCTGGCCGACGGCCATCCAGAAGCCGTAGCCGACGCAGGCGATTGCCCACAGGCTGAAGGGGATCACGGCGATCCAGTTCAGCACGGCAAGAAACGCACCGATGAAGACCGGCACGACAGCAAGCGGCAGCATCTGACGAAGCTTCGGCAAGTTGCCATGCTTCAGGATGTTCTTGGCGCGTCCCCGGCCGTAGCCGAGATATTGCCGGAAGAGCGTTTTCACGCTCGAACGCGGATAATAAATCATCCGCGTCTTGTCGGTCATCCAGATGCCGAACCCCGCCTTTTTCAGACGGTAGTCCAATTCCGCGTCCTCATTATGGCTGAATGTCTCGTCGTAGCCGCCGACGGTGTCGAAGGCGTTGACGCGCATCAGGGCGTGGTGGCCGTGATCGGTCCAGTGGCCCTTGGCGCCCTCGCGATGCTTGGAGCCGCCATTGCCGAGCTTGGAGTTCTGGGCGAAGGCCGTTGCCTTCTGGAAAATGCCGAAGCCGACCGTTTCCATGGCGACGACGACGGAATCGGCTTCCGTCAGTTCGGCTTCCTCGACGAGGCGCTGGCAATAATCGTCCGGATAGTCGCCATGCGCGTCGATGCGGATGAAATACTCGTAGTCGCGGCCGAAGGTGTTGACGGCGAGATTGATCGCCGCGCTCTGCAGCCGGCGCGGATTGTCGAGCAGGATGACGCGGGGATCGCTCTCGCTGATGCGGGCTACGATCTCGCGGGTGCCGTCGGTGCTGCCGCCGTCGGCAACGACGATGCGGGCATTGAGCTCTTCGAGTGCCGGATCGAGCTTTTCGATCAGCGGCTCGATATGCTTGGCTTCGTTCAGGCAGGGAATGATGATGAGGCTGGAGACGCTGGAACAAACATCAGTCTTCATTGCAGTCAACCCTTCTTGAGCTGCGGGAGCAGTGACAACGGAACCGGCGGCGCGCCCCTCGGCAGCGGCCGGAACAAGATTGGAGAGTGTGTCGACCAGCGCGCGGCAATCGGCGCGGTCGGTCATCCAGGTGCGGCGGTCGGTGGCTGAAACCGCCGAGGAGAGCGAGCCGTAATGCTCGGCCGTCAGCCCCTCGAACATCGCCTGCAGCGCGATTGCGGATGGTTCGCGAAGCGTCAGACCAAGGCCACGCGATGCGACGAAACGATTGGTTTCGGTGCCATCCACGGTGATTGGCACGCTGCCATAGAGGCAGCCTTCATAGAGCCGGTTTGGCAGCAGCCACGAGGAGTTCTGGCCTTCCTCAAAGAAGTCGATCGCCCAGGAGAAATGCACCTCGCCATAGATGTCGGCGAGATCCTCCGGGTTCTTGTAGGGGCCGCGAAAGCTGAGATAGGGCTCGTTCGCGACGAAGGCGTCGAAATCCTCGAACTCGGAATAGGCTGGGCGTCCCCGCAGGATGACCTCGACGCGGCCTTCCATGCGGCGGGTGAAATCGGCAAGCAGCTTCAGCGACTTACGGCAGCGGAGCGCGCCGAACCAGCCGATCTTCCAGGGCTCGCCCTGTTGCGGCGGCAGGCGCAGCGAGGCGGCCTGGGGCATTCCCGCCAGCGAGAGCACCTTGTTTTCCAGAAGCGCGATCGGCGCCTTCAGGGCGGATCTCGGGGCGAAGTAGTTTTCGATGAAAGCCGGCGAGCTCGTCAGGACCAGGCGGGCGTTGCGGCCGAAATGGGCCTCGGCCCGGCGCAGGGCCTTGCCCGGTGCCTTGTCGCTCAGGAGCAGGCGGTGGATATCGAGGCATTCGTAGACGACGGGCACGCCGCCGAAGATTGCGCTCGCGCGGTCGGCGACGGCCAGCGCTTCCAGATTGCGGCCGATGATGACATCGGGGCGTTCGACGCTCCTCAACAGTCCGCGCAGACGGATTGCCGCCTTGGCGACCGCGCCCATACGCTGGGCAAACCTTCCATCCGCCGTGCGGCCGAGCTCGATCGGCTTTACTCCGCTCACCTCCGCAAGTGCATTGTCGCCGCGGCGGAAGCCGGCGAGGGTGACGGCAGCGCCGCCCTCGGTCAGCATCAGCACGCGGCGGCGCACGGCCGGATCGGCCAGATCATGCACCAGATAAAGGACTTTCAGCATCAATGCTCCTGTGCGTAGACCGGCTCTGCCGGAGTCCGTTTTGGGGGTGTGCTAGGCAAGTCTCAGAGACCAGATGCACGCTCAGTTGAGCGTGCAGGCAATCGATTCCGGGAACTGGCATTTGTCGCCGGGCGCCGTGTAGGCGATCCGGTCGATCTGCATCGTCGTCGGCTGGGTGTAGGCGAACTTGCCCATCCAGCCGGCCAGCGTGTCCGTTCCCCAGAGGCTGAAGAAGATCTTCTGCGGGCTCTGCGGGATCTTGCTGGGATCGGTGACGTCCTGAACCAGTTTGCCATTGAGGTAGTAGCGCAGGCGGTTCTGCTCCCAGACGAAGGCATAGTCGTTGAAGCCCTGATCGGCGGGCTTGCCGACCGGCACCAGCTTCTCGTTGCCGCCCTTGGCCTTGATGTACTGGTTCACCTGCACGGTGCCGCTATCCTTGCCGAGCACTTCGAAATCGATCTCGTCATGCGGCTGCTTGTCGGCCGGGCCGATATAGGTGAAGAAGGCCGAGTTCAGGCCGGCGCCTGTCGCGGTCTTGATGCGGGCCTCGTAGGTGCCGTAGCTGAAGCGCTTCTTGGTCTGGATCTCGCCGCAGAGATAGTTGCGGTCCTTCGACTTGCCTTCGGCAAAGCCCAGTTCCAGCTTTCCGTCTTCGGTCTTCACCTGATTCTTCGACCAGGTGCAGTTTTGATGTGCGCCGTTGTTCCAGCCGTCGGAAATATACCAGACGCTGCGGTCGATCTTGTCGAAGTCATCGACGAAGGATGTGCCTGTTGCCTGCTGGGCAGATGCGGGGAGGGCACCGGCGAGGGCGGCACCCGCAGTCAAAGTCAGCCAAAGCAGTCGCGCATGGGCGATTGTGGTCGTCATGTCTCACCTTTGCTGTGGAACGAAATCAGCCGGGATATCCCGGCGGGATGGGGAGTGGGGACCCTTCTTCGTCCGGCCGCCCGTCAGGACGGCGTAGAGCTTCGGCGCATTGCTGCGCACCAGACCGTTCGAGAGCGCCAGCAGCGGGAAAAGCACCAGCAGGCAGCCGCAGAAGAAGAGCGGGTAGAAATCGACGCCCGTCTTGCCCCAGACCATGAAGAGCAGGATGAGCAGGGGGTAGTGGGCGCAGAAGATCCAGAAGCTCAGGCTCCCGGTCTTCGACAGGCGCTGGCCGACCGAGGTCTTGATCAGCAGCGCCGACAGCATCCAGAAGCCGGCCGCCCCGCCGATCGCCAGCGCATTGCGCGACAGCTCCACCCAGTCGGGCATCGACGGGCCGGTTGCATAGATCGCGGTCGCTAGCAGCGCCGAGAATGCGAAGAGCAGGAAAACGCCGAGCGGGGCGAAGCGGTCCAGTGCCTTGATGTCCAGCTTGTAGAGGCTGGCATAGATGCCAAAGGTGAAGCTGAACAGGATCGAGCGCTTGATGACGATGTAGAGCGACAACTGCGGCACGAGCGCCAGCAGCAGCAGCGTCGAGAGCGTCAGAAGCGGCGCGCGGCGCACCAGCCAGGCGAGGATCGGCGAAATCAGGATGCAGACGAAGAGATCGCGCAGGAAGTAGAGCGGGATATTCGCCGGAAAGGCTTCCGCCGCAAACAGCTGGCTCAGCAGTTCGCGGAAGCTCGATTGATAGGGGCTGATGACATAGCCGTCGCCGATGCCGACCGCGAGGATCGCCAGGACCGCGATGAAAAACAGCGTGTTCCAGATCAGGAACGGCAGAAAGACGGTCTGCGCCTTGGTGCGCACCGTTTTCGTATAGTTGAAGCCTTCCATCCCGCCGCGAAACAGCAGGTAGCCGGAAATGGCGCTGAGGCACGGGACCCCGACACGGAAGAGCGCTTCGCTCAGGAACACCCGCAGCCAGTCGAAGAAACCGTAGTTTCCATTGAACGGCGTATTCGCAGGGTCGAATGGTATGTGGACGAACACAATGCCCGAAATGAGCACGATGCGCATCAGGTTGATCCGCGAGGATACGTTAGCGTCAACGTTCACGTTATCTGTCACCCCTGTTGGAGCTGCACCTCCCCTGCAGCCGTTTCAAAGAGCAGACTCTGGCCCGCAGACGAAAAGCTAGAGCGTTTTGCCGGAAGAAAATATGGCACTGCAGCAAAAAGTGATCGCGAGTCTCGTTTTGTAACGGAGCGAAATCGCAGCTACCATGGCGTGTCGGGTGCCGTTACGGCAGTTGCAAATATGCTGCAGGGCCTTTGCGCCAATGTATTTCCGAAAGTGATCATAAAACGTTTCCGCCTGTTGAGAAGCGTGACCCGCGTGGAAAAGTTTTTCCGCTTTAGTGAAGGATGTCCTGTGTTTTGTTACAATGCGCAGGCCCGGATTGCGGCTGAAATGTGTTCGGATCACCCCCATTTGGGTCTAATCGGCACAGCCGCCGCTGGTATCGCTGATGTCTGCCTTTGACAAATTTCGGCCGGAATGCCCTTCATCATGCTGCGGCGCAGCAACTTGCCCCCGGATGATCCGGCGCTAGATGCGCACTCACCGCTCTGGCCTGTCAGGAGAAAGAATGGCGACCTTTACGATCATCATCCCGTTTTACCAGCGCGAGGACGGTATCCTGCGGCGGGCGCTGGCTTCGGTCTTTGCGCAGAGCTACCGGGATTTCGATGTTCTCGTGGTCGACGACCAGTCGCCCTATCCGGCCGAGGACGAATTGAAGCCGCTTGGCGCCGAGGAGCGGTCGAGAATCACCGTCATCAACCAGGCGAATGCCGGGCCGGGCGGCGCGCGTAATACCGGCCTCGACAATGTCCCGGCTGTCAGCCGCTATGCCGCCTTCCTCGATTCGGACGATATCTGGACGCCTGACCACCTGCAGAACGCCTATTCGGCGATGCAGAGCTTCGATGGCGATTGCTATTGGGCGTCGATCCATGGCGGCGAGGAGTTCGACTATCATTTCGGCATCGCCGATCTCGAAAAGAGCGAGGGGGCGCACCGGCTCTCGGATGCGCCGCTGATCATCGAGCTGCCGGATATCGCCGGCGTCATGCTGAAGAACTGGGCCTTCCTGCACATGTCCTGCATGGTGATCGGCCGGCCGCTGATCGAGACGGTGCGCTTCGACGCGGCGCTGAGGCTGGCGGCCGAGGACGTGCTGTTCTTCTGCGATTGCATGCTGGCGGCCCGCCAGGTGCTGCTCTGCGGCGAGGCGGGAGCACTGCGCGGCGAGGGCATCAACATCTTCCACGGCGTCGATAACGAATCGCCGCAGTTCCTGAAGCAGCAGTTCATCACCTGGATGGCGCTCGACCGGCTGGAAACGCGTTTCGCGGCGCGGCCGAAGGAGATCTCTACGATCAAGGATTACAAGACGCGGGCGCGCAAGATGGCGCTGTGGAGCCAGGCGAAGCGGATGCGCAAGGCGCGCCTGCCGGATTTCCGCCTGCTGTTCCACTGGGCATGCCGCGATCCGGCGCTGTTTGCCAGCGCCTTCAAGCTCGCGGGTGGCAAGTTCTCGAAATAGCCGTCAGTCGGCCGGCGAGGGGAGCAGGTAGCGCAAGCCGCCGGCACCCCGCGTCGCGATCTCGACGCCGCCGGGACTGCGGAAGCGCTCGGTCTTGTCCATGAAGATGCCGCCGGCGATCGCCGGGACGGCACCCGGATTGGCGAGCGCATAGCTTAGCGCCGCTGCCGGGCCGGACTGCTTCTTCACGTCGAGGAAATGGCGCAGCTCGTATTTGCCGCGCACATGGCTTTCGTGACGGCGCACGGCCGCCGCATCTTCCGCGTTCAGCTTGCAGGAGGCGAGGATCGCGCGATCGGCCTCATAGAGCTTGCGGATGTCGTCGGTGCGGTGGCTGCCGCTCAGCGAGTTGCCGCGCACGACCGCGCCATAGCCGCAGGAATGGATCACCTTGTAGCGGGCGCCATTGGCGAGCGCGCGGACATAGAGCTCGTAATCCTCGCCGAGACGCATCTCCTCGCGGTAGCGCAGCTTATGCGCATCGAGGAAGCTGCGGCGCATGACCGGCTTCAGGAAGCCGATCTCGCCGCGGCGCACGCCGCGCTTGGAGATGTTGCCGTCGACGAAGGCGACGAGATCGAGGAAGAGGGGACGGTCGGGAAAACGGTCGAGCTGCTCGGGGGCGCGCGTCACCGTTTCCGAATCGACGAAGGCGATGTTGTCGGCGACGAAATCCCAGTCGTCTTCGGCCAGCATGCGGCTGAAGCGGCCGGCGAAGAAGAAATCGTCGGCATCGAGGATGGCGATCAGCGGTGCGGTGGAGATCTCGATCGCATGATTGCGGGCTGCCGAGGGGCCGCGATTCTTTTCGAAGGAGACGACGTTCAGCCGTCCGCTCGCATCATCCGCGGCGCGCGCCGCATCGGCCGTGCCGTCGCTGGAGCCGTCGTCGATGACGACGACTTCGGCCACTTCCTTCTCGCGCAAAGCCGAATTGACGGCCAGTCCGATCGTATCAGCCGCGTTCTTGGCGGCGATGATCACGCATACGCTTGCAACCACGTCGTGCCCTCCGTTGTTGCCGCAACAGTTAGGACGCCAGCGCCGCGGGGGCAATGCGAGAGGTCTTCAAAAGATGTTACGCCGCCCGGGACGGCCCGGGTGAGGGCCGCTTACTGATTGAACGGCTCGGAATTGTTGAAGGGGCTGACCGGGATCTTGTCCTTGTCGTCACGCGCCGGCGCCAGGGCGGATGACATGCCCTTGGCGGCATTGCGCGCACGCGCTTCCTTCCAAACGAGGAAAAGTACGCCACCGAAGTAGCCTATCTGCAGGAGAACCGCGCAGATCGCCGTTTGTATGAGAGTCGTCGTCAGGGAACCGTTCAACACATAGGTTGCCACGGCAAAAACGGCGAGCGCGCCGATCATGCTAACGAAAACGCGAGGTGCATACATGACGTTTGCCTCCCTTTAGGAGGTTGGTTCAATGAACAGTCACTGAACTCGGGCTTCCTCCTAAGGACCCTTTACTCGATATATTTTAGCAGGCCCTGAGTTTCAACAGAACGAAAGCATTAGTACCTTCAATCTTTCGTAGGCCGTTGCAGGTTTTCTACAGTGCTCCGCTTAAGATTTCCTCCCAGCTTTGCCTAAAATCGCCGAACGGCCGGTAACCATGCGATTTGCGGCCGTACGTCAGAAAAGGGCAAAACCTTACCCAAGGTTGTCTGCAATGGGGCATTGCACGCCTCGGCTCGCGCCACATTTGCATTGTCAGGACAACGCCTGAGAGCTCTATGCGTTCAACTTTTATTACAAAGATTTCATCTAAAACGATTTGAGTGTGCGGTGCAAAATGGATGGTGCGACGCAATATATGCGGCTACGCGCAAATAACATTTCGGTACTCGCGATAGTGGCCGCGGGCTTTTTGCAAATGCTTTTCGAATTTCCCGAAAGGATTTGTTCTTCAGTCTTTTTGCAGCGCAAAGCAAACTCCGACGGCATTAGTGCAGTGCAGCCGACTTAGACGGAAACATTGCATGCTTTGCATATTAATTTGAGCTAATCCTAAAGAAAGAAAAAGGTGAACACGGTTTCCAAAAGCCCCCTGTTACACACCCGTCTTCAAATTGTGGCTTAAAAAAACAAAATCCGCCCATACACTCCGAACCTGTCAGCGCTACCTCAGCGACCTGGGCATACCGACCAAACGGCAAACATAAGTGGAGTTAACTCTATGAAGTCTGCGACGAGATCGGACAGTACGCCATTCTTTGGCGTGGTTCATGCAAACGTGTTTCCGCCGACAGGCGGGATCATGAAGCGCGCATTCGATATTACTGCTGCATCACTCGGCCTCGTTTTCCTGAGCCCGATTTTCCTGATGGTGATGCTGCTCGTCAAACTCTCCGATAAGGGGCCGGCCTTCTATGGTCATCGCCGTATCGGACATAACGGACAGGAATTCCGTTGCCTGAAGTTCCGCACCATGGTCACCGACGGTGACAGGGTGCTGCAGGAGCACCTGCGTAACAATCCGAAGGCAATGGACGAGTGGCGTGCGACCCGCAAGCTGCAGGACGATCCACGGGTGACCGTGATCGGCAGCGTGCTTCGCAAGCTCAGCCTTGATGAGCTTCCGCAGCTCATCAATATCATTCGCGGCGAAATGAGCGTCGTCGGGCCGCGTCCCGTCGTACGCGACGAACTGGAGCTCTATGAGTCTTCGGCCGTCTTCTATCTTCAGGCACGTCCCGGCCTCACCGGCCTGTGGCAGATCAGCGGACGCAACGACGTCTCCTATGCCACGCGTGTCGCCTTCGACACCCACTATGTCGAAAACTGGTCTCTGACGCGTGACGTCATGATCATCGCCCGGACGATCCCTGCCGTCTGCATGCAGCGCGGTAGCTACTAACGCCGCTTCCACAGCTCGATACGTTCGCACGGTGCCGCCGATTGGCTTGCCGTGCAAATTCACGAGGAAGACTGAATGAAAGATTTCCTTTTTCGCCGCCTCACGGCACGCCGGTCCATTACCTCCAGTCTCGCCATCGTGGCGGGCTTTGGTGTTCTGATCGGCTCAGCCGGACTTGCCGGCGCTGCCGACTATCAGCTCGGCACGATGGACAAGCTGCGCATCCGCGTTGCCGAATGGCAGACGGCGGAGGGCGCGATCCGCGACTGGTCCGTGGTCAGCGGCGATTACTCGATCGGCCCGTCGGGCAGCCTCTCGCTGCCGTTCATTGGCGACCTCCCAGCCTCCGGAAAGACGACGGACGCGATCGCGCAGGAAATCGGTACCGCGCTGCAAAAGCAGTTCGGTCTCAAGGACCGGCCCTCGGCATCTGTTGAACTTGCCGAGTTCCGTCCCGTGTTTCTGACAGGCGATGTCGAAAAGCCCGGCGAATATCCGTTCGCGCCCAATCTCACGGTGGTCAAAGCCGTGAGCCTTGCGGGCGGACTTCGCCGCGCCGACGCCGGCCAGCGCTTTGCGCGCGACTTCATCAATGCCAAGGGTGACGCTGTCGTCTACACCTCGGAGAAGAACCGGCTGATTGCGCGCCGCGCCCGTCTGCAGGCCGAGACGCAGAACAGCGATGCCATCGACATGCCGGCGGAACTCAAGGATCTGCCGGAAGGCAAAGCCTTGATGGCCAGCGAAGCGGCGTTGAAGGATACGCGCAAGAAGCGGCTGACGCTGCAGCTTCAGGCGCTCGACGACCTGAAATCTCTGCTGCAGGCCGAAATCGAATCTCTGGCGAAGAAGACCGAAACGCAGACGCGTCAGCTCGAACTCGCCAAGGAAGACCGCGACAAGATCGAGAATCTTGCCGAAAAAGGTCTGGCGCTCAGCGCCCGCAAACTGACGGCGGAACAGCGCGCCGCCGATATCGAGGCAACGCTTCTCGATATCGATACCAATTCACTGAAGGCCAAGCAGGATATCAGCAAGGCCAACCAGGACGAGATCACGCTGCGCAACGACTGGGATGCAAAGCTTGCCCAGGAGCTGCAGGATACCGAATCCGAGCTCGACACGCTCAACCTGAAACTCTCGACCAGCGATGCGCTGATGTCGGAAGCGTTGGCGCAATCGAGCGATGCAGCGCGCTTCGACCCCGAGAATGCCGCGAATATCAACTATTCGATCGTCCGCGAAGTCGATGGGCAGTCGAAGGAAATTCCGGTGCAGGAGAACATGGCCCTCGAGCCGGGCGACCTGATCAAGGTCACGGCCGGGGTCGCGATGCGATAGAAGCGGAGACCGCATGCGGATCGCCAAATCGGCAATTATTACTCCAGGCGTGAACGCGGCCTATGCCATTCCGGCGGTCGCGCTCTCGATGTTCTGCTTTGCCTATTCGATCCGTTTCGGGCAGGCGGCGATCCTGATGTACTATGCGCTCTGGCTGCCGCTGATCGCCGTCGATTACAAGAAGGTGCTCGGCAGTCACAGCAAGTTCGTCTGGCTCTATGCCTTCGCCGCCTTCGCCTTTCTCTCCGTGTTCTGGTCGCAGGTGCCGAGCGTGTCGATGCGCGCCAGTATCCAGTATTTCACGCAGGTGCTCTGCGCGCTGATCGCGGTGCGCACCGTCGATGTCCGCACGCTGACGCTTGGCGCCGTGGCGGGTGCGGCGGTCGTGCTGCTCTATTCGATCCTGTTCGGCTATTACGAATATGATCCGCTCGACGGGACCTACAGCTTCGTCGGCGCCTTCGCCTCGAAGAACCAGCTTGGGTTCTATGCCTCGATCGGCATCATCTTCGCCTTCGCCGCTGTCTTCATCTATGGCGAGCGGCGGCTCTGGATGATGGTGTCGGGCGCTGTCGGGCTGATGGCCGCCTACTGCCTTCTCGCCTCGCAATCGGCAACGTCGGTGCTGACGACGGCCGTGATCGTGGCGCTGCTGATCGGATTGCGCGGCGTGCTGTTCCTGTCGCCAAACCAGCGCAAGCTGCTCGTCATCGGCGGCGGTGTCGCGGCGATCATCCTGATCGTGGCGAGCGTCTATCTCGGCGTCGTCGATCTGGTGCTGGGGCTGTTCGGCAAGGATTCGACGCTGACGGGCCGCACCTATCTCTGGCAGCAGGGCATCGAGGCCTGGAAACAGAACCCGGCCGTCGGCATAGGCTATCAGGCCTACTGGGTGCAGGGCTTCTCGGAGCCGGAGCGCCTCTGGGAAGAGTTCTTCATCGGCTCACGCAGCGGCTTCCACTTCCACAATACCTATATCGAGACGGCCGTAGAGCTCGGCCTGACCGGTGTCCTCATCCTCGCCGGCACGATTCTGGCGATGATCTGGGGGCATCTGCGCCGCGTCATCGAGGACGTCCGCAACGACGAGTCCTATCTGCTGCTCGGCATCGCCGTGCTGCTGACGATCCGCTCCTTCGTCGAGATCGACGTGCTGACGCCGTATAATGTCGGTACCTTCCTGCTTTACTACACGGCGGGCAAGCTCGCCGGGGCGCGGCAGCGCTCGGCGATGGCCGAGCTGCGGCGCTACGAATCCATACCAGCTGCACATTCCTGATCATTTCATTGCCCCGCCGCAGTCTCGCGGCATCATGAGGAAACTGCATGAAGACCCTCTACGGGATCCAGTATTTGCGTGCCTTTGCGGCGCTTGCGGTCGTGGTGTTCCACGCGGCCGAGCGCACCGGTGGCCATTTCGCCATCGGCGCGGCAGGCGTCGACGTGTTCTTCGTCATTTCGGGTTTCATCATGTGGGTGATCAGCGATCGGCGGCCGGTGACGCCGCAGCGCTTCCTGCTCGACCGCCTGAAGCGCATTGCGCCGTCCTACTGGCTGGTGACCGGCATCATGGTCGCGGGCGCGATCGCCGGGCTCTTCCCGAACCTGCAGCTCAGCGCCGGCCATCTGCTCGGCTCGCTGTTCTTCGTTCCGGTGCGGTCACCGAGCACCGGCGAAATCTGGCCGGTGCTGGTGCAGGGCTGGACGCTGAATTTCGAGATGTTCTTCTATGTGCTCTTTGCCGGCGCGCTGTTCCTGCCGCGCGCCTGGCGCCTGCTATTCCTGACGGTTGTCTTCGGGCTGTTCTTCGCTGCCGGTCTCATCTGGGATCCGCAGTCGGCAGCACTCGCCACCTATACGCGGCCGATCATCCTCGAATTCCTCGGCGGCGTCTTCATCGCCGAGCTCTGGCTGCGGCGCAAGGTGGCGGGGACGAGCCTCGGGCTTGCCTGCGTCGGCGCCGCTCTTTGCGGCTTTGCGGCGATCTATCTGATGGGCGCGGAATTCGACGAGTTCATCTGCGGGCCGCTTGCCATGGCGCTGGTGTTCGGCATGGTGTCGCTGGAAACCGGCGGCAGCATCGGCCGCGTGCCGGTTCTGACCTATCTCGGCGATGCCTCCTATTCGATCTATCTCTGGCATACGCTGACGATTTCGGTTGCCGTCAAGGCGGCGGAAATCCTCGGTCTTGACAGCGGCCTGACGCTGCTCGGCGCCATCGTCGGCGGCACGGTCACCGGGGTTGCGGCTTACGAGCTGATCGAAAAGCCGCTGCGGAAGATCTTTTCGGGCGAAGGCCTGAAGCGCCGCGATCTGCAGCGGCGCCCCTCCTGATCTCCTGATTTACTGCGCAGCCTCTTCGGCTTGCTGCGGCGGCGTTGCGCTCGCCGCCGCCTTGTTGCGGTAGCGGGCGCGCAGCAGCACGTAGAAGACCGGCGTCAGGAACAGGCCGAAGATCGTAACACCCAGCATGCCCGAGAAGACGGCCGTGCCGAGCGACTGGCGCATTTCCGCGCCGGGGCCGGTCGCGATCATCAGCGGCACGACGCCGAAGATGAAGGCGAAGGCGGTCATCAGGATCGGCCGCAGACGCAGGTGGCTGGCCTCGATCGCCGCTTCGATCGCCGTCTTGCCTTCCTCTTCCGCCTGTCTGGCAAATTCGACGATCAGGATGGCGTTCTTGGCCGCCAGGCCGATCAGCACGATCAGGCCGATCTGCGTCAGGATGTTGTTGTCCATCCCACGCAGATGCACGCCCGTCAGCGCCGCGAGGATGGCGAGCGGGACGATCAGGATGATCGCCAGCGGCAGGACCCAGCTTTCATATTGCGCCGAAAGCGCCAGGAAGACGAAGATCACCGAGAGCGCGAAGATGTAGATCGCCGTGTTGCCGGTGTTCCTTTCCTGGTAGGCGAGCTCAGTCCATTCGAAGGTGGTGCCGGCCGGCAGGATGCTCTTTGCCACCCCCTCCATGGTGTTGAGGGCGCTGCCGGTCGAGACGCCGGGGGCGGCGTTGCCCTGCAGCGGCACGGAGACATACATATTATAATGCTGGACGAGCGAGGGACCGGATGTGTCCTTGATCTCGACCAGCGTGCCGAGCGGCACGAGCGCCCCGGTCGCCGAGCGAACCTTCAGCGCCAGAATATTGTCACGTTCGACGCGGTATTGCTGGTCGGCCTGGGCGCGGACCTGATAGACGCGGCCGAAGGCGTTGAAATCGTTGACGTAGGACGTGCCGAGGTTGATCGACAGCGTGTCGAAGATATTGGGGATCGGCACATTCAAGGCGCGCGCCTTGTCGCGGTCGATCTCCAGGAAATATTGCGGGCTGGAGGCCGAGAAGGTGGTGAAGACGCCAGCAAGCCCCGGCGTCTGGTTGGCCTTGCCCATGATCTGGTAGGCCGCACCGAGCACCCGGCGCATGTCCGAACCCTCACGGTCCACCAGCTGCATCTTGAAGCCGCCGGCATTGCCGATGCCTGAAATCGGCGGCGGCGGGATGGCGATGATGAAGGCCTCCTGGATGCTCTGCAGGCTGCCATAGAGCTGGCCGATGATCTGGCCGGCATTCTGGTGGTGCTCCAGTCGGTTCTCGAACGTGTCGAAGGCGGCGAAGACCACCCCGGCATTCGAGGCGTTGGTGAAGGTGGCGCCGCTGAAGCCGGAGAAGGCGACGGCGTTCTTGACGCCCGGTGTGTTGCGGATGATCTCTGAAGCGCGCTGCACGACGGCATCGGTACGCGCGAGCGAAGCGCCGTCAGGCAGCTGCACGACGACGATCGCATAGCCCTGGTCCATGACCGGCACGAAGCCGCGCGGCACGATGTTGCCCATATAATAAGTGAGACCGAGCAATCCGGCGAAGACGAGGAGGGCGACGCCGATCGCCGCCCAGGTGCGCACCAGGTGGCTGACCACCCAGGAATAGCCGGCGCTCATCTTGTCGAAGCCGCGGTTGAAGCCGTTGGCGAGCGCATTGCCGGCGCGCGAGATCGGGTTCCTCGACTTGTGATGGGCGTTATGCGGCTTGAGCACGATGGCCGCAAGCGCCGGCGACAGGGTCAGCGAGTTCAGGGCCGAGATCGCCGTTGCGACCGAGATGGTGACGGCAAACTGCCGGTAGAACTGGCCTGAAATGCCGGGAATGAATGCCGTCGGCACGAAGACGGCGATCAGCACCAGCGAGATGGCGAGAACGGCGGTGCCGACCTCGTCCATCGTCACATGCGCCGCCTCGCGCGGGCTCATGCCTTTCGCGAGGTTTCGCTCGACATTCTCGACGACGACGATCGCGTCGTCGACGACGATGCCGATCGCCAGCACCAGGCCGAACAGCGTGAGCATGTTGAGCGAGAAGCCGAAGGCGAGCAGGAAGGCGAAGGTGCCGATCAGCGAGACCGGAATGGCGACGATCGGGATGATCGCGGTGCGCCAGGACTGCAGGAAGACCAGCACGACGAGGGCGACGAGGATCGCCGCTTCGGCAATGGTCTTATAGACCTCGTTGATCGATTCCGAGATGAACTCGGTCGGATTGTAGACGATGTCGTAGGACAGGCCGTCCGGGAAATCCTGTTCGGCGGTCTGCATCGCCTGCTTGATCGAGGCCGCCGCCGCCAGCGCATTGGTGCCGGGGCGGGAAAAGATGCCGAGCGCGACGGCGGGTTTGCCATTCAGGTAGCTGTTGGTGACATAGTCCTTGGCGCCGAGCTCGATGCGGGCGATGTCCTGCAGCTGCACCAGGCGGCCGCTTTCCGTCGCCTTGACGATGACATAGCGGAACTGGCGGGCATCGGAGAAACGCCCCTCGGTCGTGACTGTATATTGGAAGGCATTGGTGCCCGAGGTCGGCGGCCCACCGATCGAGCCGCCGGAGACCTGGACGTTCTGGTCGCGCAGCGCCTGGACGACGTCGCTCGAGGTCATGCCGTAGGCCGAGAGCTTTTCCGGATCCAGCCAGATACGCAGCGAATATTCGCGTTCGCCGAAGATGATGACGTCGCCGACGCCATCGAGGCGCACCAGCGTATCGCGGATGCGGCTGCGGGCGTAGTTGGAGACATAGAGCTGATCGTAGCGCGAGTTCGGCGACAGCAGATGCACGACCATCATCAGGTCGGGCGAGCTCTTTGCCGTGGTGATGCCGATGCGGCGGACTTCTTCGGGAAGGCGCGGTTCGGCGATCGCCACGCGGTTCTGGACGAGGACCTGCGCCTTGTCGAGATCGGTGCCGAGCTTGAAGGTGATGGTCAGCGCCATCGAGCCGTCGGCGGTCGAATATGAGGACATGTATAGCATGTCCTCGACGCCGTTGATTTCCTGCTCGATCGGCGTCGCCACGGTATTGGCGATGGTCTCGGAATCGGCACCCGGATAGGCGGTGCGCACGACGATCGTCGGCGGGGCGATTTCAGGATATTGCGCGACGGGGAGCTGGAAATAGGCGAGCCCCCCGACGATCAGCAGCACGATGGAGAGGACCGACGCGAAGATCGGCCGGTCGACGAAGAAATGGGCGAACCTCATTGCGCCATCTCCATGCCTGCGGCTTCCGGCGGGATGTCGTCGCGGCTCTGCGGCAGCTCGGTCATCTGCGGCGTGATCTTCGATCCCGGGCGAGCGCGCATCAGGCCGTTGACGACGATCGTCTCGGTGCCGTCCATGCCCTCGCGGATCGCTCTATAGCCATAGAGCCGCGGCCCGGGTCTCACCGGCTTGGTCGAAACGGTGCCATCGGCGCCAACAACATAGACGACGCGCTGGTTCTGGTCGGAGCCGATCGCCTCGTCGGGAACGAGGATCGCCTTATAGGTATTGGAGGCCTCGATCTGCACGCGGCCGAACAGGCCCGGCTGCAGGATCAGGTTCGGATTTTCGAAGCGGGCGCGGATGCGCATCGTGCCGGAAGCGTTGTCGACGCGGTTTTCGGCGAAGTTCAGCTTGCCGGCGAAAGGCTTCTGGCTGGAATCGCTGATGCGGACCTGAACCGGAACGCCGCCGCCGCCTTCCTGCAGGTCACTGCCGCGGGAGCGGGCGGTCTCTGCGAAGTTCAGGAGGCGCCGTTCGTCGACGTCGAAATAGAAATCGATCGGATCGAGCGAGACGATGGTCGTCAGTATCGACTGGTCGGCCTGCACGAGGTTGCCGGCCGAGATCAGGCGGCGGTCGATGCGGCCGCCGATCGGCGCGGTGATCTTGGTATATTCTAGGTCGAGTGCGGCGCGGTCGGCAGTCGCCTGGGCGCCGCGGACGTTTGCCTGGGCGGAAACCCAGTCGCGGCGGCGGTCATCAAGTGTCGAGACCGACTGGCTGCCGCTATTGGCGAGGGATTCCGCGCGCTTGAACTGCGTTTCGGCATAGGAAAGCGTCGATTTCGCCACTTCGAGAGCGGCATTCGCCTCGTTGACGGCGGTCAGGAACGGGCGCTGGTCGATGACGAAGAGCAGGTCGCCCTGCTTGACGATCGCGCCATCGCTGAAATGCACTTCCTGCAGATAGCCGCCGACGCGCGAGCGGATGGCAACCTCGTCCACGGCCTCGAAACGGCCAATGAACTCGTCATTGTCGACGACGTCGCGCACAACGGGCTTGGCGACCGTGACGGGCGGGGGAGGCGGGGCTGCGGCTTCCTGGGCCCCAGCGGTCAGCGGCAAGAGCGCCGTGACGAAGCCGAATGCAATGGCGGCACGAAGAGAGTAAGGCATAGCGATCCCCCGTATGGGCGGCCGTTATGCCGCCAATCTCATGCTGAAATGATGCGTCTCATATCCACTGCTTCAAACGCGGCGGGCGCGTCTGTACTTCCATTCAATGCGCTGAGTGCGCCAGGCCAATAATCGAGCCGCCCGGTTCGTCCCGGGCTAACCATCTGAAACGGCACTATAAGCGGCACTTGCCGGAAATTGCAAACGACAATGGGTTGCATCTCGACCGTTCTTTCGTGGCCGGTTGCAGAGCTCTCAGCGGGGGCGGATGCGGCACGAAAATCAATCTTCGCTTAACGCTCCGCTGCGGCATTTTAGCCGCATCTGCAGAATCTGAGCCGGCTGATCTTGTGCGCTGCACATGCTCAATATATCTACAGACATTATAAGCACACTTATTAATAGCTGGCACAGTTTATGAACTCCAACCCGACCCTCGGCTTCCTTCTTCACGACGTTGCCCGGCTGCTGCGCAAGCGGTTCGAGCAGCGGGCGAAATGCCTTGGCCTGACGCGCTCGCAGTGGCAAACGCTGGCCTATCTGTCGAATAACGAGGGCATTCATCAGGGTGGACTCGCCGAGATTCTCGAAATCGAGCCCATCACGCTGGTGCGCATTCTCGACAAGCTCGCAGACCGCGGCCTTATCGAGCGCCGTCAACATCCGACGGACCGGCGCATCTGGCTTCTTTACATGCGTGAAGCTGCCCATCCCATCCTCGCCGAAATGCGCGAGCTGGGCGATCTGACCCGGGCCGAGGCACTGCAAGGCGTGACGCCGGAACAGCGCGAAGCCCTTTTCAACATCCTGTCCGAAATGAAGACGAACCTAGTACAGGCGTGCCGGACACCGGTCGCCGATAAAGAGCAAAGCCATGGCTGATAAATCCTCCCTCCGCGTTGTCGCTGATGCCAACGCAAAGCCTACCGAAGATATCGAAACTGCAAAGACGCAAGAAACGGTAGCAGAAGCGCCTTCATCCAATTCAGCGCCCGCTACCGCTGTCGCTGCGCCTGGCGGCACCACGGTCCGCCGCCGGCGCAGCATCACGCGCCCCGTTCTGTTCGCGCTGCTGCCGGTCGCTCTCGTCGTCGGCGGCTATTACTATGTGAACGGCGGCCAGGTCATGTCGACCGACAACGCCTATATCCAGGCGGATATGGTGGGCATCACCACCGACGTCTCGGGTATCGTCGACAAGATCAACGTTCATGAGAACGAGACGGTGAAGGCTGGGCAGGTGCTGTTCAACCTGCAGTCCGATACCTTCAAGATCGCTCTCGACGGCGCCAAGGCGCAGCTCGGCGTGCAGCGCAACCAGATCGCCAATCTGAAGGCGAGCTACCAGCAGTCGCTGGCCGAGATCACCCAGGCCGAGGCCGATCTGCCCTATTACCAGGACCAGTTCGACCGCCAGCAGAACCTCGTCAACAACGGCAGCGCCACGCAGTCGGCCTATGACGAAGCCAAGCACAATCTCGAAGTCGCGCAACAGAAGGTTTCGGTCGCCAAGGCCGAGGCGTCCACGACGCTCGCCCAACTCGGCGGCAACGCCGACCAGCCGGTCGAGGAAAACCCGCTCTACCTGCAGGCCAAGTCGAATGTCGACAACGCCCAGCGCGAGCTCGACCACAGCGTCGTGAAGGCGCCGTTTGACGGCGTGGTCACCAATGTCAACGCGCTGCAGGTCGGCTCCTACTTGCAGGCTTCGCAGCAGGCCTTCTCGCTGGTTTCGACCAACAATCTCTGGATTGCCGCGAGCCCGAAGGAAACCGAGCTGACCTATGTGAAGCCCGGCCAGGAAGCCACCGTCTATGTCGACACCTATCCGGGCGTTGCCTGGAAGGGCAAGGTCGAGAGCATCAGCCCGGCTTCGGGCTCCAGTTTCTCGCTGCTGCCGGCGCAGAACACCACGGGCAACTGGGTGAAGGTCGTCCAGCGTATCCCGATGCGCGTCAGCATCGAGGATCAGCAGGGCAAGCCGCCGCTTCGCGTCGGCATGAGCACGGTCGTCGATGTCGATACCGGCCATGCCCGCGGCCTGCCTGATTTCGTCAACAACCTGCTTGGCCGGAAGACCAGCCACCAGTAACGGACAACTTCCATGAGCAACGCTCCCGCAAGCCCGGCGACACCTGTCGCCAACCGCGGCGCGATCACGGCCTGCGTCATCCTGGCCGTCATCATGCAGGCTCTGGATACGACGATCGCCAACGTTGCGCTGCCCTATATCCAGGGCAGCGTCTCGGCTTCCGCCGACCAGATCAACTGGGTTCTCACCTCCTATATCGTCGCCGCCGCGATCATGACGCCGCCGTCGGGCTTTCTTGCCGCCAAGTTCGGCCGCAAGAACGTGCTGCTGACGGCGATCGTCGGTTTCGTCGCTGCATCGGTCCTCTGCGGTCTGGCGCAGTCGCTGAACCAGATCGTCGCCTTCCGCCTGCTGCAGGGCCTGTTCGGCGCCTCGCTGGTGCCGCTGTCGCAGGGCATCCTGCTCGATATCTACACGGCTGAAGAACGCGGCTCGGCCATGGCGCTGTTCGGCGTCTCGGTCATGGTCGGCCCGGTCCTCGGCCCTGTTATCGGCGGCTGGCTGACCGACAATATCAGCTGGCGCTGGGTGTTCTATATCAACGTGCCGATCGGGGCGCTGGCCTTCGCCGGTATCGTCATCTTCGTCACCGAGACCAAGAGGGACGCGCTGGCGAAGCTCGACTGGTTCGGCTTCGGGATGATGAGCCTGTTCATCGCCGCACTTCAGCTCTTCCTCGACCGCGGCGAGCAGCTCGACTGGTTCTCGTCGGGCGAAATCATCATCGAGGCGATCGTCTGTGCGGCGGCCTTCTATCTGCTGGTCGTGCATACGCTGACCTCGGAGAAATCCTTCGTCAATCCGAGGCTTTTCCTCGACCAGAACTTCACCGTCAGCATGATCTTCATCTTCGTGATCGGCATCACCTATCTCGCCTCGCTGGCGCTGATGACACCTTACCTGCAGACGCTGATGGGCTATCCCGTCATCACCGCGGGTATCGTTATGGGTCCGCGCGGTCTCGGCACGATGCTCTGCATGTTCATTGTCGGGCGGCTGATCGGCAAGGTGGATTCCCGCTGGCTGCTGGCGCTCGGTCTCGGCCTGACGGCCTGGGCGATGTACGACATGACCGGCTGGACGCCCGACGTCTCGCAGTGGACGATCGTGTCCGTCGGCTTCATCCAGGGCGCCGGTCTCGGCTTCCTGTTCGTGCCGCTGACGACGATGGCCTTCTCGACGCTGCCGGCGCAGATGCGCGGCGATGGCACGGGTCTCTATAATCTGTCGCGTAACATCGGCTCGTCGGTGGGTATCTCTGTGGTCTCGGCGCTGATCGTCGAGAATACGCAGAGCAATCACGAGTCGATCGCCGCCTATGTCACGCCGTTCAACCGCGCTTTCGATGCGACGGCGGCGCAGGGGCTGAGCCCGCTGACGGCGGCCGGGCGTGCGGCGCTTAACGACGTGATCACGCTTCAATCGACGATCATCGCCTATATGGACGACTTCAAGCTCCTGATGCTGATGTCGCTCGCCGTCATGCCGCTGGTCTTCCTGCTGCGCAAGCCGAAGGTGGTTCAGGAGCCGATGGATCATGCCGCGGTGATGGAATAATTACCTGAACGGCTTGCTGAGATAACGCGATCCCTGAATGCCGAAGCGCCATGGTGCTTCGGCATTTTTCGTAATTCCGATCCGCTTGCCGGAGACGATCGGGACGGGGGCGGAGGGAAAGAGCGCGTAGGGCTCGCGGTCGAGCGGCCGGTCGTTGATGGCGATGCCGATATCGAGGGCCTGGCAGAGCTTGCCCGGGCCGCTGCAGAGCGCCGTCAGCTGGTCGGTGCCGCGCCGTTCTGCCATCTCGACGATGCCAGTTTCCGGTTCGAGCGCCCGGATCAGCACCGCCGCGCCCGGCGTGCAGACGAAGTTCAGGCACCAGTACATGCCGTAGATGCGGTAGATATAGACATTGCCGGGCGGCCCATACATGGCGCCATTGCGCTTGGTCGGGCCGCGGAAACTGTGCGAGGCCTCGTCGTCGGGGAAATAGGCTTCCGTCTCGGTGATCCTGCCACCGGCGCCATTGACCAGCAGCAGGCAGCCGAGCAGGTCTCGCGCCACCGCGATAGCATCGCGCTCGAAGAAGCCGCGCAGCGTATCGCCTGCGAGCGCAGCTGTGCCGATCGATCCCTCTTTATTCAACTGACGCCCTCGTTGCCCGTATCGCGCCGGTGCTGCGCGAAGATCTTCACCAGCCAGTCGATGAAGACGCGCACGCGCGGCGAAAGCTGGCGGTTGCGGGGGTAGAGAAGCGAGACCGGCGTTTCCGTCAACGGATAATCCTTGAGGATCTGCACGAGTTCGCCACTCGCGAGGTAGCGCTCGATGTGATAGCGCGGCACCTGGATGATGCCGAGGCCGCAGCGGGCGGCGGCGTGCAGGCTTTCGGCGGCGTTGACCGAGATCGTCGCCGGGATGGTGATCTCGCGCACCTTGCCGTCGACGGTGAATTCCAGCGGCATCAGCGTTCCCGTCGCCGAGGAGCGGAAGCCGACCATGCGGTGGCCTTCCAGCCTGTCTGGATGTTCGGGCATGCCGTGGCGCTCGAGATAGGCGGGCGAGGCCAGCGTGATTTCCTCGAGCATGGCGACGCGCCTCGCCACCATGTCGCTATCCTGCGGAATGCCGACGCGCAGCACGCAGTCGATGCCTTCGCGCACCAGATCCACCAGCCGGTCGCCCTCGCTCATGTAGAATTCGATATCGGGATAGGTCTCAAGGAAAGACGGCAGACTCGGCAGCACGAAATGGCGGGCGAGCGTGCCGTGAACGTCGACGCGCAGCAAACCCTTCGGCTTGGCGCCGGCAAAGGCGCCTTCGGCATCTTCGATATCGGCCAGGATCGACAGGCAGCGCTGGTAATAGGCCTCGCCATCCAGCGTCGGGCTGACATGGCGGGTCGTGCGCTGGAGCAGTTGCACGCCGAGGCGCGCTTCGAGCTGTTTCACCGCATCGGTCACTGTCGAGCGCGGCAGGCCGGTATCCTCGGCGGCGGCGGTGAAGCTGCGCCGCTCCACGACGCGGGAATAGACCCGCATGGCATCGAACCTGTCCATTTGTTCGCTTTATCCGGATAGTGATGCCGAAGAATGCCTGATTATCCGGAAGAAAGATAGGCGCATCTTCCCCTCATCGAAACGGCGCTGCGGCGCGGATCCATGAAGGAGACTGAAGATGGCTAGTCAGGACAACAAGGTCGCTCTCGTTACGGGCGCATCGCGGGGCATCGGCGCGGCAATTGCCGAACGTTTGGCCAAGGACGGCTTTACCGTCGTCATCAACTATTCCGGCAATGCGGCGCTTGCCGAAGAACTGGCCGGCAAGATCGAGGCCGCTGGCGGCAAGGCGCTGACGGCGAAGGCCGATGTCAGCGATGCCGAGGCCGTGCGCCGGATGTTCGATGCGGCGGAGGCTGCCTTCGGCGGTGTCGACGTCCTCGTCAACAATGCCGGCATTATGATGCTTTCGACGCTTGCCGAGGCCAGCGACGACAATTTCGACCGGCAGATCGCCGTCAACCTGAAGGGCACGTTCAACACGCTGCGGGAAGCCGCCAAGCGCCTGCGTGACGGCGGCCGGATCGTCAATTTCTCCACCAGCGTCGTCGGCCTGAAGCTCGAAAGCTATGCCGTCTATGCCGGCACCAAGGCTGCGGTCGAAACGATGACCGGCATCATGGCCAAGGAAATGCGCGGCCGCGGCATCACCGTCAATGCCGTCGCCCCCGGACCGACCGCCACCGATCTCTTCCTGAACGGCAAGTCCGAAGAACTCGTCGCCCGGATGGCGAAGGCGAACCCGCTGGAGCGTCTTGGCACACCCGAGGATATCGCCGCTGCCGTGTCGTTCCTCGCCGGTCCCGATGGTGCCTGGATCAACGGCCAGGTGCTGCGCGCCAATGGCGGTCTGATCTGAACAATCCCCGAGGCGGCACTGCCGCCTCCCACTCCCGCGACTATCCCCCAACCGATTGAACAAGGAGCAGGACAATGAGCAAGCAAGTTATCGTCGTCACCGGTGCATCCAGCGGCTTCGGTGCCATGAGCGCACGGGCGCTCGCCAAGGCTGGGCACACCGTCTATGCCGGTATCCGCGCCACCACGACCCGCAATGCCAGGGCGGTTGCCGATGTGGCTGCCTTTGCGAAGGAAAACAATGCCGATCTGCGCAGCGTCGAACTCGATGTGACCGACGACGCCTCGATTGCGCAGGCGGTCGAGACCATCGTTGCCGAGAACGGGCGGCTCGACGTCATCGTCCACAATGCCGGCCACATGTCCTTCGGCCCGGCCGAGGCCTTCACGCCGGAGCAATATGCCGAGCTTTTCGAAATCAACGTTCTCTCGACCCAGCGGCTGAACCGCGCCGCCCTGCCGCAGCTGCGCAAACAGGGCAGGGGTCTGATCGTCTGGGTGTCGTCATCGAGCACTCGCGGCGGCACGCCGCCGTTCCTGGCACCCTATTTCGCCGCCAAGGCCGCGATGGATTCGCTTGCGGTCTCCTATGCCAGCGAGCTGACCCGCTGGGGCATCGAGACTTCGATCATCGTGCCCGGCGCCTTCACCAAGGGCACCAATCACTTCGCCCATTCCGGCTCGCCGGCCGATGCGGCCCGCGCCGCCGAATATCTGGAAGGTCCCTACAAAGGCATATCCGACAAGGCGCTGCAGGGGCTGGCGGCACTTGAACCCGCCGATGCCGATCCGCAAGAGGTTGCCCGCGCCATCGTCGATGTCGTCGGAAAGCCGTTCGGAAAGCGCCCGTTCCGCGTCCATATCGATCCGTCGCAGGATGGGGCGGAGATCGTCAACGGCGTTGCCGATCGCGTCCGGGCCGAACTCTTCTATCGCGTCGGGCTGGAGGATCTGCTGAAACCCGCCGTCATCGGCTGATCCGGGCTTGATTGTTGCATTTTTGCGAACACTGCTATGCGAATCAAACGCCTTACAAAGTTCGCATTAGGGCTTATATCTATTGGGCAAGGGGCGACGGAAAGTCTCCGTTCCGAAGCCCACCTCCAAGGCCTGCCGGGTCATTTCCCCTGGTGACGCGGCTGGCCCCGAAATTCAAAGTCGATGAAAAACGGCCCGTCGAAGGTTTCCCTCCCTTCCGGGCCGTTTTCATTTTCAGGGATCGTTCAGCCGCGCATCGGCCAGCAGCTTCACCATCCAGTCGACAAAGACACGGACCTTATTACTGAGGTGACGGTTCGGCGGATAAACGATGTAAAGCGGGATCGGCTCGCGCGACCATTGCGGCAAAACCTCGATCAGTTCACCTTTCTTGATCGCGTCGCGGGCCATGAAACGCAGCGTCTGCCCGATTCCCAATCCCGTCGTCAGCGCGCTTATGAAGGTTCTGCCGTCGTTAACGGCCAGCATGTAGCGCGGCGTGATCTCCAGATGTTCGTCGTCGCGGTCGAATTCGAAGGGCAGGGCGCGGCCTGTCTGGGCGCGGAAATAGTTGATCGTGTAATGGTCGTTTTCGAGGTCCTGAGGCCGTTCCGGCTCGCCGAATTTCTGGATGTAAAGCGGTGCTGCGCAGGTGATGATTTCGAGCTCGGATACACGTCTGGCGATCAATGACTGATCGGCCGGCGTGCCGGCGCGCAGCGCGCAGTCGACATTCTCAGCGAGGTAGTCGACGGTGCGGTCGCCGACGCCGAGATCGATGCGGATATCGGGATATTTCTGGTAGAAGTCGCAGAGCGCCGGGACGACGATGGAATCGGCAAAAGCGCCTGCCATTTCAACACGTAAGCGGCCGGTCGGAAGACTTTGGGAATTCGAAAGGCTGCCGTCCAGTTCTTCCAGTTCCGAGACGATCTGCGAGGCGCGTTCATAGTAGAGCGCGCCATCGGTCGTGACCATGACGCGTCTCGTCGTACGGTTGAGCAGCTTGGTGCGCAGATGGGCCTCGAGGCCCTGGATCAAATTGGTCACGGTGGCTTTAGGCATCGACAGGGTGTCGGCAGCCCGTGTAAAGTTACCCGTCTCCACTACGCGGATGAAGGCGCGCATTGCCGAGAGCTGGTCCATGATGGGATCTCCACAGTTTGCACTGCGATATTATTCGAAATACGGAACAGTGTAATCAGAATGGCGGTTCTTATTCCGTGGCCTGAATAACAATATGTTTTTTACAAGTTTGGCAAGCCGTGGCGTTTCGTCATGTGTTATGCAGCTAACAGGAATACAAGTCCGATGACGGTGCAGGTGAAAGACATGGTGTTCGAGAAGGTGGCCATCGGCCCCATCTCTACGCGCGTCTATCAGGGTGCTGAATACGGCAAGGGTTCGCCCATCGTGCTGTATTTCCACGGCGGCGCTTTCCAGAGCTCGGGCGTTCTCGACAATCCGGTTGCCGAAAGCATTGCCAATGCCGGTGCGATCGTCGTCGTTGCCGATTACAACGCGCCGCTCGGCGGTGTTTTCCCGAAGCCGCTCGAAGTCGGCTATTCGCTGTTCTCCTACATGGCCAACAAGCGGGCGTCCGGTCTTGGTGACCGCAACTCGCTGCTGCTGGTGGCGGGCGAGGAAGCGGGCGGCAACATCGCCGCCGGTGTCGCGCTCAAGGCCCGTGACCATTACGCCAATGCGCTGAATGGCCAGATCCTGATTTCTCCGCTGCTCGATCCCTTCATGGGAACGTCGTCGATCCGCAAGGCCGATGCGATCGGCATGCGCCAGCGTTGGACCGAGGGCTGGAGCCATTATCTGAGCGGCGGCGGCTGTCACCCCTATGCGGCGCCGTGCCTCTGCTCGCGGATTTCGGGTGTCGCGCCCGCGCTGATCATGACAGCAGAAGACGACCCGCTTCGCGACGAGACACTCGGCTACGCCGCGCGTCTGAAGAAGGCGGAAGTTTCAGTTCGCCAGCACGTTTTCCCCGCCGGGAAGGGCTGGCCGTCACTCTACGGCGGGAAAACGGACGGAGTGTCCGACTGGCAGGCGACCATCAGCCGCGAGTTCGGAAGCTTCATCCGCGAGTTAAGCCTCCAACCCCAATTGCATTGAAGTCTTGTTGTGAATGAGCGGCCGTTGAGGCCGCAAGGAGAGATACCGATGACGTCCAGAAAGAAGCGCTGGGCCCTCGTGGGCGCCGGCCTAGGCCTTGCTGCGTCTGTTTCAGCCGCTGCCATCTTTTTCGAACTGCCGATGAGCACGGTCGCGACCGCCGCTTCGGAACCCGCACAGGCTCCCGCTGTGCCGGTGACCGTTGCCCTGGTCCAGAACCGTGACGTGACCGCCTGGGAAAATTTCTCGGGCCGTCTCGAAGCCGTCGACCGCGTTCAGGTCCGTCCCCGCGTTGCGGGTGCGATCCAGTCCGTGCATTTCCGTGAAGGCGCGCTGGTGAAGACCGGCGACCTGCTGTTCACCATCGATCCGGCACCGTACCAGGCAGCGGTGGCGCAGGCACAGGGCCAGGTGGCCTCTGCCGACGCCAAGGTCAGCCTGGCGCAGACCGAGCTCGATCGCGGCCGCAAGCTTTCCGACAACCGCACGATCTCGCAGAGCGATCTCGATCAGCGTCAGAGCACGCTGGCCGAAGCGCAGGCGGGTCTCCGTTCTGCTCAGGCAGCCCTGCAGTCCGCCCAGCTCGATCTCGACTATACGCAGGTGCGGGCTCCGGTTTCCGGCCGCATCGGCAAGATCGAAGTCACCGCCGGCAACCTCGTCGCTGCCGGTTCGGCATCGCCCGAGCTGACGACGCTGGTCTCCGTCGATCCGATCTACGCAAGCTTCAACGCCAGCGAAGAGATGGTCACCAAGGCTCTCTCGGAGCTTCCGGCAACAGATGGCGCCCTGCCTGCCGTCGAGCAGATCCCGGTCGAAGTCGGCACGCTTGCCGATGAGGGCACGCCGATCAAGGGCAAGCTGCAGCTGGTCGACAACGTCGTCGATGCTGCGAGCGGCACGATCGCCGTTCGCGCCGTCTTCGACAATCCGGGCGGCAAGCTGATCCCCGGCCAGTTCGTGCGGGTGCGCATGGGCCAGCCGAAGGCCGAGAACAAGATCGTCATCAGTGACCGCGCCGTCGGCACCGACCAGGACAAGAAGTTCGTCTTCGTCGTCGATGGCGAGAACAAGGTCGGCTACCGCCAGGTCAAGCTCGGCGCGATCTATGACGGTCAGCGCGTCGTCGAAGACGGCCTGAAGGCCGGCGAAAAGATCGTCGTCAACGGCCTGCAGCGCATCCGTCCGGGCGCCGTTGTCGCGCCGCAGATGGAAGAGAAGGTCGCGACCAACTGAAAACTGCCTTCTCCCCAGCGGGGAGAAGATGTCCGACAGGACAGATGAGGGGGTGAGCGTCGAAGCTGCGGCAAGCGGCCCCCTCATCCGGCCCTGCGGGCCACCTTCTCCCCGCGGGGGAGAAGGGGAATCCCACACTATTCCTACCCCACCGGCGGCCTCCCAGGCTGCCGGAGCGGGACGTTGCATCCATGTTCACCCCGGAGAGGGCTTTGATATGAACATCTCCAGATTCTTCATCGACCGGCCGGTCTTTGCCGGCGTGCTGTCGGTTCTGATCGTCGTCGCAGGCTTGATCGGCCTGCGTTCGCTGCCGATCTCGGAATATCCCGAGGTCGTGCCGCCGTCGATAGTCGTGCGCGCCACCTATCCCGGCGCCAACCCCTCGGTCATCGCCGAAACGGTGGCGACACCGCTCGAAGAACAGATCAACGGTGTCGAAGGCATGCTTTACATGGCGAGCCAGGCGACATCGGACGGCGTTCTCAACGTCACCGTGACGTTCAAGCTCGGCACCGATCCCGACAAGGCCCAGCAGCTGGTTCAGAACCGCGTGTCGCAGGCCGAGCCGCGCCTGCCGGCCGAAGTTCGCGCGCTCGGTCTGACGACCGTCAAGAGTTCGCCGAACTTCATCATGGTCGTCAATATCGTCTCGACCGGCGGTGATCACGACATCACCTATCTGCGCAACTACGCGACCCTGAACATCAAGGACCGCCTCGCCCGCATCGAGGGCGTTGGACAGGTGCAGGTATTCGGCGCCGGTGACTATTCGATGCGCGTCTGGATCGATCCGCAGAAGGCTGCCGAGCACAATCTCGCCGCCAGCGATATCAGCAGCGCGATCAGCTCGCAGAACGTTCAGGCGGCTGCCGGTATCATCGGTGCGTCGCCCAGCCCGCAGGGCGTCGATCTGCAGCTGAACGTCAATGCCCAGGGCCGTCTGCGCACGCCTGAGGAATTCGGCAACATCATCGTCAAGACGGGCGCCAACGGCGAGATCACCCGCCTTCGCGACGTTGCCCGCATCGAGCTCGGCGCGGCCGACTATACACTGCGTTCGCTGCTCGACGGCGAGCCGGCCGTTGCCGTTGCCGTCCTCCAGGCCCCTGGTTCCAACGCCATCCAGATCGCCGACAACGTCAATGCGACGATGCAGGAACTGCAGAAGGCGATGCCGACAGGCGTCAAGTACGAGATCGTCTACGATACGACGAAGTTCGTTCGCGCCTCGATCGAGAAGGTCATCGACACGCTGCTCGAGGCCATCGCGCTCGTCGTGCTCGTCGTCATCATCTTCCTGCAGACGTGGCGTGCCTCGATCATTCCGCTGATCGCCGTCCCCGTGTCGATTATCGGTACGTTCGCCGTGATGTATGCCTTCGGCTTCTCGATCAACGCGCTCAGTCTCTTCGGGCTGGTGCTGGCGATCGGTATCGTCGTCGACGATGCGATCGTCGTCGTCGAAAACGTCGAGCGAAACATCGAGGCGGGTCTCAGCCCGCGGGCCGCCACCTACAAGGCGATGAAGGAAGTGTCCGGTCCGATCATCGCGATCGCCCTGGTGCTGGTCGCGGTCTTCGTGCCGCTCGCCTTCATCTCGGGTCTGTCCGGTCAGTTCTACCGCCAGTTCGCGCTGACGATCGCCATCTCGACCGTCATCTCGGCCTTCAACTCGCTGACGCTGTCTCCGGCACTCGCCGCACTTCTCCTGAAGGGCCACGGTGCGAAGAAGGACTGGCTGACGCGGTTCATGGACACCATCTTCGGCTGGTTCTTCCGCGGCTTCAACCGTGCCTTCGGCTCGGGCTCGAATGCCTATGGCAAGGGCGTCGGCGGTCTCCTGTCGCGCAAGAGCATTGTGATGGTCATCTACCTGGCGCTGGTGGGGGCAACCTACAGCCTGTTCACCGCAGTGCCCGGCGGCTTCGTTCCGTCGCAGGACAAGCAGTATCTGATCGGCTTCGCACAGCTGCCGGATGCCGCCAGCCTCGACCGTACCGAAGACGTCATCAAGCGGATGACCGATATCGCGCTGAAGCAGCCGGGTGTCGCCAATGCGATCGCCTTCCCGGGCCTGTCGATCAACGGCTTCACAAACTCGTCCAACGCCGGCATCGTCTTCGTGACGCTGAAGGATTTCGAGGAGCGCAAGACGCCTGATCTCTCCGGCGGAGCGATTGCCATGGCGCTGAACCAGAAATTCGGTTCTATCCAGGACGCCTTCATCGCCATGTTCCCGCCGCCGCCGGTCAACGGTCTCGGCACGACAGGCGGCTTCAAGCTGCAGATCGAGGACCGCGCCGGTCTCGGCAACCAGGCTCTCGACGAGGCGACCAAGGCCGTGCTCGCCAAGGCCTACCAGACGCCGGAACTCGCAGGCATCTTCTCGAGCTTCCAGATCAACGTGCCGCAGCTCTATGCCGATCTCGACCGCGCCAAGGCCGAGCAGCTCGGGGTTTCCGTCACCGACGTCTTCCAGACGCTGCAGATCTATCTCGGCTCGCTTTATGTCAACGACTTCAACGCCTTCGGCCGCACCTACAGCGTCCGTGTGCAGGCCGATGCCAAGTTCCGTGCACAGCCGGAAGATATCGGTCAGTTGAAGGTCCGCTCGGCATCGGGCCAGATGATCCCGCTTTCGGCCCTGCTGAAAGTCGACGCCACGACCGGTCCGGAGCGCACGAACCGCTATAACGGCTTCCTTGCTGCCGATATCAACGGCGGTCCGGCACCGGGCTTCTCGTCCGGCCAGGCCCAGGCTGCGATCGAGAAGATCCTGAAGGAGACGCTGCCATCGGGCATCGACTTCGAATGGACGGATCTGACCTACCAGCAGATCCTCGCCGGCAACTCGAGCATCATCGTGTTCCCGCTTGCCCTGCTGCTGGTGTTCCTGGTGCTGGCTGCGCAGTATGAAAGCCTGACGCTGCCGCTGGCGATCATCATGATCGTGCCGATGGGTGTGCTTGCTGCCTTGACTGGTGTCTGGCTCACCGGTGGAGACAACAACATCTTCACGCAGATCGGCCTTGTCGTCCTTGTCGGTCTCTCGGCGAAGAACGCGATCCTGATCGTGGAATTCGCCCGCGAGCTGGAGTTCGAGGGACGCACGCCGGTTCAGGCTGCGATCGAGGCAAGCCGCCTGCGTCTTCGCCCGATCCTGATGACCTCCATGGCCTTCATCATGGGTGTCGTACCGCTCGTGACATCGACGGGGGCGGGTGCCGAAATGCGCGCCGCCATGGGTGTCGCGGTGTTCTCCGGCATGATCGGCGTCACCTTCTTCGGCATCTTCATGACGCCGGTCTTCTATGTGCTGCTGCGCAGGCTGGCGGGCAACCGTCCGCTCATCCAGCACAACGACAATCATCCGGCGGATGAAGAAGACCATATGAAGGTCGCAGCCGAGTAAGCGGCAGGCAATGAGCAAGACAGAGGAAGGCGGGACATTTGGTCCCGCCTTTTTCATTTGCATCACCCCGTCAGGGAGTTAGTCTTTGACGAACGTACGTCGGCTGGGTGGAGCTGGGTCGGCGCAGCGCATAGCGGAGGATTGCAATGCACATAGCCATTATCGGTGCGGCCGGCATGGTCGGCCGCAAGCTGACGGCTCGTCTCGTCAAGGACAAGGGGCTGGATGGCCGCGACATCGCGGCTCTGTCGCTGGTCGATGTCATCGAGCCGGAGCGGCCGGCGGGCTTCGAAGGAGCGGTCAAAGCCTGGGCTGCCGATATTTCCACGCCCGGCGAGGCGGCGAAGATCGTCGTGGGGCGTCCCGATGTGATCTTCCATCTGGCGGCGATCGTCTCGGGCGAGGCGGAGCTCGATTTCGAGAAGGGCTACCGCATCAATCTCGACGGCACCCGCGAACTCTTCGAAGCGATCCGGCTTGCCAATGCCGAGGATGGCTACAAGCCGCGCGTCGTCTTCACCTCGTCGCTGGCGGTGTTCGGTTCGCCCTTCCCGAAGGTCATCCCCGATGATTTCCACCAGACGCCGCTGACGAGCTATGGCGCGCAGAAGGCGATGAGCGAGCTGCTGCTCGCCGATTACAGCCGCCGCGGTTTCCTCGATGGTATCGGCATCCGCCTGCCGACGATCTGCATTCGTCCGGGCAAGCCCAACAAGGCGGCCTCCGGCTTCTTCTCCGGCATCCTGCGTGAGCCGCTGGCGGGGCAGGAGGCGGTGCTGCCCGTGCCCGATACGGTGCGCCATTGGCATGCTTCGCCACGCTCGGCCGTTGGCTTCCTGCTGCAGGCGGCGCGGATCGATCTTGCACAGCTCGGGGCTGCGCGCAGCCTCACCATGCCCGGCGTCAGCGCCACGGTCGGAGAGCAGATCGAGGCGCTGCGTCGTGTGGCGGGCGACAAGGCGGTGAAGCTCATCCGCCGCGAACCGGACGAGCTGATCATGCGCATCGTCTCCGGCTGGCCGGAGGCCTTCGAGGCGAAGCGTTCGCGCGCTCTCGGCTTTGTCGCCGACACGTCCTTTGACGAGATCATCCGCATTCATATCGACGACGAGCTCGGAGGACGCATTCCATGACCATGACGCGCAAGATTGCCTTTATCGGCACCGGCCTGATGGGCGCCCCTATGGCGCGGCGGCTGCTCGGCGCGGGCTTTGAGCTTGCGGCCTGGAACCGCGATGGCGGCAAGGCCGCACCGCTTGCCTCGGACGGTGCGCGTGTAGGCGGCAGCGCCCGGGAGGCGGCTGAAGGCGCGGATGTCGTCTTCACCATGCTCACAGACGGTAATGCCGTCGAGGACGTGCTCTTCCGGCAGGGCGTTGCCGATGTGCTGGTGCGGGGCGCGACCGTTATCGATTGCAGCTCGATTGCGCCGAAGGCGGCGCGCGATCATGCGGCACGGCTTGCCGAGCGCGGCATCCGCCATCTCGACGCGCCGGTTTCCGGCGGTGTCGTCGGCGCGGCGGCCGGGACGCTGGCGATCATGGCGGGTGGGGACGGCGCCGTCGTTGCCGAGCTTGCCGACGTCTTCGCGCCGCTCGGCCGCGTGACGCATGTTGGACCTGACGGCACGGGCCAGCTGGCGAAGCTCGGCAATCAGCAGATCGTCGCCGTCACTATCGGTGCCGTTGCCGAGGCGATGATGCTGGTGGAAGCCGGTGGCGGTTCGCGCGAAGCCTTCCGCAACGCCATCCGCGGCGGCTTTGCAGAGAGCCGCATTCTCGATCTGCATGGCCAGCGCATGGTGGAGCGGAACTACGGCAATGGCGGACCGTCGAAGCTGCAGCTGAAAGATCTCAACAATATCCTGGCAGTCGCCGAGAGCCTTTCGCTGACCCTGCCTCTGACGGAGGCGGTGCGGGCGGAATTTGCGGAATTCGTCGGCAATGGCGGCGGCGATGTTGACCACAGCGGCCTCCTGAAGCATTTCGAGGAGAAGCATGCGGCAGGCACCGGGGAGGCCTGAACGCCCGTTTTGAGGCATTTCGTGCCGCCGCGAAAATATCGCTGAGGCACAACCCATGAGCGCTTTTGTGACAGGCGTAAGGAACAGTTCACCTAGTAACTAGTTCGATAATACGTAAAAGGCTTCGTTAATCGGGCTTTGAGAAGCTAGTATGAACGGCGAATGCCGCTGTTAGGTTGAACTGCATTGCCCCATAACAAACCGACCCGGTCGGAACGCGAATTTCAGGATCTGTTGAGGCGCCTCGAGCTCGCGCTTGATGCGTCGCAGATCGGCGTGTGGGAGCATGATGTCCGCAAGAGCGAAATTCTCTGGGACGCGCAGATGCATCGCATCTACCAGACGGGCCAGGACACCCGGGCGGTGCCAACCTCCATCTGGGAAGACTCCATTCACCCTGATGACAAGGAGCGCGCCTTCGCCGAGTTCGACGACGCGATCGCGCGCCGCGGCGCCTATAATTCCGAATTCCGTATCATCTGGCCGAACGGCGAAATCCGCCACCTGCGTTCGCGCGCGCATTTCTTCCTGAGCGAAGAGGGCGCGCCGTCCTTCATCGGTGCCGAATGGGATGTCACCGCCGACGTCGAGCTCAATGCCGAGCTGCAGCGCCAGCGCATGGTCGCCGAGGCGCGTGCCCGGGCGCTGGAGGAAAGCAATGCGCGGATCGAATATGCCGCCGAGCACGATTACCTGACGGGCCTGCCGAACCGCCGCCTTGCCGACAAGCGGCTTGCCGAGCTGCATGGCGACAAGTCGGTTTCTTCGCTCGCCGTCCTGCATCTCGATCTCGACCAGTTCAAGCAGATCAACGACAGCCACGGCCATTCCGCCGGCGACACGGTGCTGCGCACCTCCGCACTGCGCATCACCGCGGGCATTCCGGCAAACGGCATGGTCGCCCGCGTCGGCGGCGACGAGTTCGTCATCATTCTCTGGAATTTTGCGGGCAGGGACGAGCTGGAGCGGATCGCTGCCGATCTGCAGCGCCGCCTCAGCAAGAAGATCCGCTTCGGCCAGGAGCTTCTGCAATCAGGTACCTCGATCGGCATCGCCTGGAACAACGGCCGCAGTTCGCGCAACCTGCTGACGGAATCCGATCTGGCGCTTTTCCATGCAAAGCGGCTCGGCCGCAATCGCATCGAGTTCTTCAGCCGCCAGCTCCAGGAGGATCTGCAGAGCAAGCGGCGGCTTGCCGAGGAGCTGAAGCTCGGGTTGGAGCGCGGCGAGATCATCCCCTATTACCAGATCCAGCTCGACGCCAAGACGCGCGAGATCGCAGGCCTCGAAGCTCTGGCGCGTTGGGCGCATCCGGAGAAGGGCGTGCTGTCGCCCGCCGTCTTCCTGAAGGTTGCCGACGAGGCGGGACTGGCGGCGCAGATCGATGCTGCGATCCTCGGTAAGGTGCTGGAAGATCGCCTTGACTGGCAGAACCAGGGTGCGACGGTGCCGCGGGTTGCGGTCAATATTTCCGGTCCGCGGCTCTTCGATCCGGCGCTGCTTGCCAATCTCGAAGCGCTGAATATCCCACAGGGCGCATTGTCGTTCGAACTGGTGGAAACGATCTTCCTCGACGATTCAGACGACCGGCTGGTCGCGAATATCGAGCGGATCAAGAAGATGGGCATCGATATCGAGATCGACGACTTCGGCTCCGGCCATGCCTCGCTGATCGGCCTTGCGCGGCTGCGCCCGAAGCGGCTGAAGATCGACCGGCAGCTGGTCAACAACATCGTCGAATCCGAAGAGCAGCACCGCGTCGTCAGCTCGATCATCGAGATCGCGAAGGCGCTCAATGTCGAAGTCATCGCCGAAGGCGTCGAGACGGAAGGGCATGCCGAGGTGCTGACGGCGATCGGCTGCGATACGCTGCAGGGCTATGCGCTCGGCTATCCGGCGCCGGCGGCGGATATCGCGCGGCTGATCTCGCCGCGCGCCCGCAATCATGCCACGCCTGGCGCCAGCGGCCGTTAGGCCGGGATTTCCATGTCGGCGCGGGCTTCGAGATACCACTCGACGAAAGCCTTCACGCCCTTGTCCAGCGTCGTCTCCGGCTTGTAGCCGGTCAGCGCCACGAGCAGGTCCGGGGCTGCGAAGGTGCGCGGCACGTCGCCCTTCTGCATCGGCAGCATGGTGCGCTTGGCGGACTGGCCGAGAGCGTGCTCGACGGTCTGGACGAAATCCATCAGGCTGACAGGCTGGCCGCCGCCGATATTGACGACGCGGAACGGCGCCTGGTGCGACAGGGTCTCGACCCCAGTGTCGCCGACGCGGTTGTCTTCGGCCGGAATGACTGCCGAAAGGCGGACGATCGATTCCACGAGATCGTCGATATAGGTGAAATCGCGGCTCATCTTGCCTTCGCCGTAGATCTCGATCGGCTGGTCTTCGAGCATGTTCTTGACGAACTTGAAGAGCGCCATGTCCGGGCGGCCCCAGGGGCCGTAGACGGTGAAGAAGCGGAAGGCGGTGACCGGCAGCTTGTAGAGGTGCGAATAGCTGTGCGCCATCAGCTCCATCGACTTCTTCGTCGCGGCATAGATGGTCAGCGGCTCGTCGGCGCGGTCGGTTTCGCGGAACGGAACCTCGGGGTTGGCGCCGTAGATCGAGGAGGTCGAGGCGAGCATCAGGTGCTTGACCTTATGCTTGCCGGCGAGTTCCAGGATGTTCCAGGAGCCGTCGACATTCGAGCTCAGGTAGGAGCGCGGGTTTTCGAGGCTGTAGCGAACACCGGCCTGGGCAGCGAGATGCACCAGCACGTCAGGCTTGGCGGCGTCCATCGCCGCCTCCAGCGCTTCCCGGTCTTCCAGCATGGCGATCGCCGGCGTGAAGGACGGGAACTGGGCAAGTGCGGCATGGCGCATATGCTTGAGCTTGACGTTGTAATAGGGCGTCAGGCCGTCGAAACCGGTGACCTGATGTCCATCCTGCAGCAGGCGCCGGGCCAGATGAAAGCCGATGAAGCCCGCGGTGCCGGTGATGAAATAATGCATGCCTATTTCTTCTCGCTCTTCTTGCCGACAGCAAAGTAGCTGAAGCCGTGCTTGCTGACTTCGGCGGCCGGATAGATGTTGCGCAGGTCGACGATGGTGGGCGTCTTGACTGTGGTCTTCAGGCGCTTGAAGTCGAGGGCGCGGAATTCGTCCCATTCGGTGACGATGACGATCGCGTCGGCATCCTCGGCGATCTCATAGGGATCCTTGCCATAGACGACGGGGCCGAGCATGCCCTTGGAGGCTTCCATGCCCTCGGGGTCGTAAGCGTGAACGGCTGCGCCGCCATCGAGAAGCGCCTGGATGATGGTGATCGAGGGGGCGTCGCGCATGTCGTCGGTGTTCGGCTTGAAGGTCAGGCCGAGGACGGCGATCTTCTTGCCGCGCACGCTGCCGTCGCAGGCGGCGATGACCTTGCGGCCCATGGCGCGCTTGCGATTGTCGTTGATCGCGACCGTCGTTTCGATCAGCCGCATCGGGCTGTCGAAGTCCTGCGCGGTCTTGACGAGGGCGAGCGTATCCTTCGGGAAGCAGGAGCCGCCGTAGCCGGGGCCGGCATGCAGGAACTTGTCGCCGATGCGCTTGTCCATGCCGATGCCCTTGGCAACCTTCTGCACGTCAGCGCCGATCTGTTCGCAGAGGTCGGCGATCTCGTTGATGAAGGTGATCTTCATCGCCAGGAAGGCGTTGGCGGCGTACTTGATCAGCTCGGAGGTGCGGCGCTCGCAGAAATAGAGCGGTGCCTCGTTGAGATAGAGCGGACGGTAGACTTCGCGCATGACTTCGGTGGCGCGGGCGTCCTCGGTGCCGATGACGATGCGGTCGGGGCGCTTGAAGTCGGTGATCGCAGCACCTTCGCGCAGGAACTCGGGGTTCGAGACGACGGCGATATCCTTGCCCGGGAATTCTTCGCGGAAGATGCGCTCGATCTCGTCGCCGGTGCCGACGGGAACGGTGGACTTGGTGACAACGACGGTGAAGCCGGTGACGGCAGCGGCGATCTCGCGGGCTGCGGCATAGACATAGCTCAGGTCCGCATGACCATCGCCGCGGCGCGACGGCGTGCCGACGGCGATGAAGACGACATCTGCGGCGGCAACCGGGGCTGCCAGATCCTTGGAGAAGTCGAGGCGGCCCGCCGCCCGGTTATGCTCAATGATCGCATCGAGGC
>Ga0102593_1000287_pt1 | contig 105613 bp, 118 predicted proteins | sample AraplaCol_mMS_r2_2_FD_76862 | JGI IMG/M metagenome (GOLD analysis project Ga0102593, IMG submission 76862) | Arabidopsis root microbial communities from North Carolina, USA - plate scrape MF_Col_mMS_r2 (SPADES assembly) (version 2) | ecosystem: Host-associated > Plants > Roots > Endosphere...
ACGGGCGAGACCAGTCGAGTCGCTTGGGGGATCTTGCTGTTCCCCGGACTCGGACCGTTTTCGCTTGTGGTGATGGAGAAGGTTGGGTGAGGGAGATGGTCGCGAATTGCCGCTGCCGCGATCGTGATCTTGACGCTCGCCAGCGGTTCCAAGAGTGGAGGGTTCCCTCGGGCCGGATGATTCTCTTTCACTAGTTCCGGATGGTTTGGATGGACCCGTTGACGATGTTGAATCTCTCCCATTTACCGCGGTAAACCGTGAGGGACTGTGGTCGGAGCCATTCTCGTGGTTGCTCATCACGGGAGCGGTTGCGACGGCTGTCATGGTCCACTCGGGGGGTGATTGAGAAGGAGGCTGGTCTCTCTCACTCACTCATTCAACACACTTTCCCCACACAAGAGGTTGATGATGTCTCCGGAACCAAATGAGCATATATGTATGGAAAAAAAGGTCTAAATTTGGGAGGGAAGAGGAAAGAAGAGGAGATGACTTTCCCACGCAATGAGGCAACCGCCCAGAGGCGCCGAAAAGCGGCAATGGGGAAAAACCCCCGGGGCGTCGCAGGATGCGCTTGAGGCCGAGCTGAGATGGTCAATGCTCGAACCGTGGGGTTTGGCCTGGTCTTTTTTTTGTGCCTCGTGTTGTAATACTTCTCTGGTTTATTCTGTTCTTCTCTTTCTTTCCTCTTTCGTTTCTCTCCTTTTTTTCTTTGCGAAAAGGCAAAAGTTGGGACTTTTGGTTTGGTGATGCGCTTTACACGCTCGCCAGGTAAAAGGGGGAATCGCGGTAACCTCGCCTGGGTGGGGCGAAGCCGAGCGGATAGATTCAGCGGCAAGCTGAATCCGACGGAGAGATGTGGAGGAAGAGGGGAACAAAGGAGGAAAGATAAGAAGATGAGTGAGTAGGGTGAATATCAATGGGGGGATCTAGTCGGGGATATAATGTAGTGAAGTAGGTAAGGTAGGGGGGAGGGGTCATAGAATACAGTTGATAGAGGGGAGAACCGGGAAAGAGAGGAAAGAGAAAAGGGAAGATAGGAGAACGGGATGAAAGGAGATGCAAAGGAAAAAAGAAAGAAAAGAAACGAATTAGAAAAGTATAGAAAGGGGAGATGAAGATGAGGAGAAGAAAGACAAAAAGGGAGAAGAGAAGAAGAGAAAAGAGAAGAGGAGAAAATTGGAAAGTCGAGGGGAAAAGAGGAAAAGAGGAAAAGAGGAAAAGAGAAGGAAGGCGCTATACAAAGGCAGAGGGGGAAAGAGCGACCCCTCCTCACCCTCCTTCGCTCTATACAGTATACACTAGCTATACAATATATACCACTATACACTCACTATCTATATACTAGTTCGTATATACATCCAGAGTATATCTACATATACTACACCATCACCAATTCACTCAATTCATCTACACATCTACATCTACATCTATAATAAATGGCTACTACACACCTCCAAGAATCTCATCACCCCGTCACATTAATGGCCCCAACCAAATGGATAGTTGGCGCGCGATCGGCAAAGACGGCGTCACGAGGCCCGCCAATCGGAAGACAAAGGCGCCGGACGCAGTGAAGGAGTGCGCGGGTCTGAGACATCCATCATTTCCCAGGCGACCGGAGCGATGATGGCGCGCGTTCCCAGGCGCCCCGTGTGGCTCAGTGGAGCTGCTGGGCGGGATTGGGCGGATTGGGCGGATTTGCTGGGCGGCACGCCAACCCGCGCGGGTGGGCGGTTATGCATCGCTTATTAGTGGATGGCAGCAGTAGAGTATAGTACTATGTATAGTATGTAGTATTTAGTATTTGTAGTATACAGTATGCAGCTTAGTATACTATATAATATATTCTTAGATATTACACTCTTATACACTACTAGTACATGAGTCGTACTATTTTATATATCCATGGCTTGACATCTACTATGCGTAGTACACTTACTATGTGATATACCTGCTGACTAAGGCCTCACCGCTATGCTCGAGATGAGCAGATGAAAAGATGAGCCTCAACCATTTATCGCAATTAATTTATTCAGTGATCTAGCACTGAATAAATTTCTCTCCAATAATATTCCCCAATTGCAGATCTGGTGGTCATAGTGTAGAGTATACAGTGTATATACTGTCCACTGCTCACTGTCCACTACTCACTGCTCACTGCTGCTGCTCAAGCCCCACCAGCCTTCCAACATCAACCTTCCCCTCCGCCCACCTTCTTCCCTCCAAACAAACCCTCACCAAACCCCATCCACTCGCCACTTCGGCCAATTCTCACGTCTCCTTCGACGACTCCTCCCCCTCTCTCATCCTCTTCTTGATCCTGACGCCTGGATCCTTTGAGTATCTGGCTAGCTCTTTCGTGTCTCCGGCGAATTCGCCAATCTCTGCGGCGTCATGTCTGTTTCCGTACAAGAGCTGGACAATACCGTCCAGGCCTTCTTTGAAGGTAAAGGTGACGTGGTATGTATCAATCTCAATTCTCTCTCTCCTCTTAAATCGCATCACTAACTCTTTGGATGTAGCAAAAACAAGCCCAACAGTCTTTGACCGAAGTAAGCTTTTGCCTTCTTCCCGTCTCTCTTCCCCCCCCCACCGCGCGCGCCGTGCTCCCAACGCGATGATCCTCCACCAGCCCCATGAGGATAGCTTATTTTCACCTGGATACCTTTAGTTCTAATCTATTGAATCTCTAGTTCAAGCAAAATCCCGATGCCTGGGTGACCGTGGGAAATATCCTGCAAGAGGCTACTTACCCCCAGACAAAGTGTCAGTCGGCTCACCTTAGAACCTTCACCATAGCATTCGAGCTGACTCGGCCATTCTAGATATTGCCCTACAGGTCCTTGACGATGTGATTATGACCCGATGGAAGGTCCTGCCGCGGGATCAGTGCCAAGGTATGGAAGAAACAAATCAAGTCCCCCTTCTTCGAATCCCTAATCCTTCACCTCAATAGAGGAGAAAAAAAAGACCACGAGCTGACGACCGTCTTTGCTCATAGGAATTCGGAACTTTATCGTCAACTTCATCATCGAAAACTCTAGCTCCGAGGAAAAGCTCCGCACCGAACGCGCTTTCTTGAACAAACTGAACCTGGTCTTGGTCTCGATTTTGAAGCAAGAGTGGCCGCACAACTGGCCCACCTTCATCAATGAGATCATCTCATCATGCCATGCCAGTCTTTCTATTTGCGAAAACAACATGGCCATCCTTCGCCTGCTGTCTGAGGAAGTCTTTGACTTCTCTCAAGACCAGATGACCTCGGTCAAGGCAAGGAACCTCAAGACTTCTATGACCCAGGAATTTGCCTCGATCTTCCAACTCTGTTCCGAGGTTCTCAACACCGCAAACCAGACCAGCCTCGTCAAGGCTACCCTTGAGACCCTTCTTCGCTTCCTGAACTGGATCCCTCTGGGCTATATCTTCGAGACACCCATCATCAACACTCTTCTGACCCGCTTCTTGGATATCCCCGACTTCCGAAACGTGACCCTCAAGTGTCTGACCGAGATCGGTGGTCTGCAAATCGGTGCCCCCTATAACTATGACGAGAAGCTGGTGTTCATGTTCACCGAGACTCTGACCAAGGTCTCAAACGTCATTCCCTTGACGATGGACTTGAAAGAGACATATGCTCAGAGTAATGGCAGAGACCAAGAGTTTGTCTCCAACCTGGCGCTTTTCCTGTCCAGCTTTTTCAGTGCTCATCTCGATGTACGAGATCAACCCCAAGCTCGCCAATTCCCAAAGAATGGATGCTAACTGCCAACTCCTTCTTAGCTCGTCGAGAAATTGCCCAACCAAGATTACCTTACTCACGCCCACTTCTACCTAATCCGAGTCAGCCAAATCGATGATCGTGAGGTTTTCAAGATCTGTCTGGACTACTGGACCCGACTGGTCCAGGAGCTCTACGAGGAGATGCAGCAGCTTCCAATCACTGACATCAACCCTCTTGTCACCATGGGCGTTAGCGGTCTCTCCAACGGCGGTGCCCCTCACCCCAGCACCCTCGCCAACTATCCCCTGCGCAAGCACAAGTACGAAACCGTCCTGTCCAACCTTCGAACCGTCATGATCGAGAAAATGGTCCGTCCCGAGGAGGTTTTGATCGTGGAGAACGATGAGGGTGAGATCGTTCGTGAGTTCGTCAAGGAGAGTGACACCATTCAGCTCTACAAGACAATTCGCGAATGCTTGGTTTACTTAACGCATTTGGATGTGGTGGACACTGAGACCATCATGATCGATAAATTAGCGAAGCAGGTCGATGGGTCCGAGTGGTCATGGGTCAATTGTAACACTCTTTGCTGGGCCATCGGTTCAATCTCTGGTGCTATGAATGAGGAAACTGAGAAGCGATTCCTGGTCACCGTTATCAAGGATCTTCTGGGCCTGACTGAGCAGAAGCGTGGCAAAGACAACAAGGCCGTTGTGGCTAGTAATATCATGTATATTGTCGGTCAATACCCGCGTTTCTTGAAGGCCCACTGGAAGTTCTTGAAGACGGTCGTCAACAAGCTTTTCGAGTTTATGCATGAAACACACGAAGGTTTGTTTAGCATCTTCCCATTGGGTTTACGAAGCCTCCTTCGAACTATCCCCGCTAACTCTCTACAGGTGTTCAGGATATGGCTTGCGATACTTTTATTAAGATCGCTAACAAGTGCCGACGACACTTTGTGGCTCTGCAGCCCGGAGAGAACGAGGCCTTTATTGAGGAGATTGTTCGCAACATGCGCAAAATCACCATGGACCTCTCACCACAGCAGATCCACACATTCTATGAAGCCTGTGGTTATATGATTTCCGCCCAGGGACAAAAGACTCTTCAAGACCGTCTGATTGACAACCTCATGGCACTGCCCAACTCTGCCTGGGACCAAATTATTGCCGAGGCCAACCAGAACGCCGCTATCCTTCAGGATGCCAACACCATCAAAATTATCGGGAATATCATGAAGACTAATGTTGCGGCGTGCTCATCTATTGGAACATATTTCTATTCTCAAATTGGACGCATCTATCTCGACATGCTGAATATGTATCGTGCTTCTAGCCAATTGATCAACGATGCCGTCGCGAATGACGGTAAGTACATGGATCAGAATCAAACCCAAGATTGAAAATGGCAAATGCTAACCTGTACAGGTCACATCGCTCCCAAGACTCCCAAAGTTCGAGGTCTGCGAACTATCAAGAAGGAGATTCTGAAACTGATCGACACCTACGTCGAGAAGTCCGACGACCTTGAGATGGTCAATTCCAACATGGTGCCACCCCTCCTCGAAGCAGTGCTCATTGACTATCACCGCAACGTACCTGATGCACGTGAGGCGGAGGTCCTGAATGTCATGACGACGATTATCCACAAGCTTCACAACCTGATGGAGGATAAGATTCCTAGCATCATGGAGTGTGTTTTCAGCTGTACTCTGGAGATGATCAACAAGGACTTCCACGAGTATCCCGAGCATCGTGTGCAATTCTTCAAGTTGCTTCAGGCTATTAACCTTTACTGCTTCCCCGCATTGCTCAAGCTCGATGGCACACAGTTCAAGTTCGTGATTGATTCTTGCATGTGGGCTTCCAAGCACGACAATCGCGAGGTTGAGAACACCGGTCTCACCATGTGTCTTGAATTGATGAACAATATGGCTGAGACTGACTTGCAAACATCGGCCATCTTCTTCCGCCAGTTCTACATTCCTATCCTTCAGGATGTATTCTTCGTTCTGACCGACAGCGACCACAAGGCCGGTTCGTATCCTGCACCCTTCTGTTCTTAAGTTGAGATGCTAATAATGATTGATAGGCTTCAAATCTCAAGCCATGCTGTTGTCTCGCATGTTCCTCTTTATCGAGTCTGGAAAGATCCAAGAACCTATCTATACGCCGGATCAGGCGCCTGCCGGAACTTCTAACAAGGACTTCCTCCAGGAATACGTTGCTAACCTTCTCAAGAATGCATTCAAGAATCTGCAAGAGTGAGCTCACCCCCATCGCTCCGTCGCCCCATTCATATACAACTTGCTAACTATCCCTAGTGTCCAAATCCAGCAGTTCGTCATCGGGCTTTTCGCCTACACCGACGACTTGAACAAATTCAAGACTCACCTCCGTGATTTCTTGATCTCTCTGAAGGAATTCTCCGACGATAACGCCGAACTCTACGCCGAGGAACGCGAACAAGCCGTCCGCGACGCGGCAGCCGCCGAGCGAGATCGCGCGATGAAGGTCGGAGGTCTTTTGAAACCTTCCGAGATGGAGGCAGAAGATGAGCTTTGACTGGAACAAGAATATCGCACCGAATTTGCCCGATCTAATCCGGGTTCTTTTGGACCGGTGACGGAAACCAGTTCGACAAAAGACGGCCTTGATGGTTGGTCTCTTTATGAGCTTTGATGTGGGATAGGGGGAGTCGATGCGCATTTGCATTCTCTATAGAATTCGAAATGCGAGATGCGATAATGCACCATTGATCCTGCACGATCCCACCTGTGCAGTATTCCCAGTGATCGTGATATTTTTTTTGAGATAGCTTCTACAATAAAATCCTACACTATACCCTGTTACAGACTAGCCTTAGTATTTGTAACATTAGCAAGCACTCATAGTAACCATCTCACTGTTTATACCTCTGTATATAGTGTATATATAGTCCCAGTGGCACCATTATATCACCGAAGGCGGTGAGAAGAGCTTATCTCATATCTTCAAGAATTGGGAAATTTCACCAACCTCAAATCACTTCACCACATCCAAAATGTCCAATAATCAAAGAACCAGAACAAATCAACCTCAATCTCAAACACAAACACAATCTACAACCCAAACCCAAACACATCCAACCCTCCGTCTCAGAGCAGATTCAACCTCCACCCCCTCCAACACAAACCCCTCACGCCACATAACATGGAGCACCGACGTAATCGACAATGAAGGCATGGGAAAGAAGAGCTCGAAAGGTGGCCCCCTCCTCACCAGCACCAATCCACCTCTCACCCAATAATGATGATACTAATAATAATTCAGTATGCTGTATATACCACAAACCCCGCGCCATAAACGAAAGTAGTTCCGAAAGTTCCTCATCCTCCTCAGAAGATTCCTCCTCCGAAAGCGAAAATGAAGCTACACGCCGACGATTAAATAAAAGACATACCCACAATCACAATCATCCACATGGTGAATGTTCGGAGAAAGGTGCTGAAAGTCAAAGTCAAGGGAAGGGGAAAGGGAGGAGGAGACCTAGTCCGAATGCTTATGAGAAGATGCCGAAATATAAATGATAATTAGTACGGGCGAGCAGAAGCAGAAGAAGCTAGCTAGAGATTGCGCAATTGCACAAGACCAATACCAAGACAAATCTATATTGAACGAGTTATACCAGAAATACTCCGTACAAGTGGAAATGAATTCAAAGGGGGTATCTAAATCTAAACTGCAGACCTGAAATACAATTAAACCATCATACTTCTCCTCCTAGCACTAACACGAGTTTCACGTCGATGACCAGCATCAACAGCAGGAGGTAATTTCCAACCATTAAAATCATCTTCAAAACTAGAATCAACCTGAGACCATTCTTCCAAATCAATATTTGTTTTCGGATTAGATGAATGTCGACGGGATTGGCGTTGAGAAGAGATATTCGTATCATCTTGATCGAAAATATCCTTCGCTGTCGATACCTTGCGTTTGCGACGAGATACTGAATTCATCATCGATTCTGAATTGGATTCTCCATGGTCACCATCAGGTTGTGTATTGCTCGGCTTTTCAACAAATTGATCATCTCCATCTAGACTTTCTCGACCAAGTTGGAAACTAGATGATCTGCGATCGGTCACTGCATCGGCCATATTACTCGAAGGACGACGCATTTTAGCTCGCAGACTCGGTTCGGCATAGCTGACTGCTGCACCGCGACGTCTGGACGGACGACCCCCGGCATCAGACATTTCAGACATACTCTCCATAGACTTTGCGATGGGTGAATCTTTAGGAGCCACAATTTTGATCTGGTCTGTGCATTCTGTCCTGGTTGATTGATTGGTACGTTTCTGTTTCGGTAAGGAAGCGAGCGGTGGTCGACCACGAGGTTTTGGTGGTGGCTTCGTCTTGCTATCAAGGTCCTTGGATTTTTGAGGGGACGATCTATTCTCATCTCTTCCACTAGAATGAGAGGGCTTGATGTCGAGGACGGTAGGTGTTTTCTTCGGGGTTCGTGTAGCAAGGTTGGTATTGGCACTCTCTGCGAGGGGAGGTTAGCAAATTTGTTCAAGAAAATAATCACACATGTCACATTGATAAAAACTTACTCGGCTCAAGAACCTTCCGGTTTATGATGGCCTTATTAGAGGAGCCTCGCTTCATATTAACAGGTGTTTTGCTAGGAGATGAGTCTCCCATGAATTGGAATGAGTCGCGCTTCTTTTGAGGACTGCCACTCAACCGGCTGAATTGGAAGTCATCCTCCGGAGCCAGATCAGACAAGATATCATCGTCGAGACTGAACTTCCGCTTGGAGCCGGATTTCATCGCGGTAGCAGACTTCGTCGCGGTCAATTCTGCTTTTTCCACGCCGTGGCTAGGGGTATCCGCCAGTCCAGGCTTCTTCTTTTTCTTGCGCGTTTCCAGAGTAGGGGGGAGGTAACTGTCGAGGCTTGCCGACTCGTCCAGTTGATTGTTCGATGGGGTGTCCTCGTTCTCTTCTTTGGCGTTTTCAATCTCCCCCTGCAAATCATCGGTGTCATGTACTAGGTGGTCATCCGCTTGTGGCGATTCCGGCATGCAAGAATCACCCTCCACCAGTCTTTGAACTTCTTGCGTTCTGAGCACGATGTATATTAGCAATATTTCAAAGGAAGCCACTCAGCACGGTAGATAGTATCACTCACTCTAGAGTCCGGCGAGGGAAATATTTATCTTCCAAAATGGCGGGCAATTTTCCCTCCTCAACATCCGTATTGTACTCGGGGTCGTTCAATCGAGGGGGTGCCTCTGTCTTCGGACGGTCGGAATCATGAATTTTATCCTTGGACAATTTCCCAGCTTTACGAGGAAGTGTCCCGAGATCCGACACGAGACTATTCATTTCGGCAAGTTTGGCATCCAAACGAGCTTTGATCTCGTAGACTCCATTCTGCAGAGCTTTTCCCGATTCCAATCGCTCATTCTCCTGGGTGAGAGTAATAATTTGTCCTCTGAGTGAAACGTTCTCGCTGAGTAAATGCGACACTTCCGACTCCAAACTTCGAATGCGCATCGATTGCATCGAGTTGACCCGCATAATCTCACGATTTTGTCGCACGAATCTCCTCTTCACTATATCCCTATTAGTCGTCTTTTCCCTCCCTCTCCCTACCTCCATTTTATTTCTCATGGGTCTCATCAACTTACAAGCATCGACTGACTCGGCCGGAGCCGCATAGTCATTCAAACGGGCCATGGTGGGTGGCACCGAGATGGCGGGATGTCTAATGTGAAATGCAGAAGAGGTGAAGGACCAAAGGGTAAACACGAATGTTGATGTTTGTCTGCTTTGGGTTTAGCTGGATTCCCGCTGACTCAGCCACCCGCGGGTCACGGGACCCACTTGGGCATCTGTTTGCCTTGTCGATGACTCTGTACGGCATTTCGTAATTCGCATTTCCCCCCTCCACGAGAACGCCACATTCTTCGTCATGGCCTACTCGTCTCGACCGACCTCAATGCTTCCTGGTGGACTACGCCAGCCAGCCTCCCAGCCATCATCTGCCCTGGCGACCCGGATCGCAGCTAAAAAGGCCGAACTAGAGAATCTCCGCCAACTACGCGACTTGAGCGGGACATTGGCAATGCAAATGCAGGCGCTCGAGAGCAAGATTGCCACGTTGAAGGATGGAACCGAAGGTATTTTTTTTTTGGTCTTTTTTTTTTCAGCCCTGTGATTTCTCTATTTTCATGACAACCCCACTAATTTGACATAGCGGTTGCGTGTGTGCTTGCCAATTGGGACAATGTTCTTCGTGCTATCAGCCTTGCATCCAGTAAGCATCACCCAAATCTCTTATCAGGGGAGATAGAAGCAAAAGACCTTAGATGGAGGGGATAGGGAGGGGAAGGCAGAATTCCAGGTTCAAAACAGAAACTAATGCGATGCATCTAGGAAAAGCCAGTAGTCTTGATGAAGCCGCGGGACCCGAGGTGGAGGACCAACCTGAGACTCGATTGCCAGCCACATTGGTTCGCATCCCTGCCGAAACAACCGAGAAAGTAGGCGAGTGAGGTCGATCCAGTCGTGTCTACAAGTGTCCACAGAGATACAGTGTCTCCATGGAGTCCTCATTCTCCTCTCCGCACCTGCCACATATCTTCTGTCAGCAGCAGAAAGCGGAGAAGGTAGCCGGACTGGATTGAGTGATGATGCAGCAACTTGCTTCAGGTACCTGCGGTTCAGTTGGGTACCTTGAGTCTTTCCCCCACTTTTCCTTCTCCCACCATCCAGTGCTGTCCAGGGTTGTCATGGCTGCTCAAGGTTGTCCACTTATCACGGTCATTACCTATCGCCCCTGGGCCATTACGCCACGATGTACCCTGAGCGGATCATTCAGGAGTGGCCTGTACACGAAGAAAGTTCATAGGACGAGGAGGGATAAGATTAGAAGCACGAACCTTCCCCCGCATTTAGTGGACAAAGTATGTTTCCCATGCAGTCCCACCATTCCTCAAATTATCGCGTGATGGGATTAGCGTCCATGCAGCTGAGTTTATCGAGGTGCATTGATATCGTGTACTCAATACTTGTCTCGTATATGTAGTACAAACACAAATTCCACGTATATAGTACATAACATTGATTATAAAATACAGCAGCTAGTGATACGCTCAGACCGCATGTGCGCAGATGACAGGCTCGCAAGGCCAAGTGGATCAGTCGATGATTGCCCAATTGAGCAACCTGCAGGAATTCGCTCACTACAAAATACTGCATTTGCATTACTCTGTACAGTATTTAATTAATTATTTCTTTTCTTTTTTCGTTTAAGCGCCCGAACCACGCAACAATACGATAATACGTGACAATACAAGTCAATCATGCCATGAGGTGATGCCATCGTCCTACGTATCTACACTCTCTCCTCTATATTATTCTCTCCTCTCCTCTCCTCTCTCTTCTCTCTACTCCCATTATCTCAACATGTCCACTATGTCCACTGAATGGTCTCTTGATTTCTGCTTAGCCTGTGACCGTCAAACATCCGGCGGTCCCTATTGTTCACAATCATGTCGATTAGCTGAATTAGATCGACCAGTCTCAGAAGACTCCTTCTCGCATACCTCACATTCAAGATCTTCAACTCTCGACTCGACTCCAAATACTCGATCCACGAGAAGTTTATCAGCATCATCTTCGCAGACCTCTCTTTCTACCTTGAAAAGTCATTCTTCCGATCCTACTATCGCCGATCAACTTCAGGATGAATTACGTGATTATGCTAGTTCTTTCGATCCCGTGCGCGATTTAAAACGACGTCTAACTACGTCTTGATATCACGCCACCACCACCCTCCATCACCCACCATCACCCACCATTTTATACCTCATCACCTCACCTCACCACCTCGCCTCACCACATTTCATCATCGCTACACCTCAGTCTAGGTCTCACTAGATTCCTACCTAGGCTTCTACTCAGGCTCTGCCACCTAATGATCAACGAGCACCGCTCAACATGCATACAACTGGAAAATTGAAGGCGTCTCTGCAAAAGGATTTGATTACATTGATACGATTGGCACTAGGATCACTTTGATACTCCTCTTCTATACCCGACTACTTGAATCTTCCGGAGTTCTAAGGATCCAATGAGCCGAATATGCTATGTTCAGAATGTGAAAGCTGGAAAAGGATCCGCTTTTTGTTTTAATTCCTTTTTCTGTTTTTATTTCTTTTCTTTTTTACCGGCTACTGAAGACCGGCTACAGGCCATTTATGCAGAATGTAGAATATCTGATACCATCTCAAGCAATTAAACTACCATCTATCACTTAGATGTTTTCACCTAGCTATTTCATCACTAGCTGTTACGACCTAGCTGTACAGTACTAGTCCATCTGTCTATAGTGGGGGCACGTTAATGGATCCACTGTTCGTATCGTCACATCCACCCATCCACCCATTCCCATCCACGACATACATAATAAACTCGAATATCCTCTTCCATCCAATCTCAAGCAGCAGCAAGCACCTTGCCCAAAGCATCAGCATCCTTGGGCACAAACCTCGCCTTATACTTCTGCGGTATAGCCACCAAACTAGTAGGATCCGAATTTCCACGTACAGGATGCCAATCCGTGTCATCGTGTGGTTCGATTCGGAAACTGTTCAAGGTCCGCATGAAGACGAGGTATAATTCCCGATTAGCCAGTAATGAGCCTGCACACATACGATAACCCATTCCATAAGTAAAGAGTGGTGCGTCGGGTTGTTCCAACCACCTTTCAGGACGGAACTCCTCCGGATCAGTCCACACGTCGGGATCTGCGAGAACAGTTCAGCAAAGCTAGGCAAAGCTAGAAGTAAGGTAAGGTAAGGTGTGAAAGGGCTATTGACTTACCCATGTTACAAGCCCAGGCATTGAGGAAGAAAACAGTTCCTTTTGGAATCACAATACCCTCATAAGTAATATCTCGAATAGATGTTCGGGGAAGAGCAAGTCGCAGCACGGTAAAGTATCTATCAGATCAGCCAACATGAAACAATCCAACCATTCTCAACTCAAACAACATCAACTTACCGAAGACACTCTTTCACCAAAGCCGCAACATAAGCACACTTCTGATCATCATCCGCCGAACACATAGGTTCCCCCTTCCCATAAAACTCCTCAATAGCCTTGGAAGCCTTATCCTGAATATCCGGCCTCGTCGAAAGAAGTCCAATACTCCACGCAACAAGCGTAGTAACCGTATCCAATCCACCAGACAACATAGTCAAACTGATCGAAGTAAGTTCCTCCCCATTCAATTTAGCCTCCTTATCCAAAATAACATTTGCCTGGATACAAGGTTTGTGAACCCTCTTTTCCATCCTATCATCCAAATCCTTATTCAAAGCACCAAGATATTTATCCCTCCTCGCCCTCATTTCCGCAGCTTTCTTTGAATTCGTCGAAAAAGGATTCAATCGTAAAAGAGGAATATAATCCTGTAAATTTCCCGTCGTACTTCGAAATCGACTAATTTCTTCCTCGACATGGGTAATTTCATCGAAAAGGTCTTCCTCTTGTGACGCTACTCGCACACCCCAGTTCAGGGTTAATGCAAGACTAAGACTCAATCGTTGAATCATCGGCATCGGATCAACGGGTGATTTCCCCCCATTTCCATATCGAAATAATTCCTCTACGAATGATTTCGATTCAACATCTAAATGAGACACGTAAGATTCGACAGATGGTCGATTCAATGCTGATGCAGCGCCCTTCCGACGACGTTTAAGTGAGTCGCTATAAGGAGATGTTCCAATCGTTGTACCGGCCGTATTAGAAACAATCTATCAATTAGCACATCTCTCAAAACTGACTCGGCCATATCCAACAGCTAATAGTTGCTACTAGATACGGTATGGAACTCACTTTATGAAAAGTATAAAACTCAGGCCTAGAACTAAGAGCCTGAGCATTCTGGCCAAACAAAACCTTAGCCGAAGCCGCAGAATTCACCACGACAACAGGAACATTTCCCAACATAATCTGATAAACCGGACCATGAACTTTAGACCAAATTCGATACTGCTCTGCGGCATTAACACGGATCTGGGCCAAATTTCCAATAAGCGGGAACCCCGTTGGTCCTCTTAGACCTTTGACCCGAACAGAAGCCCGAATGAATTCATTTAGAATGACATAGATGATTGGAAGGAGGATTGAGGCGAGAGCTAAGGAGTGGTGGATGGGTGTTGATTGGAGATGAGATTGTATGGAGGAGATGAGACTTGCGATAGCCATGGTGGATATCTACTACGAGAGTAGTACTGTAGCACTAGTTGTAGTAGCCTGGGTGAGTGAACCTGGAGAAGACACTATAAGTGGTAGGCGAGGGCATCTTTGTATAGGGGAGGAGAATGGAATATTTCCGTAAATCTGGAGTAGTTTCCCCGGATGAGGTTGTTACCCCACACTGACCCTCGGGGATGTACACTATACAGCACCCTAGTGTAGGTGAAGTTGATTCCGCTGTAGCTGAGCATAGATATGCGTATAGAATATGTATCATTCAAACAGTGATAATATGAGCCCAGGACATGAATACTGTATAAGTATGATTTATTTTTTGCTTAGAATGAATATACAATACTACACTCTACACGAATATGAATACTAACTTTTGCATAGAAGAATACCTGAATAAGTGACTTTCTATTCGATGTGGTGGATAGCGGTGAGATTCTGCCGACGGAATTCAGCCGCTCGCGGAAATTCTGCGCGGTGCAATTCCAGTTCAGAATAACTATTTCCACTACACTCTACACTATACGCACTACACTCAGCTGGGAAGGCGGAGTGGAAGGTTTCCCCGCTGGGGAAGTCTCCTCCGTCTAGCTAGTCACGTGATGTGCTCAGGGATACCTATCCATTCGGGAACAATTACTGCACTACAGTGTATATTTAATGAATAATGACTATTGGAATTAACTTGAACTATTAATTAACAACTAAACATATAAAATGGCTCATTGAATGGCATTGTATAGCCAGTACCACTCCAAGCTTGATCCACGTTGATAATCACGAGGGTGACTATTCTTCCTATATATCATATATAGCTGAAGAATATGTATAAAATTAGACTTAGAAATGAACTGGAGTTCATTTGGATCTAATTTTATATTACATACACTGCTATATTGACACTGTATAAACGCAGGGAGATCATGATGCACAGCTAGTGGACTAGTGGCAATGGCACTCATCTAGGGTTCAGGCTGAGTCTGATAAGGTCCACAGTGGTCATTCCAGGCCTGCAAGGGACACATTCTGTAATATCAAGCAGGTACCCATTGTCCATACTGTAGTGTGTATACATACTGTAGTATACATAGTGTATATACTGTACTATTAAGAACCAAATCCGGGGTTCACCATTGAATACCTGTTATAGTATTCTCTGCCCTGCTAGGACCAGACCGGTTTTGTAATGATGTAAAATGACAACATGAAGTAAGTGGATCAAGGCAGAGCCCCCCCTGAAAACCGGGGCCGCGATCTAAAGTGGATCGAGCCGCAAGTCAGCTGCCCATGCAGAGATTGTTAGCTCATCCTTATTGTGGTAGAGTAAGTCATTTACTATAGTTTACTAAAAAAAAACTAGGATAGATATTATTTTGAATATATCAGATATATTGTATAATTATATACCATCTATGTTTATATTTATAATTAAATATAGTACTGTAGAGTAGAATATGCTGTGTAAATCTCTGCTGGTCACATGAATCGGGAAACATCCCGAAGGTGTGATTGGCGGGACAACTTGGATGAATTCCCAGTTCCCGTGCAGTCTCGAGCCCAAATTGATCCACCATTGGATTTCCCTGTGGTATCCAGTCGCATTGGCATTGGCCACGAATGACGCACCTCAACCACCAGGGCGTGGCCAAATAATCATAATTCAGAAAATAAAAATAAAAATTGATTCAAACCGGTTCAGACAGAAGGTGTAGCGATCTCGCAAATCCTGCCTTTTCTTATCTTGTCATCTGTGTCATCTCTTTTTTTACTCCAGTATCTCCTCTCTCCTCTCTTCTCCTCTCCTCTCCTCTCCTCCTCTTCTCACTTACTCTCCTAATCTTCCCTTCTCCCTTTCCACACCTAACCACCTCACATTTCCTCTCCACTCTCCCTCATAAATACAATAGGATATGGCCGCCCGTCATTCGCGCAAGATCTTGCGACCTTTGCTTTACACCTCCGCGGCCGCCGCCGCTGGTGCTGGCGTTCTCTACATTTCCTACCGTCCTCGCAATATCCCCGGTTTAGAAGCCCCTGCCGTTCCTCCCCCCGGTTATCATGAGGGTAAGCTGGTTCCCCCCAGCTTCCCTCAAATTAAATCTCGTTTGGAACAAATCCAAGATTTGAAGCGCAGTCAGAAAGAGGATGAACCCTATGATCTACTGGTCATCGGTGCCGGAGCTACCGGCTCCGGTATCGCTTTGGATGCCGCCACGCGAGGATTGAGAGTCGCCATGGTTGAGCGCGATGACTTCAGTTCCGGAACTAGCTCCAAGAGTACAAAGTTGGTTCACGGTGGTGTGCGGTACCTTGAAAAGGCTTTTTGGGAATTGGATTACAATCAGTGAGTTTCAGCTCTGAGTTATCCCTGTGGTACTATCCCTGCGGTGCGGTACTAACACCAACGAATTCTAGGTACAAACTGGTCAAGGAAGCTCTCCGTGAGCGTCGGTGGTTCTTGAACACAGCGCCACACTTGTCATCATGGTTACCCATCATGGTTCCCCTGCAGAAATGGTGGCAGGCTCCTTATTTCTGGGCGGGTTGCAAGGCCTATGACCTTCTGGCTGGCTCCGAGGGCATTGAGAGCTCTTACTTCCTTCCCAAGAGTAAGGCTATCGATTCGTTCCCCATGTTGAAGCGGGAGAACGTGATCGGTGCCATGGTTTACTACGGTAAGATTCTGGCTGAACAGCTTGTATTGAGCTTCTATCGCGGACTAGGCTAATTTGCGATCAGATGGCGCTCACAACGATTCTCGTATGAACGTCTCCCTCGCCATGACTGCTGCCCTGTATGGTAGCACCGTCGTTAACCACATGGAGGTCACTGGTCTCACCAAGGATGCCGACGGCAAGCTGTGTGGTGCTAAAGTCAAGGATGTGATCCCTGGTAAGAATGGCCAAAAGCCCGAGGAATTCACCATCCGCGCCAAGGGTATCATCAATGCCACTGGTCCCTTCTGTGATGCCATTCGCAAGATGGACGAGCCGGACACCAAGGAGATCGTTGCCCCTAGCTCTGGTGTTCACGTCATTCTCCCCGGTTACTACAGTCCCTCCAACATGGGTCTGATCGATCCCTCCACCTCCGACGGCCGTGTCATCTTCTTCCTTCCCTGGCAGGGCAACACCATCGCCGGTACCACCGATGCCCCTACCGAGATCACCCCCCACCCCGAGCCCTCCGAGGCCGATATCAACTGGATTCTGAAGGAGATTCGTGGCTATCTCGCCTCCGACATCAATGTCGAGCGTGGTGATGTTCTGGCCGCTTGGTCGGGTATCCGTCCCTTGGTGCGCGACCCTAACAAGACCAGCTCCCAGGCTCTGGTCCGTAACCACTTGGTCTCCGTCTCTCGCTCCGGTCTGTTGACCTGCGCTGGTGGCAAGTGGACCACTTACCGCCAGATGGCCGAGGAGGCCGTTGACGAGGCGATCAACGCCTTTAAGTTGACTCCTCGTCCCTCCAAGGATGTCCCCGATATCAGTGGTGTCGGTGGTAGCGGTCTGGTCGCCGACGGTGCCACTCTGGACGGTACCTGCCAGACTCACCAGGTTCGCCTGATCGGTGCCCACGGTTTCTCCAAGACTCTTTTCATCAACCTGATCCAACACTTTGGTCTCGAGACTGATGTCGCCAAGCACCTCACCGAGTCCTACGGTGACCGTGCCTGGCAAGTCGCTGCCCTGTCTGCCCCTACCCACGAGCGATTCCCCGTCCGTGGCTGCCGTATTTCCGCCCTGTACCCCTTCGTTGATGGTGAGGTCCGTTACGCCGTCCGTCACGAGTATGCTCAGACCGCCGTCGATGTGATTGCCCGTCGTACCCGTCTGGCCTTCCTGAACGCCGAGGCCGCCCTGGAGGCTCTCCCCCAGGTCATTGACCTGATGGGTGACGAGCTGAACTGGACTCCCTCGCGTAAGGATGTTGAGTGGAAGGAGTCTCTCTCCTACCTGGCTTCCATGGGTCTCCCCAAGACTTTCATGAAGCTGTCTCGTAAGGAGGTGCAGAATGGCCGTGTGATGGAACTTGATGAGGAGGCCTACAAGAACTTCTCCCGCACTGGTAAGTTTCACAAAGTCTTATGCTATCTATACTGTTAAACATACTAACTTGGTTCTCAGAACCCCCTGCCGATATCCTCGAGCACGACGCCATCATCCCACAGGAGAACGTCCCCACAGACGCTGCTGCCGCCAAATAGTTTTCTTTTCCTTTTCCTTCTTGTATATAGAACCCACTTGTACAAATAGAGATGTTTCCTAATGTTTTTCAATTGTTATCGCCTTCCAATATATCAAAATCATCTTCCAACGGCAAGTACGTCTGCTTGGTTCTGCAATAAAAAACAAGAGTTGTACAACACTTCCCTTCTTACTCTTCTTTATCAACTACGGCTTTTATCCTCCATTACTTACTTTCATCAAAGTCAGCACAAATTCAATCAGGACAAAACCCCCCAAGTAACCTTGAATCAGGCACGGCGGACAAATCGAATATTCTTCCAAACGTGAAACCCACTCAAGATCCATTTGGCGATGAAGACGATGCAATGGTGAAGTATAAAACCATGACCTGGTGGTGAGTGATTATACTACTCCGTGTATCTTAGAGATCTCCCCAAGTCTCAAATCAGCAATTAACAATGTATCATCCAGGCAAGCCGGTATGAGTACGTTCGTCACATTTCCAATCGTCGTATCATTGGAACTGATATCCTCAGTCATGATCGCCGAAACCATCTCACTCGGTATCCTCGCTCTACCAAAGGCACTATCTATCCTCGGTCTTCTCCCGTATAAACCAGTCAGGTCCCCAGTCTATATACCTACGGTTGCTAACGCTTGGACAGGGGTATCTTTACAATTCTCTTCATTGGAATCATCTCCTCATACACGGGGTACACAATCGGACAATTCAAAACAGCACACCTCGAAATCCACACCATGGCAGACGCAGGAAACATCCTAATGGGCAAAACAGGACGACGTATCCTCGGAATCGCCCAATTAATCTTCTTCATCTTTGTCATGGGAAGTCACATTCTAACATTCTCAATAATGATGAACGTCCTCGGTGACCACTCAACCTGCACAATCCTATATTCCTCCATCGGCCTCTTACTTTCCTTTTTACTGACTCTACCCCGACGTCTGGAACGACTATCACACCTTTCAGCCGTGAGTTTCATCAGTATTATCGGAGCAGTACTTACAAGTATGATCGGGGTCTCAGCCAATAAAATGGTTATGAGTCCTATCCCACTTCTCCCTACGAAATCAACAGTTCACGATGTCTGTCTCGCAATAGCAAACGTGATCTTCGCTTATGCGGGCCATATTGCTTTTTTCACGTTATTCTCGGAACTCAAGCATATCAATGACTTTCCAAAGGCTCTTGGCCTACTACAAATGAGCGAGATGATTATGTATACGATTACAGCTACAGTGATATATATCCTCGTTGGTCCAAACATCACGTCTCCAGCATTAAATTCATCTGGGATTCTGTTTCGCAATATTTCTTACGGAATTGCAATACCAACGGTACGTACCATGCTAGTCTCATCTTCCCCTGTCCCTGTCCAAGTCCCTGTCCAAGTCCCGACATTGCTGGTACTGCTGCTAATACTGATTCTGATTCATTCCAGAGTTCTGTATTCGCCAGTTGGTTTTCTTTCGAATTACCCGGTCTTTTCTGGCTATACATAAACCGACAAGCAGGTACAACCAATACAACCAGGAAGCAAAGGATTCTTTATTGTATTAATATTCTATTGGTTTTCTTTGGATTTGCCATCGTGAGTATCCTCCACCCGAACCAAGAGCTAGTCTGATTTTGCATAGCTTGTGATGGGACTATATTCCTCCATTCAATCCATTGCCCGAAACTTGCGGGAAGGAGTTGGCGGGGGGAGTTTTTCTTGCGAAGACAATTCTAGATATTAATATGCTGACATGCTGATGGGAACAACTCTTTAAATTGTTGGACCTTCATAGAAGCCATCACTCTCTTTGGATTAACTGAATAAAGTACAATTGGACGTATTATGTACAGCACGCGCAGATGACAAGTACTATGTATATTCCAAACAGCCCTAATGCGGCCAGTATTAGCATTACCTAGATGACGTTTATCCACATATCTCACCGTCTTTACTATCGAACTACTAGTAGTAGTTCGATGATCTACTTACATACTACGTATTGTACGTATACAGTACTACTTATAGATTGAGCACATCTATCAGTCCATTTCTCTTCACTCTACTTCATTTAGCTGTACTTATACCCGGATAAACCATATGTTTCTGATTAACCTGCAATGACTTCTAGGAATAGTACCAACTAACTAAATTAGCGCACAAACAACCCAGTCGGAGAATTCTCCTATTGGTAGTAATTATATCATATACAATTACGTACACATAGTGGTGCTGCATTGGTTTAAGCCCTTTCATCACCTTACCCACTACTCAATCACTCAGCTAACTCCTTTACTCGACAGAAAGAGTAGCAGAGACACGGACAGTGTATAAACCGGTAAAAAGTGCTGTATATACCTACGTAATAATATATAAATCCTGCATCAATTTATATTTCACTATTATACACGTATCATCATCTTTACCTCGTACATACTAATCGAAACTCCGTACTAATGCAATACCCTCTGCCCAACGCGAAACATTTTTCCTCTGTCCATTCCATTCCATGCATGTATCCCAGTCTACCTCTACCCCCATGTGACAGATAAATCAAGTTGCAAAAAAAAAAAAAAAAATCCTCAGTCTGTCATTTCCAGTCATCAACCCAGCAGTAGATCCCACAGCCTACTGCCCTACCCTGCAAACTTTCCAGCAACTGTCCTGCAACTGCTGGGAAACTCCCCGGAGATTCTCACAAAGGTAGGTGAATTCCGGGCTGAAATTCAATCTGGTCGGACTAATCTAATTTCGACCGCGCAGACGCACTGCAGCAAGTGCTACTTCACTTTGCAGCAGTTTGCAGTTTGCAGCCCAACGGCGAAAACACCCCTCACACCCGATTCAAAAGCCAACTCAAACGTGGAGTGGAGCATGGCGTGGATTCTGTATTCAACGGGCGTGGGACGCGCGTAGACGGTGGAATAAAAATAAAGGAAGAAAGAGAGAGGGGAATAGAGTAAGATAGGGTAGGAGATTGTAGAGTAGTTTCTGTTTGTGTTTGTGTTTGTGGTAGGAAGAGGAGAGGAGGTTATTTCATATCATTCGGAGAACCGTGAAAATTATTCCAGAATCGAGCGACGGCTCTTTGAGCGATAGTTGAACCACGATATCTTTCGAGAAAATAATTGAATAAAGCGAATTCGTCACGGGAGAGAACGTATGAGTCTGGATCATGTTGGATTCTTGACCAGAGTTCTGTAATTGCTGCTTCGAGGGTGGCGGTTGTTTGGGGGTCTACCGAGCCATCTTCACAATTTCGAGCACGTTCAAGTGCTTGTCGGATTGATGTTGGATCTTTGGACATGGTGGGTCGTGTAGTATTTAGTACTGACACTTAGTATAGACTGTAGATTGTTGCTTGGTTGTCGCTAAGCTCTGCTGTGTGGAGCTGTGTTGAGCTGAGCTGAGCTGGAGTCGCTGTTGGTAATCTGAATTGTAGCGACAACAGCAACGAGCAGGAAATTTCGAGGACCTCGAAGATTCTGCATGCGACCAGACGGAAAGCGAGTTCTTTTTCAATCATAAAACGGAACCGAAGTGGAGTAGGGGAAAGGGGGGGGGGGACCCAGCCCAGTAGCTCGGAGATACTAAGAGTACTAAGAGTAATGGGAACAAGAGTTGTATACGAGGTGTACGATAGAAACTCTTCAAGTAGACATAGCATGAACGTGATTAGCAAGGTTGAGAGGAAAAGAGATGTATTTCGTAGAAGCTGGGTGATAAAGAGAAAAGAAAGATTAAGACAGATCAGATTGTTGGGGCCAACTCAAACAAGAAATTCCCAAAAATACATAACTACATAACACAACATCCAATACAAATACACAATTCCAGATGAACACACCCGAGTCAGTAATGAAAGAACGGTGGATGGGGAGTGGGGGGTTTGCAAGGACGGGCTCGCCCGTGATCCCAAAGCCAAAGCCCTTGGCGTAACGGTTTTTTTTCTTTTTTTTTTTTTTTCCTTTCGACTCAAATGACATGCTCCGGCTAGGATCGAACTAAACCGGGGAGGATCGAGGCGAGACCAGGTCGGTGTTGAAGATGATTCGTCGAGAAGTGATAGGGTTCAAGGGTCGGACACATCGCTAAAGAGTTTTGTAGAGAAAGACAATCCGACTCGTGGGCGGAAATACATGCTCCATCTGCCTTGCCCGGCAAGTCCGGTGCATCAGAAGAGTGGGGTTGAGGTCGTAGGGCCCGCTGATTGGGGTTGAGATGTATTCTGACTTGCGTTGGTGAGGCTCCGGAGATTACGGTTGGTTGATACTGTCTGTGAATCTGTTGTCTGTGCTGCATGTGCGTATATTAATCATTTACTCTCTCATTATTATTCTATTCTATCTATTCATTTATTGACTGATTTACATATTTATTGATGTATCTTGTTGCTTGACTTTCTGCTGTTAGGGCTAAATAGAGTCACGAGTCACGAGTCAATTGAGTGCTCGGCAATTCGGAAGTCAGTCTTTGCTGATCAAAGTGGATTTCGAACTTTCTCTCTGCCGGCCACGCAAGACATTCTCCATTTGTCTTCTCCTGTACGTACTTTGTGTCGGCAATGTCCAAAATAAATCTAGAATAAACTGGGATAATCAGGATAATCAGGATAATCAAGCTCATCTGACGATCTTCTATTTATCGATCTGGATCCGATTCATGCTGAACGAATGCGCGTACCATCTCCGAACTATAGGGCTATAAATTGAAGTCATCGGAAATTGAAATGTCTTGACAGGATTGAGTCAGTTGGAGTCAGTTGGACTCGGGGAGGAAAAGAGGCTCAGAAGAGTGGAGAGAAAAGACCAGAAGGGGAACTTGCGCCGGAATGAAAGTTCAACGTCTCTCCACGTTGAAGTTTATACAGAAAAAGTCGAGAGAAAAAAGATCTTGATTTTGAAGACTGATCTCCTTGTTTGGTGTTACGTTCTTGATATAATAGTTCTGTTGTAATTTTGAGTCGTTTTGAATTTTCCAAGATTCTCCCATTTGAGTCTTCATTCATCCCTGATCACAACCTCAATATATTATCGGCCTGTTTCAAATGAAGCCCTAAGGAGGGTCCGAGTGCTTGTGCCTGGCAGCTCCACCATAACTTTAAAAATCGGTTAAATGGTTCCGGAACAAGGACCGAAGAGCCACGTTCCACTTGATTCTAGCGTGGACAGTCATGAAAAGATGGTGACACATGACGGAGTACTCGGAGATTGAATCAGGCAATCCACAGAGAAGAGAGAGGAGCTTGGAGTATTCGGGTATACTTCGGCCTAGCTGATACGGTCTAGTATGATGCAGTGCAACTGAGTGCTACATAACTAGTGAACTAGTATAGTGGTTATTAATATGTATGTACATGCAGGATATATTGGTGGAAGCGAATGATCCTTGTCGTGTACTAGTAGTACATGAGTGTGTATGCCATGGTCGTATCTCCGTCGGAATTTCCAAGACAAATGTATCTGTAACAAATACCTCACTAATGACTGAATAGCAAATGTAGAAACATCCTATACAATCCAATCTATATCCCATTTAATCTAACTTCCTTCTAGTATACCTCTCTACTTCTGTTCTATTCTACTCACTGACACTAACCAATAGTTGCCAAATTTGTATACTCCGCATGACTAAGCACAAATATTTCCGCTCCCCACCAACTCGACGACTCCAACAACTCGACTGCGCAATCTGCTGCTGCTTGGTTTCGCCATGGTGTACTATTTCACTTCCAATGTGGTCTCTCCCTCTGCCTTCATATACGTTGGCAAGGACAAGTTCGAAAGTAGGTCTTTTGACAGCCTCCAATCTCCCCGCGGGGAACATTCTAACAGTGTACAGATGAGGATCTAATTAAGTTCGGTCTGGAGGAGGATGTTTGGTATGTATACTCTGCAGTTATTGGAATGAATTGAACACTCACAGTTATATTACAGGGTATGTACTCTACGCCTTACGGAACCATCGAAACTTCCACCATCATTAACACGCACAGTTTCACGTTGATAATCTATCGAGTGCCCACGTCTACGTCCGCCTACGCGAAGGAGAAACATGGGACAATATCGCGGAGCCTCTTCTCGAGGACTGTGCGCAGCTTACGAAAGCCAATTCCATTGAAGGTGAGTGACATTCTCCCCGTAACCACATATCTCTCATGGGGGAAGCGAGGAAGAGGGGAACAACAGAACAGCAGTCTGACCGAAACAGGAAACAAAAAGGACAACATCACCATTATATATACTCCCTGGTCAAACCTCCAGAAAGACGGTTCAATGGCCACAGGCCAAGTATCCTTCCACAACCCAAAGCTAGTCCGCAAAGTCCTCGTACGAACACGCGAGAATCCCATCGTCAACCGCCTCAACAAGACCCGAGTCGAGAAATTCCCCGACCTCCGCGCCGAAAAGGAAGAATCTCTCAAGAAGAAGCGACATAGCGAGCGCAAATCGCGCGAACAACAAAAGGAGAGGGAGAAGCAGGAGAAGCGCGAGCGGGAACAGCTGAAATGGCAAAAGGATCATGCTTATGACGATATGTTTAGTGAGGAGAATATGATGAACAGCAGCAATCAGGATCGTGGGGAGGACTTTTTGGATGATTTTATGTGATACGATATCGCGATACATGAGACATGAGGGCCATTGTGCTTGGTCGAATGCAATACCCAGTTAGCATTGAGCTTAAGTTGGATATAATATTCTCCATTTATCATACATAATATATTGGCATGGATTTGTGAGAACCGAGGATTTGCTACTATATGTTCTTGCGATACTTCTTTATAGATCATTGGCTGAGCATCTAGAGTACTTTTATACAGCTATGTAAAGTACTCAGCATACAACTAGTATTCAACCGTGATAAATACTACTACTTGAACATCAATTCTTACTTTTAAATACCCATTCCAATCGTTTATCACTGATTAATTAAAATATCGTGCCATCGAATACTTCTACCACGCTGCCCAGCTTAATCATCGCATCCCGCAGGCGGAAACCCCCAACCGCACTAGCGGAGATGTTGACAGCTTCCTGCGATCCGCCATCCCCCACTCCTCCTCCACCATAACGCCCAGCATGCCCGACAATCCCCCTGCTGTTCAAGGTACGTACTAGAATTAATTCATGTTTATGTCGCTCTCACTGACCTTTTTCCCGGATTAGGCGCGAAGTCGAAGAAGAACAAGAAGAAGGGCGCAAAGACCAAGGAGAATAACGTCCAACAGAAGGATGACCAGCACACTGAAACCTCAAAGACCGAAACGAATACTGTCAATGTGTGTAATGGTACTCCTGTATGATTTGGCGATCCTTACTGAACACCCCAGGACGACTCCGATGCCGATGCCGTAGACGACGAGATGATGAAGCCCGACACCGACGGCAGACCTGATACGGCCGATAGCAGTGCACCAAGCCAGACTGCTGATGATAACACCGGCGAGAAGGAAAACTCAGCCTCAAACGATGCCGAGCCCAAAGACCGCTTCGACGCCCTGGTGCGGGATCGAGACTCATTACGTGCCGAAGTTACCGACATGCGGAAATCGCTGGAAGAGATCCAATCAAAGCACAAGGCGGATATGGAAGAGCTGCAGCAGAAGCTTAATGATACCGAGTCGAAAAAGGAGCACGCAGAGACGCAATTCCAGAAGCTAATGGAGCGAGTGAATGCGATCAAATCGCAGCTCGGCGAGCGGCTCAAGGAGGACGAGGTGCGTTGATATCTGTCCACTATTTCCCTCCCTTCTCCCCTCCCCTCCCCTCCCCGCAAATAATGATTGAAGGCACTAGCTTACATCCTCTAGGAAGAATTGGCCAATGCGCGATCCCAGATCGAGGATCTCGAAGATGAAAACGCAACCCTGAAATCGCAGCTCGAATCCAAGTCTACAGAATTAGTCGAGCTCTCCGAAGAATCAGCTGAAAAGTCCAAAGAGATTGCTACACTGCGTGATCGGACGACATTATCGCAGCAAAATTGGCTGAAGGAGAAAGATGAGCTAATGGAACAAGAGTCCTACCTTCAAGCGGAATTTGAGCAAGCGAAAGAAGCCATGCACAATTGGGAAGTTCTTGCAATGGAAGAGAGATCCATTCGTGAAAATATGGGGGAGAAAGTAACAGATCTCGAAGAGCAATTGAGTAACCTGCGCGAAGCTTACGAGAAAGCTGCTGGTGATCGAGACAGTCAGCAGTCCACAGTTGATGGACTCCAACGGGCGCTGCAAGAGATTCAGACTGCTCGAAAGCAGGAACTTCGAGAACTCGTCGAAAGTTCCGATTCCCAACTCGAGGACTTGAGACGTTCTTTGAGGGAGGCACAGCAACAAGCCGGCGATGCTGAGAAGAATCTTCAACAAGCACAAGAGGAGTTAGAGCGGGCGCGACCATTCGAAAAGGAAGTCAAGGAAAAGAATCTTCTCATTGGTAAATTGCGACATGAGGCTGTTACTCTGAATGACCACTTAACAAAGGCCCTGCGATTCTTGAAAAAGGGAAAACCCGAAGATAACGTTGATCGGTAAGCTTTATCCTCTCCGTGACGTCCTCTCAGCGTGGGAGTGAAGAGTATTCCTTATTGACCTTTCTTCTAGTCATATTGTAACCAATCATTTACTACACTTCCTCGCCTTAGATCGATCAGACCCGAAAAAATTCCAGATTCTTCAACTGATCGCAGCTCTTCTAGGCTGGGATGATGGTGAGTGGTCTTTGAATTCTTCCTCACATTTACACACACACTCTCTAATAACTGATCCAGAACAACGAGAACAAGCTGGCCTCGCACGTCCTGGCACTTCAAGTACTGGTAAACTTCGAGTCCCCGGCACACCCCTTCGCACTCCCAGCACCCCCAATCTAGCCACTGAATTTATGGACAACAACGCATCAAGCAAGGAAACCCTGGCAGAATTATGGTCCAACTTCCTCGAACAGGAAGCTGAAGCCGGGAAGATCAATTCCATGCGACGAGGTAGTCATCCAGGTCCACCAGCATCATAATTATAGTGGACGGCATGAGCTTTTGTATAGAAGAAACAGTCCAATTTATAGAAATACAGTGCCTAACATTAGTTTGAAATTACCTTCTTTCTGCCGTTCTTTCTGCCACAGCAAAACCCTGAAAATGATAGTATAAATGGAAGGCGGTATCTCGATTTAAGTGAGTATAAGGCCAAAGCGGTCAGTAAGTGTTTTCAAACTTATGTCACAATAGTGGAAATAACACTCACCGCCTCTTTCTGCCGAATGTTTTCGTAAATTCCGCCTTGACTCATCTTCCTCCACTGATGCATTTCGCACGCTCATTGCCAGCATTGAATTCGTTCAGCAGAGGCATAAATAGAGGCAGTGTGAGAGATTACTCCAAAATGTCCGAAGCCGGTATGTCATACACCCCATATTCATCACCTCCCACTACCACTACTACCACCACTACCACCACACACAATCATCACCATCCCACTTGACAACAACAGGAACAACACTAACAAAAGAAAAACCAGTCCAAAAATTCCGACCCGTAGTGGTCTCTGGTCCCAGCGGCACAGGAAAAAGCACACTCCTAAAACGCCTTTTCGCCGAATATCCCACAAAATTCGGCTTCAGCGTCTCACACACAACCCGAAGCCCACGACCAGGCGAACAAGACGGAAGAGAATACAACTTCACAACAAAGGACTCATTCCTCGCCCTAGTCTCCGAAAATGGTTTCATCGAACATGCTCAATTCGGAGGAAATTACTACGGAACCTCGGTATCAGCAATCAAAAATGTAGCAAATCAATCTAGGATTTGTATCCTGGACATTGAAATGGAGGGAGTGAAACAAGTGAAATTACGCTCTGATTTGAATGCTCGATTCGTATTCCTTGCACCTCCTTCATTGGAGGAATTGGAGAAACGTCTTCGTGGAAGAAATACTGAGACCGAGGAGAGTTTACAGGCTCGGTTGGCGCAGGCGAAGAATGAGATTGAATTTTCTAAGGTCCCCGGTGTTCATGATAAGATTGTTGTTAATGATGATCTTGAGAAGGCTTATGGGGAGTTGAAGGAGTTTATTGTTGATGGGGGGAAATTTGGAGCTTCTCAATAACTTCATTCATTTGAATTACTTTGATTCAGTTTCGAACGCTTTGCAACAGTGAAACAGCTATGATTCAAATACCGATTCCGATTTATACGCAAAATAATCGAGTGAATAAAATATTATTAATCGATAGACGCTTCAGCTGCCTCTAACCGACATTGCAATACAAGCTCAGCGTAGCGGCATAGCCTCGAATGATAAGTTTCTCATGAGAGACAATTAAGGAAACTAAGTACATGGAAAGAAGCAGAGCTTGAAAGCAGCCCTGATCGCCAGACTCTTTTCCCCGGCAAGACACAACCTAGATAATAAAGTCCAGTCCCAGCAGAAGTGGAAACCCAGGACCTAAAAAGACCGAAGACGCAAAGGAAAGAACAAGAACAAGTTTAAAAAGAAACGGGGGGATATCTGCAAGGGCCTGCTGGCGTCGAAAGGGACAGTAAGTTTTGAGCGCGAGGGTTCTGCTTGCTATCATTGCGCATCAGGGCGGCGCGCACTTCACCAGAACGTGGGGGGGAAGACCACACCAACACCATTCAAGAATTGAGAATAGAGAAGAGGAACAGGTCTAGTAGCCGTTCATGGCGGCACGTTGAGAGTTGCGGCTAAGCTCTCGGTCCGCAGAGGGACTGATAGGTCGGCTACCACCAGCTGAGTGACCACCAGCAGCGCTGCTCTCCTTCAGAGCGAGCAGCTGCTTAGCACGGAAGGTCTCGTAGTGAATCTGGCTGGTAGTTTCGACCAAGTCCTGCAAGTGAGTGCGGGTCAGGAAGTTACGCAGGTAAACAAATTCGCAGTGGCTCTCGTCCTCGACGTTAATCACACCCCAACGGTTCTGGCGTCCGCGAACCTGCTTGCCATTGACGACGATAGTCTTCTCACTTCCGACAACGGAGAAGGGAATGATTTCCTGGATATAAGATTAGCTCGCTGCCCTATCCTGTCCATGAGGCAATATGTGGAGGCATTGTCTACCTTAATTTGAGCGTTGATAGAGCGCTCCTCATCGTCGAGCTCGTCATTATCGTAGGGGTACATCTTGAGGTTGTGGAAAGAGAACTCTTCCTTGATACGCTCCTTGAAGGCCTGACGCTCCTCAAGGGTCAGAGAGTCGGACTTGGCGATAACGGGGACAACGTTGACGACATCGGACAGCTTCTTCAGGACGACAATATCGATGGGCTTGAGACTACAAGATTATTAGTCTCGGACTTTACCCAGGTAGCTGAATTGAGGAGGAGAACTCACGCATGACCGGAGGGTTGAATGAAGAACAAGCAGCAGTGAATACGGGTATCTTGAATGTAACGCTCACGCTGCGCGGTGAGTTCCTTGCGAAGGTATGCCGAGTGCTGGTCCTTGATATACTTGACAATGGGGTCCCAGCTGTATCCATAGTTAGTATATATGGTTCTGACGATTCAAACCGATCCAGGACTCGACTCGACTCGACTCACCATCGGTCGTTGTTCACCTGGTCACCGTAACCGGGTGTGTCCACAATGTTCAAGCGAAGACGAACGCCATTCTCCTCAATGACTAGTATATACCATCAGCAATGCCCAATGCAATCCTTCTCAATTCCCTTCCTCTCCTTATTGGTGTATATCGGGGCACGTACTATGCGAAACAGTCTGGATCTCGGTGGTGGAGCGAACGGGCTCTTGAGGGGTGAGACGACCCTTGGAGTCGATCAAGTGGGATGCGAAGATGGTGTTGACCAGAGTAGACTTGCCCAAACCAGTTTGTCCTGTGAGTGTCAGTAAATTCTAAATATCCTCAGTCCCCGCCATCAGCCCTTCTCCAGCTCAGCCTTAGCTATCACCTACCAACACACATGACATTGAACTGGAAACCACGCTTCAACAGCTTCCGCTCAATCTGGGAGGTAATACTGTCAAAACCGACATGACTGTGAGGGAAAACAGTTGGCTGCTGAGCCGAAGCAGGAGAAGTAGCGGCAGCCATTGTGAAAAGTAATGGAGTTTTTTTTTTTTTGAAGTATATTTCAAGTGAAGATGGAGAAACCCCTTAAGGTGCAAGTTGGATTGTTATTTCCTATCGAACTCAGGGGTGGCCCCTTACCAGATTGGGTTAGCGTCAAGACACGCAAAACCGAGTTTCTCCAGATTGATTCAATTACCATTCATCTTCACCACTTCCCTTCACCTTCAACTCTGCACAACTGCCAGTTAACATCATCATGGCTATGCGTCTCTTCTCGCCGATGCCGCGTCTCGCGCCGGTCGCTTTCGCCCTTCCCTCCATTCCCATCGCCATTACCGTTCCTCCGCTACTCGCCGATCTTTGGGAATCCGTTCTCCGCGCCGTTCCTAAGAAGAAGACTTCCCACATGAAGAAGCGCCACCGTCAAATGGCCGGAAAGGCCCTGAAGGATGTTCAGAGTTTGAACAAGTGTCCCGGCTGTGGTCAGATTAAGCGCGCCCATCTGTTATGTCCTCATTGTGTGCGAGGTATGTGGATGCGATGTCCAGAGTCTGTGCTTGTGTTGGGGATTGCGACTGTTCGCAATATGGAATTGAGTGACAGTCGCTTTCAACTGCGTCTAGATATGACCTTGCACAGCTTAATTGAAGAGGAGAAGCTAACAATGAGTAGAAATCAAGGATTCGTGGAAGACAGCGCAGACAGCATGAGATCTCGATCATCATGACGGAATAGAGTCGAACTCTCCACCGAAAAAGCCCGAATGTTGGCACAAAAAAAATAGCAGATATGCTGAACCGAGGAATGCAAGGGCATTGAATGTATTTCTAGATTTTGAGGATGTGGCTACGATCCACTGCATGGCACCTGGCGTTTGAATGTCCTGGAGGCAAAATGATTTACTGTGATATATGTATTCTAGTCAATGGACTTGCAAAATAAAGAACTATCTAAACATTTTATCATTCATCTATGCATCTATCAATCAATATAAACATCTATCAATATTAAAAACCAATTGATCATCTTAATTAGATTGTAATGAAATGTACAATCCCCCACTAAACCGCGCTTCAAGTGGACCGCCTTCGCAAAGGCGGAACTGCAGCTTCTCTCCACCAAACGTCATCATCCACGGCTTTTCGACAACTGCATCGAGTCAAAGAGAAAAGCAGTCAGTATGGTAAGTTCAGACTATTCTTCAGGCGAAGAAGTAGTAGACTGACAACACAACTCTTAGTCGAGACAATATCTGGCGTGGGGTACAGCTGATAATGGTAAGAGGTCTATCATCCATTTGCACTCATTCTCAACTAACACTCCCCCAGCACACCCTGTGGATATCTTTTCTCTGGCTGTGACAAGCAAGCAAGTCTTGTCAGCTTCAGGTGCTCCTTCTATAAAAGTTCACTCTACAATTGATACGGAATTCCCGCTAGTCCAGTCTCTTGAAGGTGCCCACACACTGGGCTGTCATCATATCGTGACAGATGCCAAGGGCTCACGCGCAATTAGCGCCGGCTTCGCAGGTGATGTGAAGGCCTGGTCTTGCCAGGATGGATATTGGTCTCTAGATGAGGCAGTTACCGGTATATACAGTATCTATTCTATGACATCTATCCCCAATGCTAAAATTATATCTTTTCCCCCGCGCAGGTACACTCAAGAATGTGGATGCATGGGCAATCGCATTATCGGAAGATGGGCAATATCTAGCCGGTGTTTCTCAAGACGGTCATGTTCGAGTATGGGATCTCAATGAGAATGGGACACAAATACGTGACCATGAGACGAAAGGCAGTTTTGGCATGTGCATTGACTTGGTAAGAAATCAGTACATAATATTCATCTGGAAATAGTTTACTGATGTCAACAGTCCCCCGATGGAAAATTCATTGCTAGTGGACATGAAAATGGCGCTGTTTATATGTTCAAGACTGAAGATGGTCGAATGCCATTCTCCCTATCTGGTATTTGCATATCCACTAGCAGCCCGGGGCATATCATCTAGATCGATTACTGATTATATCCCAGGTCTCGTGAAGCCTGTGCGAAGCGTCGCCTTCTCACCAGGAGGTAAGATCCTCGCAGCAGCAGGCGACTCGAAAGTCATTGTACTCTACGACACATCCTCTGGTCTGCAAATTGCCAATCTGTCCGGTCACACAGCCTGGATCTTGTCTCTTTCATGGAGTGACTCTGGCGAATATCTTCTGAGCAGGTAGATACACACCAACCTTTATTCTACTCACCCTTTTATGTCTATTGCTCATAACTGACCACCATGTAGCTCCTTTGATGGCAAGGTCAAGGTCTGGTCAATCGACACTAAAAGCTGCGTCGCGACACACTCCGAGACTGAGAAGGCAGTTTGGAGCGCCAAGTGGCTCCCCAAGGCAAATCGGTCAGAAGGGTTCGCAACAGGAGGTGCGAATCGGAGTATTGCATTCTACCGTGAGGCTACTGGTGGTTAGATGGACTCTGGTGATCTACGCAACGTGATGATCAATAACGAACCGATTATCCATATACATTCATAAAAATCTTAAAACAAGGATATTCTTTACCCCATCGCATATTCATCTCATCCCTTCCAGCATTCTTTATCTCGGTCTGCCTCCATCCATTCTGCAATTTAGTTCATCGTCTCAGCAAAGAGCTTCCGCATCCTCTTAAGAAAAGCCCCGAAATCCCGATCATCATTCACAAGATCCACCTCTTTTTCCAAAGCATCCCGATTCAATTTCGGTCTCGTATGAAAAACCTCATAGTCACGACTAGCAGTTCCCAATTCAAACCAAGCCTCATCCTCCCAATCCTTCTCGGAAAGATGACTATAAACAAATTTCAACCGGTCCTCCCGACCAGCCCCTTCAATACGTAAACAAAGATAATCCTGCCAAAAGTCCAGCTCGGGATTATTCAGTCTAGACTGAGCATCTAGATGTTTCGCATGAGCCCTCTGCGCTTCAACACGTTGAGAAATAGACTTTTGAGTCTCTGCAATCTGCTGCTTGAGACGATCGCGTTTTGCAAGTCTCGAGTCTCGTTCCACTGTGATGGACGATATGGCAGCGTGCATTTCTGCGGCCTCGGCGGCTTCTTTTTGGAGGGTTTGCTCGTGAGTTTGGGATTTGAGGTTAATTATTTCAATATCTCTTTGGCGCATTCGTTCGTCCTCTGAAAGAAAAGCGATGTTAGCGTAATACTTGAGATGCGGAGCAGCGCAGCGCAACGCAGATCGTAACAATCCCCCTCTTCATACCTTGTAATTCAGCGAGATTAATATGAAACTGATTCCGCTCTTCTAAGACTTGTTTCCGACCACGTTCAATAACCGCATCAAATTTGGCTGTGAACTGAGCCATGCGATTGCGCAAATCCTCGAAGCCAAAGTTGATGCTGGGCAGGGAGTCGGCCATTGACGGTGCATCCGCTGAAGCAAGAGGTGGACGCATTCCACTCGTTGAGAGTGACGGATCAAAATTCGAAGCCATGATATAGAATTAGAGTTGTTGTGGTTGCTGTACCTGTCAAGCTCTCGCTGTACACAAAGATGAAGATGAAGTTTGAAGTTCGAAGTTGACGCGGAGTCGATTTGTTTTGGGTTGCGCCGCAACGCGCTTATCGATAAGCCTAAAAATTTGGGAGCCTCCACTTTGAGGCAACTTCGACTTTCTTCACAACTTTCCGCTTCAACTTCATTTTTGAATTCAAATTTGATTCGGGTTTTCTGCAGAGTCTCGCTCTACGTCTCTGCATACTCGGAAGTTAAGACTATCACCGACATGTCCCGGTGTGCCCTTGCGCATATTGCAAAGCGCAAAGCAAGATCTCATGGATGAACATCCTGAAAGTGCTCTGCATTATGGGCACGTAGGAAGAGCCGTCTATCAAACAGATACTCGATCATGGACTTTTACCAGATCATTGAAACAGCCATCACCAATATTAAGTAGTGGGTTGACTAAAACGACTATCCCATCGCCTCTGATCGCAACCTCACGTCGACGATTCATCTCCCATCTCCCATCCGCAGGACATCACCTGATTCCAAAGGTGCTTCCTGACCTTGCAGCTGGATGGCACTCCTTTCAAAATGATATGCTCTCACGGACCGTCGTGAATACTATCCATAAATACAACCCTCAGGTCTCTTCACTTCTTGATATCGGATATGCAGATCCCGCTCTGGAGGATTCCCGAATTCGAAACCGAATCCGTCAACCCGTCGCTATCGCCGCAGCCGTGACCGGAGAATGCGGTAACGCAATAACATTCAGGGTCTTAGCCGAAGACAAAGTTGAGCTGGACGATGGACCTTTGCTACGAATTCCATCTATTGGTGAGACCGAGACAGCCAAGTGGTCGAGACGAGGCGCACCGATCCTCCAGGTATCCTTTGCACGATCATTAGAAGAAAAGCCGCACTGGATGGCAGCTCGGCTATCCAATGTGACTATCATATTCCGTCCTCGCCTATACCGAAGGGAATCTGCGCCACAATATATGCCCGAAGACGACATAGCAGCATTTATTGCGCCGAGGCAGAATTCCTCTGTGGATGCGAACCCAGTCGTTGAAATATCAATCGCGCAAACTGGCGGTGCACCACACGCCGATGTGACATTTAATCCCTGGTATCCTCGACAACTTGGTATCGTTGACAATGAGGGATATTGGAGTATCTGGGAGATAACGGGTCATCCACGGAAACGAAAGTCGGCATTTGTCGCGAACTGTGTTAAGAGGGGCTCATTACCCTGGATGGATCATACCCGCGAGCCAAATGGTCCCCAATATGATGGTTGGGGATCGATTGAATGGGTTGGAGATGTTTCGACGATCCTTGTATCTGACCGACGTTGTGTAATGGTTTGTCAAATTGTTGGAGAGGAAAACCATACCAGTCATGTTGAGCTGGGACTTTCTTTGGAGTCAGAATGGGTCCTGGATGTACGAAGAAGTGTACAAAATACATCACATTTCTTCGTCCTCACGACTACTCGATTGCTCTGGTTCGATATTGCAATGGCAGAGCCGAATGCCAGTGGACAGAGACCACCTCTTAGCCCTCGACTGGCCTGGCGTCATTTTCGAGACCCCGAGGATACAACACTCTGCCTAAGTGATGTTTTAGTGGAAGACAGTACGTGCTCCAATGATCTCTTGCGATAATGTTTAGCTAACAGAAGTAGATTTACACATCGTGCTTTACTCTCGTCTTACCACTCTAGTGCAGACGTTTCAATTTCCCACAATCGCAGATACTCAGACTGATTCTGAGTACGTGCCTGTGGTGCCTGACACCGTGCTACTCGATCTTCCATCAACATGTGATGTATCCCCCCTGGGAGAAATCTTCAATATGCCCTATTCGACCTTTGTATTTCAACAAATCGAGTATGCCCCTGTCAACCCAGCGGCTACGGAGTACAACAAGAATATGAATCTTGTCAAACTATTCTGGTCAGATTCATCCTTTGCCGTGCACGAAACCCTCTTCATCGGCCCCGATTCCACAGGCGATGAGCAGGATGAGTTCGACGAAGAGAGGCAGAGCCCCAGACTCCAACTCAGAAACGCTGCACCTCATCGACGCCGTCGAAAAGCGGGGATTGATGACGATGAGGACTTTATCGTTGATGACTGGGATGAATCGGCAGCTACTCTACCGCGTGCAGGTATTAAGAAAGCTCAACCATCGAAGGAACAGAGGAGATATCCTTCAGAATGGGCATTAGACATGACCACTATCTATGAAGCAGCGTTGGAGAACATATTGATGGGTACAGGACATGGCGATTCTGAATCGCTTCGGTCCAGGCCAACTCTAGGCCAGCTAGCCAAGGGAGTAGCGGACGAGACACTAGACACGCTTGATGAATGGAGCGCAAGCCAGACCATGTGAGTTCAGCATTGCATGCATTTTCGAGACATCTGACTAATTCAACTCCAGGCTCGAATTAAGCCGAGATCGGCCCCGGATCGAGGATATTGACGATGGAGCAGAAGATCTAAAAGGATTGGTAGCGACTGCTTTGAAGGAGCCTAGCTCTGAAGCTGAGAGACGATTCATGATCTTACCGCTTTCTCTCTCGAAGCAGTTCCACGGTGATGTGAATACCCCCCAAGGGGAAAACTCGAGACTGGACTATTTGGATACCTATGAACAGCTCGTAACGGACTGGGTGACCAGTCTTCCTCATGGACCCCGAGGCATACCAGATCAAACCCGAGTCCTGAAGGAAAAAATGCTCCGTGATATAACTCTCGACCTCTGCCTAGCGCGTGTTATTCGGATCTCCAACATACCCAGCCAAACCGAAACACCCGCGTTAACAGCGAAATCCATGCCACCTTCGTCACAGAGCACCGCAATGCAATTACTCTCCTCTCAGTTGCAGCTACCAAGTAGTCAAAACCAGACACAGCCTACACAAATAGGCAGCTCTCAAACAGTACCAACTCAAGAAACCGATGAACCAATCAACCAAACTCGAATATACAGCAATCTGGCCGCATTCACCACTTTCCGCGAGCCACGCCGACAACCGCGCAAGCTTACCAAGCTTCTCTCCCACTGGAAAACAGGCACCGACCCAACGACCTACGAATGGACAAGGACAAATCAAATGATTGAAAACCAGGAGTCTCAAAGAATGTACGGCTCGCGTCACCCACGCAGTAAACGATCGCGATCCAAGTCCGTCGCACCAGAAGCCACCACTCTCCCACCAACCCCCGTGGCACCTATAATTCGAGCTAGTCAGCCTACTTGGCCGACTATTGCATCTTCACAGCCATTGGCCAGTAGTCAACTAACGATCGATGAAACGCCAATGACACAAACAGAACGAGGACCATTTGGTGCGCGTGAAATCAAGAAGAAGACCAAGAAGAAGAGACGAGCAGCAGGATTCTAGACAGCCAGCAGCAGCTAGCCATCTCACCAAAGCACAATTAAAATAACATCTATCCCTCCTAGTATACCCAAAGAATCATCCAGAATACCATGAATCTCCCAAGTCCTAAATTAAACCTTGATAGTTCAAACCTCAACTCGCGCGTTTATTGCGTGACGCTAAGCACATCACGAATAGCACAAATAACTCAACCCTAAATCCATAATTTATACCAATAAACACTAAAATAAAACCTAGAACGAAATTAGATAATTAAGAAAGACACCTATACAGTTAACACTACACATATATTACAAATCCACCACAATCATCCTTTGACCTTCCTTCTCCCCCCTTACATCTCCATCTCCCGTTTCACCTCTTTCTTTCTCCCCCACTTCCACCAATTTCCCACCAACCCTCACCTCACCAAAACCACGAACCTCACACATCCAACTCAAAATGTCAGACCACACCTATAAATTCAACATCAGCATGAGTTGTGGCGGATGCTCCGGCGCCGTAGAGCGCGTCCTCAAAAAACTCGACGGTATCCCTTTCCCCTTCCCTTTCCTTGTTTCCCCCCGCCTCCCCGCTCCGCTCCGCTCCGCAAGAAACCCGCTAACAAGAATCAGGTGTGAAAACCTTCGATGTGAATCTCGAGTCACAAACGGCGAATATTACGACCGGACCGGATCTCTCGTATGATACTGTTTTGGCTACTATTAAGAAGACTGGGAAGGCTGTTAATAGTGGGGAGGCTGATGGGGAGGTGCGGGGTGTTTAAGGATGAGCACAGCGCATAAAGAGAATTTTTGACGAGAATATAATGAATGGGGCGAAGGAGAAGAGAGGATGATGTGTTTGATTCAAATGAGCAAATATATGCATTCACATTCATCTCTACTTAGGTATGAACTGGAGATTGTAATCTGGTCACTGCATTGGACTGCACTATACCACACCATACTATATCACACAATACTGCAGGAATAAGAACAAGGAGAAGAATGTGGATAAAAAGAGTAAGGAAAGGAAGTTGATTTGTGTATGATGATCTTAATCTAGACATGGGTATCATAGGATAGAAAGAATAACCATAACCATAACCATAATGCAAACGAAAAGGATTGACACCAAAACGCCACGTCATAAATCCATTAATCAACAATCACAACATGTCTACCTTCAGACATATTGTACTGAGGAGGTTGTGGTTCAACTCTTTGAACATAAATCGGTCGACTTTGTTCGGCCATTTGAAAGGATCGAGGGTCACCACGTCTAATTGAAGTTAGTGCACCATGCTGAACATGCTATCATGCTGAACCTACCGCTTCGGACCAGGTCCGCTCCCAGGTCGTCTATCACGAGTATTTGGAGCGGGACCTCGGGGTTGACGAGTACCGGGTAGAGCCGCAGGATGATGGAGAGTCTGATTGTGAGTGTGAGTAACGCGTGGAACTGGAGATGGATGTTGTTCCGGAGGTTGAGTTTGGGATCGATCTTTAGACATGTAATGCTCGGGCATCCTAGTTCTGGGTTGACCACTAGGTTCTCGGTCTCGTTCTCGAGGTTGAGATTGAGGCTGAGGCTGTGTCTGCAGCTGTGTTCGTCGTTGAACAAAGTACTCGACCGGACGAACCTCGCGGAAATCAACATGACGGACAAATCCATCAGCGTAAAGCTTCCCGTTCGAGGATACACCAGGAACATGCCGATCACGGGGGTTATCAATCACTGCGGGACGGGTATGAGGGCTACGGTCATCATAGTAAGCAGGACGGGGAGAAATGCCCGGAGCGACTCTGAGAGCACGCTCATCTGGAACCATCCCACTGGTTATAGGAGGGCCAGACGGTGAGTGCATGTGAATATGATCATGGGGGTCGACAAGTCGAGCCCGGTCCAATGATGCGAGTGGCCTGGCATCCTGTGGAACTTGTCGATCTCTTTGATACGGATCTGCTGGTGCGAGATACTCCCGACGGGCAGAAGTCCCGTCCTGAACGCGATACTCTGGAACAAGCTCCTCGCGTCGATACGAGCCTCTCGGGGCCAATGCTTCGGAAACGGGAGCAGCAATAGGTCTTGCATTCCATGGATCCGGACGTGATTCCTGAAGTGGGGGTACGTGGTAAGCCAGTCGTCGTCTCTTGGAAAGCGGGTCATCAGGACTGCCAGGTTGGGACGATTCTCCCGGTTGTTTGGGGGTTACAGAACGGAGGCTCATCCGTTTAGTCATGCTCTCAAGACGGCCATCCATCTTTCGCCTGTCCTGTGGCCAAGGTGCCTCAATCGAAGGTAATACGTAATCCTGGGAGACAGCTCCTAGTCGGGGTGCATGGGAAATAGGAGCTTCAGTTCGGGCCATGAACTGACTCTGGCTTTGGCCCTGATTAATTGTACGGATTTCCTTATGTCCGTTCACGAAGACTGGTGCATTTGCACTAGGGTTGGTAGTGGAAATCCACTCGGTACGTGGGTTGAAATTCAAATGAGGTTTGCCCGGGGGATAAGGCACAATTCCATTAGAATGAGGACTTTGATCCAGGCGATGGAATTCAGATGACTTCTGTGTAGTTAGTACTGGGAGCCCACTGGACCCATACTGATGAGATACAGCTCGTTGGACCTCCAAAGGACCACGTCTGTCCTGAGGACCTAGATGGCCACTACCTGATACTCGCTCTGGAGCATTCACCTTACGGTGTGTGGTATTTTCAAACCGACTGGGACCTGAAACAACCCTGGTATGGCCACTTTCCAGAGGCTGAGAATGAGGGTTGGGAGCAATGTCACGACGCCTAGGAGGATCCGCAGATTCATGGACAGGGGGAATGGGGCGTTTTCCATGGCGTGGGCTGGGCTGATCAGTCGAGGCACCATTTGACCGGGCTGGTTCAGTGGTCTGAGCGGCGGCGTTCGTCCCGTATTTAGTGAGGGCACGGTTCCAGGCCTGGTATCGGCTGAACCCTCGACGGTCGACAGCCTTTTTGGGGACACTAGGGATAATTCGGAACCCAGGCGGTGCTTCCTCGGACATCTCGCGCAAGGGATCCAAGGTTGCAGTGTTCAAGATACTAACAGGACGAGTTTGAATGTCATGGGCTCTAGCATGGCTGGAAAGAATCTCCACGCTTTGGTCACGGTTATCTGTTGAAGTAAGGGCTTCTTCCTCGACTTCGCTATCATCATCATCATCGGAGATCACGATGACCTCACGGAACACATCTTCAAGGACCTTTTGGCCATTCTCATCATCTCCGCGCCAGGCCACAAGCTTAGCTAGGGTCGGCTGTTCCACGGTAGACCTTGCCTCGTGGAAGGATCCTGATTTTAAAAGTCGGTCATAATCGGTATAAAGATGGCGAATATGTGCCACTACAGCAAGCTGTGCACGACGAGCTAAAGGCAACTCGGATGCAGTGCCCACTTTACGTTGACCCTAGAATTTGCTGCTATCAGGTATTCCCGGCCTTTTTCAAACACTCCCCCGTTTCTTGCTGAGTCTCTCAAGGGACGTTACATACCTTTTGAAACGCAGTTTTGATGATTTGGTGAAGATCATTTTGTGGGATATTAGGAAAAAGATCTGTGATGGCATCTCTTGCTTCAGTGTTGATAGTTAGTTGAGACTTATCGGCATCGGTTGCTGGACGAGTCTCCAGCGAGCCCAGCGTATGGAAAGGCACCGCTTTCCCCGTGCTGGTGAGATAGAGACCCAACTCTTGACAGACCGCTGCCACCACAGTACTTGGGAAATGGTATCCTATCCGGTGGACATGAAGAGATAGATTATGGGTGGCTGCATGTGGGGTGGTCTAGCTGAACATGAGTAGAGTCCAAAAGCTATGCGAGATAAGATCAGTATCCTCCTACCGAAACCGCATAGATTTGGGATCCTTCTTTCCGACATCGCTCTTTGCAGGCCGTGGTAAGAAGTGGATTTCCCGCTGGGATAAATGTGTAACCGGTTGGGGCGCGTGCCTCGAACGAGATCTATATCTGATATTAGCACTGCACGTCGAAACAAATCGCAGCAAGGTAACAAGATGACTGTGTTAGAATCACTCGTCGATATAAGAACCTACAACACTCTGTAACTTCTTCTTTTCCTGGGTCACCGACTCCATAATAACCTTATGCTTTCGAGCTCTCCTCTGTATTGCCCGACTTGGGGCTCGCCTGGTCGAAGCCGAGGCAGCCCTCCTCACAACTCGGGCCATTCTCAAACTGAAAAGGTGGGTTGGTTCCTCAGAAACAACCTCTCCAAAGGGCCTTTCAACACATGGTTTCTGAAGATCTGAATCGGTGGTGGCTGGGGCGAGATGACGGGAAGTTGGAGAAAACGGGCGGTCAGAGCATAAAAAAGTACAGGGGAGTTTGGCTGACTGAAGTGAAGTAGATGAACACGTAAGGGAAAAAGAAAAAAAAAAAGAGAAAAGAAAAAGAGATTATTAGAACAACAGTTTCTGCTGATCCTCCAAGACTGCAGATAATAACTGCAGGACAAATCCACCGACTATGTTGATGTTTGAAGGTGGGGGAGGAAGAAGAAGAAGAAGTTCGGTGCCCAAAGGGTGTCCGGCCCGATTAGGACTAGGGCGGGAGACACTTCACTTTTTGATATTCGACGACTACACTCGAACTACTCCTTCATCTTTTATTCCGAATTCTAGTCTGCACCATCATGGGAAATGCTGTTGTTCATGCCTATAGACATCTCTATCGTCAGGGGTTGAAGGTCATTCGCTACTCTAAACCCGCTCGTTATACACTACGGACTATTTTGCGGACATCATTTCGTTCTTCGCGTGAACAATTTGACGCGTCACGAATTGCCAATACCTTGCGATTTCTGGAACGGGCCACTGGTTCAGCCAATATGGAGCATAAGATTGTGAAAAACATTCTAATTACTCGATATTGGGAAACTACTCCGTTTGGCAAGGACGCTCGCATGTAAGTGGGAGCTGGCCCCATTCAATGCGGCCTAGTGGAGAAGTAGAAGCATCCCCATTATGCTCTGTGCTCTGCGTTATGTACTGTGTTATGTGCCATGTGTTAATTATATTATAGGCTACGGAACCTGGGACTCGTCAAGGAGGATGAAATCCTCCGGAAGAGCGCTTATCATCAATTTAATTTGACTCTTGAACGGTTGAACGAGAGTCTAGGAACATGTCTAAGATGAAGCCAAAGGATACATCCTACATACATAGTACATATTCTTAGTCTCGACTTCACTCGGTCTCTCGACCTCGATCGACTTGTCGATCTCATTTGCTACATCAACCCACCTCTCCCCGAAGTTCTTGCGTTGGGCTCCCGTACCTCCCCTTGGGCAGGAATTCGGACTGCAGTGAGGAAGCAACCATCCTAAAGGGGTATCCAGCCACCAGAGCTCGTCCATACTAGAATCAATATCCTTTTTCCCTCCCCTTTACGGATTGAAACCGTTGGGTGTGACAGTCCACCTTCGCCTCATCATCGTCTACACGTCTATACGCTTTCGTGTTTTATGCCTGACTGGTCCACTGTGGTGTCTGCCAATCTGGACTGGTCAATGAACTCATCAATCAAAGACCCGCAGTATCTTATTTTCTTTCGACATTACCCAAATGGTAATTCTTGACGTCGGTAATCAGATTGGCTGCAGAACGGCTGCAGATCGGAAGGATGATATGCGGGGAAGAGAACCGGATGAATCGGTCCAAAGTAGAATATCAAAATTGAATTGGCAATTTAGTGCTGGAGTCGCATAGCAATCGAGTCTTTCATTCATTTCCTCTATCTTGTCTGCTTTGATGTTGTGTTGTATTGTTTCTGCTTCTTTGTTGCCTTGTGGAATTACAAAGTTCGTTAGCGCCGATCCGCGGATGATTCAGCAGAACGTCACATGCCAACAGTCGAAACTCAGAAACAACTCGAGCCTCTTCTTTCTTTCTTTCCTTCTAAATATGCGCCTTGGATGGTGACTGCTTCAATGTAATCTCCATCCGGCCCTTCATGACCAGCTATATCCACTCGCTGCTGGTCGAACTCGGAATTCGGACCCCCCACCATCGTCACCACCCGAACGAAGCGGAGCCCCCTCGGAACGAATCAACAAAGCTGCCCAACAACAACGATCCTATTCTCCTCCCGGACCAAGATCGGGTTGCATCAGAGTTATCCACTGGAGATGCAGGGCCATTGCATGGCGCTCCTTTCTTTAATACCCTTTTAAAAGATATGGATCGCCAAAGCTCGGACCGTGAGCGCCCTCGACCAACGTATCACGATGGCGAGGTTTCCGAGTCCAGCCCAGTCACTGCCAATAATATTCCCAACCAACTACACCATATTGATATCAACATAACAAACCTTGACAATACACGGCCGCGGGGTGATGATCTGTTAGTCTCGCGACAAGACGAGCCCAATGAAGATGCATACTCGAGACGAGGATCGCAGCAAGGGTCGGGGCAGCAGACCTCGAACAACACATCTCGAGAAGATGGATCAGGTCCGATGTCACTACCTGCGGATGATGGAATGGGCTGGTTAAGGCAAAAGATCCATGCGATTCGAGACCAGGATCTAGACAATAATGAGAAAGCGCGGAGGGTCCATGATCTGATGACGGAGAAGTATATGTCCTTCCGCGCAACGATGCCAAAGTCACCGACCTTCAATTCGCCAGGCATGCAGTACTCTCCTGGTTCGCCGGCGCCTACAATGAAGCCACCATCAGATCTTTGTCCGATTAGCCCCACCTTGGATACGTCAGCCCCTCAATACGAGAATCGATTCTCTCTCACCGCTGAAGATTTACAACCAACATATGTCCCACGAATTGAGCCTGATTCCCCAGTGGTTGAGAATGGTGACGAGGCTGGCGATGAGGACCCGGACACAGAAGAACTCGAGGACGCCATTCTAGGTTGCCAACATTATAAGAGAAATGTCAAACTGCAATGCTTTACTTGCAAGAAATGGTACACATGTCGGTTCTGTCACGATGAAATTGAGGATCATCCACTCGTCCGTCGGGATACGGAGAACATGCTCTGTATGCTCTGCGGACATGCCCAGCCTGCTTCACAAGATTGTGCACAATGCGGGGAACTGACAGCTCAATATTACTGTGATATCTGCAAGCTTTGGGATAACGATAGCAAGAAAAGTATTTATCATTGCCATGACTGTGGCATTTGTCGGATTGGACAAGGACTTGGGAAAGATTTCTTCCATTGCAAGGTGAGCTATTTTCTGCCTCCTCCACCTCTTTTCATGATTGACATGCCTTGGGCCATGCTAACAATTTCAGACCTGTTGTGTGTGCTTGCCCATATCAATAGAAGATACCCACAGATGCATTGAGAGATCTACACAGTGTGATTGTCCCATCTGTGGGGATTACATGTTTACTTCTCCAGAAACGGTGGTTGTGATGCGATGCGGTCACAGCCTTCATAATAAGTGTCTTCACGAGCATTCAAAAACATCCTTTCGATGTCCAATATGCAGTAAGACCATCACGAACATGGAGTCGACGTTCCGAAACTTGGATCGCACAATCGAAAGTCAACCGATGCCTGCTGAATTTACAGATACCAAGGGACTCGTCTATTGCAACGACTGTGGTGCGAAGTCCGTCGTGAAATACCATTGGCTAGGACTAAAATGCGACTTGTGCGAATCGTACAATACAGCCCAAATTCGGGTTTTGCAAGGAGACATCTCCGCCGTTCTCGAGGAAGAAGGCGTAAACGAGCATCCTGCTCGACGACGATCTGCATCATTGCATGGAGAAGAAGCATCAACATCACTTGCAGCGCTACACATGAACAACACTTCGACCCCACAATCCCGTATTAGTGTTCCAGCGTCTACCGGTCCAGACAACCGAATCGTCTCCTACAACATGACGCATAATCGTGCAATTTCGCCAGTGGTCAGCAATTACTTTGGTCTTCCAACAGAGCGCGAATCAGAAAAACCGTCATCTTTACCCTTCTTCGGAAACCCGTTAAGGTCTGACGGCGATAACGACTACGGGGCCTTAAACTTCCTCAGTAAAAAGCTTCGAGATCGATATGGGTTTCTCTCAGGTGATTCCGCGGGAGCTGAAAGCAAGGCCGAAGGAGAAGAGCAGGAAGACGACGAAGATGATGCTGAATCATCTTCATCTTCTGAGTCAGAAGAAGCCGACGAGGACGATGAGGATGACGATGGAATCGAACCGATTGATCTTCTCGGTCATCGATGATGTGAACCCGTCAATATTAATAACGATTGTTGCACAAATGATGTACAGGTGGAATTGGCATGATCTTGGCCACCCACTCCAACAGCACATACTGACAGCCTGGGCTATAGATGCATAGTCATTGCCCGCAGTCCCTTGCATGCCAAGATAGATTTTGAATCTCCATCGACTCTCGAGACAAGCCACTCGGTGGGGTTGAATGGACCTTTTAAAAATTCAACACTGATGATACATATTGTTGGCTCACAGTGGTAGATCCCGAATCATGGTGGATATTCGATCTACCTCGGTTTACCACGATTCATTGGCATGTCCATAGATAGCCAGCTGCGTGGTCAGCAGGGCACTAGCATATCTCGGATTTAGAACTGCATAGCATCACGATGGAATGAACTCGATTAAAACATTTGTATGGAGTACAAACACTAGTATAGTGTATAATTTTTTATTCATAGATAAGTACATTATTGATCATAATGTATGGTTGTACTATGTTGAAGTACTCTAGTAATAGACTGCGTCACGTATATATCAAGGAGGATAGTAAAAAGACCGATGTGTCAAGTTGGCGAAACGAGTAAATGAGTAATTATTCAAATAGTAAATAAACAATCTGATAGAATGGATGTGAAGATAAGTAATCATCTCAATCAAGCCGTTCAGGGATGATCTACGCTAGTCTACTTGGAGTGACTAGAGGAGATCAAATCTGTACAAGAATAACTTGAATTTAATTGCCAGGGAAGGCAAGAAAACCAAACGAACTGCAATAGTCTAGATAAAGTATTATTAATACTAGTATTGGGTATTTCAAGTTCCAAATTTGTCTATTCTATACGTGACTGGTACTAAGTATATTCATTCCTCGTATACTTCAAGATGTACTTTATACTGCATGATGAGATAACACTGCACGAAGTATACAACACACTGCAGTTCCCATTTATTCTCGAACCAATACTAAGTCAAATAGAGGTAAATAATATAAATATTTCATTAATCTAGCTATTTCTATCTATTATGTACAATTTAATCAGTCTTACGAATCAAACCGGCCTTACTAAGCATTGTTGACTTCTGCTTGCGGCCATCCGCTTCCATCGACTTTCACTGTTTTCATACTCTTTCACTTTCTCTCACTCTTTCTATTTCTCTCCTTCATTTAGACACGCTCCTTCGTGTTATCCCTCCTTTCCTCTGCCATGAACTAACTAACTTCAACTCCTTTCGTCTTCTCTGAAACAAAGCACAGATCCCTCCGCAACCCCGGCCTCCTCGGGCACTAGCATACTCCGGCGTTTCAGGCTTCAACTTACACGACTCTCCTTTCAAGAACTTGGAAGCTCACAGTCTGTCCAGTACAACCTGGCGGGCCAGGATATATCTCTTGATTCATCTTGAGTCCGTTCAAACACAACTGCAACACTCTGGTCATCTCCCCTTATTTCGTCTAATCGCTTATCAGTCGGAGTTATTGCCCCGCCGTACTCCTTCACGTGCATACAGCGCAGACAAGACTATAGCTGTCGCTGTCGCTGTCGCAATCACTCCTCGATCATGCGTCGTAATTCAGATATCGAGATTCACCTCCCTGATGCGGATCCTACCCCCCTTTCCCCGGAAACCGTGAGCGAACCGGACGTGGAAATGGTATCCACGGAACCTGCATCTGCACCACTGACTCTCCCACCGCACATCGCCGCTCGCTTTTACCGCCGAAACAGCAAAGTCCGACGTGGTTCAAACGCCTCATCACGTCGAAGCTCAATCTCCTCCCTACACTCTCACCACTCAGCCTCGTCGACCGGCTCGGCGAGTGCTGACAATATCGCCCAACATCTCCGACGAACCACCATCATTGAAACTCGCAAAGCGCGACTGGCCGATCGTGCCCTACATGCTGAGAAGGTGAGATTACGCGCTGCGCTCGCGAAGGCGGCAACCCGGAATTTCCAAATCGAAGAACGAGCTTTGGCAGCCCATCAAACCCGGGAGCGCCTCCTTGCGGACATTGCAGCTAAGTGCGAGGACCAGGTTAAACGGGCCAAGAAGAAGGCCGAGGATCAACGGGAGAAACAAGCCGCAGAGCACGTTCGATTGCGGCTGGAAATGGCAGAGAAACTTGCAGAGGCGGAGAAGCGACGGACTCTTTATCAGCAAACCCACCGACGTCAGCGCACAAGCAGTTTGCCTGCCGCTGAAGAGAAGAAAATGGGGCGGACTGTGACGAAGTCTCTCACTCAGGATGCGGCGGCTCGAAAGATCCAGCGAGTATGGAAGACACATCACGCCAAGACTGTTATGCAAGAATTCAAAGGTTTGAATTTGTCTGTGGATCGGGTGCGGGAAATGTCCTTTGAAGAAGTTGGAGCACTCCTCTCAAATAGGGAAGTACTGGATACTATGACCAAGGTTCTTCGACTGTGTGGATTGCAAGACATGGAGGGTGGAGCATTGGGCGAGCGTGGTGCAGTACGCACGTTTCTCAGCACTTATTTGATTGTCACTCATCCCGCTGAGGTTTTAAGTGGTGATGGTGAACAGGAGCAAGATCTGATTTCAAAGGCTCGTGAGCTCCTCTTGGCCTTTGACCAAGTGATTGCCTTGCTCTCGTCAGGATGCTGTTCACCATCAGTTATCACTTCTGATCTTCAAATGCTATGCGAATCGCACAATGTGTTTTTCTCCGCTTTCCATGCTTGGAAATCGCATGATTCAACTGTTTTGGTTGAGATTATGCTTGCGCAATTTGTGGAATTAGAGCTTATCTGGCAGACCGTCAAGGACGACCAGGCTGGTGGTGTCGCAGAGGATTACAGACAAGGAATTCGACAGAACCAGATCTTACTCCTCGCCCGTCTCAAGCGTCTTGCTGGATCTGATCGTGCCATGCAAATGATCAAAACATCTCTCAAGAAGGCGAAGCGAGAGAAGAAGCGCTCTTCCTCGAAGCAAGCTATTCCTCGATCTGCAGAGGTGGCTGCGGCTTCGTCGACAGATGTTTTGACCGAGAGCGTAACCTCTCCTATTAGTGAATCATTTAACAATATCGACTCTACGGTCCTTCAAGAGCTGGAAAAACAGCGGACTTCACCACATGAGCGTTTCACAAAGATTCTCACGGCCCTGCCTGATAATCGAGAATTGGTGCATGAACTGCTTTTGAATAAGGAGTTCAAGATCGAAGAGACATCTTACACCGGCCCTCGAAAAAATATCATGGAACACATGTGTCAGCAAATGAGGCAGGATGTTGAAGCAGGACATGGCACCGGCTGGACTGTTGCCATGGCCACAGTGATTCAAGATCGACTTCTTCGTTCACTTCGACCTGGAAACTCTCTTTACGTGCTGATCAGCGAAGTGTTAGATCCAAAGCTCGTCGAGGGTCAGTGTAAAGCTGGCACATTTTCTTATGCGAATTTCTTCGATTTTATGAACGAAATCTTGCCGCGGTTATGTGCACCATACCGTGACCCAGCTGTCAAGGCTTTTGCCGAGGACACATCAGGTGATGCCATAGACAGACTGGCAAGATTGATGGGAATAATCGATCTGCTCTCTTTGGATCATACGAACTTTATGATACAAGTTGCTGCGCCGCAGTTGATTCAAGAAGCACCTGGATACGAACAGCGAACGTTCGACAGAGGCATTGCAGACGGCTCAATCAGTCTTGGCAAGACTCGCCGATTCTGGCGAACTCATCGTAAGCTGATAGTCGATGAAATGAAGAAACGAGATCCAGAGAACATTCACGGCGAGCCTCGTCCACCTGCCACCCGCGTTTACGCCCATGGTCTTGCCGACCTGGTCCTCAGCAACGCAGCCGTTTCCGAAGACTTAATCCCGGAAACCTTGGTACTAGATCAGCAGCGATTAGAGCGACTACACGCTAAAGCATTCCAACTGGTAGCGACGGCATCAATCCTGCTAACAGCAAAGAATCTACTCAAGCGAGACGCTCGATCACAATGGAAACCCGAAGCAGACCGGATAATGTCTCTAGATTTCAACGAGATCAGTGCCGAACGCGTCCAATCGATTCTAGAATCAACACATCCAATGCCACCCAATGCCAGCGCACAGCTAGCATCAACCGTTCGACGAGTTCTTGCACCCGTCGCAAAGGCCAGTTCCACAGCCGCTCCACAGGGTATACAAATCAATCCGACTCCAACAACCGAGACCATGACGGGACCATCTACATCTAATTTCTCGGATCCCGTTGCCCGATTAATTCTCTCACGATTACGGAATCATATTCTCTCCCGTCTCAGCGCATCAAGTGCTTCAGAACGAATCCGAGCTACAACAACAGCGAGTCAAAGTCTAGCTGGCGCCGGAATGCCCGAATTCGTGAACGAAGTAGGCAAAATCGTGGATGAATTGGAGAAAGTTCGTGAAGTGGATTGGCTTTGTCATGGGGCTGTTTATGAACGTGTATATGAAGAAGGGGTTTCGCAGTAATCATCGTAATGGGAAATTGTCACTTTGGCGGAGTTCAAGTTGAGCTGCATACATATATAATGAGCAAGGTTTTGATTCACTGGCAAGCTCTTTTGGTGTTTTTTTTTTGTTTCCTCTACTTTGAGATAAGAGATAATTGATTTCTTGTTTTGGGTATATTTTTTATGATTCGGAGTATAGGATAGTTTTTTATACACGACTATTTTGTCCCTCTCAATGGACTTGCAACACCTCCAGCATCTTCAAAATGTTCTTTGTACAGACCTTTTCGTGCTCTGGAAATTTGATGCTCTTTAACCTTGTGAAGAATCAAGAGAAGGAGAAGTATTCTCCGGCATTTCCCACATGTAACGTAGACTTATACCCGGGCATGTAGACTCCAGTCTACAGTCGCTAGCCGAAGGAGTATTTCCAGGAGCCGTCTCACTATTATGCTGATTAGCGATTGACCGGTGAACAATACAAGACCAGACACTTACTCAAGAGTAAAGCATAGTTGTTTAAACCATTTAACAGTTCCTTTACTCATATTCGATAAGTTTGGTATGCTGTAGTCGGTCCTGTAGACATCGCGGAGAAGTGAGACAAAGCTTTTACTACAGCTAGTAGTAGATAGCTGGCTCAGACATGTTGGGAAGACTGGAATCCCAAGTTCGCGAGGATGAAAGTCGGTCCAAAGTCTCGTTTTGCAGTGTAAGTGGAATGTCGAGATTTATTCAAGTAGTATTTGATCAGTTTGAGAGTCCCACAAGCCCTTGTGGGACCCTCTAACGGCTTTGACAGAATTATTCCTACAACCACTTCAGCGGAGGTAGGGACAAACATCGCGGTGTTTCTCCATATCTTCGAAGCGAAGAGTCACCCTTCTTTTCACTCAGAGCAGTAGGAGAGTGTTTGAATTCCATTCAATGGATTTCTTTTTTGGCAGCCTGCATATTCGTGTGGCGCCTAAAATAGCGATATAGAGCATGCCTGTTTTTTGTTCTTCAATGTCATCAATCGTAAAACCCTTCTTGTATATAACAGCCTTTCTTGTGGTGAGTACAGATCTTTTCGTGAGATTTGTACTCTTCGTCGGGAAATACTTCGTGACACCAATCACATCTTCGACTGGCTTTGTACCCGCCTGGGTATAGTCTCGTAAATAGAGTCCAGTCTATTAACTGGAAGTGTGTTTCCTGTCGATGGAACTGGATTGATTCCAAGCAAAAAACTTCCATTCGTCATTTTCGACGGAGTGTATATAAATGATGTGCATGTTCAGCAGTGTCATATATATAGCCGCGTCTAAATAGACTTTCAAAACTGAATTAGGTTGGATATGACATTGCGTTCATGATGTGATCTGTCGATGAATGCTTGACGTTGCTGGGTACTGGTTGGTCCCAGTTTCCATCACACATGCAGAATATGTTAATTGATGTAGTGTTAAGAATGCATTCGGAGATATCAGCAAGCCAGTGAATAGCTTGAAGTTATGAAGATAGCGACTTGTAGTAAGTTTGGTAACAGTGCTCAGGGATCTACCATGCGCAGAATCGAGACGACCACTTTTGTTCGACTCCATGGTGTCTGCTCCCAGTGCCGAAATGCAGGAGCACTTCGTTCTTGATGTTTCTTCATCTTTCTTCCTACTATAGTAGAGGATAACGAGATATAATTATCATGATGAGAATATATTGAAGAAGAGGAAAAGGAGGAAGGAGGGACTGCATGTTTATTTACATTCAGGCATCCAAGACACGTGCCAGGCCAGTAATTTGCAGATCAAAGAGAAAGTCTGTTTGTAGCAAACTTTGAATGAAATATATTTGTACTCTTTATTATTATATTGAGGTATGATGGCACAATACAGACAAACGGAGAGAGACTTACATACTGTAGTACTTCAGTACATCCTTGGCAAGTATTAGTATTAGACATGCCAATGCTATCATTCTAGACAAATTGATCACTTCGTATATAATACATACCATAGATTGATTACCAGAGATATCAAGCATTTGAATATTCTCCCCTTTTCAATGTTCTCTACTAGTAAAAATAGCCTTCTACTACAGTATATGCAGCGAATAGACTCATTTCGAGAGTTGATAGTATGAAATATCAAACAATACCAAGTAGTGGGAAGTTCTGAGCCCCAGATGGCTGGTTTGCAATACTCTATAAAAAAAATATTGTTCGTAGCGAATAGACTCAGTTCGAGAATCGATAGTCCAAAGTATCAAATGATAAAGTATCCTAAACAAGCCATCTAGGGCCAAAAACCTTCCCACTACTTGATTCAAAAAGAATTAAAATCGATTCAAAATCAATCTGCTAAATACTATCCCGTACTTCGGGTTATAGAGTACTAACTTCAAACTAATTTTGCCCTGATCAGCCCGGAGCCACAATGACACAGAAGAGATCCACATTGATACTGGCGCTGAAAATATAAAAGTATTGTCCGACAAATAAATAACTTTCATATTTTCAGCACAAGTGTCAGGGTCGCTCTGTTCTGAGTCATTTTAGGTCCTGAGCCACTATCAGCAATCAAGTTATTACCATTGCCAGTGCAATGATTCTTGGTATGTGAGATAGTCGTTCTTCGGTTTTCGCAGGTCTTTTATAACTCATCTTCCCTTTGGAGACGTCCTTTCTTTCAAGTTTCGTCTAGCTTGCACTCCGTTGGAAGTTCTTTATTACTCCATCCCTGACATGCTTTGGTAGTGGATGTACCGAGGTTCAAAGCGAGGCTACACATTCGGGTCTTTCACGCTTTTCTTTCATCATCTAGGAGAGGTGCGAGGTCAGACTTTGGTGAAAGGAGAGATGATCATCGCGGGATTCGTAACAATGAAATCCCTGATATATGAAGCTACCACACTCAGTAAGACGGATACTGTGGTGCTTCCACCCTGTCCAGATCTCGTTTTTTAGTTGTCGTCGTTGGAGATCTACTATGCTTAGAAAAAAAAAATGATACGTGTTAGACCAGTCACATACTGATTCTCAAAGAAACTATTCTTTGTAGCAGATTGTGAATGGAATCTACTAGTAACCTGGTGAGATTTATCTCTTTAGTCTTGCATCTATGTATCATTGGACAATATCTGACGAAAGGGAGATTCTTATAATATTCTCGCTAACTCCATCAGCACATCAGGATGTATTCGGCAAATAATAATATTCGACATGTCATCAATGCTGTTATTTTAAACTAAATAATTACTTCATACGATGGATAGAGCATATAATAATCATCAAAGATCTAATATGCTTAATATACCCTCGAAGTGTGCTTTCAATGTATTCTACTGGTAAACGTAGCCCTCTATAGATCTGCTGAGTCATACGCATAACCCTACAGCTTGAAGATATCAACGAATATCTTTGCTCCAATTCTATTTCTGATATTACTGAATCTAATCTAGAAATGCCATTCATCATAGCTCACCAATCGCATAATCAAAAAAAAATATCACCGCTAAATTATCCCCCAAACCCTACTGTATGAATCTTCCCCACCTCGCCTTATCAGAGCTCCGCCAAAATTTCCCCTCCGCCACTTCTCCTCCGCACGACAACTTCTTCCTTTACTTTCCCCTCAGGGCAACCTCAGGGCTTTTTCTCTTCCCCCCTTTCACCCTCCTCTCAGCTCCTCATAATGTCCAATTTCACCCCCAACCCATCTCTAACCCTCCTCTCCTCTCTAACCCCACCATCCCTCGAACGAACCTGGCTCACAGCCCCTCACCCAACCCTCCCAATAGTAGCAACCTGCAGCACCGACAAAACAGTCCGAATCTACTCCCTAACAAACTTCACCCTCCTCTCAACAATAACCGGCGGCCACAAACGCAGCGTTCGAACAGCAGCCTGGAAACCCCACATAACCGGCGAAAGCGTCCTAGCAACAGGAAGTTTCGACGCAACAGTCGGAATCTGGCGAAGATGGGATACATACGGTCAAACACCCACAGCCGCAGAACCATCTCTAAACGAAGACGCTGAAGAAGTGGACGACGAAGAATGGCGTTTCGCAGTTCTATTAGATGGACACGATAGCGAAGTGAAATCCGTTTCATGGTCTCCATCCGGAATGTTACTAGCCACCTGTGCACGAGACAAATCAATCTGGATCTGGGAAGATTTAGATGATGGCGACAACAATTTCGAAACGGTAGCCGTAATGCAAGAACATTCCGGTGACGTGAAGTGTGTTTCATGGCATCCTGTTGAAGAATGTCTTGCTAGTGGTGGATACGATGATACAATTCGACTTTGGAGAGAAGATCTTGATGATTGGGGTCAGGTTGCTTGTATCAAGAAACATGAGGGAACAGTTTGGTTTATTGATTGGGAGGGTTCGGATAATACGCCATCTACCAGCACCACCTCCACGACCGACGTCGACGCGGAGACGATTCAAGGACAGTGGCGTGAGCAGCGTGCGCTCTCTGGTCCACGACTTATTTCCTGTTCGGATGATCGGACAGTTCGAGTATGGCGTCGACTACCAAAAGAAGGAATCAATGGAATCAATTCATCTGCTACAACCGGGATTCCTAGTATAATTCGACCAACGGGCAGTGACGAGAATTGGGAGGAAGATGCTATCCTCCCTCATGCGCATGAATTGGCCATTTATGCTGTTGCGTGGAGTCGGAAGACGGGACTTGTTGCTTCTGTTGGTGCGGATGGAAGGATTGTCATCTATGAAGAGCGATTTGTTCAGAGCGGTGCTCCAGCTGCGGCTGTAGTTGCAGAGGGAGAATCTGAGGCTATGGATGTTGATGGACCTTTGAAAACGGAGTGGGTGATTGTTTCGGTTGTGGATGGGGCACATGGCATTTACGAGATCAATCATGCTGCGTGGGCGAAGCGTGCTGATCGCGGGGTTTCTGAGGATGGAAAGGATGAGGAAGTACTTATTACAACTGCTGATGATGGAAGTGTTAAAGTCTGGACTTTCCAGCGGTGATTGTCTGAACATATAAGATGCTATGAAGTACAGCGGTTGCAGCATGGATATAGCTCGAGCAGGATGATTACAGGATCAGCTGCCCAGCTGACGTGTGACTGTATAAGAGTATAGATTATTGTCAAAAGAATACAAACTCCATTTAAACAATGAAAATTGAATTGTATAAAACACCAAATCGACCCATCTCTGAATATGCACATTTAAGGGGAATAAGCAAAGTACACCGTGCCTATATGCTGTTGCTATCTCATTGTTGACCGCGTGCTTCACGAGTATCCTCCTCATCACTAGCATCACCAACAGCATAATGCTCTTCCCGGTTAATTACAGGAGAGTGCAAATCGTCCAATTCGGATTCATCAAAGTCACCAGCCTCAACATCATTCGTTGATCGCTTATTACCGAATCGATCCAGGACAGACCGCGGCATAACATCGCCAGAACCATTGACACCACGATATCCCTTATGAGAACGACGACTGCGCCAGATAAAGAAGCCCCAGATAACAACACCGATAATGACAACGACCAGAATTGCCTCGCCGGACTTAGTGTAGGCGTGCATTTCGGTCTCTTTAATCTTCTTCTCTTCCTGTTTCTCTGCAGCTGTACTATTCGCTTGGCCGCCCACAGAAGTCTGAGGTAGTTTTTCACCGTCGATCCGTGAGTCTGCGGGTCGACCACCGATACTAGCGATGTCGACCTTCATGAAGCGGTCGAGCATATCACGGGTTTGACGGGGAAGATCAAAGGGGACCATATGGCTGGAGTTGTAGAAACGGACGTAGGTCAGGTTTCGCGCATGCTGGTAGTAACCCACGGGCTCATCTTCAAAAGCCCAGTCGTGTCGGGGAGCCCAGACGCCCGGTGAAGTTTCGAAGCCAGAGCCACCTTTCCACTTCATATTGTGGATAAGAGTCTCTGTACCGACGTGGTTGCAGATGAGGTCCTTGTCACCGCTGAAAAGCAGGATGTTTAGACCAGATTCCAGTAAACCAGGTAGTATGTCAACGGATGGCTTCGAGTTTAAAGTAGACATGGCTGCACCGACGCTACCCTGACACTCTTGCCAGCCAGGTGCCTTTGCAGGATTGACATTGAGGGCCTTAACGACATCAGGTCGGTTGAGGTAAGGAACCACGTTGTCCAGGTCTGGAGGCCAGCCCATGCCACAGTTGTTGTCTTGAGTATCCTTCAACCGCATATCATACATGTTATAGCACATGCCATCTTCAGCGGTGAGTTTCAGGAATTGATCCAAGACAGTTTCGCAAGCTCTCAGATTGAGGGTATCCTTGTATTCAGGTGAATCCAGTTGACTCTTGCAGTACCTGTTCAATGCATCGATCTTCGAGTAAAGATCGGTCCCTGGCTTGATGTAGCCTTCTTTCTCGAGGAACTCGAAGTACGCGGGGTATTGATCTTTGGGTGAGATCCAGCCATTACCAATGAGCAGACCCTTGAGAGGCCATTTCAATTTCCCTTCTTCCTTCGCCGCTTTATTTCGTTTCTGAATCGCCTTGGCAATATAAGGGATAGACTGACCAGCCCAGGATTCACCCGCGAAATAGATCTATCAAGTAATTAGTATGAGCTTGAATCCTCCCTCTCCCCGTCTCCCACAATAACTCACATCATCCTTCTCATACTCAGGAAACAATTCAAAGAAGCGTTCCAAGAAAATCACAAAATGATCCGCCAAAGGCTCCAAATCATGCAGGTAATCTTTCGTCTGCACATAGCTGAACCCCGTACCGACGGGTTGATCAACAAAGAGCAAATTGGCAAATTCATCCCAAGACCCCTTATTATATTCCAAGGTCCCATTATCCATCACACGGTATGGACCAACCTCCATCATCGCCCCATCCATAGAGCTACACCCGGGACCCCCATTCAACCAAATGACCGTCCGTTGTCTATTCGCAATATGTCTGTTCTGAAAATGCCAGAAGAAAAGATTCCCATTATTTTCATGATCAACCTCAATATGTCTGCCAAAGAGAAACAGGAATCTGTTAGAACCCTGACTTTATTTATACCACGTATCTTCTCCACTCACCCAGCATGCATCTTCAATAGCGGACCGTCCGTCGGTACACCCGGTAAATCACGAACATAGTAATCGGCGGCAGATTTCGCAGTAACTTGAGAAGCGAAGACAGCGAGAGCCCAGGACAGTGCCGTCAAGGCACGACCTGTCGAGCGGGCCATGGAAGGTATAGGCATCATCGTAGGTATTGCGGAGGCAGAATCATGGGTCGATGTGAGGGTGGGGGAGTGAATGAGAGAGAAGGGTCCGGCACGGACGATGCGCGATTTCAAGCGATCATCGAAGCCGGAGGAGGTAAAGAGTGAAAAAGGAATGAGAAATGGAGACAGTTTTGGCAGTGAAGGAGTTGCGAAACGTCAAAGAGATGACGAAGCAGGCGGTGTATAGTATGGTCTTGGTAATACATGTATTAGACAAGATTACACTAGTTAGTAGAGAGTAATACGAAAACAGTACTGTATTATATAAAACATGCGCAGCCCCTTGCCCATTTTAATAGTCTATAAGAAGAGAATAGGAAAGAATAGAAAAAGAAAAGGAATTGAGAAAAGAGATAGAAGAGATGAAGAAGGATAAAGGAGATAGAAAGAATAGAAAGAACAGAAAGGAAAAGGTAATTTTATTTGATTAGAACAGATCAATCGCCTTGTCGGCATCCTTTTTAATCAGATCCACCATCCCCTGAAGAGTCTCAGCACAGGCCCTAAGGATTTAGCGTTGGAGAAATAGGATATTGTACTCACCTGAGGCATGATAGGTTCACCAGCATCATCTTTGACATAGCGGAAGGGCATTTCAGTCCGTTCATGCTCGTTGATCAGAATCTCCGGGTAATCAACATAAGAGATTTGCTCGAGGGGGACTATCATTAAGGTTAGCTGGCATATTCAGATATTCTTCAACTGGCAAGTTACATAGGTAAACATACCCTTCTCATGGACGACCATTCGAGTAACTCGCACTGCTGTATCGGTGGTCATTTGCTTAGGACCAAGACGACGACCGACATAGCCCTTCTTTCTCAATTCCGAGGTCCGGTCTGTTCAGAGTTAGCAGGCAAGAAGATACAGATACAAACACAGATACTCTAGATATTGGACTTACCGCGAGGGGGATCATCACCTGCAGTCAACCATAAAATGTCAGTTCTAGTCAAGTAGACATCACAGCAACGGATACAGCAATGGGTAGGGAATGGAGCAGGGAGAGAAAGAAAAAATCATACCAAGAATTCCACCAAAAAGGAAGACATCAAATTGATCACCATCTTCAGGACTCAACTCAGTCTTAGCAGCCGGATCCAAAAGACAAACTCGATCCTTTTTATCAGCAAAGATCTCCTCAACACTGCGCTGTTCAACCTCAAGACCTTGAGTGGCGGCGAGGTCTGCGGGCATCTGCAGTTCCGCGGGGACGGAACTTAGCAGAAATCGGGCATTGCGGGCATGAGATTCACGAGCGATGCAGGCGTATTCTAGAGCAGACCAGGGACCTAATTCGGGGTCGAGATGTTCGACTACGAAGGCTCGTTGTGTGCTCATGGTTGTTGGTTTACACGGTTTAGTGGGGTGGCAGTGGAAAATGAAGTTCAAATTTGTGCGGGCAGAGCAGCGCAGTAGAGAGTAGTCAGTATAGTATGATATAACAATACAGTAGATGCACTACTACGAGTACAGTATATTATACTAGTATAATGATATAATGGCAGATTAGTATTCTACTATATAATATACTTATATACTACAATTGTATAGTACTTAATATTCATTATAACTGCAATACCGATGACGTAGCAGAATATGAGAAGGGATACTACTGGCATAAGGGATACCACAGAATAGATATATAAATATAAATACAAATATATATATATATATATATATAGAATAGACTAGATATAACATAATAAAACATAATCGAATACATTAGATATAACTATACATACTAATACTCTGCTTGAGTACTCTGTCTGAGAAATGGCAGCGTATAAATCGACCCACCTCCTCCTCACTTCTTCACTTTCTCCCTCCAACTCAACTCCCCTTCATCATCCACCCATCATGAATCCTCACCAGCAGAACAAAGTCGACATCAGCGTGAGTCTTTCTATCTCAAATACACCCTCTCCAATCCCCCTCCAATCAACGTCCGCTAATCTGCTCCTTCTCTCCACAGGCCATGTCCTCCGATGAACAGCGCCTCTTTCGCCTATATGGCAAGATGCCCAACAAGAAAGACTTGCTCCAGAATAAACTCAAGGTATTCAAATTCGCATCTCCCCTCTCCACCCCACTCCTCTCCTCCCATCTTCAACCACCTCTACCGCACTCTACATTCACAAATACTATCACAAGCTCATCTACCCCGCCACTCCGCATCAACCATCAACCACCACTAACAATTCCCCCAGGAACGCAAATACTTCGACTCAGGCGACTACGCCCTCAGCAAAGCCGGTAAAGCCTCCGACGTAACAAGTATCGGATCCCGCCACCCCGTCCCCGAAAATATCCCCCATTTAACTGCAACCTCGCCGGGCGCCAACAACCCCGCCGCCGCAACAGGTAATGGCGGCAGCGTCAACACCACCGGTCAACAACTTCCCGGAAGTATTAGCGGTCATCCCGGTTCAGTCGGATTTCAAGGCCGAAGTCCCGCAAAAGAAGGATTTCTTCACCGAGGTTCTAGTCTCAGTGAGGGATCTGCTGGTCCAAATGAGACTGAGGATAAAGATCCTAGTGTTAGTCCCCCGCCTACTCGAGAGGGTGTTCCTATTCAGCGGTGATTGTCAATCGAATCATACAAGTCAGTGAGAGTATTGTAGTACTGTATAGGACACTGTACACTACACTACACTATGCTGCACTGATCCGATCCGATCCGATCTGATATGGACAAGATCCTTCCTCGATGCATTGCATGGTTCTGTTTTCTCTGGTCGGGAATTCTGCGTTGATTAACTTTTTTTTTTCCCTTTTTCTTTCAAAAGCCTGGCGCTATGGGGATGATAACTTGGTTTTGCGTCGGTACTGCAGGACAGGACGGAAACCATATCGACATACTTGAAAATGAAAGTGACTTTGCGAGTATAGCAATGCTGAATGCAATGCAATACTCAATGCTCAATACTTGCAAGAAAGAAGCACTGTTCATCCCGTCAGCCGAGGAGCGGCAATATTTTTTTTGTTTCGCATAGTTTGTGACTCTATTCCCGAATATTTTGCATTCAATTTTGATATTCTCTGTATTCTTGGTGATTGTATTTGATCTGAATTAGTCAATGATATCTACGTTCATCAACAATTCCTATATGGTGTAATATTTATTGTAGTTAGTAACTATTCTACTCTATGATAGTGTGCATACTCATGCTCATACTACAATAGATCGATAATATAATAGGATCTCGTATGATTGACTGAAAGGGTATAATTGCCAAGCCAAAATGATAATAGAAATAGCAACGAAAAAGAAAATAAATTGCAATTGGTATCATTGGGATTGAATCATAAAGGGGGATCGGGAAAAAGTCCAGTAGCAACCGAACCGAAGATGGGACTTGCGCCTGTTACTCCTCTCCGTAACAGGGGTGATATGGTGTACACCTTGACAAGGTGTATACACGTAGAAGAAAGTGAGGTGTCATGAATGTCAAGACCCAGCCCAACTACGCCCGTGTATAGCGTCAGATAGGGTGGGAGGGGAGATCGGATATCGCCTCTAGCTGCGATCCAGCCAGACACCATGATATCCATTTGGTGATTGGGCATGGGCATTTGCATTTCTTGCTGGTGTCGGGATGGGATGGGTGCGTCGTTTCAGAGAAGCCCGGTTTATTCAAGCGTGGACGTGACACTTGGAGAATGCATTATCGCGTGTAGTGTGTGGCGTATGCATGTGACATGCAGCGATCGTAGATGCGTGGGTAGAGAATAGGAAACGACTGCCGGAGACTTGAGTGACCATTCGAGGTCTAAAGCAGTGAATCAGTCGGTCTTCCAATGACCCGCCAGACCATGATCAAGATCATCATGTTCTCCCAACCACAACTCAACAGCATAGAGAGACATCGTGCATGCTAGATTGATCCATCGCCACATATTACCACCGCCGCCACCCTGACTGCTCCACCATTCACCACTACCTCCCATAGCCTGAGATGCAGACGCAAAGTGCTGCATCAAAAGGCTAGTGTAAACAGCGATGAGAATAGACGGGGAGAAATAACTCAAGAAGCCGAGGACTTGCCCCGCCGCATCCGAGTCGTCAAGAGAAGCCTCTTGAGAAAGAGCACGAGCACCAGCTTCACGGACAGCGGGGATAATGCGCGTTGACGCATAGAGCACCAGGAGACGATAAGCGAGCGAAATCAAGACGGATGGCGTGACGGCACTGAAGACTGCCGTGATCACATTGAACAGCGCATGGATGATGGAAGGGAGGAGAGAGAGTGCGTGCATCAGAGTCGTGTAAGATGCCATAAAGATAGGCGGGAGAGGCGGGAAATCACCCGCTTGCGAAGGCGAGGGTATTTGTTCGACTGGGTGTGATGGTTGATAATCGGTGAAGATCTGATAAATACAGAGCACGATGTAGGCGAAGAGTAATGAGCTTTCGACGGGATTACCACGACCACTACCGATTCCCCAAGCGCAAAGAATCACCGCGCATGTCACAGAAACGCCGATCAAAGCAGCATCAACATTGGAAATTTCGGGGAATTGAAGGACGCGCCAGAGGAAATAGACCGAACTGGAGATGACCGTAGCCGAGAGGACGAGCAAACCGATCTGCAAGAGAGAGATTAGGATCAGTTCAGGCTACCAAATACTCGCGCGAGCATCGAAAAGAGAGAGTACATACCATCCAGCTATCACTTCGACCACCGCGATTCACAAGCCAGCGAGTGATTTGCCCAGCGGCCTGTATAACCAACAAACTGCAAAAGCCCTCAACCAACTGAAAAACGGGGGTAGACCATCTTAACAAACGATCCCAATTTCCCAAAGTAACCGTTTCCACCAACCCATCGCGACCGAAAAGCCATTCATTGACAGAACTATCCTGCGCGCGTTTCCCACTAAAGGTACGCTCCACCCAACCACCGCTTTGATTCTCCGGATCAACGGAGAACCGGTTTAGAGACCAGATCAATAAGATAGGAATCAAGATCCATTGCGTAGAGCGGATGACGACGACAAGCGATGAGCGAATCCATGAGCGATCAGGAGTCGTCAGTCTCAATAATGAGAAGAGGAAGTAAAATGTGGCCAGGGATAACGAAAAGGCCAGACCGCACGTCTTGCCGCCCACATCGAAGGCGAGTGGAATCGACGAGACGGTGACGGCTAAAAAGATGGCCGACGAAAACACTCGGAAGAGCCACATCGAGGAGGGACAAGAGGAGGAAGAGGAAGAGGAGAAGAAAGAGAGGGACGCGCAGGGCGCGCGGAGGAAATGGGAGGTGGTGGAAGAATGGAAGAGGGGAGGCACACGACTTTCTTTTTTTTCTTTTTGTCGAGCTTATCTCTTCACGTGCGATCACCAAAGTACAGTTATATACTATGTATGATGGAGGAAAAGAAGATGAATAATATAAGAAAAAAACCCAATAAATATTATTGATTGAAACGAAAAAAAATAAGATGATGGTACTAGAACTGAAGGAGATTGCCTGGCGGTCTGAGCACATTTGTACATACTTGCATAGTATACAATAGAGCATTTAGTTAGCAGTAAATACATACTCGTGATGTTATTGAAATTGAATGTATATTGTAGCATCTATCTATGACTGTTTACTCTATAAATTACTGGTGAATTATTGATCAGATCATCTCTAAACTCGATCCATCAGATAAGTCATCTAGATGTACTTATACCTAATTAACAACATCTTTTACTTAATTAGAGAAGTACCGGTACTTCTGTCCATCTGCAACCACATAATCATGTGATATGTGCATCTTCACGTGACTGAACCCACCCTAATGACATGCCCTATTACCCGATACGGATACAGATAAGCCCAGCCAGCCAGCGCCCAGCAGTTCCTAAGCCTTTTTCCAATCCGACGAACTCGCCGACAAGTGGATGTTTCGTGCTCGTCAATACTTCAAAATGGCCGAAACTGTTGCAAAGAAGCTGAAGACTCAGTCTCCTTTAATCGGGACTCACAAGTAAGCTTGAATCTGCTCCATTCGAGCTGATATCACGTACAGATCAAAGCTAATCCGATGATAGCGGGCACTTCCACGCCGACGAAGCTCTGGCTGTCTACCTGCTCCGTCTGTTACCCGATTACTCCTCTTCACCTCTCGTCCGCACGCGTGATCCCGCCCAATTGGAAGAATGCCACACAGTAGTCGATGTCGGCGGAGTCTACGACGCATCCATCAACCGCTACGATCACCACCAAAGGACCTTCTCAACCTTCTTCCCTAAGCACGAGACAAAGCTCTCTTCCGCAGGTCTAGTTTACATGCACTTTGGTCGCGCAATTATTGCCCAACACATGTCTCTCCCTCAAGACCACGCAGACGTTGATCTGTTATACGAGAAGTTATACACCGATTTCATCGAAGCCATCGACGCCAACGACAATGGTATCTCCGCTTATGACCCCGCCGCTGTATCCGCCGCGAATCTGGAAAAGCGTTTCAAGGACGGCGGCGTTACTCTCGCTTCTATCATCAATGATATGAATAACCCAGACCCAACAAGTCCACCTGGTGAACCCCAAGATGAAGATAGTCTTTTCGGTCGTGCAAGCACGTTAATCGGCAATGTCTTCGCGCGTAAGCTTCACCAAGCTTGTAACTCGTGGTTGCCTGCTCGTACTACCGTCGGAAACGCCTACAAGTCTCGCAACGAGGTCCATTCTTCCGGACGTATCCTGATTCTTCCTCAGGGTGGCGTTCCCTGGAAGGAGCACCTCTACAATTTCGAGCAAGAGGCCTCTGGCGATGATTCCGCGCAGGTTTACTATGTCCTGTACCCCGAGAGTGCCGCCGAGGATTCTAAGTGGCGTGTTCAATGTGTCTCCGAGTCTGAGGGTAGTTTTATTTCGCGCAAGCCTCTTCCTGAGGCTTGGCGCGGAGTTCGTGATCAGGACCTTGATGGGGTGATGGCGACTGAGGCTGAGAAGGCTGGTCAAGAGAAGATCCCTGATGGTGCTGTTTTTGTTCATGCTAGTGGGTTCATTGGTGGCCATAAGACGAAGGATGGTGCTATGGCTATGGCTGTCCGCAGCTTGGATCTGTAAGGAAGTTATTTTGAGGAGAGGTTATTTACGAATTGGATGGCTTGGCATGATTAAAAGTGATACCTTATATTCTAGGTTATAAAAGTTGCACTATGATATCAACATATATGACCTCACTTGCACGTTGCGATATAAAAGGAAGCATGAGTGAAGCACGTAGGGCTAATGTGCATTGAGATTCCACTCAGTGATGGTTGTTCGCTGTAGATTCATCTCCTTGTGCTTTCGCTTTGTACTTCGCTTTGTACTCGATCATTCGATGATTTCTCAATGTCAAGAGAGATTCTCTTAAGTTGAACAGCTGCGATGCAGAGTAATTGATTTGGGCTTTGCTTTGCCTGGAAACGAGGCGTGCCCGTTTATAGGGGGTTGATTCAAACTTGAGTCTTCCATCGAAGTAGATGCTGCATTTGCATTTGCATTTGCAGTATAATGGCTTCCCTTCGACGGATCTAAGCCCCAGCTTGACGCGGTGCTCAAGTGATACAATGTTGAAGTATTCGGATAGCCGTGAGAGATCAGCTCAGTGACGAACATTCAATGCACTGATATCTTCAATACTCCCAGTACCATCTCCAGGCTTCTGGCCCTCCGGTCTCTGCGATCCTAAGATATCCTCACTCTCACCCATCGCCCGTTGAATAAGCTTGGCTTTGACAGCCGCACCTTTCAACCGCTCATCAACATCATTCACGGCCTCCTCGGTATTATTCATATCCAACGAGGCTGGATCGACCAATTCCATGAGAGTTTGCAGATTTCTCGCAAGTCTTGCACTGGTCGGAGGTAATCGAGGTAATTCCTTGCTTATCGACGGATCAAGAGACAGGGTCTCCGTCATGACAGGCGTAGTCAATGGCTGCTCAGATGTTTCAGATGACTTATTCTTTGAATCCGCTAACCGTTGAGCCCAAACAAGAGATTTTCCATAAAGACGACCCATCTCTATAAACTTCTCAAATCCCTTTTCCACGGCGAAGACACTGCCTTCGGTATATCCGGCATGAGCACCATCTGCAGTACCCAGATCATATCCCTCCTTATAGAATTGTTCCTCAAGATCAAGTAGACTATCCAATAAATTGGATTCCATGATGGGCAACTGTATATCGTACCACGCTGTAACAATCCGATGTTCAAAGAACAAAAGAAGGATGATCTAATTTTTTTTCTTTTTCAATTTGATATGCGGGGCGGATGTCACGAGATGTCCGCCTTTCTTCCCGCCGCAACAGCCCCTCCACGCTTTTCTTTTCTCATCTCCTCCCAAAAACCAATATGGCTTCAGACCCAATTCTGCCCAAGAAGGGCGAGCGCAATATCCTTGTGACTAGCGCATTACCCTATGTGAACAATGTTCCTCATTTGGGCAACGTTGTTGGCTCTGTACTGAGTGCCGATGTATTCGCGAGGTATGACTCAAATCCAACTCCCCCCACTATTCGATATCAACTTCCATTTCACGGGGAATTGTAGCTGACACGCACACATTTATTAGATATCACAAGGCTTGCGGACGTTCTACACTATACATCTGTGGTACTGACGAGTATGGTACTGCGACGGAAACAAAGGCGTTGGAGGAGAAAGTGACCCCGCAGGAGCTTTGCGCAAAGTACAACAAGATTCATCAGGAAGTGTATGAATGGTTCGGTATTGGATTCGACCACTTCGGCCGTACACCTACTGAAAAGCACACCGAGATCTCCCAGGCTATCTTCAAGCGTCTTTATGAGAATGGGTTCCTAGGTGAGCGGACAGCCGAGCAACCTTTCTGTGAACAACATGGTTCGTTCTTGGCAGACCGTTACGTCGAGGGTGAATGTCCCCGCTGCCACTACGACGATGCCCGCGGTGATCAGTGCGATAAGTGTGGTCACCTGTTGGATCCATTCGATCTTATCAAGCCCCGTTGCAAGCTTGACGGCGCTACTCCAGTCCGTCGCGAGACGAAACACGTCCACCTGCTTCTCGACAAGCTTCAGCCGGAAGTTGAGAAGTGGTCTGCCGAGTCGATTTCAAAGGGTGACTGGCCGAAGAACTCGCGAGTGATTACCGAGTCTTGGTTGAAGGAGGGTTTGAAGGATCGTGGTATCACTCGTGATTTGAAGTGGGGTGTTCCCGTCCCTCTGGATGGATATGATAATAAGGTGCTGTACGTCTGGTTCGAGGCCTGTATCGGATATCCTTCGATCACCGCAAACTACACCAAGGATTGGGAACTCTGGTGGCGCAACCCTGAGGATGTTCAATTGTATCAGTTCCTGGGCAAGGACAATGTTCCTTTCCATAGTGTTATCTTCCCCGCTACTCAGATTGGTACCCGGGATACATGGACTATGAACCACCACCTGAGTGCTACTGAGTATCTGAACTATGAGGGTGGAAAGTTCAGCAAGTCTCGTGGTGTTGGTGTCTTCGGTACCAATGCTAAGGATACCGGCGTGCCCGCTGATGTCTGGCGTTACTACCTGCTCAAGAACCGCCCCGAGACTGGTGACACCCAGTTTGAATGGCGCTCTTTCGTCGACAGCAACAACAGCGAGTTGCTTGCTAAGCTTGGAAATCTCGTTAACCGTGTCATCAAGCTTGTCACTGCTTCCTACGGCGGTGTTATCCCTGAGTTCACTATCCCAGAAAGCTTCAACCCCTTCCTGGAGGAGGTCACCACTCTCACTCGCCAATATGTCGAAGAGATGGAGAGCGTTCACCTGCGTGCTGGTGTTTCCACCGCCATGCGCATTGCCGAGGCCGGTAACGGTTTGATCCAAGCCAACCGCTTGGACAACTCGCTCATTGCCAACGAGCCTGAACTCGCCGCAGCTGTCGTCGGTTCCGTGCTGAACTTGATCCACCTGCTTTCCGCCGTCTTCGCGCCATACATGCCCACAACTGCGAAGTCTATCCTGGAGCAGTTGGATGCCCCTCTGCTTCTAATCCCATCCCTTGATGATCTCAAAGATGGCTGGAAGCCCACTGGCCTGAAAGGCGGTCACAAGATTGGCAAGGCCAAGTACCTGTTCTCTCGTATCGACTCCAAGAAGGCCGACGAGTGGCGTGATCAGTTCGGTGGTTCCCAAGCCGACCGAGCGAAGAAGGAAGAAGAAGCTGCCAAGGCAGCAGCAAAGAAGGCCGCCGCCAAGGCCAAGAAGAAGGAGAAGAAGGAAAAGAAGGGCGTTGAGGCCACTGCCAAGGGTGGAGTTGAGAGTCCCAGTGCTGATGCCGACGCTGTCGAGAAGGTCACCGATGGTGTTGCCCAGGTTACTCTTCCCACCTCTTGAGCAGCGTGCAACATCGCAAAACCACCCCGCTGCATGGGGTATGCATGAAATGATTTCCTATTGTGGCGTACGATATTGTGGTTTATGGTCATGGGGAAGTGGGATTTGGGGTTGATCTACGATGATGGAATGGCATTTACTATACACATGAATCTATGCGGTGTTCTGGAAAAGACTGGTTGCATTGATGCATTCTATCTATGATTATTATATCCCCGATTCAAGATATTTCATTTCTTGTAGTCGTAATATAGTTGAACAGACCTTGTACTTACGAACTTGGACTAAAGAGAAGTCTAATTAGAATGCCTCAATCTTTTACCTAGCATACACCACTACATAGTCTAGACTTGGAACTGAATAGAAAACCGAGACTAGCTAGTATAAGAATACTGCGTCCTCAGTGCTGGTACCAGTGATAAATTTCCCATTTAGCAATTCTTCAAATAAAAACAAATACACGCCGATGTGATAGAAAAGAAAAAGTTTCATTACATGCTCATAGCGCCAAAGCCACCAGGGTGTTCTGGAAATCAAACCAGATTCCTCATCTCCCTCTTTGTACTTCACTTCAATCGATCAATTCAATCACCGCTTGCGAGCACCGCCAGGTCGGGGCTTCATCTCATCTGGTCCCACAGGGTGCAGCATGACCTTGTTGGTAGTTTGCTGGGTATTGGCCGAGTAACCCTTGCTCCAATCGTAGCTTACAGCGTAAGCAAAGATATTACCATTGCGACTGAAAGCAGTGCTAGAGATAGGACCGCCAACAGATGGGTAACCCTTAAGACGGTGCTTCGCATCCTTGTCCCAGAAGTGGAATGTACCGTCACTACCAGCCGTACTGAAAGTTCCATGAACGGGGTGGAAATTGATCGAGTTGACAGAGTAAATGTTGCAGATATCACGGTTGGCGGGAGGAGTTTCACGATGACACTTGAAAGAAAAGTTGGAGGCAGAGTCCTTCTCCTCAACATACTGAATAGCACATCTTCCTTCAATACTACCAACAGCGAAACCAGAAGCATCAGCAAAGCAGCTGACTACCCGCGTCTGCCACTTGAGGGGGGATTGCATAGTCTTGTAGAATTTCGTTGGGTTATCGAGGTTAACGATATTGATGTAACGATCCGCAGTCCCGATAACAAGCAATTTATTCTTGACATCCATTGTGTAAACGCGGTCTTGACAATCAATCTGCGCAATCGGGTTCGACTGCCTGAGATCCCAGTATTTGACCGTCTTATCCCAAGAACCCGTCACGAGAAGCGGAGATCCACCGGCCGAGGGGTTGGGAATCATATGGCAGCTTCGAATAGGCGCATCGTGCGCGGCGACCTGTACGGGGGTTGTAGCACCAGCACCAAGATCAAGCATTCGAGCAGCCTTATCCGCGCCAGCACCAACGACCTTCGAACCATCCTAGAAAAGACGAGAATCGATTAGCTATGTCATTCCGAGACCGGCATAACCGTACCAAGATAAGTAGTAGGAGTAGGAGAAAAAGAGAAAAAAAAATGCCTTACCGGAGCCCAACAACAGCTCAAAACAGGAGCCTCATGCTCGAAAAGAGCTTTACCTTCACTTAAGCCTTGCTCATTAATCTCGTAGATACGAACTTTCTTATCCCACGACGCAACAGCCAAATGATCAGATGCCGGCGAGAAGGCCATATCCGAGATACTATCCTCGGGGGGTTGATTGAGCGCTACATCTTTTGAGATGTCACCAGTTGTGTTTGCAGCACCGGCAGACGCAGATGCAGCGCCGCCACCAGAAAAGAGAGTCATCACAAGGGCGCGCAGTGAATTGTTTTCAAGGTTGGAGGTATCGTGAAAATCGAGGAGAAAGTGTAATGTGGCGGAGCTGTGTCGTCGCTCACACTTTCACGGAAGCTCGACGGAGAGGCGGATTGAGATTTGTGGTTGAGGGAGTAGGAGGAGGATTGGAGAAGAGCTGGAAAAAGTAATTCGTGAAGCTGCGTTGAAGCGCTGCGCGATGGGCGGCAGAATTTGTTACCGCCTTCTACTTACAGTCGGGAAGTATAAACAGGAAGAGGAGAGAAGAATATGTAGAAAGGAGGAAATATTCGGAAATAATTCACATTAAGAGGTTCAGGAGTTTGACTAATTATGTTATAAGGCGATGAGCTATCAAAAGGGCTTGTGGCTCAGTTGTATACTGGAGGAAGAAAGGCATCTATTAAATAGCCATAGTTAACAAGATACCCGAAAATATGTACTTTTGGGTCGAGTTGAATTTCAGATATCAAATTACCTAATTTGACCCATAGGTATGGTATAATCCATCCCCGGGAATACTATAAATGAACCCTTTCTTCAAAATAAACATCCTCATTGATCACTTTTTTAAACCAGTAATTGCGCGACTCTAATTCCCTAGCTGGATTCGCCGGACGCAGATGAAATTCCCGCAATAATTGCGGAACAAGCTTGTAAAGTTCACTTATTACGATCTGCAAATGAAAGTCAACTTTAGTATGCAAGGTAAACAAGTCTATCGAGAGACTCACGTTTTTCCCAAGGCAAATGCGAGTCCCGTATCCGAAATGAAGCATTGCTTTTTCCATATGCTCGCCATCTGCTCCTAACCAGCGATCCGGGTTATATTGTTCTGCATCTGGACCAAACCAATGCGTGTCATACTGTACAACTGCTGGATTCATTCCAAAAATATACTTCTCCGGAATATAACAGCCATTAATTGTGACTCCGCATGATGGAACTTCTCGTGGCATGCCGAGCCCCACGCGAGGGTTTAGACGCACCCCTTCGTTGATACAAGCCCGTAGATATGGAAGCTTAATGGCTTAATTGTATTTAACGGAAAGAGACAAGAGTCCATTAGAGCCAGCGGTGTCAATTTCAGTAGTAAGCGTTTCGTAAGCCTCGGGGTTTCGGATCAGGTGGCCTAGAATACTCGACAGTGCGATTGCGGTTGTATCAGCGCCGGCAAAACTGGTCTTGTGTTAGCATACTAATAGAAGCGTCCCAGACATAGAATGTCTTGCAATGAGCTGTTGGATTCGGAATGTATATGTGGAGTATGAAAATTCACTTTATCTTCTCGACCGGCGCTAAATTCAACCAGCTTTCGAAGCATATCACGTCGATCATCTTTCTTCTCTTCTATTTCACGCATGCGCTTATCCATTGCAGTCTTAGACGCAACGGCAAGATTGATGATCGTTGGAATAGCCTCGCGAAAAGTTGAATTGAACAATGCCAGAGCCGGAGCTGTGGATTTAGACAAATATGAGGGAAGCGTGCCAGCAATAGTGTTCCTGATGCATATCGAATAGATAGCCTTCATATAGTTCTCAACATCCACCCGTTCTTCCATAAAGCCGAATCTACTTCCAAAGAATAGCTCACCAAGTACATCAAATGCATAGCTTTGACTGTTAGTTGCTAAAGAAAGTTGAAGTTGGAAAAAAGATCACTTACTATTGCATCCACTTAGCTAAGTCGACCTTGGACTTGCTCCTAGAGAATTCTCGCATTGTATCGCACAGACTCTACGTACAGGAATTGATCGCATCTTCGGATTCTAAAACGCTGGCAATTGAATAGACACTGTTGACTATACGCCGGCGCTCTGTATGTGCCTTTTCATCGCGACTCTGGAAATAGCTCGCGTATCCTTTATTCACTTTGTTACTTCTCCCTGCGTCGTAGAAATTGGACTGGAAGAATATTAGATGAAGTACAAGGTTTAAAAAAGCGTTGACCGACCTTGTCTAACTGTGGTTTAGTTCCGTAGATAGTCTTCAAGAGTAAGCCTAAATCCCTACTCCGATTAATTATCATTAGGGCCTTACCTTGATTTCGCTAGGATCTGAACAGGATATTTCATTCGGAGCGATGCGCACAAGGTGTCCTAATCGACAAACAAATTTAATGAGAGCATAATCACAGTTAATGAGATGATGATATACCGTATGTCATGTGGAGTGCACGATTCCATGTCTCCTCTAGCTGTTTTGTAGACAAGCCATGCCCTACTGATGGAAGCGAGAAAAGGGCCCGGAATCTTGTGTAGAGGATGAAAAAAGCGAGCGTAAATGATCCAGCCTGTCCAATAGACCAAGAATGCCGTGATCAACCCTTGAGTCGGTGATAGCATTGTCAACGACATCTCGTATCGCTCCAGTCGATAGAATCGAAAAACAGATAGAAGAACCACAACTTTTCTCAACGTAATGGGATAGTTTTTCGTTCTCAGACGACTGAACTAAATAATTCATATTTCTAAGCCACATCTGTGAACGTGTACTGGCCCCCAATTCCCCATAGGGCCGGACCCAGATATAAGGATATCATGTCGATCTTCCCCGGCCTTCGCTGAGATAGCTTTACCCTTGTGCCTGGTTGAGCCAGTGAGATTGTCCAGAACAAAAATTGCGGAAAGCTCAGGGATCGCTAATTTATATCTTACAGATTTGGCATCGTCATTATTCTGGTATCAATATGCCCCACCCGCACTATTCGGCCCCCAGAACGGTATTTATGTAAAGCTACTGACTCGCAAGGCTGCCAATCTAAGATTTCCAATCTTCTTACAGTATCAAAATTTATCTGGAGATTGGTCAACATATATTTTGATTTGCCGTAGCTGTTCGCTGGACAGCAGGATATTATGGAGATTTTCAGCCCGGTGCGTTATATCATGTCATACCGGATTCCGGTAAACAAGTCTCGGTTTCAAGAATAGTCATTGCATTTTTAGAGAGTGCGCAAAATTAACGGCGCGCAAAGTAAGAGGCGAAAATGCATCTCCGTCGAAAGATGGAGAAACGAGGAAACTCATTCGATTGACAAATAAACTGCGTGTAGAGAAATGTAAGCGATGAGCGATGAACATATCCTAAAAATGAGGAAGAAGACTATTGTCCTCAGGCTGAGTTGCAGGAAGTAATGTTGTATAGAATGGAGGAGTGAAGTCAAGCGAAATTCTATCAAGCTAGAGAAGGTCATTATGATATTCTGGTTAAAAGATATTATCCTTTGGGAGTAGAAAAAGTCTTATTATTTAGGCTATTGAGAGTGAGCAAACTAAACTCATTGCAGAGTCAAATAAACAACATCAATTCGAGATCTGGTTAATGACTTTTCTTTTGAGATCGCTGAGCTTTTTGAATCGAGAGTATTCCGCATGATAGCCCGAGTGAGCAATATATGCCTGGGGCATTGCTATAGTTTCATTGGCAATGGTGACACAGCGTCCTTCTGACATGGTATAGGGACCATATATAAGCCATCCGAGATGCAACACTGGATGCGATGATGGAAATTCAAATTCAAATTAGTAGTATTGATTGAGAACATGTAACTATGAGAAATTTCAAAACTATTAGTAGAATATATAGAATACACTGGCCCAGTTTCAATGACAAAAAAAAAGGACTTTGCTCTTAAGCATATGTAGTTATCCGCAACCTATCCGGCTAGATTGAATATACTCGAATTTTCTCAAACTTTAAGCTATGCGTCTGCGTTGAAGGTTTTAATTGTTTTCTTCTTCAGCATTCCCAGTATGCAAAATCAATGATCCGCGATGTCAATTCCTATCTCATTATTTTCAGCTTAAAATCTTCCTCTCGCTCATTCCACCTAATTACATTTCTTGTCTGATCATACTATACTGTCTATCTACTGCATCTCCGGTTTGGTCTTATAGTTATAACACGTGATTTGCATGTGCATGTGAAGAAGCTTGAAATCTGAGTTTGATCCACTCTCGACGATCATCGGGCAGTTAATTGATCCGATTCAACTTATATGAGAGATGTCTCTGCCGCCGCGTGGGTCCATAATCTATCTTTCCGTCTATATAGTCGACAAGGGAAAAATCCACATTGATTCGCTCAACTCACGACCAAAATGGCGGGCTTTCTGGCGGCATTCGCAAACCCTTTCAACTACATCGGGGGCGTTAGCTTCAATCCAGAAAATGATATTTCGGACTTGACCGGCAAAGTTGCATTGGTAACAGGAGGTGAGTTAAATTAGCCCCAGAATATTCCTGAAACACCCATCGCGAAGCAATAAGTTAGGTGCTTGAATCTCTAACTTCTTCTAGGAAATGCTGGTCTCGGCAAAGAAACAATTCTCCAACTCTCAAAGCATAAACCAGCTAAAATCTTCCTGGGAGCACGATCTGAATCTAAAGCCACGGCGGCCATTGAATCTATCAAATCTTCATTATCCACAGATGTCGAAATAACCTGGCTACCGCTAGACTTGGCATCTTGCGACTCCGTTGAAAACGCCGCCAAAAAATTCAATGCCGAATCCGAGAGACTTGACATCCTCGTCCTCAATGCGGGAGTTATGGCTTTACCACCAGGAGAAACTGATCTGGGCCACGAAATTCAGCTCGGGACAAATCACACCGGGCATTTCCTGTTAACGAAACTGCTATTACCAACTCTGTTAAAGACGGCAGAGGAGCCTAGCTCAGATGTCCGTGTCGTATCACTCTCTTCAATCGGACATAATTACGCACCTTGTTTCGACACAATTTTGAATCAAAAGAAGCTTAAAAAAGTCGATACCACTGCTAGATACGGCGCGTCAAAGGCAGCCAACATTCTATTCGCAGCAGAGCTTGCCCGTCGACATCCCTCAATTACGTCGGTGTCGGTACACCCGGGTGTTATCCTTACAGACTTGTACGATTCTATCAACCAGCGATCACCAATCATTTCCCTCGGCTCTAGGTCACTGAGCTTTTTCGGATCCTCCGTTTCCCAAGGTGCATATAATGAGCTTTGGGCGGCTGCTGGTGCGAAGAAAGAGGATCTCGTTAATGGGGCTTACTATGTCCCTGTGGGTATTCACAAACCCCATAATAAATATGTGCGAAGTGAGAAGATGGGGAAGGAATTGTGGGACTGGACTGAGACTGAGCTGAGCAAGAGAAGTCTTTAATTGGGGCTATCTTTAGTTCAGCCCTGGCATGCATGTATTAGTATTTTTTAACTCCCGCATACTATGTATTCAATTGTGTACTAGAGTTAATATGGCCATGCTTGAGATGAATAGTGTGGATAATGTATACTCACACCGGCCAACTTATTTCTTGAACTAAACAGGTTTAGAACTGTAGCCGCTAGATACAAAGAAAAATGCATAGGATACTCGTGTTGACACAAGCTGATAGAGTGGTACTCCCATGGATACTTTGACATTGCTCGGATTTCATTGCGTGGCGGTCGGGAGACAACATTTTTCAAATTTCGACAAGCTGACATATTTTCCAATAGTCTATTTCGGTCTTTATTAATCCATTGAATACAATCTACTTTTTCTCAAGAGACGACTGTTTGCAGTGTAAGACGTAAGGTAAACTACTCAATGAGATCACCATATTGGAGGATATTTTCCCCCTTCCAACCGCACTCAGTGATGATCCATCGATATTTTCCTCGGCGATCAGAAAACAATGAGTGTAATTTAATCAAGATTATACCCACATTCTTGAATTTATGGTGAACAATGCAGTATTAAACATTGATTCAAGTTTCAAGCCAGACCTTCTAGAATTGAATGGTGTCGTCATAGATGTGAAGTCATAGTTCTCTTGGGACATACATCAGTGTGATTGAAATTTATATCAGCTTCCAAAGTCGCATTATATATTTTAACCTGATTTCCAGGTCTAAGATAGTGAACGAACAATATTGCCCAGCCCCAGACGATTCTGCAAATACATTCGCAGAACAATCATGCCGTTCCTGAAACTCCGCGACAATGCCGAACTCTTCTACCAAGACTGGGGTAACCCCAAAGGAGAAATTGTCACTTTCTCTCATGGATGGCCCTTGAGTAGTGACAACTGGGAAAGCCAAATGGTCTTCCTAGTCCACCAAGGCTATCGCGTGATCGCACACGATAGACGAGGCCATGGGCGGTCCACTCAAAACTGGACCGATCACAACATGGAAATCTACGTCGATGATCTCCAAGAGCTATTCGAGCATCTGAACATTAAAGACGCCACAATGGTCGGACACTCACACGGTGGAGGCGAAGTGACTCGCTTCCTGGGCAAGCATGGGACAAGCCGGGTTAAAAAAGCCGTTCTTGTCGGCGCAGTACCACCCCTGATGTTAAAGACCCCAGCCAACCCAGAGGGTCTTGATAAATCCGTATTCGACTCCTTCCGAGAAGCAATGCGCAAAGATCGGGCCCAGTTCTTCTTGGATGTTCCGACTGGGCCATTCTTCAATTTCAATCGATCTGGCGTGACGAAGAGCGAGGGCCAGATACAGAATTGGTGGCGACAGGGTATGCAAACGAGTTTCAAGGCTGCGTATGATTCTGTCAAGGACTTTTCGGAGACGGACTTCACCAATGATTTGAAGAGTATCAATATTCCTGTGCTTGTTCTTCATGGAGATGATGATCAGGTAGTACCCATTGGTGCAGCTGGGCTTAAGTCGGCAAAGCTTTTACCACAAGGAAAGCTCAAGATTTACCCTGGAGGCTCTCACGCCATTCATAACATCAATGTGGATGAGATGAACAAGGATCTCTTGGATTTTCTGAAGAAATAGGGATAGTGACAAAGTTGTCACGGTCCATTTTGTCGAAACTCGAATATTTCAATCTGTTTCCACAGAGCTCGAACTTACAAGCCACGAGACTAAAATAATTTCCCAATACAAGAAGCGAAATACGATCTTCTATGCAATTTATTTCAAAGTTTTCAAAGGAAACAATATATCTTTCATGGTGTTACTGATTTAAGTCCCCGGCCTCCCACTTGATGTCAGTCTATTCCCTTTGAAGACGCCGCCACAGCCTCATGTCAACTAGCTATGAGTCAGACAATCACTTTTCCTAATTAAATTCGAAACTTCAGAAGGATTAGAAAATTATAAATAACTTGCTTTGCGACGATTCTATTCAATCATTTGAATCCAGACATCCTTTTTGCAACTTCGCGACTAGTCCACTCTTAAAATGGCGATGCGCACGGCTTTGCAAAGTCTGGCCCGAGTCCATAAAGAGATCGAAGATGTCAACGCAGACTTTCATTCGCTCAGAACAGTCTTGAAAGAGACAGAAAATCAATTCAAATGGAATTTCGTCATGTTCCCAAATGATGGAGCGCTGTCTCATCTTCCTCTAATTGGGGAACTTATCATTCCCGATGAATACCCAGACAGCCCGCCTGTACTTCATCTCTTTACGCGCACTTTTCGATTTAATGTTGATGCATACCGAGGTATGGTAAACAACGATAAGCAAAGCACAATGTGCTTCGACATTTTAAACAAAAAAACGGCAGGGGGGACATGGGAGCCTGAATATACGATATCTTGTCTCTTTGCAAGCCTCATGCAAGCTTTAGTGTCGCAACGAGTCCCTCAAACTTCTGGTTCTGATAGACCGGAGTTCGTCACAATGATCAAACTCTCGCAAATTAAGAAAGAAGTCAAAGAGGCATATGAATCCCGCAAAGATATCTTCCCTTCTCTCCCTCTCATACCCACCATCCAAGCAACCCCAATCAAGGCCAAACGATTCGTTTTCACCCGACTCGGAGAATCCTCGACACTCGACTCGCTTAGCTTCGAAGAGGAGAATATATATGTTAGTCAACGCATTCATCTTCAAGATCGCAAGAAGACACGGACTTGGTCGACTTTGCTAGATCTAAGGAATCTGCATCCAGGCGTCGTTTTCTCCGTCATACTTTCGAACAAACCAGGAGCAGACTTGGTTGGAAAAAAGAATGACACAATTCTTATTCGAAATGGTGTAACCGGGACTGCAGCGAAGAAAAAAGCAAAAGAACCGATCGCCTGGTTCTATCATGGAAAACCATTAAATGATAGAAATCTCTCCGTCTGCGTGACAGTGACAAATGACCAGTTCACAATGGCCTATAAAGATGACGACACAAACACCTTTCTCGTCCATGGCGATACCCCCATATCGAAACTAGGAGAGGCCCAAATAGGGAGAGTTGATCGCATGCCATTCTATCTCACAATCCTGTTGAAAAGAAAGTCTGGAAGTCAGGGGTTCATCAACGTGCTTGATCAGAAGGGATTCGGATATATCCATACCCCTCATATTCAAACGCCTGAGGCTGTTCAAGAGATCCTTCCGACTTCTGTCAAATTAGTCCTGGGTGTCGAACAAACATCTCGTCTACAAGGGATAATTGATTTCTATAACATGGGCAAAGACTTCAAAATTCAAAGAGGTGTTGCATCTCCAGCGCAATGTACACTCTTCGATTATTCTGACTACAGTGATGAAGAATCAACGAAGATAATAAGTGAAGTATACACTCCACTGCGCGACAAGATCGTCGAGATGAATGTCACCGCGATAGTAGCGGATGGGGACTATGTTGCTATTTTAACAGATGCCCACCGAAAAGCAGATAAGAAAGCAGAAGTCGACTCTTTTGTAGATCGAAAAATGCCGCCGATCATTATGAGGCTGAGAGACGATAGCGTGAAAGAATCAGGAGTAGATGATTTGTTAAAGCGGGTTGCTGAAGATCCTCAAAAGGACTGGGTTCATGTTGGCGATGCTTATATCCAGCTTCCTCAGCCTATCAAAGTTCAAGGTCGACTCGAATTCGAGTAGTGAGCTAAATTTGCTGTCAAAACGGATGTATTTTTTAAGCTTTGCTTTATTTGCTGGAAATCGAACTTGAATAAATGATAATGCAGTTCTCCGTACATAATATTATTTCTACTAGGCAGTATACACTCTGGAAACTTTTACTTTACACTGAAAGCGAGAATATCGAATTCTTGTCAGAATAGTGAATTTAAATTGCGAGCTTATACTCGATGGGAAAGCTTTACATTAATCCCCGTTTGTCGCATAAAGAAGCTGTTGTGAACCACCCAGTCCTTGCTCGGATCGACCAAACTAACGTTATACCGAGACACAAGAGTTGCAAGCACTTTATAAACTTCAAGAAGACCAAGATGCTTACCAATGCACATACGACTTCCACCTCCAAAGGTCAAATCAGAATTATTCATAAGACGTAGTCGTTGTTGGAACTCGTCTTCCGTCTCAAGGTCCTCGTCACGAAGCCATCTCTCGGGGCGGAACTCTTCAGCATCTTTCCCCCAGACAGATTCATTTCGTCCGATGATATATGGATTCATACCGACAACACATCTCGCAGGCACGTGTCTCCCATCAGGGAGGTTAAGACCACCTCTTGGGACGTATCGTTCAAGACACATTGCAGCCCCGGGGTGACATCTCATTGCTTCGCGAATAACTGCATTCAAGTATGGGAATTCTCGAGTAACCTTGAAAGCTACCACTTCCGGTTCTAATCCGAGATTATGGGCGGGAATCTCAGATCTAAGGCGCTCCCACACGTGCGGATGTTTCAAGGAGAAATATATCGCCGCATTGAGCGTGATACCAGTTGTATCAGCTCCTGCAATCATATTTATCATCAGATAAGAAATGATTTGCATATCATCGACTACATCTGGGAACTTCTCCTTGGCCTCAATGAATTTATCCAAGAAGTCGGGCTTGCTGAGATCATGGATTGCAGCGTCATTTCCTTGCAAGCGATCTACTAGATGCTGGATCGAGATATTGGTGATCGTCCCGAAAGAAGGTGGTCCAAGTCTGTAGATTGGATTCTTATCGAGTAAATGATCTAATATCGGCATCTGACCCACGAAGGAAAAATAGTCCATTGCAATATTGGCAGTTTGTAAGGTGTGGTCGAAATCGTAGCCCTTTTCCAGATATCCAATAGGTTGGCTGAATGTGGCTTGACCAACAACGTCCCAGGTATCTGTTGTAAGTTAGCATGAGCACTAGACACATTTGAATATTAGATGATTGATAGTATCATACAGAATGAAATCCATTCTCCAAGGTCACATATTTGACTATCCTTGGATACATCCACAAAATTCTCGTCTAGGCGTTGACATAAGTACCGGATCATGGTGTCGATGTGACCCTCCAGTGAAAGAATCCCATTTAAAGAGTAATATTTGGAGATCGGCCTCTTCTGTAAAGAATGTATACTGGGATCACATTCACTGAAAAGATTATATATGATTTTACCATTGTTCAGAGCGCTGCTTCCATGATAGAATTCCGTCTAGAAATAATGTCAATGCAAGCTGATAATCGCAAGGTTCAACAACTTACCTTGAGATAATCCTCTTTTGTACTATAGATAGTCTTTATCAACCCAGGGAAGTCCAGGTCTAAGACGTTTGGGGCGATTCGTACGGCTGGGCCGTATTTCTTGTGCAGCTCTTGGATTACTAGATGATAATTCCCCCGCCTAACGTGAAACATTCTCCACAGGTTTGACCATCCTGTTGATATGTCAGATATGTATACACAAAATAGACCCCACGATATGATACGATAGTATCAGTGAATTGGTATGATCTCACCCGCGACAGTTGGGCCAGGAAATTGGCGTAAAGGGGAAATCAGATACGAAATCAAATACCAGAAAGAAAGGGCTGCCAAAGAGGCATAAACAAGCATAAAAACATTGCCATTGAGATAGAAGTCCAACATTGTTATGCGTATGTTCCGGCTTTGATAATGTTCTGACAAAGTGGAAATGGTTTCAGAAGAATTCGACAGCCTCGAAAAGAAGTAATATATGATCTTCAACCCGGTGGATGTCGCCTAACCCACGAAATAAATTAGTCTTCCTCCTCTTCCCCCCCCCCCAATGACGATCTTCAACATTAGTTCAATATCGCGGTCCAGGTCGCAGCACAAGGCAAGGCTTTGCTTTTACTTTTACTTTTCTGTGGTCTAGATTCACCATTGGCGGGGCTGTCGTCACAAAGTACAGAAAAACGCGCTAGATAGACCGTGCATTAAACTAAAAAGAATGACAGCGGGTAATCCGAGCCAACCAGAGAGAGCAAATCGATTTATCAGGGATTGGCGATGGAGCCCGGATGAATGGGGCGTTTCCCCCGCGAGAGTTGCGTCCGTTGACAGTTGACCTGTCGAATGCACAGACCTTGATGATCAATAACCTCGTGTCTATTGTTACAGAAACCGAAGCTCAAAGCTTTCTTCTTCACGTGGGTCTCCTTAAAGCAAATGTTCCTCACTGAATAAACTCTGCTCCTTTTCCACTTAAGTATAACGTTGAAGTTTAAAGTTTGGTTGATATCAAGGCAAATTCGTATAATCTTGAGGATTGGATACGAACAACGCGGAATTATAATCCTCGTTTCACAAAGAACCTCTCGCTTGTACTTATGTCGAGCGTCGCAGCAATATCATCGATAGCTCACAATGATTATGCTGACTCCTTTGATTTTGTTATGATTGCCAGTGCGAAGAAACTTTCATCATAGATTTATATCTAGAGAATGTTGTCGTCCAATTCAAACATTGCGAGCTTTGAGAGTATCTTCATCCACCCTTGGTTATTGTATATTGCTCCTAGCGCAAGACGATACATTCCAATATGCTGGCCGGCAAAGGAGTTCGTGCTGTTGCGGTGATGTGGCTGATGACTTTCCTCTCACTCATATTCGTTCCTCTACGAATGTATACTCGGATTTACATTGTTAAAGCGGTTGGCATAGACGATCATGTCTACAACCTAGCATGGGTAAGTTAAAATTCATGAGTATTGCCGCCAGCTCATACCTTCTATCAGATTGCTCAATGAGACTTAGGTATTTCTACTGTTATACACAGTATTTCTAACCATTGCCGGAATGTTCGGGTTCGGACAACCAATTTCTAGTCTTCCCATGGATTCAGCCGTAAAAGCTGTATATTATGAGATGATTGGGCAAACGTTCGCGGTTTTAGGAATGGCCATTGCAAAACTTTCGCTAGGAATCTTCCTTCTACGCATTGTTGTGAAACAATGGCATCGAATTTCCATCTGGATTTCGATGGTGAGTCTATCTATTGTCTCGGTCATGACAGCAATTATATTCTGGATTCAACGATTGCCATCTGAAGCCATCTATGATCCACGCGTTAAGGGTCGCACGGTTGTGATTGTCACGCCATTTTCTATACTACTTGGATGTAAGTGACCTCGTTGAGAAGATATGATCTTAACTGATATGAACCTTAAATGATTTACTTAGCTTGGTGTGCTGCTGTGGATTTCTACTTTGCTCTTCTACCTTGGATTTTCATATGGAATTTGAATATGAAATTTAAGGAGAAGATGTCTATTGCGATAAGTCTAAGTCTCGGGTTCATGTGCGCAGTCTTGGTATTCCCTTCTCCGAAGATATTCATTAATTCCATTGCTCTACAGAGCCTGCGCCTGCGGGATTGTTCGAACAATTGACCTCGGTGGACTATCGAGCAGTAATTACACCGGTGAGAACGTCCAATTATCGTCCCTCTGATAACTACATGCTAATCATCCAAATGCTTCACTAATAGAGGATACTGTTGATCTGATCATTTGGTCAGCAGTAGAACTGGCCGTCACTCTCATCTGCGTTGGCATTCCAACTGTTCGCCCTCTCTATCGCACCATAGTTCACGGATCAAAGCCAGAGAGCTCAAGTGACAGATTCAATAAACAAAATGACTCTGATCACTCATCGCGCTTTCGCATGCGGAACTTGGCAAAGGATAATACATTGTTCAGCATATCACAAGAAGGTCGAACTGAGTCTTACATTACTCGAAATCGAAATCGTAGTGACGAAGAAATTCTTGTGGGCCAGGATGGAGTCAATCGCGATGGAATTGTTGTTCGAGAGGAAGTACGCATTGAAAGCACCATGGATCGATTTTGAGATACCTGATCATGATTATTAGGATGTATGGGAGCTCCTTAAAACTGTTAAATAACAAAAGCTGGATCGTTTCGAATGCATTTTGTGTATACTATCATGTCATGTTCAGAAGTTACCTTCACCATCAAGGACCAGTAGATTGAATGAAAGATAGCTTATATTATATTTGAGAGAGTATCACAATATCAACTACTAAAATCTTTTATTTCTTCGTTTTCCTTGACTTGAATTCTACGACGCGACTATCGCGGCCGCTTGTCTTACTAAATCTTACTAGAATAGGCTCTAGCCAAAATCAAATATCAACAACGACAGAATCCTCAGAATTGTATTACATAGTCATCGCATTCAATCCGAGGGTGAAAATAAAACGCTCTGATACAGATCTTGAGGTCTTCTTTTCTCAATTTTCGAAACTGACCTTCCTATTTTGGGTTACAGGCTCGGCTCATACTTGGCAAGACCTAATCTAACTCTAATCATTCTTCTGTGAACCATTCCCGCCAATCCCCGAGTATCGAATCCTCCGTTTGCTTGCGCTATTCAAAGATTCACTTTCCGCCTAGCTCCTTGAGAAGTTTCAAGGATGGCGAAAAGAAATAATCTCCACCATTGGATTGGATGAAGGGAAGGAAACTGGTCGTAGTATGCTCTCCTTTGCCATCGACAAGGGCTGTGGTGAGAATCTTTTGACTTGGCTTCTGGGGCTTTGAGACAAGTTGTCCAATGATAGCATCTTGGCCAGGGTTATGACCACCGGTGTACTCGGTCTTGTCTGCTGGGAATGTATTTAAATTGACCCAGCCTTGAAAAGAAAATGGAGGGTCAGTTAAAGTGGAAGTATCTCTTGGATTTATTTTGAACTTACTTCTCTTCAAGAATTGAAATCCGTTTCCAATACTGGACTGGTAACAAAGAAACATGAGACCTCGATCGATTTGCGTCTCATTCGATTCAGCTTCCTTGGGATCGACTTCAGGTCCATAAGGGATACCGCGACGCATGATATCATTCATATCCCTATCGCTGACGATGCTTCGTGGCTTAGTCTTTCGAATGTGCGAAGAGAATGGACATTTGGTGTGATCATTAACGTTATAGTTGAACTCGTTCAATGTTGCATCCTTTGGTTCGTCCGTAAAAGGATGCTTTTCAACAGGTGCCCCTATCGTATGTGTTAGCATCTGAGGATTAAATCACAATGCGGCTTGGCAACTTACCGCTCTTCCAACGTCCCACTAGCCGCGCTCCAAGCTGATCTTCAGTGAAATTCAGTTTGGGAGCATTGTCTTTGAGGTATCTAGAAATGGCACGGTTAGATGAATGTTTCAAGTATTCGAGTAGTAGAGAGGATGGGGACTGACTTGTTGAATTCAGGGACATATTGCTTGAGCTTACGAACGACGAGGTAGCTGCCATCTTTGGCCCAGGGTTCGTGTTGAGATTTTGGCTCATTGTTCATCTCTCCATCGTGTCCGATGATGATGCGTCTGCTGATACTTAGTAAATGCGCTACCTCTCTCCAAAATAATGCAAATACTCACCCAGGACGACACATGTACTGGTAGTTTCCATCCCCTTTCTGGCATTTCTCGTCGAAGCCTGTCAGTCGAGGCTGAGATATGGCATCCAGGAAGCCGAAACTGAGATGCTATTAGACTAAGGCATTCTTCACGCATGGAATTCGAAGTCTTACTGCTCATGTCCTTTGTCTTTGCCGGGGCGTTCTTTTCCATCCAGAGTGAGAACATGTTTGATTCCATGAGTAGAGCTGAAGTACTCTTTAGCCAGGTTGTCGGCCGTCTGCTTGACACTCGACTCAGTTCCGCAAATCAACAGCACACCATCAACACCATCATTTGCCGCTTTGAATTCGTTGATCCACTCATGAATTCTGTCTCTCCCTTCATTGACCATATCGGCCTCCATACCCTTGCGAAAAGGATCATCTCTGAACCGGTTCTTGCTCTCGTCCAGCTACACCAACCGCAAGCCTTAGCATTAGCTCATAGTAATGAATATATATCATTGTGACCTGAAAGTTATTCAAAAAGTTTTACTTACCTTCTGCATACCTTTGAAGCTGAAGGAAATGTTGACCGAAGCAAGCTCGTGCAAAGTACCCGGCTGCGAGCTTTTGACCTCATGTATTTTCTCCTTGTGTTTCTGCGCATCTGCCGAAGAGGTGATGATTTTATCATCCATCAGTTTTCCGAGACTAGGCTTAAATTTTCCAGCATCAGTGATTTGAAAGAACCAAAATATCTGGTATTTCTTGGGTAGACCAGGCCTAATGTAGGTCAGTATGAGGGCTAGTGACGATATGCATGGAGACGCTCACCAGATATCGCCTTGGATGTTGTTATAATCTGGAGCGCTAGCTTCAGCCATTTTGCAATAGCAACTTCAACGATTTGGATTCGAGAAGTAGAGAACAGGCAATACAGAATATTGAATTAGGCAAAGAAAAACCTGAACAATCTGTGGTTTCTTGAGCCTCACTTTATAGATAGTTTTTCTATAGCACTGTAGGCTTCTCCGGATGGGCCCCCACACCTCAACTTTCAGAAAAATACACATTTCGACCATGTCATAGATGAACCGATGTAACTACATCTGTCTCCATGATATGATTTCTTGAAAAGGTAAACTGTTTGCGGAAGTTGACATGTTTGACAATTCATGCTGTACCAGGGCTATGCATCTCCATTCATATAAAGCTGGTGGGTACATGATTATACACCAGCACAGATGTCTCAATCAGGTCTCTAGGGTTTATTGAAAAGTTCGACTTAGAGAAACACAGGGATTCACAGTTAAATATAGCAAAGTCGCATTTTTATTAGGAGAGTCCACTTTTAAAGAACAAGGTTTCTGTTACTGGCCATAGGGCTCGGGTCTGGTTGGACCTTTACACGTATGAAAAAATTGAGTATTTTCGAGGGTCAGAAAACGCTGCAACGTTGACAAATAAGTGCAGAGGGAATATTCACAAAGATATAGGCGCACAATTTAATCTAAACTACATTCGTCACGGTCTATTATCCTTTCTTGTCAATGAAAGCGGCGCAAAAGCTACAGCTGTGCATTTCCGTCAATGATTGCACATACCACGCTGGTCCAACTATGGTCGAATCTGAGTATCATTGGAGTAGGATAGACCCACAAGCTTAATAGCTGGCCCATGAAATCTCACGGCTGGTAAAGAATTGCAAATCCTTCCAGTTTCGTTGGTCGACGAGACATTGACATGTCGATGGTGCACTAGAAAGGAAACCCCTGAAAATTGCCGGATTGGCATACCCCACTACCCGGGGTTACCTTTGTACTACTCTATCCTCAAGATCTAGTATTTCAAAGTACTACTTCGTTTGAACCAACGCCGTGGTTAGCATTCTCCCTTTAGTCGCACTCTGCTGGTCATCGCAGCAAGGGCACCTTTTTTCATCCTTCTGGCACCTAATGGTAGACGTGGGGCTGATGAAGAGAGAAAATGACTTTGAGTGGTATCTAAAATGAAATGAAGTACCATTCTCCAGATCTCGCTGCCCAATTGCTATACCCTTGGAGTATGGAATGATTAGGGTTGCGGAGTTGTGGGGCACTTGACGGGCTCGGCGGCGGCCCGCTGCGGTTCCCACTTGATGAGCTTGGCCAAGTCCACATTCCACACTTACAATCGACGATGCCGCAATTGGTTACTCCGATAATCCACGGAATTCGGAAGGAAAGAGGATTCCGCGGCTCTAACGGTCAGTGTGATCAATTTTGTGATTCTGGGTTCATGCCCAACCCCAATCTAACACCGATAGCGAAGTCGGTATTCCTATCGCTCGCTTGATGAATGGTTGATATAGGAGACATGGCCCACGCCAATATTCAACGCCTCAATGAGGCTATCTACCGAGACTGTGCTTGTCTGTCCGTTTATACGCCAGCAATGTACATATTTTCAAACATTATTGGTGTTTACCATCGTACATGGAAGAAAGGCCTCGCTTGTGTTACACGGACGATGCTGATCTCGATTCTCAAATATCTGGCATGCGACGATCAAAATAACGCTGCACTACAAAAGGAATAGACATCATGGGAGTTCCTAACGTATTTTATGGTGCAAAGCATCGTGCTGGAATACATTTTCGTCGAGCCTGACATTCTTCGGCTTAAGCTCATGACAAACATTCGAGACCGGATTACCGTGACACTACTTCCAAAATGAGGACTAGATGGCATACAGGAGCGCTGTTGCTGGGAGCCGCGACAGCGAGTGATACCGACTATCTCGAGTCTCTGTATCAAGAAGGAAAGACGCCTGACACCGCGATGATTGGCGGCAGGCAAGTTGCGACATTATCACAGCCTCTGCCGCAAGGAAACGCCATCGACACCGCTGGATGGAAAGTTGAATGCTCCTCGACAATCAGTGGCCATGGATGCGATCAAGCAATTGGCAATAATACCAATACCTATTGGCAGAGTGCGGCTAACAATGACGTCCACAATATCACGGTGAACTTGGGAAAGGAACGGATTGTCAATGGGTTGACGATGGTTCCCAGACAGGATAAAGAACAATATTTCATTGAACAGCATCAAGTGTTTCTCAGCAGTGATGGGAAGAGCTGGAATGAGGTCGCATATGGTACATGGTGGCCAGATACAGCCATGAAGCTTTCAGCTTTTCAGCCTCGAAAGGCCAACTACCTGCGCCTGTCTGCGCCTGCGAAGGACGGCATCGCCATCGCAGATCTCGAAATCTATGAAACTGAATTCATCGCTCCAAATGCTTCATTGGGCGCCTGGGGCCCGACCATTGATTTACCCTTGGTACCTGTTGCTGGAGCCGTTGATCCCATTTCTGGCGCTGTAGTGACATGGTCCGCATGGGGCCACGAGATTTTCACAGAAAGTCCGGGCGGAGACACGCAAACAGCTACTTGGCACCCAAAGAATCATTCCGTTACTCAAAGAGATGTCGAGGAGACACAACACGACATGTTCTGTCCTGGTATCTCGCTGGATCAGAATGGCAAGCTCGTCGTCACTGGCGGAACTGATCAAAGCCGAACTAGCATCTATAACACCTCTGACGATACTTGGTATAAAGCAGCAGCCATGAATGTTGATCGCGGTTACCAGGCAACGTCAACTCTCTCGGACGGGCGTATCTTTGCCATCGGCGGTTCTTTCAGTGGCGGAGTAGGTGGTGGTTCAGAGGGCGAGAATAGTACTGCGCGTGGTAAAGACGGCGAGGTATACGATCCTGTCAAAAATGAGTGGATTAGAATATTTGGCGCCCGAGCAGGACCCATGCTTACCGATGACGTTCGAACTTACCGACAAGATAATCATGGCTGGATATTTTCCTGGACCAACGGCTCCGTTTTCCAAGCTGGTCCCAGCAAAGCAATGAACTGGTATGGCACGTCAGGGAACGGTACTACCAGCTCTGCTGGAAATCGAACTGGCGACGAAGATGCCATGTGTGGTAACGCAGTTATGTATGACAAGGGCAAGATCCTCACATTCGGTGGTTCTATCTGGTACGAAGATAAGCCTGCGACAAATAATGCAGCTATTATCACTATTGACAAGCCCGATCAGCCTGTGACTGTTGAGAAAACAGGCAACGGGATGGCATACAAACGAACCTTTCATTCCTCTGTCGTTCTACCCGACGGCTCGGTATTCGTTAATGGTGGTCAAGATGTTGGTACGCCTTTCAAGGAGGGCGGCTCTCATTTGACACCAGAGCGATTCATTCCGGGTCAAAATGGTGGAGAGTGGATCAAACAACAGAAGAACAGCATCGTCCGAGTCTACCACAGTCTCTCTCTCTTACTCCAGGACGGAACAGTTTTTACAGGTGGTGGTGGCTTATGTGGAGATTGTTACGCCAATCATTTCGACGGCCAAATCTATACACCCCCATATCTGCTGAATGACGACGGAAGCCTGAAGACTAGACCTGTGATCAAGAGCCTTTCCTCAGGTGTGGCTAAGCCTGGAGATACCGTCGAGGTGACCACCGAAGGTGATGTCGACGAGACAGCATCCATCATTCGTTATGGCTCCGCGACGCACACAGTGGACACTGATCAGCGACGTATTAGTGTCAAGCTGCAGAAGGGCGATGGTAACAAATACAAATTCCAGATCCCTGCCGATGCAGGTATCGCCCAGCCTGGATACTATATGCTTTTTGTTCTCAAGGATGGGGTTCCCAGTCATTCTGTCAATGTCCGGGTGGGGGTTTAGACGATACTAAATCGGTTTAATGGCTAATAGTGTTGGGAGTGAGGATGTGTTTGAGCGTATGGATTATTTTCTTGCGAGGAATCTTTCGAAGCGCTGCCTTGAGATAATAGCCCTCTTTTAGTCTAATCAATAATCCTGAATCGAAAGCTTGTGATTAGATTTGATTAGATCCAGTGGTAAGGAAGGTTACACAGTGAAACACCAAATGAAGGTCATATACCTAATTATCCATTTATCCTATTTTATTCCAACGGCTCTTTAATTCTTGAATATGTATAAAGTGGGCATTTCTATATTGAGCGCGATACCAAGAACTCCTCGCCAGAGATTTATACACATACAGCTTCATTCGAAGTCAAATACTCATTCGTTTCGGCTTGTACCGCTCTAGCATGTATACACTATGAAATCCATTGATAATGTACAACATCCAAATCCAAAGCATCCAAAAAAACTGCGATGTGGTCTTCGAATCATCTCACCAGTCAAAAACCCACGTTTGACTGGGCCTTAAGGGCAAAATGCCACTTTCATTCCTGGGAATTTCCAGCGATCGAGTCGTCGTATACTTTCACAACGACTTTTCCTCGCGCACGTTTAGTGGCAATGCGCTCGTAAGCCTGTAGAACATCCTGCATGCAGTATACGGAGTCGACAGGAATCCGCAATCGGCCCTCCTCGATAAGACGCGCTATGTACATTGAGTCTTCGCACGCTGGTGGTGTGCTGAACGTGATATAGCGGCGCGGTACGCCACCTAACCAAGTTGGCAGGTAGTAATTGAGCAGGATATTGCGAGCCGATGCAAGGATACCCTCAAACATGCCGATATTGACCACACTTCCTTCGGCCTTAAGGTAGGCAGGCGAGTTGGCGAAAAGCGCCTGCGTGCCGACGCAATCGAGAACAAAATCGAATGGCTTGTCGCCGTATTTATTCGCTATGTATTCCGGTAACTGGTCATATTTACGGTAGTCGATGAACTAATTCAAGATTAGTAATGCTTCTGTGTATAATATTGATGCTTCCGAGTTTTGAGATACCTCATTCACGCCCAAATCACGGACAATGGACTCGTTACCACCGCTAGCTATACCAACCACATAAGCTCCACGAAGCTTACATAGCTGTACCACAACGGATCCAACGGACCCACTGGCTCCATTAACTAGTACGCGGTGACCCTCACGTACACCTACGGTGCGAATCATTTTGAGTGCAGCGCTGCCAGCGCAACTAAGTCCCGATGCTGATACCATATCAACAGCAGCGTCAATATGTGCGACCTGATTGCTGGGAAGCTTTACATATTCTGCTAGTACACCCTGACCCATTAATATGGCGCTAGGAATATTCTGGAAGGCGACGACATGCGCACCCGGAGTGCGCAGCTCTACCGGTACCAAATCGCCAGCCGCTACCACCTCGCCCGATAGCTCAATCTCTGGGATATATTGATTGGAGAAAGGCAGGAGGGGTAATGCCTTCATCGTGAACTCGCTACTAAATTGCAGTGAAACGTGTGATACGCGGATCAAGACATCGGATGATGAGGCTGTGGGTATCGCTGGCGTGGGGTAGTCAGAGACAAGTTTGAGGGAGCTGCATGCAGGTCCACGCTGCATGCGAACCCAAGCGCGCATTAACGGTGGGACGGTTGGTATTTGGTCCATTGGTTGCATTTTCTTGGTTTGTTTGATGTGTGGTGAGAAGATGAAAAGAATAGAAGGAATAGTTGGGGGCGTGAGAGTGGGGAGATTTGGGGGCGTTGTCTAGTGGTACAGAAAAGCGAAACGTGTCTTCCGGGTTTGCCGTTGTAGTAATCGAGCAACAAAAAGGTACTTTGGGTGTTTGAGCTGCAATTAAATATTTTATATCATATAGGAGAAAAGGTATGCTGCTAGACAAAGAAATACATGTCTTCGGGCGAACCGGACGAAGTAGTCGGACCACTCGGACGGACTCGGTTAACTCATATTTGGAGACATTGTCTGGGCAGAAAGGAATAGAATCTCTTTCTGTCTCTGGAATATATTGGATCAGTCAGTTGGGTATTCGTGACTGCCTGAAAGGGGGCGGTGGTCAGCATTTGAACGCCACATTGCAATGAACCTCCATGGATATCTGCTTACTCGGACTATGGCGTCATTTAGGGCTTCCTAAATTTATATATTGGAATTTAAAGGAATCAGATCTTAAAGATCTATGAATTGCGCGAGACGGGACAATTGATTTCGAATTAAAATAGAGTACCAAATGTGTTTTCAAACGCCCATGACTGTAGTGCCTAGGTCTCTTGATCGGATGGGACCTTGCCAGTGGGCATATACAAAGTGGGCTTCCCAGTGGCTGGTCGATGATTACTATATAATGAGAGATTGAAGGTCAATGAACATGAATTTTAGCCTGTGAGATACAATTACGGAAGAATTGAGACAGATAAAAACTGGTTTCTTTAATAAACTTTAGAGAGACTGTGAGATCCCGCGACGGCCCGAGCCGTCGCAAGCCATTGACACCACGCCAGTCATCGCATGATGTTAATCCAAGATACGGTGAGAATTCCGGACCTGCGCAGAAATGAATAGGAACAAGAGGGAATGTTTGACCATGAATGGTTCTTTTTGTCCGATTGCCAACTCTGGCCGACACTTAACTAATGGCCTTGATATATTTTGATAGCCTCTTGATCGAAGGACCGATCTCAAGACCAAGTAGCTACTTGATATTGTATCATACTTGATATCGTCTCATTGACACCATCATTTCACAAGCTAAGATAGCAGGTCTAGGGGCTCTAGAAATGACGCAGCCTCCTTGATTCAGATAATTCCATGAGGACGAAAATTTCCTGGAATCAGTCGTGAAACGAAACTGCAGATTTTCTCGGACCTCACTGGTAGGTCGAGAAGGAAAGGAGATGGAGTACGCATGTATTAGTTAACACATGAGACACATTCCTGAATGTGATAGAAGCTGTTCGATATGGATGAAGGAGCAATGTAAGTGAGCTGAGTTGAACTCGGTTCACTTACATCTTGAAGTTGATGATATAGCTAGGAACTATCTGGTGTGCTAGGGAGTATTTATGAGCTAATAGGTGGCCATGTGCTTTCACATGCCCTACTAGCAAACAAAAACTCCCAACCACCTTGATCTACATTAACAAAATTTCTTTCTGCTGTTTGTAGCAAAGACTCAGATTCCGAACCACATTCGCCATGGGCTTTGTTGTTTCCACGTCGTTGAAATTTCATGATTTTGCTTAACATACTCACCTCGATTTGTGTATACCTGCTACCCCTAAACACATGACATGATAAATCTAGAGCCGTGATGCACTGAATTTATATAGATATCCACATCTAAAACCTTTTAAAAACGATTCGCGGCCGCAAAAGTAAAGCCTTATTCTTCTCATATGATTCTGTCTAGATGAAATCGCTAATCATAAGCAAGGGGAGACAGGAGACTTAGATTTGCACCTTAACGACCCGGGCATAAATATCGAATGTTACTTCCTAAATATTGTATGTATGAGCCCATACAAACGAAAGAAGCATATCTGCAACTGAGTTCCGTGAATATCGAAGGGTCAGAGAACTAGCATCCCCACTGCGTCTCATACCTTCTTTCACTCCAGTCCTCACGATAATTTCCTTTCATTTGGGATCCCCGTTTTCTCCTCGTCTGTAAGATGAACGTCGAATATCTCAGCCAGCCCCTGCAACCGCTCATCTTCCGTTATATACTCCCCAATAACCTTTCGATTGGCGCCAATACTTTCAGTCACGGTGTCCTTGAACAAAGTCACATTGCCCACGATGACTTCTTTGTTCTCATCCATAAGCATTTTAGTACACATGATGTACCTCGTAAAGAACGACGTAGGGTTTGTCGACGTAAACCAAGACATCATTTCATAATCTTGGGGCAAGAACTCTGTCTCCGTGAAGCAATAAACCGGCACCCAATCATTCTTGGCGGCATCCCTTGGGTTGTAGCAGACATCAAAACACCACATCCTCGGCGGCGTTGCCCTGGCAGTATACTTCCCTGCGTAGGTTTCAACGATAGGCCGTGATTGCACACGAATCAATCGCGGAGCTATGCTGATTGTCTCAAATCCGTCGCGCAGTGGATACGGAAGATTAGGTCCCATGGATCCCATCCCCACATCCACAACGTACCACTCATCATCCAGTAGCACAAGATTAAGCATATGATTCCACCCATCATAAGTTGTGTTCTGATTGCGTCGAACCTCAGGATATGGACTCATTGCCCGTGCCACGCGACCTCCACAGTTACGCACTTCATAGCCAAGAGAGCGAAGAACGGTTCCGAAAAATGTATTGTTTTCCATACATCGCCCGCCAAGACGCCGGCGAACCATCTTCGTGTACAGATCTGCAACGTCGAGCGAAACGGACTTTTGTGCAGAATAATGGAGGACGAGATTCTCGAAAGGTACATTGCACACGTGGTGACGTGTCAGGGCCTGAAGTAGGGGCAGACCATGTTCTTTTGTTGTGGCTTGAGAAGGGTCTTTCAGCACAATCGAATCCAGATACTTTTGCGGAAGCTTAATATTTTCAAAGTAGACGCGCAGTTCGGTAGGGCTATATCTTGGGAGAGCTTCCTCCTCTAACGGGAGCTGGACAAGCGCTGTAGGTGCAAGGACTGAAGCCATGGTGTGATTATCAAACGTTACAAATGGATTGTGTATTTGCAGAACAAACGCCGAAGAGGTATCTCTAGTCTAGTCCTCGTACCGTGAGATCTTCTGTGAACGGGCCAAGTATCCGTCAGTAGTGCGCGGACTATTTGGAAGGAATAAGACAATCCTTTGTTGTTGATGCCCCGCATTTGAATGTGGGGTGATAATAATATTATTGGTACTTTTGTCGTATATTACACTAGCCACAAGTCTCCTTGTCAGTTAAACGCGCGACAGCGGGAAGGGAAGTCGGGGATTCCATGTTTCCCATTTGATATGTGAACAGAATGTGTGATGGCAGTGTAATAAGAGGGAGCAAAATGGTACAATGGTAAAAGTTGTAATTGCAGTTCCAATGCACATTTCATCTACACATCAAGATTGGGGTTGGCTCTTTGCTTGAATTTTTTTTTCACCCTGCCTATCAGTCCCAACCTGCATGCTTGAAGTAAGGATGGTTCTAAGAGGCCCACCGGCGGTCCATATTGATAACCAACGGGGTTTTAGGAACTACATTATGCACTGGTAGTCAGAAGAAACTAGAACTCGCCTACGACTATCACATTGAGAAAAAAATAAGTAATGTGCATTCATTTGGCAGAGATACTTTGAATACCACGACGACTACCATCTGTACTGCCGAAGTACACCGTGTAGAAACGGCCCCCAATGATATCGCGCGACTCTCAGTTTATAGCCCTGTCAGATTGAAGTTGGCCCCCAAAAATCTCTATGCAACAAATCTGCTGTCATTCTTCACTTGTCAATTGCTCACTTCGTCGCCCAAATCAATTGATTGTTACATTTGGTCGATATATCGTCCGACAAGGAAAGCATCTTGCGACAATGGAAGGCCTACAAGTTTTATCGCTGGGAATGTCGCGGACGGGGACGGCCTGTGAGTAAACTGGAGAATGGATGATCGTTGCTCATGCTCAAATTCATCATTAGCAATGAAAGAAGCTCTTCTGATCCTGGGACACAAAAGAGTACATCATGCATATGAACTATACAACCACCCCAAACAATGTGACTTGTGGCTCGCAGCCTGGGACGCAAAGACTAAAGGTCTTAGCCGAACACTTGATCGGCGGCATTGGGAAAAGATTCTGGCCGGATACACTGCAGTGACCGACATGCCGGCTGTGTGTTTTGCCGAAGAGCTCATTGATGCGTTTCCAGAAGCGAGGGTCATCCTCGTTCAACGCGACGAACAGAAATGGACACAAAGCTTCAAAACGGGAGTCATAGATACATTTTTCGATAATTCATCCATCACGGCTTTGATCTCATTTTTGGATGGCAAACTGATGAGGCCAATCCACCAGATGTGGAGTCGCTTGTTAGCTTCGGACGATGGGTTCTTGAAAGGTACAACAAGGAACCAGGTCAGCGACAATGCGATCAATGTTTACAGAGATCACAACGCTCTGGTAACAGCCAAGACAGCGCCTGAGAATCTTCTTCTCTTCGATTTGAACGACGGTTGGGAGCCTCTATGTGCGTTTCTTGGCGCAGAAGTACCTGATGTCCCTTTTCCAAATGTCAATGAAGGCGATGCTGTGAAGGATGTTGTTGCAGCATTCATGAAAAGAAGTATGCTTCGAGTTATGAGAAACCTGACTATCGTCTCCGTCGGTTTTGCAGCTGCTTATTATGCCTGGGCATGGCCATCAAGATCCTGATAAAAAGTACCATCCACCGCACTATGTGGAATATTCCTTCAATTATACCATTATGAAACTCTCTGTGTCGTATAATCTAACTTAGTATTCACTGACGACACACCTACTCGTAGTCAATATTTTCTACCAGAAGTTTCTTCGATTCAACCTACCATTGAGTTAGAATGCGGAAAAGTGTAAAATGGATTCCTCAAATTATGATGTATCCGAACTAGGAAATGAAGACATTCGATTTTTGCCTCATGATTTAATATTTTCCCCGACATTCATCTTATTGCGTGGGTCAGCGGTGTGCAGAAACAGGCTTGCAGTACTTCGGGGGGTTTTCCCCGGCCACCCCAGACTTCAAGATTTTTCCAGCGAAATTTCCATCCTACATCAATCGGCTTCAAACACTCCAGATAGCCGAGCCACGCTATGGCATCCCCGGCTTTTCTCCGGCGTCTATACGGGATAATAGATGATCATCCAGGAATCGAGGTTACAGCATTACATCTGCTCGGGCTTTTATCGGACAACTGAACGCGGGGTGGAGAGGGGCGGAGAGGCCCGACGACCTTGGCCTTGTTAGTGCGGAGACGAATTCTTGGCAACGACACGGTTGATCCAGTCAGGAGATCCATAGGTCTTGACGTTGGCTCAAAATCGAGCTCGGCTCATAAACAGCTTTGCCGAAGGGTCTTGGCCCATGAAGAGCCAAATCTCCGCGATGTTTATATGACCCACCTGGAGATGGACGGATCAAGATATATAAGGGCCGCAATGTGATAGACAGATCACAGTTCTTTGTCAATCTCACAGCTCGGCATGTATCTGAAGAAGCTGCTTACATCGGCTGCGGCTCTAAGCGGCACGGTCTTTGCACAGAGCCAGGCTGGTATCGAGGATCTCGATGACCCTGGCAATGATCTCTACGTCAAGGATCTCTCCAAATGCCCTGGATACAAAGCTACCCGACATTGGCAAACTAAATCTGGTTTCTATGCCGACTTATCTCTCGCGGGCCAAGCGTGCAATGTCTATGGAACTGATCTCAAGGACTTGAAGCTGGAAGTCGAATATCAGACAGAAGACCGACTCCACGTCAAGATCAAGGACACCAACAACACTGTCTATCAGGTCCCAGATGATATTTTCCCCCGCCCTGGCTTTGGTCAATGGTGCTCGCCAAAGAACAGCAAGCTCAAATTCGACTTCACTGCCAACCCGTTCTCCTTCTCTGTCTCGCGCACTGACACCGGCGAAGTCCTCTTCGACACTTCTGGCAATAAGCTGGTCTTCGAGAGCCAATATGTGCACCTCAAGACACATCTCCCGCCGAGTCCTCACCTTTACGGGTTGGGCGAGCATAGCGATCCGTTCATGTTAAACACAACCAACTACACCAGGACAATCTATACCCGTGATGCTTACGGTACACCCCAAGGCGAGAATTTGTATGGTGCTCACCCGATCTATTTTGATCACCGCCAGCACGGTACTCATGGAGTCTTTCTACTCAATTCCAACGGCATGGATATCTTTATCGATAACAAGGGCGGTCAGTCTCTCGAGTACAATATCATCGGTGGAGTTCTCGACTTTTACTTCATTGCTGGACCATCCCCCCGCGATGTCGCTGTTCAGTACGCTGAAATCACCCAGACACCATTGATGACACCATACTGGGGTCTCGGCTACCACCAGTGCAAGTATGGTTACCAGGACGTGTATGAGGTTGCAGCTGTTGTCGCCAACTATTCCACCAATAATATCCCTCTCGAGACCATCTGGACTGATATCGACTACATGGACCGCCGACGCATTTTCACCATCGATCCAGAGCGGTTCCCAGCTGATCTGTACAAAGATCTTGTCGACACCATCCACGAAAGAGACCAGCATTACATTGTCATGGTTGACCCCGCTGTGTACTACAAGGAATCTAACCCTGCGCTAGAGGCAGGTCTGAAATACGATACCTTCATGAGGGACAACGAAACCACCCTCTATCAGGGTGTCGTCTGGGCCGGCCCAAGTTACTTCCCCGACTGGTTCCACCCATCATCCCAAAAGTACTGGACAGAGCAATTCCAGAACTTCTTCGACGGCGAACATGGCCCGGACATCGATGCTTTGTGGATCGACATGAACGAGCCAGCAAACTTCTACAATCGTCCTTACCCCGGCAACAACACCACACCCGAGAACTTCGCCGAAGTCGACGGCGATCCACCGGCAGCACCACCAGTTCGAGATGGTCCCGATGCTCCTATCCCCGGTTTCCCAGCCAGTCTGCAGCCAAACTTTGCCTCCGGCGAGAACACCAAGCGCGCATCTTCGGACCTGGTCCAGAACAAGAAGGCTAGATCTACTGGTCGCCGTCAACTCGGTGCCGGCCACTGGCTCCCCAGCAAGCCCCATCGCGACCCCCGCGCTGGATGGCAGCATGGAAAGAAGACTGGCTCTGGCTGTGGTCCTAAGGAATGCAGAGGTCTGCCCAATCGCGAACTCATTAGACCCCCATATATGATTCAGAATGGTGCTGGTCCTACACTTGCCGATAGCACTGCCGACACTGATGTCGTGCAGAGTGGCGGATATGTCCAGTATGATACGCATAACATTTACGGTGCTATGATGTCCACACACTCGCATAACGCGATGCAGGCTAGACGTCCTGATGATCGGGCGCTGGTCATCACTCGCAGTACATTCGCAGGATCTGGAAAGGACGTTTCGCATTGGCTTGGAGGTGAGGATAAAAACACCCTGGAAGTGCGCTAGATAACAGTTTGCTAACGACGTTCATCAGACAACATTTCTGGATGGCTATGGTACCGCCTTTCCATCAGTCAAATCCTGCAATTCGCGGCTCTTTACCAGATTCCAGTCGTCGGTCCTGATGTCTGTGGTTTTGGTGGTAATACTACGGAGACTCTTTGCGCTAGGTAAGAATCTTAACCAGGAAAGTCTTCCATTAATCAACACGACTAACAAAACTATAGATGGGCAACGCTCGGCTCGTTCTACACTTTCTTCCGCAATCACGCCGAGATCTTCGCCAACTCGCAAGAATTCTATCGCTGGCCAACCGTAGCCCAAGCTGCTCGCAATGGAATCTCCATTCGATACCAGCTGCGTATGTTGCTTTCTACTTCCCCCATACTAAATCACCTTTACTGACTCTTCTCATCAGTCGACTACATCTACACTGCAATCTACAAACAGAACCAAACCGGTACACCAACACTCAATCCACTGTTCTTCAACTACCCCAACGACCCGAACACCTACCCCATCGACATGCAATTCTTCTACGGTGACGGTATCCTAGTTTCCCCCGTGACCGAAGAGAACTCCACAAGCGTCAATGTCTACCTCCCCGACGACATTTTCTACGAATGGGGCACCGGCAAGCCAGTCCGCGGCAAGGGCGAGTATATCTCCGTCGAAGACGTCGATTACACCGATATCACGATCCACTACAAGGGCGGAATCGTCTACCCGCAGAGAATCGAGAGCGCTAACACAACAACTGCACTCCGAAAGAAGGGCTTCAACATTGTCATTGCGCCGGGCTTGGATGGCACTGCTAAGGGTTCTTTGTACCTTGATGATGGAGAGAGCCTCGTTCAAGACGCAGTGTCCGAAATTGATTTCAGCTATTCTCATGGTTCGCTCAAGATGAGTGGGTCATTTGAGTATGAGGCTGGTGTCAAGATTGAGACTGTTACTCTCCTCGGCGCGGAGAAGAAACCTTATCACGTTAAGGGAGCTGATGCGGATTATGATGACAAGAATAAGAAGCTGGTGCTTCATGTTGATGTGCCATTGACTAAGGAGTGGAAGATCAAAATCGCTTAATTCATGAGGGGATGAACTTGGTTGCGATTTCAGTCGCTAAGTTCTATTGCATACGTCCCTCTAAGTAGCCCGCTATAACTTCACGATAAAATAAGATTTATCTCTCGAGATCCGATATCCGGGACTGTTTTATCTTCTTTCATTGTAATTTCGAGGCATTGATCACTACTAACTTCCCCTTAGATGGATATAGTGTCTAAACCCGCAACGATAACGTAGTCCTGCTGTGTATCAGATTATCGTTATAGTTCTGAGTCCTTGTCGAGACCCCAAGATAATTAGCCCATCTTTGCTAGAGTACAATCCACATTGCTGTATCAGCTTTGGATCTGTCAATATAAAATGCCCTACACGGCAGAAGGTTGCCTGCTCGCCTCCAGCCAGTAGCACCAAGATTAGGAAGACAACTTGTACATCTTCGATGGACTGGTATCTCCTCAACGACGAGTTAAGAGGTAGTAAGAACACCTCTTGCCCTTTAGAAAAGCTGATATTGTCGTGGTCAAACCGAAATAGAAGACTGGTCGAGAAAGAGTTGAGCTGAACGACATGATACCCTGGGTAAACCACCACTCGGTAACGACCGCATTCTTCATACTCCTCGACAATCGCTTTGCAAAGTAATCCACGGACCTTCAGGTGCACGCCTACAACGCCTCCGGGCGCATCGGACTGTAGCGTTCGAACTCTGAGGTCGATAATCTCTAAGAGATGTTCGGGGTTGGGACCTGGAAGTTCAGGTTTGAGAGGACTGTCCACTGAAGCCCATGACCATGAGGGTGCTCGGTAGTTTGAAGAAGCTCTCGTCACTGGCTCTGTTACCCTCCAGTCCAATCCGTCAAGAAGTCTACTACGCCAAAGGCCCGCAATGTACTCATCTCCAGTGGCCTCTTGAAAAAACTTTGCTATCCCAGCAAATGCAGGCAGTTTGTCACTTGGGCGTGTCAGTGAGCATTGAGTATATTTCTTTACCAAATCGCGCCATAGCGAGTAGGCAGATATCGGCATGTAATTTTCTGTCTTTGAGTCAAAATTCACTGTCATTTTCTTTTCATCGAATAGATCCAAAACCTCGCAGAGGTTCTTATCAGACCAATGGAAAGGTACACCATCGGGGAACCCCTCGCACTTGGCAGTTTCAAAACATTCCCATAAAATTTGCGACTGGCCAAAGTAGAGGACGCGAGAGGAAAGATGGCGTTCTTGAAATACCCACCCTCGCTTATGAAGCGGACCCGCGAGGATGTTCCTATCCCAATAATCTCTTTCGAAGATGCAAAACTCCTTAGGTTCAGATGAAGCTATTCGGAAAACCGCTCTCCCAGGAAGGACTGAACGCTCGTTTCTGATCCGAAATAATCCACCATCTTCATCTTCAGATGCCGAAGCTGCAACCGTAAAGAGAGCATTCGCGTAAACATCTCGCATCGTCAAAGCTTCTATTTCCCAGTCTGACTTCGAGTCTTGAATGATGCAAAGAGCGTCTATCCAGATATAGCGGACGCCAAAATGTCGCGCAACTTGGGTAAGCTCTCTGAACGTCTTTGGGAGTTCAGCAATTGGTTTTCCTAAGCGGAAACTTTCAATCGTAGAGCGAAGAAGCAACATTTTAGGTTTGGGTCCCCATCGGTAGCTGAGGGTGATATATGAGGTAGGAGGAGCCAAGGGCACATCTTCATTGGTGTGATAAATCTTCCAATTCAAATCATCCTTGGTTCCCAGGTCGATCAATCTAGTGGGGTACCATGCTTTTGCACTGGCTACATATTGACGACATTGGACATGGTAGCTATGGCAAGACGACAGCCAGTCCTTTGCCAGTTGTATTGAGATTGAGCTCTCAGTCGAATCGCCGATTATTCCAGTTGAAGGCGATTCTAAGTATGTCAGAATCTGAATTAGCGTTTACGCCTAAATGCGCATAGAAGTATCTTCAAATTGTCATGGTAGTTTGTGAATAGTAAACATATATGCAAAGCACAACATACTCACCTACTTCAAGAGGAGTCAGTCTAAACTGTACGATTTCTTCAATTGTTTTACTAGATGGCGATGGCGGATATGTAATGTTAAGCTTGTATAATGAACGACCGGAACCGTCTTTCTCAACCCAAAAACCCATTGGTTTCCATGATTTCCTAATCCAGCTGTTATGTTGCTGGCTTGGGTTCTCTATTCTGTTCCATATTGCCCTACAAATGTAGCAGTCCTCCCTGAGTGACTCTGTAAAGCTTTCAAAGCTTGAATGGTGGGAATTAGTCACACGGGCAGAGGGTAGATAATCAACTCCATCTGGAATCTACCTATGACGTGAACTACTGATCAACAGCAAAATGGGTGGGAAAGAAATGGCCAGGGTATTCAAGTGGTGAACCTCTGGACATATACATACTTTAATCCTGCGGCAAACGGCGCATAGGGTTGCTTGGTAGTTCCATTCGAATCCATGGTTGTTCTCCGGACCCATTTTGAGACGTTCAAACTTGGCGCAGAGCTATAGAATCACAAAGAGGAAAGAAATAGAGAGAAAGAGGGAGGAAAGAAGGGTGGGTTACTGAGTAATATCTGCTGAACCAGAGGAACGGAGCTTCTGGTGCGTAGCAAGGGGAAGAAGAAGGGGATAGAAAGATAGTTTGGACACTCAATGATATCTTGGGGAGGAATGCAGAAAAAGAAACATTTCAGAAGGAAATAAAAGGGCAGACAATACGTTCATTCTGTCATATAGTTTGCCCAATACGGGATAACCTTCGACACACACACCATACGCCTCAATGCTAAGGATGGTTTTAAGTGGTGGTAGACTTGTCTGTCAGCCCTAGTATACGTGGCTTGTGATCAGCTGCATTTCGTACAGGTTGATCAGCCAAGGCAGATTTTGGATATTGACAAGGATTTACGCCCCAGCATGCTGCCCAATGTAGAATACGGGGTGGGGCGCCCAACAGACCTTCAAGATTATAGCAGAGCCTCCTCCAGATATAAATATAAGATATTACCTGTCACTTCATTTGCGCGGGCCTATCCTATACCTTCAAATCTACGTCGCCCGAAGCAATTCAAACCCGGGGAACAATTGCATTACCATCTAAGAACTATCATTACCCTAATCCACCATCTCCAAAGGCAACAAACCAGGTAACACAATCTTCTTGAAGCCTAAAATTGCCAGCTTCGTACAACTTTCACGACTGATTGGAGCAACTTTAGTCTGACCAGAATGTGCTGGGGCTACGAATCAAAATTCCATTACAAAAAATGCAAACACGACGACGTTTCCGCTTACGTCCCAGACGACTCGAGTTACCACTGTGCAACGAAGTGCATGCAAATCAAGCTTGGAACGGTAAAAGCTGAGGACTATTCCTCAAAGATACATGATTATTGTCCGTCTTGTAAAGAGGCAAAATTAAAGGAATCAAATAAAGCCAAAGAAGAAAAAGAGAAGCAACGAAAGGAGGAGAAAGAGCGGAGAGAACGATTCCGAAGGGGAGGCCACCGACGTTCTCGTGATTCTGTACCTCGCTACTAGTGAGGAACATAATCACTGGCTGATCTACTAGCTCAGCTAGAGTTGTTTCAGAATGGATGCATCAGGTACTAGAGAGCGGAAAGGGGGAGATGATCACAACTGCGGTGGAATAACCTAGCTGTCAAGCGTTTAATGACACTTTCAATTAATACATCGATTATATAGCTTGATACAAAGAAGTAATTACGAGGTTGAGCTCTTCTTATTTTTTAAGGTTGAAATGATACTCGTGGTCAAAAACGGCCCTTAATCACGAATGAGAGAGCTGAGATTAAGGAACCTTTTTCGACAGATTCAATCTTCGCCGAATTCCGCAAAGAAATACCGAATGACTGAAGAAAGATGAGAGATACAGCAGTTACATGATATATTACTCAAAATTTATAAAGACCTTTAGAATAATATGATACGGACTTACTAACATACGGATATAGTCGGCCAAGCTGCTTTCTTCGATAGTATTCAAGGTTAGCGCCTAGTGACTCATTGAAAAATCTCCATAGAATTACCACGTTGCATAGTAATAACTCAGTACTACTGATATGCAAAGGCACATTATACTAGAATGTGTTTTTCCATATCCGATGGAGACATTTTTATCTTGAGAAGACTTTTTCATTTTCGAAGTTTCAGGGGAATCAGTAGAGTATCAGAAAAATGCACATATACGGACGGGTCAATGTGGTTTTATGTATAGACTCTCATGTCTCCAAATTTCCGAAAGCTGTCCAGGAGTGTTTCAGCAAGCTCAAGAATGGTAGGCCTTTTCACATATCAAGCGTCATCATATTCTCTCTCAGTCCTCCTGTTTCTTCGGATCCTATATCGTCTGCTGTATGGGTCCGGCGTATCGGGGGTGATCCCCTGTTCTAGTATAACGTTTGGAATGTCCTCGCAAGGAGATTCAAGTACATATTTGAAAAGGGATTTCTTCACTCCACGGCCATATATATTGCCAGAATGTTCAACAAGTAATCGATATTCTGCAGATTTTTTGTGCTTGAGTGCCGCAAATAAAGTCTCATCATCAGCATGTGCACCGAAGTCGAGAAGGAGCTTGATAAGAATATAGCTTTCGTTTGTTTCTATGGCGCAATGAATTGGTAGAGTAAATCTTGGGATTATGCCACGGATATAATTTCGTGTCGATGGTGCCGTACAAATATTTGGATCGGCACCGAACTCAAGTAGTAGCTTAACAACATCCACTGGAGAGCGTGCAAAAGTAACAATGCCATAGAGCGGAGTGCTACTGGCAAATTTGAATTGGAAATTGACATCGGCCCCCATTTTCATAAGATATTTAATGCGATTTTGGTTACCATGGTTTGCAGCATCTGAATCGTAAATTCGGGATAGCCTGGGAACAATGGGAGTCTACTAAGTTCCTTGAGTAGATAATCTGCTATTTCATTATGGCCCCGAGAGGCCGCATCTGAGGTGGGACCTTTATCTCGTGTATTGCGTAATAGTTGACATGTATTGGATGAAATCAACATTTTAACCAGGGCAAAGTGTCCATTGAGAGCTACTAATGCAAGAGGACTCCGGCCATGGGGATCTTTGAAATTGATATCAGCTCCCTCTTGTAGTAACAGCTGTACTATATCCATATGTCTATTAATTGCTGCATGGGATATTGGAGGCTCTCGTAATCCATCTGCGGGCCGTCTGAGGTATGATCCCCGTCTTCCCCATGGCCGTGAACGAGTCCAATAATCGGATTTCCAACGAACACTGGCTCCATTATCAAGAAAACGTCAAAGAGACTTTTGAGAACCATTTTTTGCGGCCCAGATCAGTGCAGAGGAATTATCAATGTTGGAATAATAAAGATAATCATTAAGGGCGAAATGAAGTGACGAATGAACCTGAAGAAACGCATTCAAACCCCGACGGTCGAAATGGTGTACGATGACCATCAAAAGCTCGGATGGGAGCCAAAGGATAGACATGGTCTCCAGATGCTGAATTTTTCCAGAGCGCAAAAGGGGAGGAGCGTTGTATTTGAGAGCCAGAACTAGTAATTTAAGCTACTCCATTGTTGGATAATTCTCCACTCAGCCACCCAATCAAAGAAAAATAGTGATCGCAGCTCCACTCGTCCTACTATGTACTATTTCTTCGACTTTTCAGCAGTGTTTACCGCGAAAATAATGCGAAAGGAAGTTGAAGTAGATCTGATGGTTAGCAAGAGCAAGGCCTCATATTATTTCTTGCTTTTATATCGTAATAATCGTTGGTAAAGGTATTCTGAAACAGATATGGCCGAGCTATGGAATAAATGGTTTTGGGGGTGATTACGGATATTAACATTGTGCAATCCCAACAAAGACGCAAAATGAAAGTGAGGATGAGAATGTCCAAAGTGTTCGAGTTGCTACTGCTCTGAAGCTTTAGACTTCCATAAGTCTAGATGTCACGTCTATTTGTTCATAGTTTATGCCCTTCTTCAAGGTTCTTCTATCCCCGTGTCGCACATGTCAAATTCCTTCATCCGTCCAATGGATCTCCAATAACAGTACGGTCGAGAAACAAGGGGGAAATTAATACTACAATAGAGCCAGCAACCCTAGGTATTCATATACTGCAGCAGGAAAATCACACCGTGAAAGTCATTCAACGAGGAAAAGATTGTTCAAGACAACCCTATCCAGTTTTCTCACCAGTATTGCCATACTTGAACGATATGTAAACTCATCTCTGACTGGTACCGGGCACATGATTGATGTATGAAGCAAATGTTCTCGAACAAAACTTCCGATGCGGTTTAGATCAGCTACCCAGTGCCATTTTCGATCCCGGGTGAATCTTGGCAGATGTTCAGCCTCAAAGAATGCTTACCCCCTCTGGCCACATAGATGTCCTTCCCACATTTTGTGCTAGCTATCTTAGACCTTAGTATATTGTACTGCGGTGTATATTGTAATCGATATACCCGCGTATTCCAATTACTTGAGTGCAAAATTCGGCAGTTCTGTCATGTTATGACTTACGACTAATGCATATGCAAAGGGGTGGGAGGACATACAAGTGCCCACTTATATGACAGATTGAATCTGTCTGTTGCACACACTTTATATTTTTGCTCGACTAGTAACTAAAGAGTCCGAGTCCAGCAGTTGATGAGAAATAACAATAGGCTCTGCTGATATTGCTGTATAGAATATAGCCCTAACTCATTTCATGGCTGATACATACGACCATAGGGTGTGGAGAACAGGGCTTCCCGTCCGCTCAGCCGTACTTAAGCCACACGCCGGCAGGTTAGTAGTATGGTGGGTGACCACATGCGAATCCCTGCTGTTGTATGTTT
>Ga0102593_1000288_pt1 | contig 105574 bp, 95 predicted proteins | sample AraplaCol_mMS_r2_2_FD_76862 | JGI IMG/M metagenome (GOLD analysis project Ga0102593, IMG submission 76862) | Arabidopsis root microbial communities from North Carolina, USA - plate scrape MF_Col_mMS_r2 (SPADES assembly) (version 2) | ecosystem: Host-associated > Plants > Roots > Endosphere...
AGAGACGGTGTTGACTGGTGGGGGGAACTATATTTTGAATTAACAAAAACATAATCAAAAGGATGTTATTATAAAAAAAAAAAAAAAAAAAAACGTACCAGAGGGCAATACAGCCATCCTCAGCACGCCTTCGGGCATGTTCCCAAGCTCGAATGGCCAAGTCACGATCGATGGTAGCCCCGTTACGGCCATCGGGGAGAGTTGTAGCTGCGGTGACCCAGGTATTGACCACCAAGCTTGTGCTGGAATCGAGTTGGTATGGTTGACCGGCCGTATAGAACGAATGAAGAGCATTCAGCAAGGTGGTGGTGGAGACCTGAGTGGCATGTTGTGAGGTCGGTCGAGGCCCAGCCGAGAAGCCGGCCGACTGATTTGAAAAGACTGAGAAGCGGTTTGACATGGCCAAGGCTGTGGTGGAAGACAAAGACGAATCAAATGAGACTTCCAGTCGAATCGATGATCAACGCATCGAGGGGGGTGTGAAGTGATCGGCGAGTGTAGTAGTAATAGTAGTTCTTGGAAGTGAGGTGGTTTCCGGGGCAAATCGACACAAACAAGCACAAGAAACCTTATGAGTTAGGGTGGTGAGCGAGTGACTGGGGTAGGACTCCTGGGGATGAGTGAAGGAGTAGAGGTAAGTGGTGAAAGGGGGATAAACGAAGCAAGCAAACTGAAGCAGAGAGAAAAATTGAGGAAGAGAGAGAAAGAGGGAGAGGAGAGTAGAGTAGGACTGAGATAAGCGTGGGGAGAAGAAAGGAAAGCAAAAGGCGTACGGGGAGTGTATTGTGTAATTTTGGGTGACAAGTGAAAATTACGATGATCAACTGTGATCGACCCGAACTGTGGGGGACTGTACTGTACATACTGTACAAGAGTACAGTAGACAGAAGTATCTACAGATGCTACTACCAGAGGTATAGGATATTTTAGTATAGTTCAGAATATAATACAGTATTGATTAAAGAACTCATCGCGACAATAAATTATAGCTACTTTCTGATGTTTACAATTATCCAACTCTGTACTGTAGATAATGTACGTGCTGTGTACAAGTACAATGCACACCTTATGGATTGACTCTGCTGTCTCTTCCAGCCAATCAGGCCACCCACGGCCACTCTGGAACTAACTTGTTCTGCCGGCTATATTTGGGATGTCTCACAAAAAGGGTGTGCCACTCTTTCTCGCCACTCCATTCCCGTCTTCTTACACTTTCAACCCTCCCCCTAGTTTCACTCGGTCCCCCGGTTAATCCTGTGATCGATCCACTCAGGGGCACGGGATGTTTAGAGAGTGGAGTTCCACAGGTCTACATACACCTCACCCAGTTCAATCGCCTCAAATTAGGGGGAGTTTTCTGACATGTTACTATTTCTGCAGCTATCCATATGAGCTGTAAGGGGGAGGATATCTGGGGGATATATACATCGTACATGCATAGAGTCAGGGACAGGAGGATATTCGGCAGTGTTAGATGTGTGTACAGGACAGATTCTGAACATACAGGGACCGTCTGGACCCTCCAAGTGGGGCTTGTTTACCTGAGACCCTGATCCAGTCTAGCGTGTTGATATTTTCGCGACCGAAATAGATCATTATACTATTCTGTACTATATATACTACTGTATATTTGGAAATACAATACAGCTGACAGCTATCATCTATACTCAGACAAGACACAATAGCATTCCATCTAGAATTTTCTCTAATCATATCTACGATAAATCTTCTCCTACAGCTACACTACAACTGCTCAACCAGACCATACAGAGTGGTTCGATCAGCTTCGGTGGGTCGGTGGGTTTACCCGACTTGTCCACTTCCAATCAATCCATTGCAATTTGTTGACAAGCGGACTTCCCTCCCGACTTGTGTAGTATGTACCACTCCGTACACAGTACACTAGTTAGTACTTTCCCCGTACAGTAACTACATGGTCAGTACACTGCGTACTATTCAATACACCCCGTGACCATACTGCTCTCCTCTTATCTTTTGCTTCCTTTCGACTCTTCTCTTTCTTCACTTTTGCCTCAATCCTCTTACCTTGCTGTCTTTTGCTGTCCTTGTTTACTTTCGTGGTTCTTTTTTGTTCTTTTTGGTTAATATTCTTTCTCTCCACCACGGGGTCTGCTGGCCTACGCCCATTGCCTGGGTCACTTCATTCCACCCAGCATTCCACCCAGATCTCCTAACCACGTTCATTCCGAGGCTTGTCGAGACTTTTGCACCGCCGATTCGGGAATTTTATTTGCTTCGCCCGTCTAGGGACGAAGACCTACTAACAGGTCTTCATCACACTCGTTTTTTCTCTCTTCTTGAAGAGACCTCACCATCATGGCGGGCACTCATCCTAGCGCTCCCGCGCATGCTCAGTCCTCTCTCCCTTCGCTCCCCGCACATCTCCAATCCGATACCCATCTCACGGCTCACCTAGCCAGTCGGTACGCAACTACACAAACCCCTCTTCATCCATATTCCAACGAATCTAATTTTAACCTGCTCTAGTTTCCATGTCGGTTTGCCCACAGCTCGCCTTTCCTCCCAAGCCCTTATATCTCTGAACACATATTCTTCCGCGACCAAAGGTCCAGATGGTGCCAAAGAAGGTAGTGCGGCTGGCGAGGCCGAAGATCTCGCTCGTCGAGCCTTCACTCGGCTCGGGGCCCGGGGTGAGAATCAAGCTGTGGTGTTCCTGTAAGTGTTGCATCCATTGAGGTTTCTTCAAAGAAATAGCTACTGACCTGTTTGCAGTGGAGAAAGCGGATCTGGTAAAACCACAATTCGCTCACACCTACTCTCGTCCTTTCTTTCCTACTCCTCAACTCCTCTCTCTTCGAAACTCTCCTATGCCGCCTTTGTTTTCGACACCCTCACCACGACCAAATCTGTGACCACCCCGACGGCCTCCAAGGCTGGTCTATTTCTCGAACTCCAGTATGATGGATCCTCATCAGTCAACCCGACTCTGATCGGTGGAAAGATTATCGACTATCGATTAGAAAGAAGCCGTATTTCATCAGTCCCCACGGGAGAGCGTAGTTTCCACTCACTCTACTACTTGTTGGCTGGCACCAGCGCAGCTGAAAAGGCACACTTAGGCTTTGACAACACTATACATGTTCAAACCGGTGGTGCAGGCTCTGTGAGCCACAAGCGATGGCGCTACCTTGGTCACCCAACGCAATTGAAGGTCGGTGTCAATGACAGCGAGGGATTCCAGCATTTCAAGACGGCTCTACGAAAGCTCGAATTCTCCCGAGGGGAAATCGCGGAGATCTGTCAGATCCTGGCAAGTATTCTACATATTGGTCAATTGGACTTTGTCTCCGGGCAGTCTACCACTACCGCTGCTGAGGAGAGCGGTGGTTACTCTCATGAGGGTGGCGAGCAAGTTACGGTCGTCAAGAATAAAGATGTTCTCGCCAACATTGCCGCATTCCTCGGTCTGAGCATCGAGTCCTTGGAGATTAGCTTGGGGTACAAGACTAAAACCCTTCATCGTGAGCGGGTCACGGTCATGCTCGATCCGCGGGGTGCTCGTCAGAATGCCGATGCGTTTGCGCGCACTATCTACTCGCTGTTGGTGACTTACGTGATTGAAAGAGTGAATCAGAGGCTCTGCGCAGCCGAAGACAGCGTTGCCAACACGATCTCCATTGTGGACTTCCCTGGTTTCGCTCAGTCCCCTGCCACCGGCTCAACACTCGATCAACTTCTGAGCAATGCGGCAACTGAATCTCTCTATAACTATTGTCTGCAGTCTTTCTTCGATCGCAAAGCTGATATCCTGGACCGCGAGGAAATTACCGTGCCAGCTACCAGCTATTTCGATAACACAGATACTGTACGCGGTCTGCTGAAGCACGGCAATGGATTGCTGAGTATCCTAGACGACCAAACTAAACGTGGACGTTCCGATACTCAATTCCTCGACAGCATTCGCAAGAGGTTCGAGGGAAAGAACCCAGCGATCTCCGTTGGTGACTCGAGCGCTAGCAGTGGCTATATCACTCAAGGCCCTCGTACTGCGTTCACTGTCAAGCATTTCGCCGGTGAGGTCGACTACTCTGTGGCGGGTCTTATCGAGGAGAATGGAGAAGTCATCTCTGGTGATCTGATGAACCTCATGAAGTCCACCCGTAGCGACTTGGTCCGGGAGCTTTTTGATCAGGATGCGCTCGAGACTATTACTCACCCCAAGGAGAAGACAGCTATCATGCAAGCACAGGTCTCTTCAAAGCCAATGCGCATGCCCAGTATGGCTAGGCGTAAGCACGATGCTCAGTCTCGGCTCACCTCGATGGCCATGTCTCGCACTGAGAGCGACGATATTGAGGAAGTCGATAGCCAAGTAGGAGGCAGCACCCGGCGCAGCGTGGCCGGCCGTAAAAGTGGTGTGATGGGAACCCCCTCGCAGGGATCTGCGGGTCAATTCCTGTCTGGTCTTGAAGTTATCAACAAGTGCCTGAGCCAACCGAATTTGAACCCCTATTTTGTGATCTGTCTCAAACCCAATGACCGACGTATTGCCAATCAATTCGACAGCAAATGTGTCCGCATGCAAGTCCAAACATTCGGTATTGCCGAGATCAGTCAGCGGCTGAGAAATGCGGACTTCACTGTTTTCCTTCCTTTTGCCGAATTCCTTGGCCTGGCCGATATTGGGAATGTTGTTGTGGGCAGTGATAAGGAGAAGTCTGAAGTTGTTCTGGATGAAAGACGCTGGCCTGGAAACGAGGCTCGCGTTGGTAGCACTGGTGTCTTCTTAAGCGAGAGGTGCTGGGCCGATTTAGCCAAAATCGGCGAGCGTGTCGTTCCAAGCTATGGTGCTATTGATGATGGAGGGGCTCTGCAGTCTGCTGGTAATCCGGATGCCAAAGTTCGGTTGCTGAACCCGGCCGATCAATCTCCAGGTGCATTCATCTACGGCGATGAAACCAAACAAGGATATTTTGGAAGTCGTGAGCTGGATGGTCGCTCTGATGCTGGTGGCTCGGCCTTTAACTCGGGCGACATGTTCCGTGACCTTGACACGAAGCAGCAGATGCTTGAAAAGGGACAGGAAAAGGACATGCAGGAGGTGGATGAGCTGCCGGTCTCGGCATCCCGTCGCCGCTGGATGGCATTGGTCTGGATCTTGACTTGGTGGATTCCTGATATTCTCATTCGATGGGTCGGACGCATGAAACGTAAGGATATCCGCACTGCTTGGCGTGAAAAGCTTGCTATCAACATGATCATTTGGTTCGCTTGCGGTGTTGCCATCTTTATGATTGTTGCTTTCCCTGGTTTGATTTGTCCGACTCAACATGTCTACTCCAAGGGAGAACTCAGCAATCATAATGGCAAGGATGGGCAAAACTCGTTCATTGCTGTCCGTGGTGTTGTATTCAACCTGGGTGATTTCATGCCCTCCCATTACCCAGATATTGTTCCCCAGAAGCAGCTCAAGAACTACGCGGGCAAGGATGCCACCAACCTGTTTCCGGTCCAGGTCTCTGCTCTGTGCCAAGGTGTGGATGGGTCTATCGATCCCAGTGTGCCTCTCGACTATAGATCGAACCTGAATGACTCTGACGCCAAGACCTCCTCTGACTCCTATGATATCAACGCCAAATATCATGACTTCCGTTACTGGACCGACCTCTACCAACCCGATTGGTTCTATGAACAAATGGTCATGATGCGAGCAAATTACAAAAAGGGCTATGTTGGCTATACCTCCAAGTACATGAAGAGTCTGGCAGATGACAATAACAAAAATATTGTGAGCATCAACGGAAAGGTTTACGACATGACATACTATATCGCAGGACCTCGAAGCCCACGATTTCCGGAGGGCAAGAACCGTTCCACCAGCGGCATCAAGACTGACTACATGAGCCCTCTGCTCGTCAGTTTGTTTCAACAAAAATCTGGCACCGATGTCACTAAATATTGGACTGACCTGGACCTGGATCCTACAACACGCTCTCGCATGGAACTTTGCCTCGACAACCTGTTTTTCGTTGGCCATGTCGATACCCGTAACTCGGTTAAGTGTCAGTTTGCTCGCTACTTCATCCTTGCCATCTCCATCTTGATTTGTGCTGTGCTGGTCTTCAAATTCGTAGCTGCCCTGCAATTCGGAAAGAAGAACTTGCCTGAAAATCTCGACAAGTTCATCATCTGCCAAGTTCCAGCGTACACTGAAGACGAGGATTCACTCCGTCGTGCTATGGACTCAATGGCACGCATGCGCTACGATGACAAGCGTAAGCTTCTGCTGGTTATCTGTGATGGTATGATTATTGGTCAGGGTAACGATCGCCCTACGCCACGTATCGTTTTGGACATATTGGGTGTTCCTGAATCTGTTGATCCAGAGCCACTGAGCTTCGAGAGTTTGGGCGAAGGTATGAAACAGCACAATATGGGCAAGATCTACTCTGGTCTTTACGAGGTTCAAGGTCACATCGTTCCCTTCCTGGTCGTTGTCAAGGTCGGCAAGCCCTCCGAGGTGTCTCGCCCTGGTAACCGTGGTAAGCGTGATTCTCAGATGATTCTGATGCGCTTCCTCAACCGCATTCACTACAATCTGCCTATGAGCCCTATGGAACTTGAGATGCATCATCAAATCCGCAACATTATTGGAGTCAATCCAACTTTCTACGAATACATCCTCCAAGTTGATGCCGATACAATGGTTGCTCCCGACTCTGCTACCCGGTTTGTTTCGTCTTTCTTGTCTGATACTCGTCTCATCGGTGTGTGCGGAGAGACGTCTCTGTCCAACGCGAAAACATCTATGGTCACAATGATTCAGGTTTACGAATACTACATTTCTCACAACTTGATCAAGGCGTTCGAAAGTCTTTTCGGTTCCGTTACTTGTTTGCCAGGTTGTTTCACGATGTTCCGTATACGATCTTCGGAAACCGGGAAACCTCTGTTCGTCAGCAAAGAAGTCGTTGATTCGTATTCAGAAATCCGCGTTGATACTCTGCACATGAAGAACCTGCTTCATCTGGGTGAAGATCGATACCTCACGACGCTGCTCTTGAAACACCACCCCAAGTTCAAGACCAAGTACATCTTCCGGGCCCATGCTTGGACTGTGGCCCCAGAGAGCTTTGCTGTTTTCCTGTCACAACGTCGTCGCTGGATCAACTCTACCGTTCACAACTTAGTCGAACTGGTTCCTCTCCAACAGCTGTGCGGTTTCTGCTGCTTCAGTATGCGATTCATCGTCTTTGTCGATCTTCTCAGTACTATCATTCAGCCCGTAACCGTCGCCTACATCATTTACCTGATCGTCTGGCTGGCTCGTGACAGCTCAGTGATTCCATGGACTGCGTTCATTTTACTTGGTGTCATTTACGGTTTACAAGCCTTCATCTTTATCGTCCGTCGGAAATGGGAGATGATTGGCTGGATGCTAATTTACATCTTCGCCATTCCCGTTTTCACTCTCGCCTTACCTCTCTACTCCTTCTGGCACATGGACGATTTCTCCTGGGGTAACACTCGGGTCATCACTGGAGAAAAGGGACGGAAGCTGGTCATTTCGGACGAAGGCAAATTCGACCCATCGTCTATCCCGAAGAAACGCTGGGAAGAGTACCAGATGGAGTTGTGGGAAGCTCAGACCTCTCGCGACGACCGCTCCGAAGTATCGGGCATTTCCTACGGCACTCGATCGCACGCCTTCCCGCAATCCGAGTACGGCTTCCCCGGTTCGAGACCCCTTTCACAAATGGATCTACACATGCATAACTCCAGTTCTCGTCTGTCTGTGGCCCCATCCGAAATGATGGGTCGTCATATGGAATCAGACGTTAGCATGAAGGATATGAGCCACCTGCCCTCTGACGATGCCATTCTCACCGAGATCCGCGAGATTCTTCGTACAGCTGATCTCATGGCTGTTACGAAGAAGAGTATCAAGCAGGAACTTGAGAGACGATTCGGCGTCAATCTGGACCTCAAGCGGCCTTATATCAATTCTGGTATGTTTCACTTTTACTAAATCGCTTTTGGGGAATATCCGCTAACTTCTTTCTAGCTACCGAGGCTGTTCTTTCGGGACTTCTCTAATCCAGTCTTGAATCTTTATCGTGACATTCCACTCGTCTCGACACGAGCATGTGTTAATAACGAATACTTCAACATTTGTGATTTTCAAGCTTCACTTTCTTCCCTTTTTGTCTTCCTTTTTGTTTATCGGGGATTTGCCATTCATCGTTCTTCATTTTCTACATTTCTTTTTCTTTTTTCGAGCGAACTTGCATGAATGAGATAATTTCGAAAGCGTGTTCTTGATTGTCTTCCGGCTTGGGATTTATTTTTGATTTATTGTTTATGTTTATTTTTTATATTCTTGGATATGTCGTTCTGTATCAAAAATGTTTTTATCGTTATTTACATAGGGAAATATCTCTCAATAATAATGACCAGGATATATCATTCTGGTGTTCAAATGGGGAATATGCTATCTCGCACTTCCAGTTCTCTTCGATGGTCCTATCTAGGTAGAAGTACTTAGTACTTACTAGTTGGTGTCATTTGAATTTCCTCCCCCATCAGTAAAGTACTACTTTTCTTATGGTGGTACACCCAGATAACCTATGATAGCGTCACAATACAGGCAGCATGCTCGAAGCATCTGCCACCAGTGAACCTTGTCAAATGCACGTCAATCAAGCGACAGGCTGACAGCACGCCACGCCGAGTGGGGTTGCAGATCTTCCAGTGATGTGGATATATATATTCATGTTGATATCACAAGGTCATGTAACACAACAACTTCATATTCCAATCTTCGATCTGTGATACTAGTCAGCTTATTCCAAAGCTAGCCAAGATACGCCAGAATTCACTCTCCTCAATACCAACATCCCTATTACAAACAACATCAGCTCAAATCCACCATGACAGACCCCACATCATCCGAAAACGAACCCAACCCAAATACAACAAACACAAACACAAACACAAGTCCAACAGAAGACCAACAAAAAAAAGAGGCACTAGCCGCCTTCACCGCAACCCTCCACTCAGTCGGAACAAACCTCGAAGCGCCTCTCATCGACCGCGCAACAACAATAACATCCAACGCCGCCGCGCTACAGCGACAGGAAACCGAGTTAGCGGAGCATACGGCGCGACTTGCGAAGCAGAATGCGCAGTGGATGGGATTAGCGGATGAGACGCGTGATGGGTTGAAGGAGATTGGGGATGTGCAGAATTGGGCGGAGGTGATTGAGAGGGATTTGCTGGTTTTGGAGGATATGATGGATAATGTTGAGAGGAGGGAGGGGGATGGACATGGTGATGGTGATGATGGATTTGGAGATGAGAATAGAAATAGAAATGGGAATGGAGTTGTTAATGGGGATGTTAATGGGAATATTGTGAATGGGAAGAAAGAAGGGAGGAAGAGTTGGTTTGGATGGTGGTGATTCTACTCTTACTATCTCATAGGTATGGGATATCATTATTTGCTATTGTTCAGGATATCACTGGCTGGCTTCTATTTATTCATCTTCTGCTTCTTCCTCTTCCTCTTCCTCTTCCTCTGCAAATTGTTCCTCCACATATCGTCGATAAATGTCAAGACTATCACCCTCCACAGTATTATCTTCATCATCATGACTATTATCATCATATTCATCCCAAGCATCCCAATCCCCTAAACTCGTCAAATGTCGCATGGTAGGTCTACCATGAGGACAATTCCACGGTTTATCAATAGTCCCCATATTATAAACAACCCTCTGCATCTGCTTTGTCGTCAAAGTCTTCCCAATCATGATACTAGACCGACAAGCACGCATAGCAAACATCTTGCGCACCTTACTAGGTCGAGGCACAGATACACTCGAGGTCGTATTCATGACCGGACTCTCGGATAATAGAACGATCAATTCTTCCAGATCTCGTGAGCCAAAGACAACTTCTTTACTCAATGGTAAAGAGACAAGGCTACATCTTCGACCAATGGGTTCTTGACCACTTTCATCAATATTAACGACGAACCCATTCTTTTCGAGTGCGGCTTGGTTCTCTAGAACAATCTCTTCTTCCACGGCAGTAAGGTCTAATCTCTGTGGTCTCACAAGACGTTGGTATTGAACAACGGTTTCGTTCTGGAGTCTTTCGAAATTGAACTTTTCATCCGAAGCATGCTGGTCGATGATGAAAAGCTCATCGCGCTGTAGGCCTGGTCGTACGGCGATTATGAATCCTAGGTTAAACTGGCCGATTATTCGCATCTGTGCGAAATCAGTCTTGCTGACTGTTAACGAGAGTTTATCTTCCGCTGTTTGTCCTTCAGGGACATCGTTCGCATTTTCCGTTGTGGTGTTTGTTTGTTGCTTTTCCAGGCTGGCTCGTAAGTTCGTCATGTGGGATTCTAGTTGCGAGAGGGATGCATCAATCGTGCTGACCAGGTGTACAGTTGCGTCGCGGTGTATAGCGCCCTTGTTCATTTTGTTCGCTCGGTGGATGTTGTTTTCGCTGGGAAGAACGGCTTTCTCTTCCGCTTGGTGTATAAGGTCTTGTACTCTGGCTTCCTCTGAGGCTTTCTTCTCCGCTTCGTTCATGTCATCCTCTTGCGTACCCGGGCCAGTCTCGCTTTGAGATTCTCCTGGCGATTCTTGATTCCTTTGCTGACTGTGACCTCGACTTGGCCTGGAGATATCCTCAGGTTTTTCAGCAGCTGGTGAGCAAGCGCGTTCTTCTTCAGCTTCTTCAGCTTCTTGCTCTATATAGTCGTCCTGACCTTTCTCACTCTCCGAGTATTCGACGTCTTCCTCTTCCTCTCCCTCTTCTTCTTCTTCCTCCTCCTCCTCCATTTCCTCATCCCCATCATCGTCATTCTCATCTCTGTTTTTATCCGAGGCCACCTGCGTCCCCGGAGCAGCAAACTCCTTCATATGGTCTCCAAATATATTAGGCCGAGATGGCGTGTGAATTCGTCGCTTCCGCGCTGGACGCTCTTTGTTCGATGATCCCCAATCGGACGTCCGTTTACGCGGGGGACCACTTCCCACAACTGATTTCACAGTATGGCCACCGATGGTAATAGTGGCCATCTCTGCTGGCATGCGTCGTGGACGCATCCTATCGAACGCATTCTGTACCACATTGGGCATTTCTCCAGGGTCGTCGCCCTCGGGCATAGTTGACTGTTCCTTTGTATCTGAAAGTTGCGACGAAAGGTCCGGAGGCGCCTCAGATTCTCTATCATCCAAGTTCTGCCGTGGGGAATCAGTAGTGTCTTTCCCTTGAGGTTTGACAGGCGTACTGTCCGGGATTTGTGGAGAGAAATTTTCCTGTGGTGGTGCTGACGGTTGTCTGGGAATAGGAGTAGACTTGATTGGAGATGAAGCTTCGGCCTGATTTGGGGTCTCCTTGGGATGTGTCGGAGTTTTCAGCTCTTGCTGAGGAGCAAACCGCTCCTCATGGTCTTCAGTTGATTCATCTCGGCTTGGTTCCTGGCTTGAGGTAGCGGGCGATGCAGAAAGTCGCTGATTCAACTTACGAGCCGACACGAATCCAGGGAGAGCGCCGAGTGCCTGCTGCTTGGGGGTAGATAGCTTTGAACCAAGTACCTGAGACTGAGGTACAGTCTGGTCCGCGGCTTCAAAAAGCTGGACAAGGGAGGTTTTGAGAGACTCAATCAAGGCGGCAGCGTCATGTATCAGAATCTGTCGCTTATCTGGCGATACATTAACATCATAGGCGTCCGTGTCCATCTGGAAATCCGCAAATATAAAAGGTGACTGTGAGACATTAAACGATCTATAAGCCTCATTAAAAGCTTTCGCAATCTGGGGCAGTCCACAGGGTCTGGAGTTAACAAAAAACATTTGTCGATCTGGCGTTTGACGCCCTTCCCCAAACACAGGACGAGAGATATGACCGCGAACAACCATCTGGTTGGACTTTTTGTCTGCCCCTACTCGCTTCATCGAAGCAGAGGGTTCGAACTCCAATTCCAAGTCTAAGGGAATCAACGCAGAAAGCGTTTTTGCCCCATATACATTAGCAATATTTTCCCTCGTGGTGCGGTTACTGTTCGTAGAAAAAACGACCACATTCTTCGTTTTTCCTACAGTGTTCTTAACACTGAATCGAACACCCACGCTTATACATGCGTATGCGTGCAGCAAATTCAAAACCTTGCCATACTCCCGCTTGATATTCTTCTCCAATTCGCGCCGACGGACTGGAAGTCGCTTGAAGATTCCTTCCACTGAAGCAGTAGTTCCCTTTTGCCCGGCTACTATCTGAGTTTTGTGAAGCTTGCCGGAGACTTCGAACTCAAGTCTGTTTGCACGGGGAGCCTGGTTCGCTTGGGCCGTAGTAATGTGGAAGTTTGCGAGGGCACAGAGAGAGGACAACGCTTCACCGCGGAAGCCGAAGGTATGTAGGCGGGAGAGGTCGTCGTACGAAGACAGCTTTGAGGTATAGTGTTTTAATGCTGAAAATGATGGCCTCCGATTAGCAGCCGTCAGATAGAAGCTTGGTGACTCTGGGAGAACGAACCGATATTCTCGTAATTATCCGGTGATATTCCACTGCCATTGTCCTGAACCTCGATCAAATCCAGCCCATTATTTTTGAAACGTATTTCTGTGAAAATAAAACCATCAGTTTGAATTCTCGAAGACGAGCTTTAGATCGTATATCTGGTGAGAATCCCTACCGATTGTGGTTGCGCCAGCATCGAGGCTGTTCTCGACCAGCTCTTTCGCGACAGAACATAGGTCAACAATGACTTGACCCGACTGGATTTGATGGACCTGAGAAGTGTGAGATTAGAAAAAGCTCTCAACATCTTCAGCAACGGGGATGTGACATACTGAGCGATCCTCGATGGCCTTAATAGTCGCCATTGTTCCATGACGGTGCGAAGTGAAGTAAGCGCGTCGCACTTTACGCGTGGGAAGTGCCAAGCTGCGTGATCGGCCCGACTCGACCAGGGCAAATTCATAGAGGGATCAACTTCAAGTATTTATGAATAGTTATATGATATATACTACAAAGATTGAATTATAGATTTAATGATAAATATGATTGAATCTAATACTACTACAATATGTTCAGATCCTAAAAATCGCTGAAAACGCCGAAATCCCAAATTCATCAGCCGACAAGCAACCTCATGCAGAGAAGCGATCGGGCAGTACAACAGGAGCAATCAAGGTCCATAAGTAGATCGCATAGCATACCCAAGAACTGACAATCTTGACCCAGCTGGCCCAATAAGTGCGGCCCACAGGTGCAAAGTCCATTGTGGTGTCGACCTGTAGTCCTTGGGATAGCAAGGTAGCAACCCAAGTTGTGGCTAAGAAGAAAATCACATGGAACAAGGAGTAGTTGTACTGAGTAGAGCCACGCTCATCATCCTTGCTACTCGTCTCAAAGTCATCATCCTCATCATCACTCTCGTCGAGTGCACTGGCTGGCAAACTGCCGCTCTCAACGGCGGCTCGCAGAGCTTCTGCGCGCATCTCCCGACGGCTATTAGGCTGTTGAGTCACGAGACCATGCTCATTATCCTCGGTTCCGAGTTGACTGTAGTTGTGACCACCCTTAGATCCCAGGGCGATACCCTGTGTAGCAGCGCGGGTTGTGGTGTAGGCAATGGTGGCCATAGTGACGATGGCACCCAGAATAATTGTCACAGTGCGGGTACCACTCGAGCGGATCAAGGGATTGCAGCCGTTGTCATCCGGTTCCATAGAGACAGCAGAAAGAGTGAGATAGGTGCAATAAACGGTAACCATGGCAGCCTGCGCCAATCCCGCTCGTGGGTTGGACTCTTGCACGGCGGGCTGGACCGAAATAAATGAGATGATCAGGAAAACGATCAAATTGATCGAGATAGCCGCCTGATTCATGGAACAGCCACTGCGAGCGAAGAATATGTACATCAGGACAGTCATGACGATAGAAGCCACATACATGCCGAGGGTCGATCCGATAAGCAGACTCCGCCATAGGCGCGAGTCACTATCCTCAATCTTCTGAAGACACAGCTCTGCCCATGAATGTGCCAGATCCACCAACAGGATCAGACCCAGAAATAAGAAGAGCATAGCACAGAAAAAAGCGATATAATTCCCGTAGACGAAGAAGAATGGTTCTGGGATGAAGAAAGACATGACCACGAAGGCAATCCAAACAATGATCTTGGGACCCCAGAACCCATTTTGAAGTGCCGCACGGCTATCGCGGGATGTTTTAACTCCGAGAAGTAAGAGGGCGAGGATTAAGTGGAAGAGAGCAAGACCGAAGTTGATGCGATGAACCGCGACCCAACCGTAGCATTCCTTCCCATCGCATTGAATTTCCATATAGTCGAGAGTGAGGTGTTGCAACTTTTTCATTGCCCATGGGGTAAGCATTATCCAGGATACAATCGAGTTGATTAGAAGGATAAAAGCGTAGGCGATTCGAGTGGCCATGCTGTATCGTGATTAGTTTGGAACTGCCCTTCGGTCCAGGCATCCGGGATATGCGCAACATACCTGTTCTGAAACTTTCCACATGCGCTGCAAACAGCAGAGCAAGTTGCAGCTCCGCAGCATGAGCCTCCAAGAGTCAGAAGCTATCCGCGCATAGTGTTAGCATGCTGTTGTTCCTTGGCCAATCGAGGATGATGCGCCATGGCATGGTACAGTGAGGTGAGAACTTACCGTGCCCATACTAGGTACCGCTAAAAGCGGCAGTGACAGAAGAGCACCCATGGTGTGTAAGTGGCAGATAATGTATTCAGACCAGGTCCTCAGAGATGAGCTGGTTTCTCAGCCAGTTGTTTGGAGATTGGCGATTGATGATGGCCCCGGGGAGGGAAGCAGAGTGGAGGTCAAGTGACGATCCGCGGTTCCTCCTTCGTCATCTACAGTCACATGACCACACGTGCTTTTAACCAGAAAGAGCGGGCGGGCGGTACGAAGTATACTCGTATTCGATTAGTTAGTTTAACTAAACATACAAAGAACAGCATAAACTTGTAGGACTTTTGTACATTCTTTGTAGTATTTTGTACATACTTGAGAACACCGAAATCCCGTCTCACAAATTAGTCATAATTGCATCCATAGGGCTGTGATTTGTCCTTGGCCCTTTTGGACCCATGACGCGATCCTACGCCTAGCCTGCCACGAGTCCTCGCTCGGGGCTCTTCAGCTACCAATAACTATAAGATGCATATTATGATATACTTTATACAATAAGCCCAACAGAATATAAATGTAGAATGTCCAGTATCAGACACAGGATTACCGATCTCCTCCACATTTTAGTCTCTGGGATTAAACAACTTTAGATCGAGCCTCGCGTGACAGGCGTGGGACATTCAGGCTTGGCACTCGGCAGAGTCCGGTGGAGCACCGCGCCGTCTCCGTTATCTTTCGATTACGACGCTATCCTCCTGAAACTCCTCCTTCTCGACACCTTGACACTTTTTTCGTTCTCACCTCTAGTCCATCCTTACACCACGAGAGTCCGATGTCCCTCTTTCCGTCCGAATTTTCTTTATTACGCGTGACTTGACACGCGTAGCTTGGATTGTCCAGTTCGGACTTGATTGCGTGCGCTGGGACCTCCCAATTGAAGAGAAGAGCCCGCTTCGATATTGAGAACACTCCAAATACACCCCGCAAAATAAAACCACTATGCCGGGGCTATCGCCACAAACCGCACGGTATATATCCGTTTTTGCGGGAACGTTAGTTGCGTTATCTTGTGGAACGAATGTACGTATTTCTTCTTACAATTGGTTGATGGATTGATGTAGTACATGATCGCTGATGGGAAAAATTCCCCGATAGTATGCATATTCCGCGTGGGCACCTCAATTCGCACACAAGATGAAGCTCACGTCGACACAGAGTAACCTCATTGTGAGTTTGTGACCCTGTGTTGGGGAGAAGTTGGGAATGGAATCTTCATATTGACTAGGACGTAGGGTGCTGCCGGTAATCTGGGCATGTACGCTATGGGATTCCCTATGGGCTTGTTGACCGATGCTCGTGGTCCAAGACTCATCACGTTGATCGGTTCGATTTGTCTTGCGATTGGTTATTACCCGATCTATCTATGTAAGACCTTTCAACTGCATCCTGGTCAAAAATAATACTCTAACAGACAACAGCTTATGAACATGGAGAGGGCTCTGTGCCGATCATTTTCCTTTGCTTTTTTGCTTTCATGACAGGTACTGGTGGCTGCTCGGCCTTTTCTGGAGCTATCAAAACGGGCATGTACCAGTCAAATCCCCAGAGACATAAATGGTAACGATACTAACCAAATCGCATCTAGCTGCCTCCAATTTCCCCGATAACCGTGGTACTGCGACTGCATTGCCATTAGCGGCGTTCGGGCTGAGTGCTTTGTTCTGGTCTAATATCTCAACTATTGTCTTCAAGGGTGATACTGGACGCTTCTTGCTTCTTCTGGCTGTCGGTACATCCGTACTTTCCTTTGTGTCAATCCCGTTCCTTCGAATCCTGCCTACGGATTCCTATTCATCTGTTCCCCACCACGGACACGAGGAGCCGTCCGAGTCCCGAAGACTGCGCCGTACTAGTGCCTCATCTCTGCCTGAGAATTCTGACGAGTTGCACAATTCCACTGCTTTTGACCATGAGCAATCAGCACATGCTCGTACTCAATCGACGTCCCATCATCACGGAAATGGATACTCCGGTGATCATGATGAAAGCTCGTCCCTTGTGTCTAAGAATGGCGTCCGCCCGTCCTTTGATACTCTGGATGATGATTTCCTTGATGAAGTAGCAATGGAAACTCACCACACAGACATTAGGGGTTTGGCTATGCTCCGTACAGTTGAGTTCTGGCAACTCTTCCTCACCATGGCTTTGCTATCAGGAATTGGCTTGATGACTATCAACAACATTGGCAACAGCGCCAAGGCCTTATGGATCTACTACGATGACAGCGCCTCATCCAAATTCATTCAACAGCGACAGGTTATGCATGTCTCAATTCTTTCCTTTGGAAATTTCCTCGGTCGTCTTCTCAGTGGCATCGGCTCTGACATTTTGGTGAAAAAGCTTGACATGTCGCGCTTTTGGTGTCTGTTAATATCCTCCGTTGTTTTCACCCTTACCCAGCTTGCTGGTTCCTCCATCTCAAACCCGAATACTCTCGCTATTGTCTCTGCATTTACAGGCATTGCTTATGGCTTCCTCTTCGGCGTTTTCCCTTCATTAACCGCCCACACCTTCGGAATTGGTGGACTTTCGCAGAACTGGGGTGTCATGACTCTGGCCCCTGTTTTCAGTGGAAACATCTTCAACCTTATATATGGCACCGTTTACGATCGTCACTCTGTGGTGAACCCAGAAGGAGACCGTGATTGCCCCGATGGGTTGGCCTGCTACCAATCCGCATATTATCTGACTTTCCTCTCTGGCCTTGCGGGTATTCTGGTCTGTCTATGGAGTATTTATCGCGAAAAGCAGATCCACGGCTCTACTATGAAAAAGTCTGATCATCGCCTTGCTTGATCTTATCATAATGAGCACGCTCCATGTTCATGCTTAGTTGACAGCTGTCGAATATAGTCGTTTTTACCCCTCAGCACGTCACTAGGCTGTTATCTTGTTTGTCATATCGCGCTATCTCATGATCGACGTCCAACCAGGGCATTTGCTGGCCAATTTTCTTATCGGTGGCCACTGGTGTATGACGTTAGCTCCATCCCATCTACGCATTCGTTGCTTTTTCCAATATCATAGACTTGATACTCCACATCTTCTCGTCCTCCAATGACCAAGGTCCAGCAATGGCTGTCTGTCCAGCTTTCACTACGAACCTGTATATAGTTTCTTTTCTTTCTTTACACACCCGAGAATTATCAGAATTTCCCGAGGTCGGCTTTGGCATGTCTTTGTTATCTGAAGGCCAGGAAGGGATATTATTTAGGTAAAATACAGAATTTGATGATTATTAATAGTCATGTTACTCTGCAGTTTAGCTGCCAAAACAGTGTAGCGTTATCTCAGTGAAAGTGAGCCTTTGACTGACAATCATTCAAGCTGATACCTACCAGAATACTACTCTGCATGAAGAAAACAAAAATCCACGATTCCACAATTCTAAAAGACGATGCATATATCAAAATAATGGAAAAAGGCGAGGTGAACGGCAATTATCTTAGAAAAGGACAAAGCAGATACGTCGGTCCCTTGATTTTGCAATGTTTCTTCCTCATATTTCCTGTACAATAGTGTCGTATAGTATACTCCTTTCCAAGGGAGTATACCCGAGTGAGACATGATAATGAAACCTTCCCAGTATCACGTTCTCACTCGGGTCTGCTGTGCGTTAAAGGTTCCGTGACAAACAAGCTACAGAAGGCCGAAAATGATAGGGACTGGAAGACTTTATGTTCGTGTGATGTAGTGAGATACAGATACTAGGAGCAAACAAGAATTCAATTGTAACACCCTGGCCTATTGACCTGTCAAACTGGCTGAAATAGACAAGTACAAAGACTGCCTTTCTATAAAAAGAACTAGTATATAGAAAAAAAATAAAAAATAGAAACGGATATCGTGGAAGGCTAATCATATAGCTATCAATGAAAACACGTTCGTTTTTTTATTGCGAAATAATCCACCATGAGTATCTTGTCCGATCTTCCACGCCCTTGTGTTCACAATTTGAACAGCGCATGAGAAAAGAAAGATGAAAAAAAGGCGAGTGAAAGGATATTAGAAGCATACTGAGATTACACAAACACGGACCCACGGCAAGCCATTCAGGAAAATAAGACGACGAACAAGGCGAAGTGAGAAAGTAAGGAATTAGGATCGATCAAGTATCGAGCTTTTTTTGTTGAAAAGAGTTCCGGCCGCCGATGAAAGAGTCGGGAAGGGTATCAAAAAGACCAGGGAAGGATCGGACAAGTCATTGGTGGTTACACCATACGACTGGGAGTTATAACCAAGCGAGAACACTGGAGACAGGTACCTATGCGCTATGCGCTAGTTGGAGATTTCGCTTGCGAGGGGGGTTCTTCAGACGATTGCTCTACCACGTCTGACAGCCGGATGCGCTTGGCTTGGGGTTCTGAGCTATCCAAGTCCAAGGAGCTGGTAGTACCAAGCTGTTGTTCAAGTTCGCTGACGTGTCGTTTGAGTTCTTCTTCGCGACGTTGCGACTCCTCAAGGGACCGGCGCAGACGAGCTTCCGAGTCGCGAGCGATCATCTCCGAGCGACGCGCACTAGCGTCACTCTGTTCCAGTTCGGCAACTCGACCGCGAAACAATTCATTGATCAGATCGAGTTCGCTGACGCGGGTCTTGAGGGATGTATTGAGAGCCAAGAGACTCTCGTAAGTCTGGGATGTGTCGAGTTGGCGATCGACAGCCGAGGGGGAGGGCTGGCGCAATGGAAGAGAAGAAAGACCGGAAGATGAGTTCAAGGCATTGTCGCCTCTCGTAACACTATCGAACATGTGTTGCGGTGCGATATTTGAGTTGTGCGATTGCATTGACCCAAACCCGGGTGTGTCAGTACGCGACAAAGGCGAATTTGAACGGTCCGAGTGGCCGGGGGACATTTTTCGCGAAGCACGACGGTATCCATGCGAGCCGAGAGAATGCGCCCCAAGATCGGCTTGGCCTGCGAGGCCGTTGGCATCGACGGGACCGCCAGACTAAAAAAAAGTGAGGAGGACTGATCAGCAACGGGGAAATTTCTTATCTGGGGCATAGGTGGTCCCAGATTTTTGTGGACTTAGAGGTTGCACACTCACCTTGCGTTTAGGGCCCTGCCCAGTCTTTACACGGTTGCGACTCTTGATCACATCGGTCTTCAGGCTTATCGGGCGAGGTCGCCCGTGTAGCTTGAGGAACAAGCCACAGGCATTGCAGAGGACGGAGCCGAGTTCATCGCGGCGCCAGAGAGGGGTGGTAGATGTGCCGCAATTCTGGCATACAGGCTGTAATTGAGGAGATTTATCATCAGTCAAGGTGGTCGCCATGGTTTGGAGAAAAGAAGGTTGGAGTAGGAGGGAGAGGGAGTGATGATAAGATTGGAGAGAGATTTGAGTCGATAAGGATTGGAAGCGCACGGATCGGGTGGTGCCAAGCCCCAGCCCGGTCCAACTGGCAGTTCCGATAAACTCGAGATAAGCGGATGATAAGGGGAAATGAAAATCTGCCCGCTTTGGAGATATTTCATGGGTGATGGGAATAGCCACGAATCAATTATATGTAGTGTAGAGACTTACCGGATTATTGCCTTGTCCACCAGTAGTGGCTGCGGGGGAGGAGGTTGCGTAGCTCATGTTGGCCATGTTCCCATGTGCATCACTGGACTCTCTGTGGTGTTCCGGTCAGCCAATCCATGCCCGTTCATTCGCCCATTCAGTCCTCTTCCTGCAGAAGAAGAGGGGCATGCAGTGGAAGGTGTGCTATCCCGTATGATTCATATATAGGGAGGAGAGGGCGATCATAAGGGACCGTTGGGTGCGATATCTTGCTTTCATGGCGGTCACATACCGAAGATTGGAGGTGGGAGCCGACGCGACAGATGCGAGTGCGGCTAACCCAGGAAGTGAAGTGCTGACGGAGACCGAACCGGGGAATTCGTCCTTGTAGTCGGAACCCTGGGATTTCCCAATGCTACCAACTTCAGGAAGCGCTGGCGAGAAACGCTTGGGTTCTGTTTCGGACGTGGACGGTGGTTGGGCGGTGTCGGAGGGACAATCGTAACGCGGGAGATCAGAGGTCTGGTGCGCGGACGAGGCAGATTTGAGAGCCGGGTCGATGGGCGACGCCGGATAGAGGATGGAAGCCACAATGGAAGGTGAATGTGAGGAATTGATCGAAATCCGGCCGGGGACCGAATTGGAGAGGTTCGAGGCAAAGGGGGAGGAGAAGAGTGGAAGCGATCGCGTGATGACCGTGGTAGGTATAACCGATTGATAGGAAGTTCACCGACAGATCTCGCTGCTAGCAAGTCAACCAGAAAAGAAGCAGTTGTAGTTATAAGTAATCGATCCAAGAAATGTGAGGAAGATCAGAGCAGATCCTAGCGCTCGCGATAGAAGGAGTGCAAGCTGCCGCGAGGTCGTCTCTGCGAGGACTAATTCACGGAAGAAGAATTCATAAAAGTGGAAGAAAGGAAGGGAAAGAAAAAGAAAGAAAGAGTCGGCGCGAATCACGTATTCAACACCGAAACGTTCGAAGATGGGATGGGGGGAAAAGGTGAAGATGGAGAAACAGTCCCATAGCGGATCTTATCCTGGGCGGGTAATGTTATTATCGCGCGTATCGAAAAATCAATCACTTATCGCGCATGCCACAGTGTGCCTCGATTTGGTTGGAATTATAGGCGACCCTGGCATGTCTAGCCAATTCTCTGGCTGTGAGGAATGTTTTTCAAAGCTAAAGATAATTTATACTTATTTGAAGTATATCTCACTACTACATAAAATATAGAGCCTATACTACTGAGGTTCACTATCTAACAGTAGTACTGTTAGTGCCAGTGTAGCTACGCTAGTATAGCCGCATCCGTCAGTAGCCAAGCCAGTCTCGAGCTTCAATTGGCAACAACTTGTACATGTATATATATATAAAGTTATTGCAAATCAAGAGATTGGCATATGTATGTTACTGCTGACGCTGGTACATGTACATATAAACAGGATGATCATGATCTCCTGCCGCCTAGGTGGTCCCCATTTCCAAGGTTGTATGCATACTACTCCGTACATAGGTCAGATTGCACTGCACTACCTGCTCCAAGCTGCCAATTGGAACGTTGATAGGCAATTGTCCTCGGTGGGTCTCCTTCACGAAACATTGAAGTCATTGTCCACTTTCCACATCTTGCTGCAACTACTACAGTATGTACATAAACGACAATCTTTAATGCCGGTGAACATCAACCAAACAACCCCCTTTTACGGCGAGTTTAAGGGGGATCCAGTGGGGACCCGCCAGTCTTGTGGCGGTGCGTAATAGTAATACCAATCACGGGAAATGATTAACCCCGGATAATCATAATTAACATCCAATTCTGCCGTAATACCAGTCACCGCCCTGGTAAATGACGTGTAAAGACCACCGGGGCCGTTTCCCCTTGCCCTGGTCGTGTCTGGCCATAATAATATCCAGCCATGACGGATTGCCAATTTCATGTTCAACTCAACTCAACTCCATCCTTGAAGCGCCTTCGTCTACCTTCAACCATCCTCTCCTACGCGGGATGGATTAATATTTTCATTCGTGTCTTTCGTTTATACATCCTGCAGACCTTGTCTTCCCCTTCACTCATCCTCACTACCACTCTGCTGTGGAACAGGTCTGCCTTCGCTTTTTTGAATCCCCCCTTCCATAGAATCGTCAATCCTTCCTTTCATCATGCCGAAAAATCGCCCGGCCACTTCAGGCTACGCACGTCTCGCCCAGGAGGAGGAAGAAAGAGGCTACCTTCATGATGACTCGGACGATGACGAACTTGCCGCGGTTTCTTCGACGGTGTCTACCTCCGCTCCTCGCTATGCCCCAATTTCCTCTCGAGCCCAGATGCAGGCGTCCGGTCTCGCCACACCACCCAGCCATCGACGCAGACATAGTGGATTCTCGCGACGCGGACGCCGAAATTCTGGAGTGGACATCAAGGCCATCAATGCGCGTCTTGAACGCTGGGCCGAGGAGATTGCCAACAAGTTCAAGCTAAATCGTGTCAAGGGCAAAACATACGAGGAAGAAAAATTGGAAATCTATCATTCAGTCTTTCAAGCGCCTGATGGTGTTCGGCCAGTGACAACGGAGCAGCTTGAATCGGACGAGTTCGAGGGCCAGCAACGGAGAGCACGCGCCGAATATGAAGAGATCATCGAAAGTGTTCGCCTAGCTATCGAATTGGATGTGCACCCGCGCATGATCTCCCAGGGAAGTTCAGGAAGTTATTTTGCCCGCAACCCTGATGGCAAGGTAGTCGGTGTGTTCAAGCCTAAGGATGAGGAACCCTACGCTTCTCGAAACCCCAAATGGACCAAGTGGATTCATCGGAACTTGTTCCCTTGTTTCTTTGGCCGAGCATGCCTTATTCCCAATCTTTCCTACGTCTCCGAGGCCGCCGCATACGTTCTCGACGCCCGTCTCCGCACCAACATGGTCCCTTATACCGATATTGTCAGGCTGTCGTCGAAATCATTCTTCTACGATTTCTGGGATCGCCGTAAGGCGTGGAAGGGGAAGAAAACGTTGCCTCCGAAGGCTGGTAGCTTCCAAGTGTTCCTGAAGGGATACAAAGACGCCAATATCTTTCTCCGGGAACACCCATGGCCGGACCAGGCAAACCCTGGCCTGCGCCCCGAGGATGCCCCGAAACGTAAGAAACGACCATGGAATGAGGCGTGTCGCCCCTCTGGCGTGCAGTCGGATGACGAAGACGATGAGGACCATGGACAGATGCCCTCGCCTAATCCACGCGACGAAAGTGCCGAACGACGATTCCACTGGACCGAAAACCTGAAGCAGTCGTTCCGAGAAGAGCTGGAGAAGCTAGTGATCTTGGACTACATTATGCGCAATACGGATCGTGGGCTTGATAATTGGATGGTCAAAATTGACTGGGGTAATGAGCAAGTATCACTTGTTGCGGATCCTCCCAAGCCCAACGACAAGCCCCAACATGACGAGGATGAACTCATGCCTCCTCCTCGCCCGGTCTCCGTCAACTCGAACGGTACCAATTCCTCCCATCCTTATAGACGTCACGAGACTATGATGGCAGTGAGCCGCACAGGTACTCCCTTGGCCACATCTGAGCAGTCTGCTTCGGTCCAGATTGGTGCCATTGACAACAGTTTGTCATGGCCATGGAAGCACCCAGATGCCGTAAGTCATAATTTTTTGTTTAACAACTGATCAACTAACCCATCATCACAGTGGCGAAGTTTCCCCTTCGGATGGCTCTTTTTGCCTGTTTCTCTAATCGGCCAGCCATTCTCTCAAAAAACTCGTGATCATTTTCTCCCCTTATTGACATCAACTGCATGGTGGAGCGGTACACAAATGGCACTACGACAGGTCTTTTCACAAGATGAAGATTTCAAAGAAAGCATGTTTGCTCGACAGATCGCCGTTATGAAAGGTCAAGCTTGGAATGTTGTAGAAACATTGAAACAATCCGACCATGGTCCGCTTGAACTAACCCGCCGGACTCGCGTCTGCGTTTGGGACGATTTAGTAGACGTGCCCGTCGCCATCCCCATGAAAGCCCCATCGACAGACCAAAGAAACCAAGCCATGAATTATGATGATGACGAAGAAGAAATGGATATCGGCGCGGCCAATTCCTCCCAAGACAACGATCACGATCTTTTGGGCCTTGGGTCAGCTCCAGGCGATCTGCCAAATCCAAACCGGTTCGAGCTCTCCCGCGGCCGTTCTGATGGAGATGGACGTCGAGCCACTGACTCGATTGGCAGTGGCACCGAAACCTTCAACGATGACAGCCCACCCCGCAAAGCCGCCAATGGCACCTACGCAAGGTCCTTGGATGGTGGGTGGCCGTCTCTTCCCCCTCGACCGAAACACCACAGACAAGGCGGCTCCATCTCCTTCCGCATGCCCCATGTCAACACCTTCGGTAGCGATGATCTTGAAGGTGATCTCGGATACGCTGCCGCTGAAGATATGGAAGGCAACCAGCGCAAGGTCATTGTGGAACGCCTTGAAGCCGTGAAGAGCAAAAATCCCGTTTTCACCTGGTGCTGAGAGTTCTCTTCCGCTCTCTTCAAGCTAGGGTACCCCTTTTTCTTCTTATTTCCTTTTCTTTTCTCTATTCATTCCCATTTCATGTCATTGCATTTCCATTTCATCTATTTAATTCCCGCAGATGTTTCTTTTAGCGACCCTTCCTGGAACTGATTGGACCCTTCTCGGGTCTCTTCAAGTATCCTGTTCTAACTCCCTTTTTTTTTCTTGTTGTGACATGTCACCGACTCTTTTAAGGGCTTGTTGCATGTCTCGTCCCGGATATTTTGCACGCCACGTTCATGATTGGGGAATTTGTGTTGTATATAGACCTTCTGGTTGTTCGGGTTGCCTTGGGTGGCGCATTGATTGAGCGCCTCATGTAGCATATATGACGAGACTTAATTCTATGATACCATCTTTTGTCTTTCTACGTAGATTGTGGATTGTGAATTGAATAAATGGTCCCACCACTAGTCAGTAAGAAGAGTGGTCCTTTTAACAAGACTCTTAGCCTGGGAGAACTCAAATATACAGATGCTATGCTCGAATCTCTTCCATCAATCAGCACCGCACTATCTACTCTACACGGCCTACTTGTTCATCAAATGCTTTGTCCGTTACTCCATACACATTGTAGTAGTTGGCGGCTAATTGTCGATAAGCGGCCTTATCGGCGGGATCTTCCGATGCGTCAGCGGCTGTGAGGTCATGAGCCGCGCCCTCGCTTTCGCAACTTTCTTCAACTCTTGTCGCGACTGATCCCCTCCCCTCTCCTTTTTTGTCTCTGCTGATGTCGCGAAGTCCCCACGGCTTCTGTGTGGGGACTGCGTCCTTCGTTCATTCGGCAGCGGGGTCACATGCGCCTTTTCTTTTCATGAGCCTCAACTTGGTCTAGACTATCTCGCAGCTGATATCTTGCAAATCTTCAACGCGTACCCCGCGTCCTTATATTCGTTGGAACGATACATCTCGTTTTGCTCTCGAGTCTTGGACCTTCTGAGCTCGTCCCCCTTTCACCATGGCGTCACATGCAGCGATGCTGCTGGACCCGAAAGGGTATAAAAAACGCTTCCAAAGAAATGGTATCTTCTCTCACTTACACTCTCACACTCTCACTCATTCCTACCCAACATCCATTCGCCTGTTGTACATGGCTTTCTCAAGTGAAAAATGGATTATTTATCTGAACATTCAAACTTATCTTCGCTTTCTACAGGCGCTACCAAAAACCAGCCGTCTCAGGGCTTTGCCCCCTCCATTGCTCCCCCAGGAACCGCCATGGCGCGTACTTTCGATCCTGAACCTCGCAAGCCTTCCTCGAGGACAACCTCAGCTACCTCGAGCCCGGCACCCTCAAATGGGCAAACTAGCAACCCCATTCCAAATTCCGACGTCAATGTTCAATTCACAACATTACAGGATGATTCCAACGACAGCGATGCCAAGCGCAGTCATTACGAATTAAGTGAGGATGAAAGTGACACAAGGCCTCGAAATATGATTGAAAACGTATATGGCGTGGAACAGCGAACTTATCAGCCGGCCAAGAAAGTGAAAGTAGACGATGCACAGACCAAAAATTCACCCACGCCGATCGCTATGACTGGAGATAGTGACTTGGGACAGTGGATGAAAGAAGGCAGTCCGACCAAGACATCCTCGGCTCAGGATATCGTGGACTTGACAGCGGATGCTGCAGCTACACCCAAGGACGACGATGATCTGCAGGTTACCGGATCAAATGACTTGAGCAAACAAAGGGTTTGCTACGGCAAAATCGAGAACACTATGGTCAACGCTTTTCTTGTTCCCAAGCCGATATCCAATCGTTTTGTTGATGAAACTTACCAGTGGCCGTCTATGAAAATGGAAATTCATCGCGGCCAGGACAAAACGAACTACCGTATCGACGTTTCCGATGCGTGTGGCAAAGTATTTGGAACGATCGATTCGGTTACTGCGAGAGCTCTTTGTCCTCTTCTGGATATCGACCCGCAGCATTTCAAGATAGATGTGGCTGCGCGTCTCGACATGCGAAAGAAACAGCCGGATGAAGTGCCCTGGGAACCAACGCAAAAAGCTTACCGTGCCTCCATCACCCTCTATGGTGAACGCCAGCGTGCCCAGATGATTGGCAATTACCTCGGCCAGAAGAATCTTTGGCTTGGTCAGCCCATTACTGTCGAACGAGGTGTACCGGTTTTCAATCCGCATGCAGAAAAACGACAGGCTATGGCCTCAGCTGCTGCAAACAACTCTGGGCGTGATCGCTCCAGTGTAGGTATCAGATATGAAGTTCGAACCGCAGAAGAAGTCAATGACGCCGTGATGAAAATGTTTGATCAACTTGTTACAACGAATATCCCCAGCATGGAACCTCCGCCCCAGATCAAAACACCGCTTCTACACCACCAAAAGCAGGGTCTCTGGTATATGACAGACAAAGAAAAGCGTCGCAGGTTCGGTCCCAAGGAAGCAGACAACAACTCACTTTGGCGAATCGACCATCTAGCCAACGGCAAAACTCAATACCGGGACATAATCAGTGGAGTGGTCGTTGATCAGGAACCGCCGCAGTCTCTCGGTGGTCTGCTTGCTGATATGATGGGACTTGGAAAGACCTTGAGCATATTGTCGCTGGCATTATCGACACTGGATCAATCTCAAGCATGGACCGATCAACCTCCTGGGGGGAAACTCGTGCGCGAAATACCCGGGATACGCAACACAAAGACCACCCTTTTGGTTGTCCCACTAAGTGCCGTCAACAATTGGATTTCTCAGATCAAAGAACATATTGAAGAGGACGCATTGAGTTACTATGTCTTTCATGGGCCATCTCGTACCACCGACCTTGATGAGCTGTCCACATATGATCTTATTATCACTACTTACAGCACCGTCCTTAGTGAGATCAAGGGACAGCAGAATGCCAAACGTGTCAGCCCTCTGACAAGAATGAATATGTTCCGAATTGTGCTGGATGAAGCGCACACGATTCGAGAACAGAATGCGCAACAGACGCAGGCAATTCTCAGTCTCAATTCGCAACGTCGCTGGTCGGTAACTGGAACACCTATTCAAAATCGATTGGATGACCTTCTTTCAGTCACCAAATTCTTGAAATTGTTTCCTTATGATGATCGCGGCCGCTTCGGACATTACATTCTCAGCCCATTCAAATCTGGTGATCCTCGCGTGCTGGCTAGCCTCCGGGTCTTGGTTGATTCGTTCACAATACGTCGAGTGAAAGATCGCATCGATCTCCCACCCCGAGAGGATGAGATTATTATGCTCGAATTCTCAGAAAAAGAAACCCAGTTGCACGAATTTTTCCGCAGGGAATCTAATGTCATGATGCGGGTAATTGCGGGAGAAAGCAAGACATCCATGGGTGGACGTGTGTATCATCACGTCCTGAAGGCCATGATGATCCTGCGACAAGTTAGTGCACATGGCAAAGAGCTTCTCGATGTCGAGGACCGGGAAAGGACCAGAGGACTGAGTGTGCAGGACGCCATTGATCTGGAAGAAGGGGCATCTGATAAGAGTGCCGCCGCAGCAGACAAAAAGGCGTATGATATGTTCGCTCTCATGCAGCAAACAGGAGACTGCGAATGTCGCGTTTGCCGAAAGGCGCTAAAGATTCCTGATGAGCAGGATTCCGAGAATGGCTACGTTGATCAAAATGCTCCAATCGCAGTTGTGATGCCTTGCTTCGATGTCTTCTGCCCCGACTGCTTCGCGAAATGGTATAGGACACAGACTCCAGCTGCTGAGACCATCAAGTGCCAAATTTGTGATGGCTGGGTATCAAATAGCTATTCGCGCATCACCCCCGCAGGACTTGAAAGCTTCTTGGCCAAGCAGGAGTCGGACCGCAAATCGAAGAAGAATATCAAGCAATTCGGCGAGTACGAGGGACCCCACACCAAAACCCTTGCTCTCATCGAGCGCCTTCAGTCAGCAGTGGTCGAAAGTGAGCAGCTCAAACTTAAGAATGAACCACCGATCAAAAGCGTCATTTTCTCTACCTGGACCTCCCACCTCGACTTGATCGAAATCGCATTAAGTGATAAAGGCATGAATTCCTTTACAAGACTGGACGGTACCATGTCCCTGCAGGCACGAGGAAGGGCTCTTGAGGCATTTGCCAAGGATGATTCTATCACTATCTTACTTGCCACAATCGGGGCTGGTGGTGTTGGTCTGAATCTTACTTCCGCGTCTCAAGTTTTCATCATGGAACCCCAGTACAATCCTGCTTCCGTGGCACAAGCGGTTGATCGAGTTCACCGACTTGGGCAGACCCGACCTGTCAAGACCGTTCAATTTATAATGAAGGGCAGCATCGAAGAAAAGATCCTTGAACTGGCTAAGAAGAAGCAGCAGCTTGCAGATATGTCCATGAATCGCGGCAAACTGGACAAAAGAGAAATTCAAGAAGAGCGTATGCGGGAGTACCGCAGTCTCTTCAAATAGTCTTTTGGTCTTCCCTCTTTTCTTTCTCTTCTTTTCTTTGTTTTTTTTTTTTTTTCTGCTCGTTTCATGTTTTCCATATTTTTTACTTCATATCTTTGCAGGTTACACATGCGCTCGTTGTCTTTGATATTTTTGGTCTTTTCTGGGTCGACTGGGAACGGCGACAAGGATGGGATTGGATTATTTAAATTATTTGATACCCAGGAGAGGCATGTCATTTTCTCCCATTTCATGCGTTGCGTCTGAGGCGTCGACAGGCTGCTCGGTTCTTGCCAGTCTTTACTTTCATATAGTGATCTTTTCATTTTTTATATTTCTTTGTTTCCTTTGATATATTCAGGCAAATGTAGCCTATACACGGATTATCTTTATTAGACTATAAACGAGCAGCATCGTCAACCTTGATTTTTGTGTTGGAATTCAAAGGGAATATCAATAGCACAGTAATAGCGTCCTAATGGTTGAAAGTCTATCGTTTCTGGCTTTTCTTGAGTTCAAAGCTTCCTACACGCGACAGCTAGGAATACACGCGACAGCCCTGTCGCGTGTATTCTGGAGAATATTGATATCGCCTGTAGTATAGTACTACTTCCAATTGACTGCTCTCGTAAAACCTGATCTCCTATCTTTAGACAAGACACACAACGTGAACGCTTTGATTAGCTTCTTGATTGACTCAGGTATACCACGATCCAGTCACCATTGTGATGGCATTCTTTTCAAAGCATTCAATTACATTCTATATCGAGAAACTGCTGACTACTACCCCGTAGTCCGGCAGTACTTCCATTTCTAGATATACAGATGTCCAAAAGATAATCTTCAACACCTCAGTAGATTTGAAATCCCTCGATCCTTCGAGTCATGGATGACATGCAGTGATGAGTCCGCAAATCCGAGACATGCCGCGTAGACCCTATGTTCTGTCTAGAAAATACTAGCAGAAGCAGTATCTAAGAGCGCGAGAAGAATGTCAGACTTAATTATATCTATCGTATAATGATCACCGTTAATGTTCCGGGTAGCCCGAGACAGAATTATATTCAAGGATCATCCAACCAGCCCTGACCCTGCGGCCAAATGGTTACTATTGTACTACAAGACTAGTAAAACTTGAATAGTAGTAATAGAAACTACGAAGAACCTATAAATATTACTTCGATACCACGACCAAGAGCCCCAAAGACCAAATTTAATTTGACCAAGTATTTAATACTCAACACTTCACTGCAAGCAATCATCTCACTCAACTTCTAAAACTCGAACAACTTCAATATCAACCATGAAGTTCTTCATAGCAGCCGCAGCAGCCTTCTTCCTAAGCACCAGTCTAGCCTGCGACACCCTGGGCATCGGTCAAGACTGCCAATGGGAGGGAACAGCACCAGCATGTGGTACAGTCGATCATGCCATCGGATACCTCGACCCAGCAGGTCGGACTTTAGTAGACTGGACCAGAGAGTCAAATCTTGAAGCGTTTTGCGCACAGGAGAAGAGAGATGGAGGGGACTGTTGTGCTGCCTACGGTCATGGATGCCAGAGTGGATATAAACGACTTTGGTGCAAGAAGTATAATGTTGATAAGATTGAGCATCATATTGGAGCCACTGTTGGTAGTGCCCTTCATACAGTTGACCACATTGTTGATGATATACTTCATTAATTTGGGTCATTCTCGGCGGGACTGAAGATCTTCGCTGGTATTTGTTTGATGGATGAGTTTTGGGAAATTGAGTAGGGGCTGAAGCTGGATTATCTTTTGTGGGTTGGCGTTCAATTTGATAGTACCGTGACTTTTAGTTCAACGCTATCCTAGGAATGAGTACTGCTGAATGTGAAGTACTGATTATAATACGCGCATAATAAATTCCGAAATATGGTTGATTGGTTGATCGAAAGCATTCTCGGCATTATTTTTCATAAGTACTCATGTTCTAGTTAATATAAACCCAAAGATCCTGACAATATCCAACGCCATTTTTGCCCAAAAATGCAAGAATCAAGAGAAAGAAAAAGAAAAGAGAAATCATAGGGTATCTTAAGCCAACAAGGACTTTTCCAATCCAACGTCATAACCTTTACGCGGAGACAGTATCATCCTTGTCTCCATAAATCCCAACCGAAACAGCACCGAGGACATTCTCCAATTTCCCCCGCAACTTCTTCAATTCTAGAGCCTTCGCCTCTCGTTTCTCCTCAACTTCTCTAAGTTGGACCTCTAATTCACGGATCTTGGCTTCTTGCTCGGCCTCCGAGGTCCCGATACCAGGTAAGACAGAAATAAGGTACTCGATCTGTTGTTCCTTGATGATAAGATCCCTGGCAAGTTCTCTCTGACGACTGGCGAATGTGCGGGGGGAATCTGGCTCTGGAGGTTGATTTGGATCTTGAATTCCTGCGGCTCCTGGGGCTGCGCCGGGTTGTTGGGGTTGAGGAGGTGGTGGTGATGCGGCTGGACCTGCACCGCTTGCCTCCGCAGATGCTGCTACTGAGGCGGGGATCGGTGGTGATGTTGTGTTTTTTGACATCCTTGCTAGAGCTGGGGCTGCATCTGGAACGTTTGGAGGGGGGATCGCGGGGGAATTGTCATGGTAGGTACTGAGGTAGCCGAGTGTTGCGTAGAATTGAGTTGCGAGCTACCTGCATGTCAGTTCGTGGTGCTATCAATGATGAATGTTATCATTTTCCTACCTGATCGAGACAGGTCTGTAATTGAGTTAGGATGTCTGCCATGGTGGGTGGGGTCTGAAAGATTGAAATGAGGTGGAAGAGTTGGAGATAAAGAAATGCGCGGATGAAATGTGGAGACCTCGGAGAGCTTCAAATGCGGTGAAGGACTGTTTTGTTCTCTTCTTCGTTCACACTCCAACTCGATGCTATATCTGCGATTACAGAATGGCAGAATCCTTTGTACGGATCTGCGGTCGAAGCTAAATCGCTCGATAATTCCAACTCGAACATTTTGTAACTCACGCTCTAAATATGAAATTTCTCCATTCACGCGCCGTCTCTACAAGCTCCCTCCAGTGCCAACTCCATCCTCCCAGCACCACAATCTAGCTACATTTCTTTCCTACGCTGAACAGACCTCCCTACCAACAACCAGCACAGTCTACGTAGGCACTCGGTACGAATATACTGTTCTCCAGAGTCTGCGTCAATACGCATTAGCTCTGCATCGCGTAGGCGGCCGCGATGACGCCGGCATCGACCTGGTTGGCACCTGGCATCTGCCCGAGCGGGAGCGGGAACGCGCAGTACGCGTGCTGGTACAATGCAAGGCACTCAAGACGAAACTAGGACCAAACCTAGTACGCGAGCTCGAGGGTGCTCTCCGTCAGGCGCCTGTTGGATGGCGCACGGCCCAAACGGCGGGCATCCTAGTGAGTCCGCGAGAGGCAACCAAAGGCGTGCGGGACACGCTTGCGCGAAGTTCTTATCCGCTTTTCTGGCTTATGGTTGAGCAGGACGGGACGTTGAAACAGGCGCTTTGGAATTCACGAGCAGAAAAATTGGGCTTGGACCCTCTTGGTGTGGAGACGAGGTATGGTGTTGCGCAGTCGGATTCTGGATCTATCACGACGCAAGTGACCCTCACCTGGGATGGATGTGATATCCCAGATTTGGACCGAGTGGAGTCGGACCTCGCTCGTTCTGAACAAGAATGGATTTCTTCTTGGGGGCTGGAGGTGTCTGAGTTGGGAAAAGATGCTCTCCTCGATACTGTCGAGAGTATTTTTCCTGATGGTCGTCCTGATATAGTTGCGGATGGGAAAGTAGCTGAACAGGACCGGGAGAAAGTTGCCCAGGCTTTACGAATCATCGATACAACTCAATGCAAATAATATAGTATATTGAATGAAGATAGAAGACCTTGATCAACTATACTGTAATATGTAATTTCATTGTGGCAAGCAAGAACATCAGTGTTATGGGTATACCTAAAAGAAAACTCCAGCCATTGACCAATGGCTCATCCTCCCCACCCAAGAAGAAAAACTCCCGAAACGAATTCTCCACATTAAATCATTAAGTTTATCCCTGCATCGTCGACCAAAAGTAATTCGAATAAAAGAACCGAGAAAACTTCGGATCAATATTCACAACATGCACATCACCCTTGCGACTATTGCGAATGACTGCCCGATTGAAATTCCCAGCCTCATCAGGCTCAATATCAATACCCAAAGAGCGAAAGATCTTCAAACGCAATCTTTTCCAAATAAATTAGTATATACTTTAATAGTCTCATGCAGAAGCACGTTAACACTCACATGGTGGCGTCATCAGCTTCACGCTCACGACGAGTCGCCTCATCACCCTCGAGACCCTGAGATTCGAGATCGGCTAATCTCTCCTTAAGCATTTCTAGCTCGCTCTCGAGCCGCTCGCTCTCAATTTCGAGTTCCGAGGCAGCTTTCGCAATGCGGAATTTTTTCGTGTCTAGTTCAACTATCTCTGCCGCGTGTTTACCCGAATCGTGGACTGCGATGGCCTCTTCGTGTTGGGTTGTTAGGGAATTTAGGTGTCGGGATAATTTGCGCAGTGAAGATTCTGCATCGCGAATGCGTAGGTCGCGCGATTGCTGCAGGGTGGAAAGCGAGTCATTGATGCGGGTGACGGCTTGTTTATCCGGATGGATATTGAAGTTGCCGATCGTATGGTGGATAAGCTAGGAAGAGAATGAATGAGTATTATTGTTATGAGAGAGCATAATACAGAGATATACACACTGTTCCAGGATCCTCGTCGAGCAACATGATGGGCGTATGAAGAGGGGGAGAGATGTTGTTTGCGGGGGAGTTTTGGAGAAAGAAAGTCGGTTTGTTTTGGTTGCTGCCGCAACTCCAGCCACACATACACACCGCCACAGTCACAGCCACATCCTCCGCAAGTGACGTTTGTGATTGTCCGCCCAGCTCGGCTTCAAACAGTTTCTTGCTTTATTCATCTCCTCGGCTTACTTTATATTCAACTCTCGTTTTATTTGAAACATGGGAAGAAGTCCAGGTATGTTATTCGTGTCTCTCCGTATCTACTACTCACTGTGTTTACTGATCACTTCATTTCCTTCTCTCATAGAAATCGAGGCAGCCTTCCGGTTCGTCATTACCAAGCTTCCCCTCCCGAGAGAGATCTTTCAACTGACCAGCGTCTTTCCTATATCAGGCCCCTCCGAGCCGGTGAGCTCCAGGTTCTTCGATCGCAATATGAGAAAGAGGGCATGTACGCCGGAGTTCAGACAAAATTTAACTACGCCTGGGTAAGACGATCCATTGAGACGGCCTCTCATCTGACAACATATTCGCGCGACACCAGTAAACTGACGACGCATCTCCGCGCGTTTGCGGAGGGCTGCTTGAATAATAGGGCTTGATCTGCGAAGATACCCGATCCGATCAACAAGAAGGTCTCCGCTTGTTAGCCGAGATCTTCAGGGCGGCCCCGGAACGTCAACGGGAATGTCTCTGGTATATGGCGTTGGCCAACTACAAGCTCGGCAACTACGGCGAATCTCGACGACTGAACGATGCACTCCTTGAGCATGAAGGCAAGGATGAGCAAGGAAAGTGGAAGAATCGACAAGCATCAAAACTCGAAGATGCCATCAATGAGAAGGTGACACGAGAGGGACTGATGGGCATTGCCATAATGGGAGGCTTAGCCGTCGCTGCGGGTACCGTGGCCAGTCTTGTATTCAAGGGCGTTCGAAGACGGTGAGTTTTTACCTGGATTGACGTTGGGCACAAGCAGCCTGCAAGGGCTGTGGCACAGTCAAATGAGGGAGTCCTTGCGTCGCGGGACCCCGTCCAAGTGTACTATGTGACGGCGGTCTCTTTTGTGTATTAGCATCTTTGCGGGCGTTTCTTTCTTCACGATTCTTTGTCTCTACTCTTCGGACGACCCTTGGAGAGACCCTCGCTACTAGTACATAGGCCTTTGAACATATACTATTGGGTCATGACTAGCTTGAATTAGTCCTCTAAACTCAACTTTAATGAACTTCTTAGTACTTTACTTGAATAAAATAAGGAATTAGAGTACTCATAACACATACTGTAGTTAACGTATACTATAATCTTCTAAATATTTCTACTGTATAGTATGTAGTTGTCTACTCTCTCTCCTTGCCACTTGCATCACAATCCTCCGAAACGTTTCACTGGAAAACGGCGCTGCCTGATGCGACAATCTGCACTGCTATTTTTACCAACTTTGAAGATGCATCAATATGCATCAAAGAAAGAGTGGAAACCAGGGAAACGTGATCTTCTGTGATCTTCGTTCTTCGTGCTTCATTTATACTTCAACCTTTTTCTCTTTTGCCTCCAAGTTTCAGCTCTTCTTCCCCACCACTTAAAAAGGCAACCAAGACGTCATTTCTTTTTTTTTTCTATTTGCTAGTTTGCCCAGTTGCACTAGTATTTCAATCCAATTAAATAGTCTTTTTGCCTGCAGCCAAGTGGATCTTTTTTCTTTGGTCAAGTCTGCCTTATCCTGTACACCAGCATTGCTTGAATTATTGGAGGCCACGGGACTATCACGTTTGCCCCACGCCGATAAGCAATGACTGGGTGATTCTTCCATCTCCAAACGATTCCACCACTTTGTTTGCTCTCGTGCTTTCAAGTGTTGACACTTCTTTTCTCTTCTTCTTTTCATTTTCTTTTCTGTCTTCTGTTTTCTTTTTTTTTTTTCTTTTCTTATCGGTGATGGATGGACTGGAATGGCTATCTTGCCATGCATGTGGCGAGGACTGGGTTCGCGATTCTCATTACGACAGCAGCCTCTTGTGCCCCAGATGCGGGTCCGATTTCGTACAGATCGTATGCAGCTCCCTCGTTCGTTCCCTGTCGTGCGCATTTTTCCCTAATCCCGAGGTCTTTGCACAGATTGAAGAGAGTTCCCCCCCTGAACGTGACTCTTTTCCCCGCTCTCCTCCTTTAAATGCCTTCTCAAACCACAATCCGTGGTCCGAGCAAGAAGCAGAAGAAGAAGAAGATTCACCTTCACATCACGCCTCTGCAGCTTATAACCCCATGGATTTCGCATTCCCAGGCTTTTCTCATCATACCTATAGGTCTCCTGATGGCCGCTTCAACTTTAGTGGCACCACGGTTCGTGGGAGCTTTCCTCCCCGCCAAGGTGGTACTTACTCAAACCCCATGATCCCCATGCTCCAAACATTGCAGACAATACTGGGAGATATGTCAGAAACACATGATACCGAGAATAACAGCAATCAACGTCAAGATCGTCATTCTCCGCATCGTCAAAGGAGTCCAACATTTGAAGCCTCTCCACGTCAACATTCGCCAGATTCAGATCACACAGGTTTAGATCAATTTGTGGAATTTGGTGATCTATTCCCGCGCAACTCAGATAGACCTCAACGTATGGCACCACCAGTCGAAAGCTTGGCCGAGTACGTATTCCCTATATATCATAAAATGATCGAGATCCTCAATTTGACTTACCCCGAATAGTCTTTTAGGAGACTTTCACTATAACTCCGGACCAAGACGTCGAAGTGGAAGACCTCACCCCAGAATGCAGACGGGTCCTGACCCAGTCACGATGCTCGGCGAATTAATGCGTGAAATGCACGAAATCAGATCAACAGGCCGATTCGGCGACGCAGTTTACTCACGAGAAGCTCTCGACGAGGTTATCGCCCAGATAAGCCAACAAGACCCCCTTGCACAAGGTGGTGGCGCACCACCAGCTTCAAGCACGGCCATCCAACTGCTGCCCAAAAAGAAAGTCAGCAAAGACATGTTAGGAGCAGATGGTAAAGCCGAATGTGCTATTTGCAAGGATACAGTGGAACTTAATACCGAAGTCACTATGTTGCCCTGTGAGCATTGGTTCCATTTCGACTGTATCGAAGCGTGGCTGAGTCGTCATAATACCTGTCCAAATTGCCGTCGAAGTATTTCTTCTACGAGGTAGCGTGACAAGCACCCTTTAACAATTCATTATCTTCCCGTCCCAGCTGACATGTTTCACAAAGCCCCGGCGAAGGCACCAGCGATCCTCCCATGAACTCCCAGGATAACCCCGAACAAGAACCCGGCCGGCGTCGACGACGCAGTTCGCCATTTTCGCGCAGTTCCCGTAGTGGCCGATCTTCATTTTCTCGATCTAGTGCCAACTCACCGACCCAGGAATCCAATGGACCAACCAGGTCTAGACGGACGAGTCGCAGTGAAGGCCATCCTCGCGGTGGAATCACTGGTTGGGTCTGGAGTCGATTTGGAGGTGGTAGTGGATAAACTCATTTCAGAGTCAAGATTCCCCTCCTGTATCCTTTCGTTTCTTCTAACACATATCCCCCATCCCCGGTACTCGTTTCTTTTCTTTTCTTTTTTTTCATTTCTCTTTCTGGGTTATCTATTTGCGGTGATACAGGCTGTTCAGCGATTTCTTTTTACACACATACCCTTACTGTCGTTTCCAAGATATCGGCGACTCGATGAAATGGCTGGTCTTCCATTGACGATTGTCTGCCGATTGTATATATTCCCCCGCCTCGCCTGTCGGTGATGGCATGCTCTACTGTTTTTTCCTTTTCATGGTATATTTCTGAGTTATCCGGGGTAGATAGCAGATACATTTGATCCATCTGAATATATTATGAACTACCATTCAACTATTAGCATATTAATATTTAGGTAAATGTGGGAAATTAACTTGGAAGTTGGGTCTTTGGTGAGCGCTGCTAAATGGTCCACCTTTTTTGCTAGTACTTGGCCTAACTTCCTAGTATGAACCATTGTCTTGGCGTGTGGGGACGCCGATACATTTTGCCGAGTCAAGATTATGAGGGCAGAGAAGGCGAGAGTGGATCTAGGACATGTTTTGATTCGAGTTATTGATAGGATATTTACAAAGAATTTAAATTTTTTTTTTTTTTTGAAGATAACCTCAACGAAGAACTCCGATTATAGCTAGGCTCTAGGGCTCGCAGTTCTCAGCTTGTATAGATTCTTGTCTTCTCAGATATGTAACTCTATACTGCAATGCTCTCTCTGCGTAAAGTGATTTCAATTCAAATTCTAGATATCGCTTATGCTCAACTTCGAGTCGAGGTGGGCATTTAAGTTGTATAGGTGTCTTGTGAAAGGAACTCTCTTCATACGACCGTTCTCGGCTCGCCCGGGTATAAAACAGTAGAACAACTTGGAACTTGGAAACCCACTTCCACATCCTGGCTATATTTCCTGAAACACATAAAGCCTCGTGACAGATACTGTATTGTATTTCGAAATCAAATTTGCAAATCCAATATCCGTTGATTACACTTCCCAAATGAAGCACCAAAGTTCGTGATAGACTCTTCTTGGCGTCATCGATATACTCTGATGGCCTACAGACGACTCGAACTCCACCACCAACGACCACGATGATATACAGCAAGTATTGAAAAAGTACAGACCGGACCTCAGGCAATTTGAGGGGATATACAGAAGCATCCATAGCAACCCCGAATTATCCGGTCAAGAAGTACGTACAGCCAGAACAGCAGCCGAGCACTTGAGGAATCTAGGGTATAATGTACAGACGGATATCGGAGGACACGGGGTAGCAGGCGTTCTCAAGAACGGCGAAGGGCCAACAATTCTACTTCGAGCCGACATGGATGCCCTTCCAGTTGAAGAAAAGACGGGTGTTTCCTACGCAAGCACGAGCGTCGTCAAAGGCGAAGATGGCATCAGCACACCAGTCGCACATGCCTGTGGACATGATTCGCATGTCACAACTCTAATGGTAGCATCGATGCTGCTTCATTCAGCGCGTGATCATTGGAGCGGTACGCTGATATGTATCTTTCAGCCATCAGAAGAGCACTTAAATGGTGCACAGGCAATGTTGGACGATGGCTTATACGACAAGATTCCAAAACCAGATCTAGTCCTTGCTCAACATGTCATGCCAATGCGAGCTGGAACGGTCAGTATTCGCGAAGGCCCTTTTCTTACAGCCGCAGATACATTCGATGTACGTGTTTTTGGACGTGGTGGCCATGGCTCCTCGCCACATACAACCATCGACCCAATTGTTATCGGTGCTTCGATTGTTATGCGCTTGCAGACTGTTGTATCCCGTGAAGTTATTCCTGGAGAGCTGGCGGTGGTATCATGTGGTAGTATTAACTCGGGACATACTTCGAATGTAATACCGTACTATCTAGATCTAAAGCTTAACGTGCGAACTTTCAATACGGAAGTTCGTGAGAAAGTCTGCAGCGCTATTCATCGGATTATCGAGGCGGAATGTGAGGCTGGAGGTGCAATCGAGAAACCCGAGATTACTCGGACATTTTCATGTCCTGCCACAGTCAATGATGGAGAAACTGTGGAGGTTCTTCGCTCCACGTTCAAGTCATTTTTCAAGGATCGTCTGGTCGATACCCATGGCGCTTCTGCTAGTGAGGATTTCTCGCTACTGGCAAAAGCTGCTGGGTCGCCTTATGCTATGTGGACGTTTGGCGGGATCGATGAGAACGCTTGGGATGATGCTGTTGCAAAAGGGACCGTCAATGAGTTACCAAGTAATCACTCTCCTTTCTTTGCACCAGTCATCGAGCCCACTCTAGAGACAGGTGTCGATGCTTTGGCGTTGGGAGCATTGTCATTTTTGAAAAGAAGATAAATATTCACTATGGCATTTGTACAGAGTGATGGGCTTGCCATGATATTGGAGTATCTCAATTATAAAATGTCAATCGATGCTGGTAGAAATAGAGAACGAGAATCAAAATAAGCCCACATCTTGAGACCAGTGAGCCCGTGGTTTCGCCACATGAACAAGAATCTTCCCTCTTGCACGTCCTGAGCGTAGCTTCTCGAAAGCTTGAACTGCATCTTCAAATTCATAGACACTATCCACCTGCGTCTGCAGCTTTCCTTCCTCCATCATCTCACCCAGTTTATTGAGATGTTGCCCCGTATTCGAAAAGAAAAATATCACATATTTTCTCTTTCCGCCGCCAAGAATAGAAGGCCATCCCAAACGCCCAGCAAAAGTCAAAATAGACGATGCGCCAACTTGAACAAATACACCATCTGATTTGAGGAAGTGATGACACTCGTAATATAATGAAGATGGAGACCCAATATGATCGAGTATATGATCATAGACTACACCTCGACGCTTGAGCCCAGCTACAAGGTCTTCCTCGGCAGTGTAGTCAATCACATTGTCGGCTCCCATCCGATAGCAAAGTTCGATATTTCGCGTCGAACAAGTCACAGTGACATGACATCCCATGTCCTTAGCAATCTGAGTCGCAAATAATCCACAACCCCCAGACCCCCCATTGATAAAGACTTTGTCTCCTTCTTTCACATATCCAAGGAGCGATTGATAGGCCGATTGCCCCGCAATACCAATACCAGCAGCCTGGTCTACCTCTACACCTTCCGGGAGAGCCGATAAAAATGTAGCCGGTATAGAAAGATACTCACCCAGAGACCCAAATTGCATTGGGCGACTATGACAGCCGTAAACGAGTTGGCCGGCAGTGAACTGTGTTGCACCGGGCCCAGTACTCAGTACCTGACCGCAAAAGTCCATACCGGGGGTAGCGGGTGAGCCAATCACTAGGCGGGCAGCAATCATTTCTGGCACTTTGAAATCTGCTGGATTCAGTCCGGCGGAAAGTACTTGGATGATAACCTCATTGGCTCGGGGGACGGGTGGTGCTCGAACGGAGTACTGTAACTTCATGTTTTTCTCTAAACCGCCAGATGTCCCGGTATACATCCAAGCTTTCATGCTTTCAGGATGGGCTTCAGCCATAGGAGGAGGTTGTGTTGAGCTCATCTTCGTGAGTCTTGTTTAGCGTTGGGAAGCTAGCGGAGAAATCCCTGAGCTTTTTCTTTTTGTGAATGGTTTCTTTGCCCAAGTGGTGCCTTTTGAGAGATAAATCTCGGCTTTGAGCTAATATTGGGTGGAAAAAAGATTGGTAAGATCTGCCGTAAGACAAATTTAGCTCATGTCTTGTACTTCACAGGTTGTTGATTGTCAAGCGTAATTCTACCACGGCCACTTTGATACTGCCATTGCTGCTGTACTCACCGCCTTCAACAAGTCTTCATCGCAGCTTGATTTCTCTCCGTAATTTGAAGACTCTACTTTGTTTGTGCTTGAAGAGAGCGTCATTATAATTTTGTGAATGAATTGAAAATGCCTTGGAGATAGAACTGCTAAGCAGAAATTCACCCTCTTGTTAGTACAATCTGCGATATTTCTCATGGGGACAATGCCCCTTGCGCTGGGAACAGTGGTCACATCTGGAATCCATCGAATTTTTACAATCCTCTTATCTTATATGACTCCCACTTCTAGCAGGAAGTTATGGATGGAATGATCTCATAATAGTTGATGTAAACCATTTTGTGGTTTAGGAATTCATTTCTCGTTTGTCGTACTTCTTGAGGTATGATACCTGGGCATGGTATTGACCTGTGTAAGATTCTCTGACAGAAGACTGGAATCAATCATGCAATCGGTTGCAAGGGCTTTGCATGTTGAACGTACTTGACTTCGTGGAGCAAAATTGATAGATCTGAGTGTATAGATTTGATTTGGCGGAGATAGGATTAGCAGTAGCTCGACTAAATCTAAGATTTGAGGCTGTTGACTCTGATCATTCAATCAAGATAGCCGAACAACGACCGTCACAGAAGTCGATAGTTATGTAGTCATATTATTGATTATATATTGCATTAGGGTGAATCCATTCACCCTAATGCACACATGGATGTGATTTATCAAGTAGCGGTGTGGAAGCTAGATAGCTATGTAGTACATAGCTATCAGATTATTGCATAAAGCCTCGGTGTTGATGGTTATAAAGGAAAAAAAAAAATTCCAATTTCCAATTTCCAAAGGTTTGGACCGTTTCTTTTCTTCCATACCAACCCCTAGAGCCTCTCTCCTTCCTATATACATACATACCCTATTCGACCCGCACGTATTGATTGTGCTGCTTCGAGCACCCATTTTCGTTTTATCATCATTCGCAAGATGTCATCAAAATCGAGCCAGACAGTCCTCTCATATCTTGAAGGCTTCAAAACACTTTCTCCAGATGCCTTTCTACCATTTCTAGCCCCGACCGCCCTTCTCAGGCTCGCCCCAGCCTCAATGTCTCCTCCTGGACCGATGACACTCGAGGCATTCACCAATCATCTGATCGGACTGCGAGAGTTTCTAGAAAGATTCCCTATCTACCCCAAGGAAATCTTTGACAGCGATGAAAAAGGCCACGTAACTATCTGGGCTACAAGCGAGGCCACATTCAAAGAGGAATGCAAAGACGATGGGCTATCAGAGGACGAGTGGGCATTTAAAGGCGAATATATCTTTATATTTAGTCTGGATGAAAGCAGGGAAAAGATTGTAGATATTGTCGAGTTCTTGGATAGCAAATCGGCTTTGAGATTTGGGGAATTAATGGTTCGAGCACACAAGAACTTGCAAGTGAAGAGAAACTAAAAGATGGAGGCTATTTAATTGCTTTTAGAATTTGTGTGCGAGTGATTATAGATGATAGAAAGGCTTTTTTGCCTTGAATGCCGACGAATAGAATCTATGGCCCTACATAGTTGGAATTTGAAGCCGGTGGCATTCTTATCATCTACTTCGTACTTGTTGATTGTCGAGCTCAATTCCACCGCAGGATATTGGTTACGTCTCTGCTCACTTAAAAAGGGGTATGTTACCCTTGCTTGCCCACCAACAATATCAAAGTTTTATCAAATATCGCCAAGCTTTCTTTCTAGAATGATTCAGGATCTGACAGCAACTTGCTGTAAGTGATGGGTGAATCACTCCCAAATAACGAAGCCGCCGCCGTCCCAGTTCCTACTGCTGAGGTGACGACTGAAGACCAATATAAGTCTTTGCCAATAGGTGATATAATTCACTTCGTAAGTCAGTAAGTCATGTCTTTTACGTCGCACTTCTTGAGATATAGTATTGATGTGGGCATACCAGTACCTCACGAAGTAGAATTTGTTACAAAACAGGGATATCTTTATTGGTGCGGATTATAACAGTGTTTACCTGGAAGCTTCTTGTGATGGCCTCACAAACCTTGAGCCTCGGGCTCCTCAATCATAATTTTAGCCTTGGCTATGCCGATAGTTTCCAGTAAAAATGCGAGTACTCTTCGGAACCAAATCGCTCTTTTCATAGTGTCCTCTCCCTTGACAAGTCTATGATTCAAACATTGAAAGCTAGTATATGCAGGCCAAAGTACCATGTAGGCCCAAAGAGTGGGGATCTTATCTACCGACTCAAAATCGGAGGACCCATCAAATGACATGGCTAGTGCGTCGGGAATAGTATAAGAAATTTCGGTAGTCAAGCGAAAGAGCAAACTGATCATGCGAGCCCTCAATGCCACCGTCTCAAATTGAGGCTGTATAAATGGTCTTTTTTGCAGGAATTCGAGAAGGGTGAGATTAAGTCGAATGCGAGTTGAGCGGCACATGTTCCACTTGCTAGCTGCTAAGCGGTTGGAGTAAGAGTACATTCTATCGGGTGCACCAGGCCCTGAGAGAAATTCCATTGACCAGCTCGGACGGTGGTTGTGGGAAATCGGGGCTTGAGTGACATTGTTCCAGTCTGGGGTTGTGTCTTTACAAAATGTATCGAGTCTTAGATCAAGCTCCAGGCATTCATGGAAGGTTTCCAGATCTGTTTGATCTTCTAGACCTTCGAATCCATTATCGGCAGATAATTTAGCACAAATCCCGGCCGCTTCGGACATCAATAGGATGAGGTGCTTTTTCGCCTCATTTTCGAATGGAATTTGCTGGATCCAGCGATCAAGATCTGGCGGTGGAGTCTTTTGTTCTGTCAGATAATAAACCACCTAGCCTAATTTAGCAAACTCGTGTGTATCTGGGAGTAAATGATGACATACCAAATGAGAGCAGAGCACTGAAAGATAATTGGAGTCCTCCATCAGACTGGTACTACTAGTGGCCCTTTGAGCAATCACAGTCTGCGTGCCTTTCATATGTGTGATCCACGAGCCATCGCGAATGGAAGATGTAAACATCTAGAAGCAATTAGCTTATACTCTTTTATCCATATCATGAAGAGAAGCAGTTATTCATCATACCTCATATAACCCGAAAAGAAATATAACCATCAAGGAATCGTCTCGTTGCATTTCATCCGGAGCTGTCATTACCATGACCAATTGTTGCAGAGCCTGGCCGTAGTGCAGCCTGCTAGCTTCAAATGCTTCCTCTGATCCGTATCTGCCATGATAATTGGCATAAGCAAGAGCCCTGACGACCGTGAAAAGGCATGAGTCGTCGGCAGTATCTTCAAGCAGTGCTGGGAGTCGACCAATTACCCCGGGGTAAACAGTCATAAAATCGTAGCAGAATCGGTTATACGCGCGTTGATCAAGGGAGTCATTTGGGTGATCTTGTATCGGAAGATTTATTCTAATACCGGCACGCTGCCTCCATTTCGTAGTTGCGATAGATTGAGCTTTTGAATTTTGGTCTCTGTGGAGGCGGTCGAAATCGGCTTCATATACGCAATCGCGATCACCTTTGTGACATCTTTGACAGGCTGGTTTAGCTTCGTCGCACTTGTAATCGATTAGAATTCCATACATTTGAGATTTAGTCGAGACCTGGATGAGTATGAGATTACCTTGACTTTCAATTTTCTACAGCGGCAACATCCTTTACTTGGCCCGCGATTGTTTGGCATTGCGTGTGGATCGAAGCCACAAGGGAATGAAGTGGATATAAATAAGCGCTCGGTCCTTTCTTTTTCAAGGATTTCCCTAATACAGAGATGAGCGTTGAAGGATCCTAGGACTTCTTTATTACTGACTTGAGGTCATAATTGAATCGTGTCATTCACAGCCCCAGCGGGCGTTGGGCTGATGGGGGCGGACCGCATCGCCTGCCACAAAACGTTTAGCGTCTGACTAGAGTGTTGGACCCGGCATGATAATGGAAAAGATCGTCCAATTAGATCGATGGGATTCAAGGAGCTCCAGACGCAACTATTTCCCCATTTGGAAGCATCAAGGCTTGTTAGGGCTGACGGGGATCCAGTTGAAGAAGTAGCAGTTAATTCGCAGGCATCTAATTTTGTTTTTGAAGATTTAGAGTAGATCTTTCTTAAAAAAAGTAGATCTGCCAAGTTTTGCTGAGGCTGCGCAGTCAGTTTTTGCAGATATAAATCAGCGTTCATCCTGTGTTGCAAATATTCTAATTCATTTCACATCGATCGAACATCTTAGCAATACCTCCATCTACGAGACTTTCAAGCTTCACCTGTCAATTCGAACTTTAGATCAGAGTCCACTCGGATATTTTGATTTTAACGCAATTTTCTATTTCTATATCAACTGCCGCAACACCTCTTCGGGGCCCTAAACCTCGAAATGGGGTTGTTCCATCATGATTCAGGCGATAAGAGCAACACAACTTGTCCAATGCCGGTACATCTAGCTCCTGGTACGCAATTTTTTGTGAACAGTTTCGGGAAAGATCCGAGAATCTGTGTGATTAATTTTTAGGACTTTAGATGCACCTGAGAAATTTGTTGGTGATTTCAGCTTCCACCAGTTCAACATGATACTCTCCGGTGCTTGTACGGGTATAACTTGCCTCGTAATATTCTCGATCATGGCTCGGCATGCAATGCACCTAAGTGACCCAAACCAACAGATCAAGTATGCTACTTCTACTAAATTTTGAAGTATATGCACTAGTGCGTGTATGGTAAATAACAGTTACTAACGAAGAACACCTCCAGAATTATGAGAATTGCGGCATTATTCCCTTTATATTCGATCTATTCCTTTCTTTCAATATGTTTCCCCAATGCCTATGTCTATCTAGTTGGATGGACATTGGTTTTCCAAGGAGTTGCATTGTATTCCTTTTTGATGTTACTTTGTGATTTTCTTGCTCCGAACGACCGACACAGAGTTGAATTCTTTGCATCTTTGAGAATCCCTCAAATGTACAACAGGAGCATAACAACGGACGGCATTTCCTGGTTGAAAGTGAGTCCTTTGATCTTTAAATCCGTGGAAGCATGAAGAACAGACCCCGCTTACCCATTACACATAGAGAACTTGGCTCTGCGTCATTCAATATCCATTTGTCACAGTCGTTCTCGCCATCGCACAAAGTATCACCCAAGCAGAGGGTATCTACTGCCTCGAAAGTCAAGATCGACACTTTGCGCATGTCTGGGTATGTCAGCTAGGCCATACAAGAGGGTTTCTGTAACTGACAATACAGATAGATCAGAGTCATAGGGATCATATCGCTCACTGTGGCAATGGTCGCTATCCTGAGATTCTACGGAAACCTCAAATCTCATATGAAAGAGCATAAACCATTACTCAAGCTCCTGGCCTTCAAACTAATTGTTGGTCTGGAATTCTTGGAAGAGGTTAGAGCCCATTGTTTTATGACAATATACCATGACAAAAGGCTGACTTGGCAAAGATCATTTTCATGATCCTCGACTCCACAAGCGCCCTCGAACCAACCGATACACTGAGCTATGCAGATACCAAGATTGGAATTCCTACACTAATCATCTGCCTTCAAGTGGCCCCGTTTGCATTCTTCTTCCACTATGCTTACTCTGTCAAGAATTACGAGGCATTAAGTACCAAACGAGCTAGCGGCTCCCATCCATACCTTGCCGTGATCGATAGCGAGACTGGACTTACCCCAGGAAAACGTTACCAGGGTGGTCCACTGGGGATATACGCATGGCTTATGCTTGTTAATCCCGTTGAGTTCTTCCGAGACATTTTCTCGACGTATGGGATGTTTCGGGATTCTAAATCGGCACAAATGGATAATGGTATGAACATGGATACGCGATATTGATTGATAAGTTATGGTACTATGTTTCTCTCCGTTTTAAGCATCTAAGGGGCCTCTTTCTCTTTTCCCCTGTTATTTTTAGCATTGATTTCACGCGAGCGAATTACGAGTATGGAGTACTACTTACTACCGCCAACAGCAACCACTTGCAAGGACCATATCGATCTGATCTTATACACAAGATACTTGAGATTCTTCCATTTATATAATTCATCTTAGAGATGCTTTTTTGTTTTAGTTCATCCTGTCCTAGTATCAGTAAGAAACATCCATGTTTGGGACAGAATGGTGGATCATTCTGTCCTCTCTATCCGCTGAAATAACTAGTTGATTTATTGCAAAATAGACATTACTGACTGCATAATAAGAGTCGAGTTCCTCTGCCTAACTCGAAACGCGCACGATGTGCTCAGGCAGATTACCAAGTTAGGCTCTGTGAATTGGGGCTGATCCACTATTGTTTAGACTAACTAAATGGCCCCCGTGGTATCGAAACACTCCAGCTTGGCCTTTCCATCATCTCTGTTCAAGTTTCCTAAATGACTGCAGTGAGAATGTGATACCATGAGCGGAGCAGAAAGCAAAGGGACTCCTCTGAAGACGACTTACCGTTGAATCGACTCGGCATGAAACCCTTCAAGCAGATGCAATACCATACTGTCGACGCACTCCAGCCGAGATCGCCAGATCACGATTCTATGGCTGGTTCGTATAAATCAAAGAAGTATTATCTTATATTGTACGTTTTGCTAACCTTCGAGTTTTATAGGTTATCGATTGCCTTTTGAGCGCTCGTCGCAATCTGGAATCTTAATAGCGTTCTTCGACAAATGAAGGATCGAAGAAGGAGTAAAGCATGTACAAGACTACGACCAGATATGTACTACGTATAGAGTTTTGCGATCAATCTTGTTAGACAGTCTGTTGCTTGTGGCTTCAGATACTACGCCTTCGGGTCTTGCTGGACCTCTTGTGCTGTTTATGGATATATACAACACCCAGAGATTCCAGGTGGGATCTGCGCATGGAGGAGCATATAACTTATATGCTCCTTGGAAGGGTGCAATTCATAATTCGTTTTTTAAGGCGCAATATCTTGAATGGATTACTTAATGGTATCCACTACACTACCATTGAGAAGTAAAATTCTTGGAGTCTTACCTTCTTTTCTAGTACTACTAGAGACAGTGGGCAGTATATAACGCCGGGATTGGCTATACACACATTCACAGAGATTCGAAATGACCTACTAGCTTGAGTCAATGATCGAGAATTTTTCCTGACATGTATGCCTGAGTTTTAAACTATACAATGTATCTGTAATTTAAATACTAAATAGTGATCAATGTTCTGGGGGGAAGTTGCAGTGTTGATCTGACATGTATTTCTGCCTCAGGCCATCACTGACGGAGCGCGTCCCGTCCGAGCGGAAGTGCTTCAAGTGCGAAGACTCCTGAAGTGCTAACCTTGTCCCCTTCTATCACCTCCAACATTCAAGTCGCCCCTCGACAAGTGTTGATCGGGGGACTTTGATCCTTATAATCACGATGACCGGCCAAGAGATTTCACCGGGCTCGGTCATCAGTCTGACCGACGGGCGACAGGCCACCGTCCGCTTTATCGGTACCACTCACTTCGCGGTTGGAGATTGGATCGGTGTCGAATTGGACGACGCCACGGGCAAAAATGATGGCCAGGTACAGGGCGAGCGATACTTTCAATGCGAGCCAGGATTTGGCATGTTTATTCGTCCAACCGCAGTGGCCTCGGTGCTTCAACAACCTAGCCGGGAGAGTAAACAAAGCGCCAGGCCCGCCCCCGCTGCTGCGGCCGGCAGACAAAGCGCTGTCGGCGCTGGTGCAAGGAAACCAGGTGCATTGCCTGCGACAACTGTCAAACGACAGAGCACAAATGCGACGGGAACACCTACACCTGCACCAAGAATGCCACCCCGAACTTCGATTAGGGTATCTACTATCTCCCCTGTCGCGATGGTGTGAGCCATACTGACTGACACTTCTACTGAAAAAGTCTCCTACGAAATCCCCAACGAAGCAGTTATCTGCAGCTTCGAGTCGTTCATCTTTAGGTGGCGCCTCCCGCACCTCTACCGTTGCTTCCAATCGACCTCGTCCAGCCGGCCATGCGTCTCGACCATCCGCTGGTGCATCTACAACCCAGACCACTACATCCAGGACTACGCGCCCCTCGCTAGCGGGAACATCTACAAGAACTTCGCGAGCAGGCTCTGCCGTGTCTAGCACAGCGACCGGGCTCTCCAAACGGCCTTCTTTGCGGCAGGTTGCATCTACAAAGGCTTCGGATGGCGGAGAAACTGGAACCAGTGGTCAATCAGAAGGCCCAACTGACGCAGAATCCATTGACACCGAAGGCGAAACACCACAAGATGAAAGACCAACTCCTGCTCCCGCTGCTACACCCACGCCCAAAGCATCCCGGCAATCTTTAACTGCCACCCGACCCACGGCAGCGCGCCAAAGTGCTGTAGGCACCACAAATCGCCCTACACAGAATTCAGCCATAGCAAGAGAAAAAGAAGAACTTGAAGCAAAATTACGCATCATGGAAAAGAAACGCGCAGAAGACCGGGAGAAGCTCAAGATGCTCGAACAGGTGCAAGCTGAGCGTGACAAGTTTGAGGCTATTATCCAGAAACTGCAAGCCAAGTATGGGCCGCAGCAGACGGAGATTACAGAACTACGTAAAAAGCTTAAGGAAACTGAAGCTCGCTTCGAATCAGTGGAGCGAATGCAGGCTGAGCATGAGTCACTTATGGAAATGGCAACTCTTGATAGAGAGATGGCAGAGGAGACTTCCGAGGCATTCAAGCACGAATGCGAAGCTCTTCGATCCAAGATGGAAGAACTCCAATTGGAAGTGGAGGTTCTTCGAGAAGAGAATGAAGAATTCAGTAACGAGACTAATCCCGAAGACCGGTCCAGTCATGGATGGTTGCAAATGGAGAAAACGAATGAACGTCTCCGTGAAGCTCTCATCCGCCTTCGAGATATGACCCAGCAGCAGGAATCAGACCTCAAAGACCAAATCAAAGAAATGGAGCAGGATCTAGAAGAGTACTCTGCTGTCAAATCCGATTATGAAGCTGCGAAGGAGAGACTTCTCGTCGCGGAAACCAACGTGGAAGACCTGAAGCAACAGCTTGAGACTGCGCTCGGTGCCGAAGAGATGATTGAAGAGTTAGCGGATAAGAATATGCGCTACCAAGAGGAGATCAATGAGCTCAAGGCGGCCATCGAAGATCTGGAAGCGTTGAAAGAGATCAGCGATGAGCTGGAATACACTCATATCGAGACCGAGAAGCAACTCCAGGAAGAACTTGACTATAAAGAAACCATCTTTAATGAGCAAGTCAAGAAGACTGAACAGCAAGAAGAGACTATTGAGGAACTAGGTTATACTCTAGGCCGATTCAGAGAATTGGTGACCAATTTGCAGACTGATCTGGAAGAAATGCGTTCATCGCAACAGATCTCAGAAGCAGAGGCCACAGATCTCACGACCCGATCAAGAGCGATGATGAATCTAAATATGAAGCTCCAAGCTTCTGTGTCTAAGGCTCAGACCAAGTCCATTGACGTGGAACTGAACCGGATGGAAGCCGAGGAGGCAGTACAGCATCTTTCGATCGTCAAGTTATATCTTCCTGAATACTACGATGGGGAGCGAAATTCAGTCTTGGCTCTTCTTCGGTTCAAGCGCGTGAGCTATAAAGCCACCATCATGAACAATACCATCCGAGAAAAAATCTCAGATGAGTCCACTCTTGCTACTCCCGACGAGCTTTTCCATTCTCATGAGGTGCTTGAACATCTCCTATGGATTGCGAGTGTCTGTAATCAATTTGTTAACTATATTTCTGCTTGCACCCCTGAGGAGTTTGTCAACACCAAAGCTGCTCTCTTTGAGATGGAGCCTGTCGAACGTACCTTGAACTTCTGGATTGAGAATTTAAAGAAAAATGAGGCAAATATGCAGAAATTTGGCGTTGAACTTCATCGCTCCATTGCCTTGCTTGCACACCTGGCGGAGACCTTTCTCCCTTCGACCCCAGAGACGTTTGCCGACGAAATGTGTATCTGTGCAAACCTCTCGCAGTCCTACTTGGATCATTCCGCAGGTGGCATTGCAAGTGTCAAGGCTATCATTGCTTCGAAACTCGCAGCTCCAGAAGAGACACCCGAAGAAGGCAGCGAGGAAAACTCGTTCACTCTCAATAAGCTTGATGCTTTCGTTTCTCAAGCTCGTGGGTTGAAAGTAGCCATGAGCAAAATTTCCCGAGCTCTTGAAGAATTGAAATCGCGATCCATGGCGCCCCCGAGGGATGATGCTGAAGAATCATTCAAGTCTTTCGAAGGCGCTAGCCGAGAGCTTTCGCAGCTCACGCGGAAGCTCGGTGAAAATATCGTAAACCTGACCAGCGATGAAGCCCGCACGGAGCCATTTTCCTTGCACGAGATCCTAGACAACATGTCTCAGACGCTCGCAGCCCTTGTACCATCTACAGACGGCCCCGCTGAAGCCAATGATCCGATAATCCTACTTTTGAACAAGCTACGCGATCTGGCTGGCCAGCTTGATGCGCTTGACTCTATTTCCACTAATTTCTCTCGTATAGTTGAATTCGAGAGGGGGCCATTCCCTTGGATCGCTCGCTCAGAGGAGTTGAAGTCAAACAAAACTATTTCGCCGGACGCCGACGAAGAGATACGTCGTTTGAAGAATGAGGTGCACGAGGTATCCACCGCCCTTGGAGTCAAAGACAACACCCTGGAAGAACAAGGCATCAAGATCGAGCTTCTTGAATCGCGCATGCGTGAGACAAGCAAAAAGGCGTCTATGGTCAAGGATCTGGAAACGAAAATTGAAGAAATCCAGTCGTCCGAAGCTGAGCTCCAAAAACTCGTTGAACGACAACAAAATGAACTCCAAGCCGTGGAAAAGGAGCGTGAGGAAATCAAGTCTCGTTATGAGAAACTGAAGAATATGTCTGGAGCCGCTGGTGTAACCACCACTGGAGACGGCCTCGTCATTGACAATGAAGCCTCCCTCGCCGCGATGCAAGAAAATGAATACCTCCGTGCCGAGGTCGAAAACCTCCAATCTGCCGTCCGTTTCTTACGCGAGGAAAATCGTCGCTCAAGCCTTCTGGACCCTTATTCTGTACAGCGCTCAACGGAGTTGCATGCCTGGCTGGATGCACCACTCACTCGAGCAAACCCTACAGCAGAGCAAGAGAAAATTCAACGCACAGCTCTGGAAAGTCGCGACGTCTTGACGCACCTCCTCAAATTAACCAAAGAAACACGTGTCTCCGACCTCAAGTCCACAATGATACCCATGACTGGAGAAAACGAAAGTGCCAACCGCACCGCATGGCGACCTTCGAAATCCCGTCTTCGCTACCAGGTTCTTCAACAACGCGAGAACTTCGAGCATTGGGCTGAATGGCGCGATGATATTGTTCACCATGAACGTGAACAGGATCGTTTGGCTGCTGCTAAACGTGAGCGTGCACTACGTGACCGTATACCGAAACACGCTCATAAGGCGTCGGTTGAGTTTCCGCAGGGTCTGGGTCATGGAATGATGGGTCGTGCGTGGCAGATTTTGGGAATGCAGAATCATCGGAAGACTGGTTCTATGAGTATGCCTGGTCAGGATAATCTGGAGATAGTCTCTACTGACTAGGTTGGACTGATTGGCTATAAGAAAGGTTTTTTTTTTCCTTTTTGAAAGGTTCTGTATATTTAGGATTGTGTTTTACTTTTTTCTTGTTTCTACTTTGTGTGTGGCTCTCTTTTGCCCTTGACAAGATACCCTTCCCACCGCTGCACACTTTACCTACATATTACATTGTGCTTTTTGTGTTGATTACTTGAGCCGGGGTTTTTCATGAGGTGATGTGAATCGATAAATCAGCTGGAAAACTGTTCGAACAACGGTGTGCCTATTCATTGGACTCGGAATGCCAGTACTATAGTGCTATCGTTATATAATGTTTCTCCACGGCAGATTTCTAGTTGGAATACCCCGTAGTACTATATTTGTTGGTAGCATTTCGACTTTTGAGATTCAATCGATTGATCGGCGAACCTCTGATAGTCTTGTACTAAATACTACGGAGAGTTGGTAGTATTGTTGGAGAGGGCAGTATGAGCGTGAGGCTTCAAAACATCACAAATTCGATTTATCCGTCACCATTAGGGGTATGTTACTACTAACAAAATAACAATTCAAATTCCTCCCAACCGCGCGATTTGAAAAATAAAATAAAATAAAATAACTCAAGGCAAAAAAAATATCCAAAAGAACCACGTTCCACGGGGTATTCCATCAGACACCAAAAAGCAAGATACAATTATATAGAAAAATCCCAGCAATCCATCCCACCACGCGATTCACAGCAGTTCTACTTAGTAGAAAATGACCCCCGAAAGATCTATGACAGTCGACATGAAGCACTAAAGGAAAATCCTAAAATGCCAACCCAACATTCGACCCATCATACCGAGGAAAGTCTTCGGCACGAGAAGTAGAATACGAATGATGCTGCGGACGACCCTCGAAAATGGTAGGATGACAAAAGCCCATGTCATAATCTTTTTCTATAGCCGGTGTTGTACCGGAAATAGAGGCCCTCGGAGTCGATGCACCGGTAAAAGTACTCGAGATAGAGACATTCGGTTTTCTGGTATTAGCACCACCAGTAATAGTAGTGATAGTCGATCCCGCGACAGTACTACCGCTCAGGGTACGAGTACGCTCCCAAGAAAATCCATTCTCGCCTGCTAGTGAGACTGGTTTTGGAGGGGTAGATGCTCCGTTTCCTGGGAAGAACCACTGGGACATACGATTTGGTAGGGCGGGTACGGGGATCGAGGAGATTGTGTTTCTGTTCTCGGCTGTTGAGGGACGGCGTAGGGAGGAGATTCTTGAGGGCATTGTGCGTGAGCTTGCTGTGCTCGGGGAATCTTGTGTGAAATTGCTGTCCGTGTATGGGGAGTCTGTGATATGGTTATGATGAGGTGTTTGTGGTGGTGACTCCGGCAGGGACCGAGTGGTATCGTTTGAGGGCTTGGTCGTTAATGGGGAAAGATTTTCCTCGGAGAAAGACTCATCGAAGAAAGGAATGTGGATGTCTTCTCGTGAAATGGTAGTCTTTATCGGGTTGACGAGGGAGAAATGGGGGATTAGAGAGCTTGTGATGCGAACGGGCTCGGGTGGCTCTAGATGTTCAAGTTGATGAAGGGGTTCTTTGGCTGGTTTACGGGAAATAGACACAGTCGGATGACTAGATTGACATCGTCGTGCTCTGATAGCAGGAGTGATGGCCCGCGGAGGAGATGCGAGGGTCTGGCGTTGACGATTGTCGTCTAGTTGGAATTCCTCGAAGGAGGGCAAGTCTGATAATCGATGACCAGATTGATGAATGCTTAGTTCAAGAGGTTGATATTGCTTTGGCAATGCTGGCGTCGACTCGAGGTGAAAGGAGTCTACTCGACGAAAGTCGGTGGGTGCACCGATCTTCAATGGAGTCGACGACTGTCTTTTCCAGGACATACTTGCACGAGTTGATGCTCGCGATGCAAGATTCCGTCCTTCAACCATCCATGATGATAGCGAGCTCCGTTGTCGATGGTGATCCACACTGGGACTAGGAAGATCATCATAAACCACCAATTTCATGGGTGGGACAAGATGCGGTTGCGTATGGCATACTTGCATCTCCCGCTCAACGACTAGATCATGTTTGATAAGATGAGTATTTGAGGAAACAGAATAGTTGAACCTTTGAATATGCCTCAACTCACCAGGCTCTTCATTCTCCAAGTCCCTCTGCCCATGCTGAACCTCCCCATGTGATGACCAACATGAGACGCATGACCGAAACCAGCCGGTGAAGAGCGATCCCGCTTGCTCGATAGCCAGCGTCATGGCGGCCAGCGCGATTATGGAATCAATCCATCACCTTGCCAGAAGGCGAGATACAAAAAATTGGACAATCGAAAAGAGCGAAACAAAGAAAGAGGGAAAAGACAGACTAGAAAAAGAGGGAAAAAAGCGAACGAACCGGATCGCAAGCAACCAGAATAGTCGTGCGACAGCTAAGGACCACCCACTCTCTCCCTCCATCCTCCTGTCAACGCGGTCAGAAACGAGGATGGCCCCCATTAGCACATGCATTATGGCTGAACAAAGTTCCTGACTCGTCCAGGGACCGCTGAATGAGACGAAAGAGCGGCACTAAGGGCCGCGAACTAAGCCCGGATGAGCAATGATTCCTGACGCTTGCCAGGTGGACATTGCGCACACGCCCAGCGTTGGTGATGATCGACCTAGCGGGGATGGTGCAGATGATGATGTGATTTGCTGGAATGTGGTGGAGATGTCACAATTGGGCTTAAACCGAGCTCTTTGCTGCTCGGTCCCCATATTTATGTACTCTATGTATAGCAGCTGCAGTGGGCCGGGCGCGTAGAATCAAGTCACATTCACATCAACTTGGAGTTGCTAGTTGATTACATAGTAATATAAACGATATCACACCTGTATCAGTTCAGCAGAAGTGTTTGTACTATTCAACTTGAAGATATAGTACTATTAAGTTCAGCTGAAGAAGTGAATATTGCGTTTTAGTTGTATAGCAAAGCAAAGACGAAAGGGTTGAGGATGTCTAACCCTAAGTACACCAGCTACTCAACTAATTAGTTAGTATCACCAGTTCTACAGGTAATGAAGCGATTGGATGTGCCAATGCTTGAATTTCTCTAGGAACGTACATTATTTACAGAATAGTTTGATTGTCATTTCTAGTAATTTCAAGTAGTTAATTGCCTGTTTCATCGGATTTCCTCGGCGGCTACACAACTTCTACGCTTGGCACTCCATTGGAAAATTGATACTCGCAGGTCAAAACTAATTGCAGCCTTTTTGTGGAAAATTGGAATCATACAGAGAAAAAGCCCCGAGACCCTATATCTATCGACCCCATACATCCCTATCCTCATCCAGGCCATCGTAAGTCCATCGATTGGATTGATGCTCGCGATCGTCCGAACTAGCTTCGGCTGGGGCTGCTCTAGTCGGCGTTTCGGTCTCAGACTCTTCTTCGATTGGTTCTCCATCCGGTCTCCTGGAATATGAGCAGGGTCAATCCAACAATGTTCATGTGCACCTGGGAGCCAATGAATCAATAATAGGAGATGTAACTTACGAGAAACGTCGGGGTTCACCACCCGCCCAAGCAGAGCCCAATGCCCGTTTGGCCTGCTCTCGTTCTTCTTCTTCAGCCTCATGATTTTCGACCACGAGGTCGACTCGTTGACTAGACCGCGAATTCTGCGAGCTGCTGGAACTAGCGTTGCGCTGCAAGGGACGAGGTACTTCCGAGCTTCTGCTGGATTTGCTGGCAGGTCGCCTGTTTTCGCTGCCCGATGCTCGGCCCTTCCGATGGGAACGAGCCTTTTGCACATTACTTCCAGAACGCGATCTTTGGTAACTCCGGCTGGCTGACATGCGCTGGTCTCGAGGGACCTCGTTCGCTGTAATGACCGGATACTGTCGGAAGTTAGTGATCCCGTTTGAGAGTAAAACACAGAGACATCGTGGGACCCTGAGCAAGCTTGGCGCCCAACTTACATGCCAATCTCCATATTCCAGCGCTCGAGCATTTGTGAAAAGTCGCTCGTCCTCATCGTCCATCGTGATGTCAATCTCACTATATGATCGATATCTCTCAGTCGAACCGCGACTACCCCGTTCACTTCGACCCCGTTGACTAGAGTCGCCGCCGGCGAGCAACGGAGTGCGACTGTTGACTTCGCCAGGCTTACTGGCCTCGCCTGGCTTGGGAATCCAATACTTCGCTTTTCCGCCCCGCTCGTATCGCATCCCATCCATCACTCGCTTGACTCGGGAATGGGACTCCTCGTGCGCAATGACATTGTCGCCTGAGTCGAATATTCGGTACTCGTAGTTTTCGCCACGCATGGTAAGCTTCGTATCCTCTACCAGGTCTTTAATGCCAAAGGCGTCACGCAAGGCGTATTTCACTGGCATTCGAGCCGCTGAGACCGTCGGATCTGCATAATCATGCCATGAGAAAGCATACCAGTGTACTATGGCAAAGATGGGCATCTCAAAGCAGATGAGACTATCTTGAATAGCCGCGGCGAGATTATCGGGGGTATACCCGGCAAGGCCGTTGCCAAAGGCTCCGAGCCATTGCAGAATCGACAAGAAGAACCCTTGCCAATACGAAGCAAAGATAATAAGTTTGACGGATAGAAATTTTGGAATGGGCCGGAATGGCAGGAGGTCATCATGCAAACACACCCAGAACATAGCGAGGGAGTACAGGCTAACTGTCACACTGATGTTGTACACGATACCCGTCCAGAGATAGCCAGAGGTAATGCCCAAGTACCCTTCTTCATAGGTATCCGTTGCTTTCATAATGATCGAGACGATTGCCAGAACCGGTTTGAGCCAGGCATACTGTAGAATACCTCGCTTCACGGCCAAGAATGTGTGAGGGTCAGAGATGTCAATCTTCTTGAGACAGTGGTTAAGTGGCCAAGCATGGGAAACTGGAGGACGGCCATGAGCCATAATGATTACGGACCGCTCTCCTCCAAGGAAATTTATGAGAAGTTGGAAAAAGGTATAGATGGTGAAAGCCTATGGACGTCCATGTTATCAGAACCAGTCTAGTCTGACGCGCTTTGAATAAAGAGCAACGGACCTCATATATATCTCGAATCGGGTCAAGAAACTGTGCCGCTCGCAACGAGATAATGCTTGTCCATGACGATGCCGCGTATATTGGTACCCTGGTCACAATCAGTATTCATATGATGCGATCCTCTTCCCCCTGAGCTTTACCCAAGGCAGCCACCAGAACACTGACATCAGTAATATGCGCACTACGTATCTTTGGAGTAACGGCTTTCGATAGTTTTTCCTAGAGTAGGACCCCGCTTAGTATCTGGAACCGATGGAAAGCTTGAAGTCGAGCTCAGGATATATCGTACGTCTGAAACCATATCGATCTGTAAGGTTCCAAGAATATGTTAGCTTAACAGCTCAAGTAGATTATCGCAGGTGGCCCAAATGAGATTATTTCCGGATACTCCAAACAAATATCAAAAGAGACTCACACTATAGAGAGTAGCGAAGCTACCAGAGCAGCAACGCCAGAAGTAATAATGATTGCTTTGGCCAGGCTTGTGCCCGTACCTTTCGGAGGGCCCGTCATGATGGATAAGAGAGTTGACTGTAAATGAGCGCGGGTTAAAACGCCGCGAATCTTCAAAGAAACCACTTCATCCCGCCAAGATCAACGCATCAAATCCGCTTTCAAGTGGCCGTCGAAAGGGAGTTTGTCGAATAGTTGGTAGGAGGAAGAGGGCGCCTTTGGTCGATGACGATCTTCTCTCGTGACACCGCCTTGAATGCCCGCATTCCGCGGATTGTCAACCTTCGAATTGTAACAAACTTCCCTAAAGATTTTACGGCGCGCGCATTTAGACTCGTCTGTCGCGAGTCATTTTGAACTCGAGGATGCGTATGCTGTCTGGTGATTGTATGGAGAAATGGCCAGTACAAGCTTGACGGCTTCCTACTTGACGCCAGATCCAAGCTTCAATTGGTTTGTCGGAGCTCCTGTTTGTCTTCCGAGGATCGCGTTACTGATCATTCTAGGTTTTTTCTTTTGGAACTGATTGTATCATGTATTCTGTGAGTTGATAGAGATATGAATTCTTTTTATTTTATGCTCGGAATTTCTTGCTAACTGACACAGGGTTCTGTTCTTCCTACTGTATTTTAATCGATTGTTCGCGGCCCTCCTATCATATGCGATTCGAGCCTACACTTGGCATTACTACCGCGTCTATGTCGACATAAATGCGCTTCAGATCTCTTTACTTGGTGGAAGAATATTCTTCAAGGGTATACGCTATCATGGGTCGAACGAGACAATCTTCATACATGGCGGGTTCATAACATGGAGGTACTGGAAGCGCAATGTGGAACGGACGGATCTTTCAGAAGTTCGGCGCAAGTCAGGAGGACTAGACACATCCGAAGGCCAATCGGGCGACTCTGCAGGTACTCATGAGAATCAAAAGGCCTGCGGAGAAGAAGGTGGGGTTGGGAAAGCGACTGAGCTACCCTGTCGCATCTCAATCAAGGTCTATGGTCTAGAGTGGTTCATTTACAATCGCAGCCCGGCTTATGATAGTATCCTAGCTGGATTTGGGTACACCAGAGATAGTGATTTGGATAAGAGCGAGGGCAAACCATATTCGCCGACGACATTCGCTAGTTCTCAGCCAGAACGTCAACCTAGCAACGACACAGTGAATATCCGATCCCAGAGTGAACACAAGCCTTCAGTCAATAGCTCGCCAAGGCGCGAGGCGACAGACAGCGATGGTATACGACCCCAAAAAACCGACCTTCGTCAATCTGAGTTATCGGACCCTGTATCGAACATGCTTGAACTTCTTCCAGTCAAGCTTGAATGCACCAAGGGTGCTGTTGTGCTAGGAAACGAAAACACGCGATCTGTCTTGACCACTACGTTTGACAGTGCAACGGGAGCTATTGCTGCATGTAATGCCGGACCTTTGGATCTCTACCGGCAACTCTTCTCGTTCAAGTTCAATCATCCCGTCATTCAGATGCGTCCAAATCCCGACTTTAAACAAACGCAGATCGCAAGCGCCAAGCTCCTAGCCACTGCGAATGAAGAAGATATCTCCAACCGCACAAAGCGACGACAGTTATTTAGCTTTCGATCCCACAAGCGCAAGGTGTGGAATGGTATTCGAGGCCTTGTTCCATACTTTCAAAGTTCCGTGGAGTCATTCCATGCGAGCATCAAACAAGCAGGAGATATGCCAAGAAGCGAAGCTGACTTTCCAGAGGTTCGTTGGACTGGACTGTCCCGCTATCTAGATCAAGACGATGGCGATGATCATGAACAATGGAATTCTGTCGAGTATGCTAGATTTTCGACAATTGTCGATAGCCCTAGCTTAGACTTGACCTACTTTTGGGATATCCCAGGACGAGTGGGACCACAGCATTTGGCGTCCGCCAGAACCAGTCATGATGGCACAGACAACAATATCAACCACGCCCTTCCCCCGGAATGGGGCATCGACATGAAACTTGATGGCGGTACTATAAACTATGGACCGTGGACCGACAGAGAGCGAGTTGGATTGCAAAATATTTTCTTTCCAAATTTCTACCGAAGCTCTGACCCTGCAGAGCAACTGGCACCGGGGGTATTACGCCAAAGCACAGCATTCAAGCTACGTGTTGAGATAAATGCAGAACTTGAACTTCGGATCCCGACCCGCGAGCAGTCCAAAGATTGGCAATGGAAAGGCCGTGCAAATGCTATTGGCGGCTCATCTAAAGCGAAAAATCAACAAGAGAGGAGAAAGTCTCGCCCGAAAGAAGGTGAAAAAGGTGCGCTGGGGCCTGACATTCGTCCATTTGGATGGCTCTCTCTTCGCGTGGCACCCGATTCCTCTATCACGTATGCCATGGACATGGCGGCCTCTAGTCTGGGCTTTCGAAATGAGCTTTCGCTTGACTTGCGGGATTCGAAATTGTCTTCAAGTGTCAATCATGGACTTCTTTGGCAGTGTCCTAGACAGCTTGTCACTTGTGATCTGTCTAACCCTCTCGTTTGGAATAGTCTGAGGAAATGGAATTTCACTGTCCACAGCCACGATTTGGAACTCTTCCTTCTACGAGATCATATCTTTCTTTTGACTGATCTGGTCAGCGATTGGGCATCGGGACCACCATCCGACTACTATACATTCGTACCATTCATTTACAATATTGATCTTGTCTTTTCAAACCTGCAGCTTTTTGTGAATGTCAATGACCGAAATATTATCAGCAATCCAACTGATTTGGAAGACAATCGATTCATTATCATCAAAGGGAAGACACTGACAGCGAACGTGATGATCCCACTAAATAAGTTTCAGCCTGATCAGAACGCCGTCGAGTTCAAAGTCAATCTTGAGGATGGAGGAGTTGATTATCTGACGCCTGACTGGGATACCTTGCATACCTTCTTGCCAGGAAAACGCATGGCCACATTGGACAGTCTGTTCATTGACGGGTCATACAACTATTTCCACATGACCTCACCAGAGTTGACGGACACATTGGTGCTCAACATTGGTGGAACTTCGCCTCGATTGTATCTTTACGGGTTCTTGATCAAGAGTTTCATGACCGTCCGAGAGAATTATTTTGGCGAAGAAATGCATTTCAGGACCCTTGAAGAATACCAAGAATTGGTTTATGCAGACGAACCCCCTTCTAACCCGACGGGAATCAACCCGAATAGAAAGTCCAATGATATGGATGTGCTGGTTCATGTCACTGTCGACAGTCCCTGCGCTCTACTTCCCGAGAGCATTTATGATCAAATGAGATGCTTGAGGCTTTCTGCCGCCTCACTCGAAGTAGACTTGCGTTTTACGAACTACTACATGGACATGCAGCTTTCGATTAGTCCACTTAAGGTCGATTTACAATCTGTTCAGCAGGATGGATCAACATTCGTTTCAGGCACTCAGCTCTTCATTGATGGCCTTTCAGCGTATGGTCATCGTTTGTTCGGCCTTCCGCCCGCCGAACCCACTTATGTTTGCAATTGGGATTTTGATGTTGGGAAGATCCTCGGTGAATGCACCACAGAATTCCTTCAGTGTCTGGGTTCCAGCCTCAAGAGCTTCGACTCTTCATTTGATAATGAAGAAAATTCTCTCGCACCGCTCTTCCCTCCGACTTTGTATGATGTGACGTTCTTGAGAGCGAAGATTGACTCGATCCATGTTTCTATCCTGCTTGACCAGGTTGCCGTGATTTTGAAATCTAGCCCGCTAGCGATCAATTTCAATGATTGGGTTAACTCCAAGTTTTCGAAACGCATGAGCCTGTTCGTGTCTAATATCACACTTGCTGCCATTGATCGCGATAATGCCGCCTATGCCCTTCGATCCCAAGAGAAGATTGTGCATACATTGGGTATCATCCAGCTATCAATTGGACTGAAAATGGCTATGCGCAGAAGAGGCATTGGCGAGCTCCGTCGTCTTCAACAGGAACACATCAAGGCCCACGACAAGCGGACGTGTCGGGCTCAGTGGCTATTATTTGATTGGGAAGAGGTTGGGCCAACTTCGCCATTTGCCAATGAGGATTTGTCACCCCCAACGATGGCTATCCCTTCAATGCCCGAGCCTATTCAAGGAAGATTTGATTCAAGAAGCACCCAGTCCTTTGCTAAACGCTCCGGGGTCCGTCCTTCCAATCGCAGCGGGGGAAGCTTTTTGGCGCCCTCTGAAACATCGAGTCTGCGGAGTGTCAAGTCTCGCACAAAGCAGGAGACGGAAGCACTTACCAGCTCTGAACAGACCCAACGACCAGATCCTCCCTTCCGGGACATTAGCTGGTCTAATCGGGTCAAAGATACCGATAGCGTCTATTTCACCCCCAGAGCCACTCCATACTCCTCTGCAGCAATTCGCGATGCCAACCCTTGGATTTTGCCGCAGTTCTCTTATCACAAGCTTTCTTTGGACACAACTGAGCTCCCATTAGCTGCAGAAAAGCCACGTCTAAAAGATGATGATATCGACCCAAGTAATCAATCCATGTTCCTCACGTTCGAGGATGACCACACAACCTACACTAACTTTGCCATCGACCTTCCTTTGGGAATTAGAGGATTTTGCACCCCGAGGTTTCTTCATAGCTTGGCTTCTTTACTTGATGGGTTTGAACCGAAACACCCTATCCAGATAATGGACGCTCTTCAGAAAGATGTCATCTCTGATATTGTCGGATATGACAAATCCATGAGTCAACCGAAGAAGACGACCTCTGTAGCATTGCGCATCCCAAACATCCAAATAAGGCTGGTTGACGTTTCCGAGTCTGCCGAAAACCAACAAGTCAGATTCCGAGACGTTTACACTGTCGAGCTTTATCAACTTCGAACGGAGATCCAACGTAGGGTCCAGAGACAGAAGGGGGATCTGCTTGAAGGTGTCAAGCAAGGCATTACTGTTCATGCTGCCGCTGACCACGCATCCGTCGCAGTGGAGGGCAGTCGAGCAGACACATTCCAGGAGAAGGCTGTCTTCAACTGTAGCCTTGGTGATATGAATTTCTGGCTGGTTACTACACCTAACATTCGGTCCCATCTTCAAATGCGATACTTCAATACAGTCACATCTGCCAAGTCCGTGGAGGGCCTGGCCTTACTGGTACGGCGAGCAACGACGATGTTTGACTCAGCAACGTCGGCTTTACAACAAGTTTCCTCGTCTAGCAAACGACGCCTGCGACTCTTAATTTACTTTATCACCCAGTCCGCTGCTGACATCCCGGATCCGCCTTTCTTGGCGCGCATTTCTAATGTCCTGAGAGTTGCTTCGACTCATTTGCGACAGCACGATTCTTGGAAAATCATCTCTCGCATACGTAACGTGTACAAGAATATGCCAGTGCATCTTCAACTCGAGCTAGAAAAGAACTGCCAGAGCGAAAGTCTCACATTACCTCCCAATGCTAGATCGACTGTTCTGATCGGCTTTGACAAGTGGCGGGCCTGGGATCTAGCTCATGTGGAAAAAAGCTACGTCATGCGCAAGGTCTGGTCGACTCACGAACTCAAGCCTTCGACTAAAGATCCTTCCATTTCGTTCTCAGGTACCATTAAAACTTTCAAGTTTTCTTTAGACCCTGGTCCAAGAGAAAGTGATCTCATTGTTGAGAACCTGTCGACCATCACATCGCTGATTCCAGAAATGGCAATCCAAGGAGAAAGCCCGGCGAAGCACAAGAAAGTCGTCAGTTGTCAAATGTACAATTCTTCAGCAGCTTTGCGTCTTCGATGGGAGATAGTAGATCTTATCGAAGGTGTGATGAAAGTCATGTCAAACATCAAGCTGGAATCCAAACCTGGTGCAACGCCAACGCCGAAGGAAATCACGGAAAAGATACCAACTGAATTGCAGTTCGTTTTTGGTACTGATTTCGGTTCCATTACCCTTGATGGCATTAATATCAAGCTTGCTTTGGTATCTCGTGCTTTGCGTGGCTCCATCGTTCACAGCTCCTCCAGTACCAAGGATTCGACAACGGACAAACTTGCTCTTCTCTTCAGCGCTGCAGCTTGCTCTTCGGAACTTCGAAGTCAATCAACAACTCTTTTGCTATCGAGAATCGCTGATCCATACCTCTATTTCTCCCTTCTTTCTGAAGATCAGGATGTTCAGTGCCAGCGTGACTGGAAGGTCACTAGCTCGTGCAAGAAGCTGCGCTTCGATATGGCTCAGGACCCAGTCAGCTTGGCACATACAGCGGACCGTCTGATCGCAGATGAAGTCTGGTACATCCATCAACTCATTGGTAACGTCAAGCTTCCTAAGCGTGATGTAGAATTGGCATCTGTTGCGTCCAAAAAGGCGACGACGAACAATCTTAACGTGGCCATGTTTTTGGATGACTACAGACTGAGATTTAGCCTCCTGCCATCCTTGACATATGTCATCATTGGTGATGTCGCACGCATGTCCGTTATGCCCACTGAAAAGTCTAAAATCGAAATCGACTTTGACGTCAAAAAGAACTTCCATAAGTTCATGTCTGGAGATGGTACTAAGTCTCATTCATTGTCGGTCCTTGAGATACCCCCAACCAATGGCCGAATTTTGGCAAATCTCTTGCCTGACCGAAAGGAGTTGGAGGTCGATATGACCATAGAGCTCATTCAACTGGAGGCTAGTGCGGTGCGAAGTCTTCTTGCTGTTTTGACTGGGCCCGACATCGCGCACCTTGTTTCGGATCTGAAGCAGAATGTGGGTGTTGTCAATTCTCATTTAAAGGACGTTTTGTCACTGCGGGAAAAATCACCAGAGCCCAAGGCCCCGACAGAGGATACCGTTGTATTGTATAAGTCTCGTCTCACCATGGCAGGTATTGAAATCCATGCCATTGCTCCGGGTTTGAAGGGCAGGAGTTACTCGGCAGAGATGCTTCTCAGTCTTGGTATGATGCAGATGCGTCTTCAAAATGGTCTCGATCGTGGCTATACTATGGATTATCCAGAGTTCAGCGTCGATGCCTCTCAAATCAGCTTCGAACTGCGCAGGCGTGAACGATCAAAAAGCACATTCTATGGTGGGCTTGCCGCGGCAGTCAAACTACTTGGAACCTCGACTGTTCGTGAGAATGGAGAGGTTATGCGTGCTTATCATTTTACAAGTGACAAGTTTGACGTCGAGCTCTTTGCAGAAACAGCTGCTTTGGTGGTTGATATTGCAATTTACACGCAAGAACGGATCAAAACACTCGATCTGTCTCACGAAGTTAAACGGCTTAGGAGACTTCGGCATCGCAATCACGACGTACCCGAAGCTCAATCAGAAGCCCCTGAGATTCATTTGAATGATGAGAACGCGCCGCAGACTTTTTTGAATGCGTTGTATTCTTTGGAATTCCTAGATATCCAGGTCGCTTGGAATATGTCTGGATCCGTGGCTGGAAGCTTTGGCCGTCAGCCTGAAGATTTGGTCTTTTCAATACAGCAGGTGGAGCTATCTAACAAGAAGAAAAATTCAGCTAAGCTTCGCATTGGAGACATGCAACTACAAATGGTGCCATTCCGGGCATCCAGAAAACAACGCTCCCTCAATTCCGCACTCATGCCAGAGTTAGTCTTCAACGTTGCTTACTATTCCAGTGGCAAAGATATGTGGCTTGCATTTCAGGCAGCTGGTAAATCCCTGGACATCAGGGCGACTTCCGAATTCATTATCCCAGCTAATATGGTACGAAACTCAATGGCCACTGCGTCTGAAGCCCTTCGAGAAGGCAAAGCTGCCTGGGCGACTCAACCATCAGCAGATGAGGAAAATAGCAACAACAGCAACAACGCTCAAAAAGATCGTAGCCTTTTCGGAAACCGACGCCTGCGTTCTGTCTTCGTCGATGTTGACTTTGCTGGTGCCACTGTCACCCTGCAAGGCAACCAAGGAGACAACCCCGAATCTCAGCCAACAGCCTCACTTATGAACAGCCGAATCTCCGAGGTCAAATATAGACAATTCGTCGAAGGTGATTCTGCGACCACGGCGACGCTCCGGGCTCCAGGTGTGGCAGTCAAGGTTCATTTCGAGGACAATGGGGAGGATGATCCAGCTCTCAACGCTGAACTCAAGGTTGATCCATCCACGAACGTGCTCTATCCGACACTTGTGCCTCTGGTCAAGCAAATGACTGCGACGGTGAAAGAGATTATGAGTGAACAACAAAGTCAGCAAGGCTCCCAAGACCAGCAAAGACCACAAGACCTAGATGTTCAACGACCTCAAGAGCGTCGCCCGTCTACTTCATCCAGGCTGCAGCCTCAACATTTGATGCAAGAAACTTCATTTGGAGCACATGACCCCACATCAATTCTTGGCCGCTGCAAGGTCAATCTGGGGCTGTTGTTTGACAAGCAAGAATTTAGTCTAAGTTGCCAGCCGATTGCCAGAGTCGCAGCAACCGCCCGATTCGAGAGCGTGTATGTGACTGTCAATACTGTTCAATCGGCGGAGCAAGCACGCTTCCTGGCGTTGTCTTTAGCATTCAACAGCCTAGAAGCTTCGGTCAAACATGTATACTCTAATGAGTCTACCGCCAGTTTTGAAGTCAAATCCATGGTGTTGTCGCTCATGAACAGTAAACATCTTGGCCGTACCAGTGGAATGTCGGCCATATTGAAAGTCAGCCCCATGAAGGTTTCACTGAATGCCAAGCAAGTACAAGACTCGCTGCTGTTCCGGGAAATCTGGTTGCCGTCCGATGATGAACCTAGCCCTCGGCCGACTCCTGCTCCATCAGCTGCCGAAGCTTCACAGCCCTACATCGTCCAACGGTATCAACAGGTTGCCTCGGCCTCTGCATTCCCATGGAATACCACCATTGCTATCGAGAAACTGGAACTTCAACTAGACTTGGGTTCGACTCTTGGAAAAGCACAATTTGCTATTGACAATGTCTGGGTGTCATCCAACAAGACTTCCGACAGTGAACAAAGTATGTGCATCAATTTTGACAGCGTGAGCATCGAGAGCAAGGGTCGTTTGAGTGGCCTCGTTGAGCTTCGGACCTTCAAGGTCCGCACGTCTATTCAATGGCCAGAAGATAGTCAAGAGGCTCGCCCTACTCCTCTTATCCAAGCCTCAATTGCTTTCCATCATCTCCAGGCCAAGGTTTCCTTCGACTATCAACCTTTCCTGGTCGCGCATATTGCCATGTTCAATTTCCTGATGTACAACGTACGCGATGCCTCTGGAAAGCACAACCAGCGACTCTTCAGTATGCTGGAAGGAGATGAGGTGCAGGTTTTCTGCACATCCCTGACAGCCTCCCAAGCCCTGGCGCTGATCCAAGCCTGGCAGCGCTTGGTACAAGACAAGCAAGCTGCTTACGAGTCATCGCTCCGCGAAGTCGAACGATATCTTCGGCGCAAATCCCCCATGCCCGCAGATCGAGTCCATGCGCAATCTAAAGGGCTCGCTCAGAAACAAGATGAAGAAAAAGAACGGGCGCCAATATCCCTGCATACGGGTGTTGTTGTCAACATTCGCCATGTAAATCTTGGCGCATTTCCAAGCACTTTCTTCGATAACCAAATTTTCAAGGTGGAGGCCTTCGATGCCCAAGCCCGATTTGCTGTCTCACTTGAGTCCAACAAGATACATAGCGCGTTGGGTCTGACACTGGGTCAGCTTCGCGTGGCTTTATCTGGTATCAGTCGTCCCAGCGCCGCCCAACTTGAAGAATTATCAGTCGATGAGATTGCGCAACGGGCAGCGAACTCCCGAGGTGGAACAATCCTCAAAGTCCCACGACTTGTCGCTGGGATGGAAACATGGCAAGTCCCCGGAGGTAGAGAGATCGAGTACATTTTCCGCAGTACCTTTGAGGGTAAGGTCGATGTTGGCTGGAACTACTCGCGCATCAGCTTCATTCGTGATATGTGGGAAACGCATTCACGAGCCCTGGCCTCTCGACTTGGAAAACCGCTCCCGCCATCTGCCGTTCGTATCACAGGTGGGCCTGGTAGTGGCAGTTCCGAGGCAGGCGGCGCCGGATCTGAGCAACAGGAGAAAATTACTGCTGTCGTCAATGTGCCACAGTCCAAGTATACGTACACTGCTCTGGAGCCGCCGGTCATTGAGACGCCTCAGTTGCGTGATATGGGCGAAGCAACGCCCCCATTGGAGTGGATTGGACTGCAGCGTGATAAGTTGCCTAATGTTACACATCAAATCATTATTGTTACGTTGTTGGAGATTGCGAAGGAGGTGGAGGATGCTTATGGTGCGATTCTTGGAGCTTGATTGCATTTTCTTTGGCGTTTGGGAAATCCATGGAGGGTCTCTTTTGCATTTTGTAAAACTCAGCTTATTTCTTCTATTTCAATATTCTTTATATCATCAGGTCCTTGAGCTTGATAATGATCATAATCAACTTGGGCAGCGCCCTTGCTTCAAGTTTTTACCTATTGGGCATACTTCAATTCTAATACTCTGGCTTGTCATTCCTTTCCATGGACGAAATTAATTTCGTCGCATTCCAATGTCATTATGATATCTCCATTCCGATTGGAATATTGGATTGATACCATTCGAGTCGCTTGCATAATCCATAAATTTTTTGATGCTAAAAAAATTGGAAGCACACGCTATCATCGTATATCTCAATGAAACCCTTGCTGTTTCATCTCCATCTCCGTCCACTCCTCAAGTCGCTTCGCAAGCTCAGTATTCCCGGCTATCTTGCTTTGCCATCCAGCCTGAGCAATTCTCTGGAAGTACATTCCACTTTGCTCTTTCGTCATTTCAGGACTAGCGACACAGAATAAACTAGTCCAAGATCCGACATCAGGATCCACCATGCCCCCCATCGCCCCATAAACATCAAAGAACTTCCTCAGGAGCCACGGCATCTCCGCGTTGTCCGCTATACCACTTTTCACCAGTCCGGGGTGGACTATGGCCGTCCAGATTTCGCCTCCATCAGACGCGGCATGGGGCGAATTCGGCCCGTACAATTTGTTCATTGTCTTAGCGTGTAATATGTTGGCAAGCTTTGATTGTCCATATCTGACCATGGAGCTTTTGCCTTTGAGGTTTAGGTCTTCAAAGCATATCCCTGCGCCTGGCGCCATGGTGTGGCCTGAGCTAGACAGATTAACTACACGCACACTCCCTGGCTCTAACGTCTTAGCCGTTTGAAGCAGGATTGGCAAAAGACGTGACGTGAATACCCAGTGGGCGAGATAGTTTGTTTGCCATTGTGCTTCGAATCCGTCTCCCGTAATTTCAAAGGGCGACGCCATTATTCCAGCGTTATTGATGAGCCCGTGGAGGGCAGTCTCTTTGGAAAGAAAGCTCTCCGCTGCAGAGGCCACAGATTCTAGAGAAAGATGATCCATGTCTAACAATGTGATTCTAGCGTTTGGGTATTTAGCTTGAATACGCTGGATGGAACTGGTGCCTTTCTCATGATTTCGGACACCCATATAGACGTGAGCATTATGTTGGGCGAGACGGGCAACTGTGCCAAATCCACTATCAAAGGTCAAGTTAGTACGACTCCCCAAAACTGTAAATAATGAGATTTGGTCCATTGACTTCGATGTTTTGTTTCTTAGTAAAAGCTTACATTCCCGAATTTCCTCCCGTCACAATGTATGTTTTACCAGATAAATCTGGAAGGGAGTCTGGATGAAATGTCATGTCTGAGTATTCGAGGCTTTGTGATTTAGAACCTTCAAATGGATTGCTATATTTCAAATGAGTGTAATTGCCCTTTTTTATAAATATTCAGTTCTTCTCATAGCTTGCAGACTCCGATGCCTCTCCATCAAGCTCAGGCCCACAAGTTGTAAGCAGGCTGCATAGAATCTAAACTTATCAAGGCTAGACTGAAATGTCGCGGCTAAAGTATGGCCCCCATTGTAAGCAAGACGCATCATCATCATCTGCTACCGCATTTTATGTCTCATCATCAGATGTTTGAGATCCGGGATCAGTAATACGCTCCTGCATTTTGACGATGGCTGCGTTCTCGGTCCTTCCAGTGATGCAGCTGGAACGAATGTGCCAGCTCGGAGAAGTACATGTTCCCGCAGAGGTCTCTTTTTGTAATATCTAATCGTAGCCAGGCCCGTGATGAAGGGGATGATTGGACTGGAATCACAGACGCAGCATCCCGGCGAAAGATACAGAATAGGCTCAACGTACGAGCTCATCGTGAGTTTCCTTTTCCCGATTCGCGGTCATATTAAGGCTGACTTGAATATAGGCCGACGAAAGGCGTTGCAAGCCAAGCCAGAATCTATGAATGAGTCAAGTACCCTTCCCAAAGGGAAAAAATCAGATTTAGATAGTACCACGCCATTCTGGGTCGAGAGCAAACAGATCGTTTGCTCCATTCGAAGTCCTACATCTGTTGTGGAAAAGATAGGCAAAAGGGGATCTATCATCCCGGACACAGTGACTCCATCTTCCATTATATTGCCCCTCTCCTCAGACCATCTTATTACACTCATGCAGTATAATGCTCTTCGTGCAAGTATGACGAATCACGTACTTTTGCAACCTCTCTTCCTTGCGACCTCCAGCCCGACCCAAGAATGTGCCACTGCAGCTTATCACGTCCTCCCATATCTCCCCATTCCAGACTTAATCCCACCTACATTGTATCCCACTGCTTTGCAAAAATCAATTCCGCATGAGAGCTGGGTCGATATAATTCCACATCCTTGTTGGCGTGACAATGTCCTGCTAGCACTGGGTACATTCGACGAGGACGAACTGTGGTCCGATACCATTGGCGGTCTCTTCGAAGGCTTTCCAGATGATGAGATCGAGAAGCGTGGGATTATTGCGTGGAGTCCACCATGGGACTTGTCTGGATGGGAGATGTCGGAGGGGTTTTGGCGAAAATGGGGTTGGTTGATGCGAGGGTTTGAGAGGGAGGCTTTGGATGCGACAAATCGCTGGAGAGCAATGAGAGGGGAGGATCCCATTCACTGGGATCCTTCCACAGAGCTATAGTGTAACATCAAGCTAGATGTACTTGCATCTCACGCAGATCATAAAGGGCACACCAAACGACCGAATTTCTTGGCTTCATTTGCCATATTGCTATATGCGTCATAGCCTTTGCCTGCGACTCTGTCATGACATAGCTCGTGAGTTTCATGATATTGGCATTTCCGATGAGATACATCTACAGAACCTTCTGTTGGAAATTCTCTCCGTAAGGATGGTTCAAGAAAATAGTACTACTATTTTTTTGAAGCGCGTGGGGTTACCCCGATTACCCCTCATGGAGAACTGTGCCCTAAAATTGCCCCTTTAGGAAGGATGCGGCGAGCGTGTTTTCATCAGAACTCCGAGCCATTCGCTCAATTCATACTCTCCAAGGTTAGAATAATATCAATTAATTCAAATTCAACGAAACTTCTTGGTTATAGAAGGAACACCATCCGCTTCTCTTTCTGTCTTTGTTCTTCATTCACCAGATCTGACATAAAGCTACATTCTATAGTAGCTACACCGGGCTTCACATTATCATAACGCTCTGTTACCTCAGTCATTATGGCACCACCTACGCACTTCAAGCTTAATACTGGCAAACATATCCCCGCCGTGGGCCTCGGTAAGATACACCCTGAAAAGCCAGGTTCTACCTATATCAGCATCAATCGCTGACAACAACGTTAGGAACATGGAGATCTGAGCCTGGTCAAGTACGCCAAGCAGTTTCATTTGCCCTGAAGAACGGATATAATCATATTGATGCAGCATTGTAAGTCCCCATCTGTGTTTCGAGAAATGATATTTCGGCTGATGAGTTGCAGGATCTACGGTTTGTTAGAGCAACACAGAAAAGGATCCACTTGATCTAATGGATTCACTAGGAAACGAACACGAAGTCGGCCAGGGTATCAAAGATAGCGGTGTTCCTCGGGAAAACATTTTCATTACTAGCAAGTTGTGGAACACCCACCAACCCAATGTTGCGGAGGGTCTACAAAAGACACTCGACGCCCTAGAAACGGATTACCTCGATCTCTACGTATTTCAAACCCCCGCCCCCTTCGGAACAGACACGACACGATTGATGATATCGACTAACACGAATAATAGCTGATTCATTGGCCGGTTCGACTTGTTCCCGTAAGTTGGTCGTCAATTCCTTTCGAAAATAACCTCCACTAATACTTGCGCGCAGAACGAGTCCAGCGCTCTTTTACCAGTCAACCCCGATGGCACACGATCTGTAGACCGATCCTGGGATCAGAGTGAGACTTGGCGCCAGATGGAAGAAGTATACAAGTCCCGAAAGGTTAAGGCAATTGGTGTTGCCAACTGGTCAATCCCCTACCTGGAAGAGCTCAAGAAGAAGTGGACTGTTGTCCCTGCTGTAAACCAAGTTGAGCTACACCCTTTTCTTCCTCAACATGCCCTGAAGGAATGGTGTGACAAACATGGAATCTTACTCGAGGCATACTCGCCTCTTGGTTCTCAGGGTAGGTTCCATTGCGAAGCCTCGATATGGCTCATTTTGTCTGACGTGATTATTTCTAGGAGCTCCACTCATGTCCGACTCTGTGATTCAGGAGATCGCGAAAAAGAACAATGTTTCGGCCGCCACGATACTCATCAGCTATCACATCAACAGAGGTGTTGTCGTACTGCCAAAGTCTATTACGGAAAATCGAATTATCAGCAATGGTCAGGTTGTTGCTCTCTCTGACGAAGACATAAATGTTTTGAATGGTCTTGCTGCGCAGGGCAAGGCGAATCGTATCAATACGCCTTTATTCGGATGGGATCTTGGCTTCGATGACTGGTACAAGCAGTAATGTTCCCAGCGTTGGATTCTGACTTTGCGATTACATATAGAGAAAATACATCTCCAAATGCAGACCTTTTTTTATATTTTAACAATTTCAATCAAGCTTTTGTAGGTGGATTTTAAGAATCTGTTTCGGTCCATCTTGTCAAATAGTATTATAGCCTGGTCAGCTTCTTTCTGCAACTATAGGAATGCGCAGTACAAGGTTAGGGTCGTGCCTGCCTCCGTTTCTGCTCCTTCCACCCAGTTTCAGCCATAGTCAACCTTTCCACTCCAAAATCTCATCTCTCTTCTTTTCTCTCCCGTTTCATCTCGACCTGAGCAACCCTTCATCAACTGCACACATATATTCCATGGAAATCTCACATTGTTCCACAGCAGCTCCAGCGTTATCTCATATCTCCTGGATCCTTTATTTTATCATTATTAGGTTCCAATGGTTGATTAGATGGCACCTTCCTGGGCTGGAGGAATGCCCTATCTATCCAGATGGATTCTCCAGGGTTGAACTTATCATCCACTTTCGCCAAAACAGCAAACGAATCGACGTCAACGATGCACAGAACATACTCGCCTTCCTTGAGAATGATGGTATATTTCCAAAATTCCCAGAGGATACTGAGAGTTTGGCCAGTGATCTTGACAACGATTATTTCCCTGATTCTGCGGGAAACGACGGTTATACCGATGACGAAATACATCAACGAAAACCTTTATTCATCCCCCCTCTTTTGCTTTCTCTCCGGATATTTGGGATGACAGCTACTATTTTGGTACATCAGTAAGTTTGACTTACCCGAGAATCTCTCCTTTACTGAACATCTGTTTCCAGTCTCTACCATCGCACAAATCAAGACACTCACGCATTCAGACTCCATCTCCAGCGAAATTCGATTTAAGGGCGCCGTATTGCCCGATCCTGCAAAACCCACAAGATGGTTCGTCAATATGATGTTGAGGGCTACCAGGCCGCAAAGGTGACCGCGCGCAACGGCCTTGAGCGGCCAGCCCCTCTGCTGGAAGACTTCAAAATACCAGGGGTGGATAGTAATTTTTTGTTCAAGAACATGCAGACGTGGATTGGAGCTAATTCTAACTTCTCCGGACGCCCTTCACCATTGGATACGCTGGCATCCGCTGCAGCTGCCTCATAAGCTCCGCCACCAGCACCTCGCAGACAACCCAGAATCATGGTTCCACATCCACGTCGAGTTCGCGAATACGCCGTAGTAAGCGAGGACATTGACATTCCTGAAGATATCGTGCTTGGTAAAAGTGTCGATGTCGGTGAACCTGGGCACACTGAACATATTAGAAGAAAACTCTCCCTCAAATACTGCTCGAGATGACCACTACTAATATTACTACTCCATGAAAATCCAAATCGATGAAAGGAAGCGAAAAGTAGATAGTTTGACTTGGACAGAAAATTTAAAGAACGAATAACTCTCGATACATTGAACAAAACTAGAACTCAAATCTTGTATGGAGGGGGAGAAATGCCCTCTTTTATAGCCTTTAAGCGCAAAGCCAGTAACTTGGAGGCATAACGGGTCATGGGCAGGAAACCAACCATGATCCACATATTCTGAACTCCGGTCTCACGATAAGCCGTCTTGTACTCACCTTCCTCATCAATACCCCAAATAGGACCGCATTGGCTGGCAATATCTTCGCCCAGCGTGGCTTTGATGGAATCAATCGTGTTCGAGAATCCCGTGGCAAAGACAACAAGATCAAACTGTTTCTCACGACCACCGTTCAGAATCACCTTATCTTGGGTGAATTTCTCAATATACCCGGCCTCAACCTTGATGTCGCCATTGATAATGTGCTCGCAGGCACCAGCATCAAAGTAGAATCCACCATTCCGAGTTTGACCCAAGGTGGAGTTTCCAGTGTCGCGCTGACCACGCCATGTACGCAGACCACGTGCATTAAGGGCTTCGAGCAGGGGCCTATCGAGATCTTCAAGGTCCTTAGCAGTACGTTTGGCAAGTTCCTCGCCGGGACCAACTGGTGTAGAGAAATTCAGACGGTCTTGAACCTCAGTATCAGGGAGTTTGCCGTTCTTAGGTGCGTAACCTCCAAGCATACGCGGAACAGAATGGGTCAAAGACATCACGTAAGTCGGTGATCGTTGAATAAGGGTCACGTCAATCCCCAAACGAGCACATTCATAAGCTGTATCAAAACCCGAAGATGAAGTTCCAACGACACAGACTTTCTTTCCGACAAATTCCCGCGAGCTAAGGTGCGCACTAGAGTGACGAACCACTCCCTGGAAGTCAGACATACCAGGCACGTTAGGAATGGACGGTACACCGCATAGCGATGTGGCCATTATGAGTTGCTTGGGGTGAAGTGTACGAGTCTCGCCATTTTTATTGACTAAAACAGTCCATTTGCCTTCCTTTTGCTCGGCCTTGACCACCTCTGATTTTGTCCAGACATTCAGCTCAAGAGCAGAAGCGTACCAGTTCATATATAGGCCCTGCTTTTGGGCTGGGGTGTAAGTGGGCCAGTGTTGAGGGTATTTGAAGTACGGTAGTGCGTCAGGCCAGTGGGGGAAGTGCAGAGAAAGATATTCGTAGCGTTTCTTCCAGATGTCCCCAACTTCGTCGGTCTTTTCGATGATTAGGTTCTCCATACCAAGAGCCTTCAATCGCGCTGCCATAGCAAGGCCACTATTTGAAGTACGTTAGAATATTCCAATCTGGAATCTCGGGCAGACGGGTTCATACTTCTGGCCACCTCCTATGATGAGTACTTCAGGATCAACAGTGTTGATCGCCTCAGACCTCTGACTTTCCCAGCTAGTGATACCAGTCATATGTCCATCTGGTGCGTCTTGCTCGGGGAATTGTTTAAGACCCTCGGCAACTGTATGCATAGTGTATATTCTCCAACCATCTTTAGTCAGAACCGCATTTATAACTGCTGAAGCAAACACAAGTTCAGTCTCGAAAGACACAACAAATTGCAGCTGTGAGAAGTCCGGGTAGGGCCGGGAAACTCTGGGCGCAGGCTCGAGAAAGTTGAAATTTCTAGCTTTAGTCTGAGGCAAAAGATCGGTAGCAGCTTTGAGAATAGCTCCTCGGAAGTTAAAGGTACGGAAGTCCCATGTGAATGAGAGCTTATCACGCCACACGCCTATATATTCAAGACAATGTTAGCTATTATCAACGATTTCGGGGCTTGCCTGTGGAGGATCGGACCATAATCTAGAAACAGTCCAGCGAACGCTTGCGCATCTTCCTCTGTTGTAGCCTTGGAAAGAGATTCCATGATATCACTAGCTTCCTTTTGGGCATCGCAATCGGTTGGAATATCAACGCCCAGGATATCGGTGGTGGGGAGACTATGGTTGTACTTGAAGTCGTACATGAAATCGTCCGCGACGGGCTTTGGGACATTATCATGATCAAGCACCACCCTTTCAGGCTGAGACTTAGCCTTAGGGATGTGGTCGATGACAGTTGATTCTTGAACGAAAGGTGCCATTCTTTTAGCGAGTGAGGACGGTGCAGTAGGTACCTCTTAAGCACTGGCAGTGTTGGCAAACTGACTTCGTGAGGATATGAACGGCAGAGGGCTGTTTATATGCTCCATGAAATGGCAGAGGTAGCTTATATCACTAATTGATCTATATGTTTATGTCCGAATAATCTAGTTAAGCTCCATCACAATATGGATGATTTCGCTCATGCTGTTCGTAAAAAGGAATTTGCCTAATTGGGAAAGTTGCGCCGCATTTCAACCGTATCAAGTCTTCTCCGCTGTCATCATAAAATCCCCGCATCTCCGCACTCAATCGGCCGATCATGTCTTCATTCTTGAATTGCGTATTGCTGTTTGTGGGAATTCCCCGCGGGTATTTACTCACGCGGCGAGATTTACTCAATGTTGTGCGCGGAGGCAATTCTTGAGTCACGCCCAAAAATCGATGAGCCGGGGCAATTATACGCTGGTCTCATGGAAGACCTTATTCCACATGGATCTAATTAAGTTGTGTTTTCCAAAACAAAACTTAATTAGATTGTCTTGTGGAAGGTGTCAACGATATACTATATCGCTACTGACTACCTAGGTCAGAGCTCTACCATTGGTAATTACTTGCTTTGGTACAATGGTTCTCCAAAGCAAGTAATTATGCCAGTGAACAGTATGAGCCTCAAATGATAGATACCCATTTTTATCAGTATTCCATAGATATTATGCAGATATTTTTATCTCAAAGGCGAATATACACTATATTCGCCTTAGTGTATTAGAGGCAATCATCCAGGTATGGAGCTTTTGCATGCTAGTAACTTCAGATTTGTAAAATCCTGCAAAGTCAGGAATCCGTGCCTAGAAATTTTACAATTTCATAGTAGCCAACATGCTCTACGATTATCTCTCTGGTAGTCTCTGTGGTTTCATCCAAAGTTTTCCCTTTTGTCTAGTGTCTTTCTTCTGCCTATTGGCTTTCGCTTTCTGGTTCTGGTATTTAAAGATGACTATAGACTTGTATGTCACATTAGAAATTCGAACAACAGATTTACGGGCGCGAGGAAGGTTGAAAGACTGAAATTCTAGCATTTTCATTTTGATTCATTTAGAATGAAGTTATATACAATATTTTGCGAATAGTAGATTACTCCATGATTGGCAAGCCTTCATCATCAAAGTATACGGGCACACCCTTGCGGAACGAATACTGTAGTGCAGCGCAAATCTTTCCCGCTTCAAAAGCATCCTCAGGCTGACATGTCAATGGCTTGTTGTCAAGCACCGCGTCGGCAAATTCAGCGAGATCAGTCAGGAATGTGGCATCGAACAGAGTAAATGCATCAGGAACAGACTGTGTCCGAATACCGAGATGGTCCCGAACCTCAACATTCGGGTTCGCACTGATGATGGAATGCCCTTTGGTACCACACAAGCGGGTAGTGTCTTCGAATCCACTGGTGAGGGTACGACCGAGATAGGTCTTGAAGATCTTGCCATTGGCGTATTCAACCAAGCCCCATGCGTTGTCGGCATCGCCATACTTGGCTAGGTCTCCATAAACGGCCGTCTGTCCAAAGGCAATAACTCTATTGACTTGTTTCTTGGGGTTGGAAAGGCCAGACTTGACATCCAATAGGTATCTTCCAGCATCAACCTAGTGTGGTTTTAGTAATTTGGACATTGCATCTTGGAAAGGGCCATGACGAACGGTGTGGATGCCAAAATCAAGAAATATGCCACCAGACTGCTCGGAAAAGGAAACAAAAAAGGCTACACAAAGTCGTCAGTTTATCATTCTATAGGAAAATAGAAGTCCGTCAACCAAAATTTCCAGGGTCCATACCATTAGGATCTGCTTGATCAATTCCAGTTGTTTCAACAGCATGGATTTCACCCAGAACTCCATTATCGACCAGAGTCTTGGCTTGACGGTAGAACTTGTCATCTAGAGGGAGTCAGCTTCTCGATTCGTGAATACCTGTCTCTGGCATTACTTACATCGACGAGTGAATGGCACGAGAAACTTGAGGTCTGGCCGAGAAGCAGACTTCTCAACCACTGCCCTCGTGGTAGCAATGTCCACAGAGACAGGCTTCTCGCACATAACATGCAAGTTTAGATCAAGAGCTTGCAGGATCAAGGGTGCATGTGTGGCAGTTGCGGTACAGATAAGAACAGCCTCAGCACCACTGTTCTCTAGACACTCTTGCGGATCAGAAAAGTATTGCACGGATGGAGGCAGGTTCTCAGCGGCCCATTTGTCAGTTCCCGGCTTTGTATCACAGACAGCGACTAGTTCAATCCGAGCCTGCTGGAAAGCGAGGATACGCGCACGAAGGACTCCCAAGCGGCCCAGACCAAAAAGTGCGAACTTGATACGCGGGCTTCCGTAAGACATTTTGCAGCGTTTGCGATGGAGTGTTTGACGTTTGCAATTATATGCGCCGATAGTCCCCGAGCTGAGAAGATGCGATGCTAACGATAGTATAACAATTTACCTTATGAAGATATGAAACTTGAAGGATCTATCAACACTTGATAGAGAATTTGTCCAGATCCCATCTGGGATCCGGATTATATATGTAACTCAGGTCTCTATTTCGGCATTAAAACATGCATTTTAGTAGTAATACTCACAAACTTCCCCGCACGATAAACATGGTGTGACTTTGGTTCTGAATCCGAATAATTGTGTGCCATGAAGAGCACACATTGCCCGATGGAGTTGAATGCCAGCGCGATTTGGTCTCGCATTAATTGATAGACAAAGATTACTAGAAATGGTAGCTTGGCGGCGGAGTATGCCTTGTTTGGCTAAGTGGATACAAAGTCATATGGTCATATCAAGGGGCGCCAAGCCATTTATCAACGTCCCACGTTGATACAGTAAATCACGGCCAACTCCGTCTGTCAAGGCAATGCACCTTGGCAATTTGGAAATTGCTAGTAACGAGCTATGACGTCCGACTGTTGCTCTTCTCTGATTTGCTACACATCCATACCCAAATCTTTTGGTAGGAATCCGCATACTCCAGCTTCAGTACATCTGTCCTCACTGTATGGCGGAGTCATGGGGTTCCCGAGCCCTAATAAAGTTTCGGTCGCCCGCTGCCGCAACCCTTAACCCCCATTGATAATTTGATAGTGGATGCGAAGACGAAGTTAACTTTTGATATTACTATGAAGCTGTGAAGTGAGTGTTTAAACATTCGCAAAGGGCTGGAATACATCAAAATGTGTGGATGCGATTTGAACAGCTAGGATTTTCGCTCGCGCTAGTGTGGTGTCAAATTGACTCAAGCACATTCGGTCTTCTTTCACGTCATTTAGTTGAAGGACATAATGTATAAATTTCACCGTACGGTCCATACCTAGAAGACTAGATATTTGAACGATCCAAGGTTTAAATCTAGCCCAAATCGACCCCGTCTTGAGATGAAAGACACGCCAAATCCCTGTTTTTTCAAAATACTCGATAAAGGGTTATCCGAGATCTCGATCGATCGCCCGATATGCAGATGGTCCCGAAAACTTGGACATTCCAAATGAAAACAGCCTACTAGAAAATAGCATTAGCCTGATGGAGTAAGCAGCTTTTGCGGGTCATTTTTGTCACTGGCTAAGTCTCACCCTGAACATCGGTTCCTCAGCCGTGGTTCTCACGGAAATGCCGATTCCACATGGCTCGATTTAGCCAAAAGAAAACTCGAACGCCAGTAGAAGATCGTGCTTATTATGAGCAATCTATGAACATCCTTCATGGGCCTTCTTGCTCTTGAAAATATCTATTTATTTCCGTCTAGTTCTCCAGGGATGATCTATGTTGGCCATAATAAAGCATCAAGAAGACTCAGTGTCTGTCAGATTCGGAAATAAGGGATCTCGCTACGAGATCTTCTGGTTACCATGTATGTACTTGGAAAATCGCAATCTACCCAATTGATCTGGGCTGGGAAATGATTATCTCGTCCAGGGACTGATGTGCACTTTACTTACTCCTAGGGGAACTCCTCTTGCAGCTGGTGCACGATCTAGTGAACATGTCCACGTCGATAACCTTGCGCTGGCCACTTTCGCCATTGGCCCCGTCGTAAGATACACGTCTTGCAGCTTGTTCTTCTGGCCTGTGTCAGCCCTGTTGAAGCGTAAGCAGCGTAATCAATACAACTATCAGCATCTGCGGAGTACATGCTCCATACACGAAATTTTCTAGTGCAAGATGTGGCATTCATGAACTATCAGATCGGCAAAGCACCGCGATCCAACAGTCTGTAGGGGCAAAGCACCAAGAACAATAAGAGTCCGGTCGCCCATCTGCAGAAATTCAGCCCAATTTCTTCTCGCAGTCTTTTTGGAACCTCGACAAGTCAAGCTCTTTCGAGATGATGTTCCCTACTTTCAAGTCGCTCACCATGGCGCTGGCGCTCGGCGCCAGCAGTGTGTTGGCACAGGACTCCTGGAACTCGCTGGTCAGTCGTCGAGCTACAGAGTATCAAATGCCGTCGCTACTGAGACTCACGAGTTTGCGCGTGTACCGGACATCAATTTCGTTCTGTTGACTCAGATATCCGACAGCAAGCTTCTCAAGATCGGATTGGACTCCAAGACCGAGCAGCCTATTGCTCTGCACTCGTTCCCCATGGGAGAGAACAGGAGCTCCCAGCTGCACGGCGTCTGGCCATCCACTGTCTACCCTGGCAAGATGTGGCTTTCACTGCAGGGCGATAACAAGCTGCTGCTCATCGATCCCGGCAAAGAACTCTCGACAACTCCCTCCATCCTCAAGACGATCGATATCCCCAAGCCTGGAAATGGCCCCCACTGTGTTTTTGAGACTGGTAACCGCGTCTGGGCTGGTCTCAAGGTCGCTTCCAAGCAGAATGGCAAGTACTATGTCTTCTCTGCCGATGTCCACAACACCACTGACCACAAGATGCGCCTGCCGTCAACAGCCCCGTCTTCATCAAGGAGGACCCAACTACCGGCCTAATCTACGTGACCCAGGACAACGACTCCTCTATCATGCGCATCAACGTCACCAGCAGCGAGACAAAGCAGATGCACGTTCCTCCCAGCGTTGGTAACAACGCCGTCGGAATGATTTCTGCCAAGGGTGCTATGGGTGGTGTTTGGTTCACTCTCGCTGGAAATGCCACTGGCGGTACTGGCACCTTCGGTCACATCGGACACAATGGCAAGATGACCTTCTTCACGTTGAAGCACCCTCTGCTCGGCGTTAACGCCGGTCTGCTGCACATTGCTGATGCTTCGACTAAGGATGGTGGCCCCGCCCTGTGGTTGCTGTCTACTTCGCTGCTCAGCACCAACTCTCCCGATGCCCTTATCCGCGTCACCTTCGACTCTGACATTCAGACCATCACCGGTGAGGAGTACATCTACATGCCTACTCAGAATGCTAAGGTTAACCGTATCCTGCCTTTGGACTCTATTGTCTTCGTGTCTGAGCTCTATACCTTCACCCTCGCTCAGGTCACTTACAACAACACCGTTGCTGGACAGTGGTTCCCTGCTCAGGCTGTCACCAACAACACTATTTACACTGAGGCTAGTTAAAGGGTTGTTGATCTTTGATGGAACAATTGGGCCTATGATCAAGTAGTTTTGATCTTATACATACTAAAATACGCGCATGTACATACTGTTCCTAAAAACTAATATGATACATACTGAATGGAAGTACTTCTAATAATGACATTGTACTATGTAGCGACTAAAGGGAGTTCACGACGCAAAGTTAGTTCCATATTCACAAAAGTTTTGCCCATCTTAGATATCTCCAGTAATAACCTCGACAAGAAGATCCTTCGGCCAAATCGGATAATCAACTCCATTCCCACGAGTTCCCACCTGATATCCCAAATCGACTTCATTGTTGGGGAATTGGGCAATGGGCTTGACTTGAACGAACTGGACATCCAGATTCTTAGATGTTCTAGTCTCGAAAAATTCTGGATTGAAAAGTGTTTGCTGGTCGTGTTTATAGAGACTTTCGAGCGTAGCAGGAAGCATGTACTGCATTGCGTGGTAGTGACGGAAGGTCAAATTCTCGTGTCGATCCCACAATTCTTTCCAAGTTTCCTCGTCGTATGTTCCGCAAGTGCGAACTAGCCACTGCGAGTAGTAGTTTAGTGAAGTCTAAATAATGTATCTTTGATCAGCAGGTCTGACACTTTCGTCGTGGGAATTGAAAAGAAGGTACTATAAGTTTTCAACTCACGTCAATGCCATATGATCCTCCTTGCTCAGCACGGCGTATAAGGGCTTCAAGGATAGCGGTTGAGCCGGCGGTGCCAGTACTTGTAAGTAGATAATCAGTCATGATTGGACACTCTATCCATGGATGAGTCTTGTTGACCTACCAATAATCCGAATTCGGAAAAATGGGGGTCACAGCCTCATCAAAGCCCATTGCCTGAGAATAAGATCTTGAAACACCGCAACACTGTTGCATTATCAGTCTTTACCATTCTTCATCAAGCAACTCTGATTTTAAAAGTTCCACACCTGAATGAGCATCACCGGGGTATACATACCGCATCACTAATCTGCTGCCAGCCACTACGATGAGACCATGGCCCATGCCAACCATAACAGTTCTCTCGCACATGTAAAATACCACGCGAGCGATCTTTAACCATGCTGAAAATAGCCTCGCGACTGAATCCCAGGCGATTCATGACTCCAGGACGGTACCCATCGACCACTACATCAGCTTCACGAATCAAATCCCATAGTTTTTCTTTGTCACCCTCGTCCTTGAGGTGCAAGTATGAATTCCATTTACCCCAGTTGAGATCTTGGTGAAGCGCGCTGATATCCGTTACGTGTGGCGAAACAACACGCATAACGCTAGCACCTAGCTCAGCAAGACTTCTTGTGATCGTAGGACCAGCAATGATTCGAGTGAGATCGACGACCTTCAATCCAGCAAGTGGTCGTTTGGGTGAAGAAGGGTGTGAAGTGTGTTCTGGCCACCAGGAGGGCTGCTGTGCTGAGTCTGCGTCTTTGGTTATCTCGTACAGTCCGACTCTACCGGAAGCCCTACCATGCTCGCTCGCAAAGTACTCTTCGGATGTCCACGCGGTAGTCCCAGAGGTACGATGTTTTTCGTTCATAAGTTCGTCCAGGTCCGCTGCATCGAATTCGGAGACCTTGGCTTGGATTCTTTGAACGACAGTGTCATAGGTGTCATTCTCCTCGCCGTCTGAGGGTAGTCCCAAGGCATTCAGGCAAACATCTGGATTTAGGTTGCCGTGTATGTGGTAATAACGATCGTCCTTTGTCTTGTAGATATTCGTGGCCAGGCTTCGGTGGAGGTTTGCATGGGATCGGTGCTTATCTTGGCTGGGGAAAAGCTCCAAGAAATCCGGTGACATGAGGCTAAAGGGGATATGTTCGCCATTTTTGATAAGGCGTGCAATCATCGGGCTCATGATAAAAAGACTTGCATGGTTTCTAGAAAGAGAAATGTCAGATATTATGAGAGGCTATACATGTTGACTATTCTATCACCTTACGTGTTGATGAGAATTTCCACCGGATCAATTTGGTATTTCCGAGTCAGAAGGAGGTTGAGCATAGTAGCTTCAAAAGCTTTAATTGCCGATATGCTCTCGGCAAATCTCCAGTTAACTGGTATAATGGGACGAGATGAACCTTCAAATCGCACATGTTTGCTCAGGAGTTTCAATTCACCGGGTAGACTACTAGCCATCAAAGGATCCTGCAAGATTCCTTTCTCGAAGACTTGTCTTGCCTCGATGGGCACCGAGTATTGATCAGCTGAACCCATAGTAAAAGCCCCGTTTGTCAAAGGATTTCAAGGTGGAAAGAGATAGTAGAGTGGGAAAGAGAAGGTTCCAACTTCAACTGATCTCGACAATTTAGAACTTGTCAGGGGGTGGGACGATGGATTTTATCTGCTCCTAATATCTCCGAGGTTGAAATGATAGAAATAAAATAGGAAGATGTGGGGAGCATAAAGACAGCGGGGTTGTCCAAAGGTGTTATGCACTATGTACTTGAACTATGCATGCTACTACTACGTATGTAGTTGGGTTAAAGACTTCTTATTGGTTATCTCAGGAGGATCAGACAGCCATTAATGTGGGGAAATTGTATGTGAATTTCGAAGAAATGCATAAATCATCCATAGATCCTGTATACAAGTTATGCGCTTGTGATAGAGCGCCGAAGTTTAACCACGAGTTTACTTTCCGCAGAGTACGTGAAATCAGGCTCCTTGCGAATCTAGATGTTGCTGGCGTCTACAATACAAATGTAATCTTCGACCCTACACTCGGGCCGATACCAAGTTGCATTACAGGTAGAAGTAAGCCCCAGGAGAGACTTTCTTATTAGTATACAGAATGTTTGAACGAGACGGACAGTTCCTGGGCAGTTGCCATTATCCATGTCCTATCCTTTGCTTTGCCCAATCTATGATAGTTTGTTTCTCTTCGGCTTCAACAGAAACCAACGGACTCAATCTTCTCACAATAATTTGCCCCGCGAGTCTCGCCCACCACAAATACTTCGAACTTCCAATCACGGCACCCCAACAAATATAAATCAGCAAAGCAACAGATTCTTGCTCTTCAACTTGTGTCACAAAAGCATCACCGACCTCAATAGCCCATGCAAGAGTCATTCTCTCATCTACCGCAGTGCAAATTTTCCAGCATCACAATTGCCCGAGAATAGATTCCACGTAGTGATTCACTTTCATTATCGCACATGTCCTTTAACTCAGGTGGTAAGTTCCCAGGACCTGTCGTGGTAGAATTCCGGTATTCTCGAGGGTAAAGCCAGATCGCGACCTTCAAGGGACTTTTTTCTAGCCAAGGTCGGGCATTATCAATGCCGAAGTGAATGCCCTTTCCAAAGAAAAACATTGATGTCAAACTTGATTGAGAACCTCTCAAACCTCCATCTGGGTTTTGTCGCCTTCTGAATGGGGAAACAGCTGCGAAAGCCATCATGATCATAGAGCATAGCAAGAGTACCTCGCAGTTCGATTGTGATATTCGTTTGAGCTCAGTCCGAAAGACAGGTAGGGCTTTTTCTTGATAATGAAAGGCATCATCGATTATTATAGAAGAATGGTGATCCGGCCCCGTTCTTTCAGTGACAGAGTGTAGACATGTCAATGCAAGCAATGAGTCCATCAGAAACTCATGACGCGTTCCAAGGTACACAGCGTAATCTTGAAAAAATAGTGCTCATGGCTGGAGAAAAACCATGGCATGTTTTCAAGGACCATTGGTGCATCAGCTCTAGCTCTTTCATTCGGGTTGTTCAATGTGTCTCTGGTGGTAGCGCGATCTGCGTGGGATTCTCTTTCGACTTGTCCACGGCACTCTGATATTGATCGCTCCAGTAAGAATGTTGGAAGCCATGGTCCGGATACGTGCAATTCAAATTTCGGGAATTGCAGTTCATGCATGGTGGACCGGTTTCATCACATTTTTGTGTCGTGATTTACATTGTACACAGCCATCTCTAGACTTTTTGTGTGACCTTCGCAGAGGCATCTCTTAAGAAACGAGTATGTTGAGTCGAAACTCAACACGCGGGCGAACCGCTCCTTTCTAAACCAAAAACAATGTGCGGTGAGCACAATTGAATAGACGGTGTTTATTGCTAATTTGAGGATATAAAACGAAGTCTATATCTTAATTACAGATATACGGCATTTCTCCCACCCACTTATCTTGAGTGGCCTCATCCATCACCCATCGCGCCACACTAGCTCGACTAATCCACATACCATCCCGGCCATTGCCCAAAAAGGTCGTCTCAATAGGACGCATTCCTCCATTTGTCAACCCTCCCACTCGAAATAATGTCCATTGAGCTTCTTCAACAGGTAGGAACGTAATATATCCTCCCACGGATATCATTTCTTCGAATTGGCCACGTGTAGAAGGAAAGACCTTCATCGTCCATTCGCCCACGCGCCATTTAAACGATGCCACATCATACGAGCCCTTGAAAGAAGGCGTACAAAGAATGAGTACCCTTCTCGTACCTTGAGAGACTAGCTTTGGAATGAGTCTTTTATAGCCATCTGTGAGAGGCTAAATTCGTCCAGTTATAGATCAGCAGTTTTCTACTGTGGCTGTTTCAGAAGGATATTCATACCGTTCCTGTATTCCCATATGGTGGCCCGGAAAATGAAACAAATGCATCAGCTCCGCATCGTGAGACCATATCCAAAGTCTCTTCATCTTCTAGTAATCCCTCGATAATCGTGATTCTTCCGTTGTTGACGACTTCAGTTGGTAGCTTGTTCTGACATCGAACGAAAACCGTGAGCGTATGCTTTTCTTCAAGGGCATTCTTGCAGAAAATATTTCCCGATGGCACCTTCATAAACAGTCAGTAATTTATCTATACTGGAATCCATAACTAGACAATGGTAAGTAATCCACATACCTGTAGCTCCGAAAACTAAGAAGTGCATGATGAGCCTCGGTTTGCTCCTCGTTTCTTCTTTATCTCTTCAAAAGGATAGAGATGATGAAGTCGGTTTCCCGCCATTGCTCTGCGATTAAATAGTAATTCTCATCCGCCGGAATCTCTGGGCCTTGCAGTAATTCACATAGTCTTTCCATCTCATTGGAGGTGCAGAATGGAAGCTCCACTCGAATACGCCGCGATGTCACTCAGAAGGGAAAGCAATACGCGTCCAATCAGAGTCGAGTCTGACTTGGACATCAAACTTTGATGTCCAAGGCAAGATGGCCTGCAACATTCAATGTTGCAGGCTCTTTTGCGAAATGGATATTTGAATCTTCAGTGTAGTTTTTTTGCAAATAATTATTGAAAGAACATTCATGATTTCTAGCCAAGCGATATAAACAATAGTCAAGTTCAGCTTCAACATCTGAATTGAAACTTATATACAAATTTTAGTCCATATCCGCCGTTCAAAAAATGGCTGTCGGCAGGGGGGAAATTATCGCCGAGTCGAGCCGTAAATACAACTGCAGTCTGTGTTTCCAGCGACACTATGCATGAAATAAACTGTCTCTTCGCGAGGGATACTCGCGTTTTTCATTCTTGAGACCTGCCCGCCCAAGCAACTGAAACATAATCATCAAGCCCGGATCCTGTGTAGATCCCAGTGAATACAGAAGAAAGAACACCAAGCCAGGACAGGTAAAGCGAGTTTAACACAGCCATGAAAGAAGAAAATTGAAGGGAAAAAAAGAATCATCTGGCGCCTCGATCGCGAAGCAGACCTGCTTGCTTCCAAATATAGTTGTAATTGCCAAGTGGTTGGAATCCAGAGAGGTGAAGTTCGATAGCTGACCTCAAGCTGATTTCAAAGGTAGAGGTAGACATGTACCTGAACATCATGTTCATGCAGGTACGGATCGATACATGCACGTCATGTCGTATAGACGCAAGAGGAACGGCTAGTGGAAGTAAGGAGGAACAAGATCTGCAGGGCAATCACATCTAGAACCTAGGAAGTGACATTCGAGAATTGTGTATGCTCCTCGATATGGCGTTCGGGAAAGAAAAGGAAATAAAAGTCGTGATTTTTAATAGGGGGGCAGGGCGAGTCAAAGCTCATCGGCGCTTGAGCTCACTGGCGAGGCAGTCGAGAATCTATATATCATCAGTAACGGAAGCATTTCTAAATTTTGGTTTTGACATACCGTCTCCGAGACAGCTCCCTGGTTGTAAAGGTACTTGCCAAGGCCACGGACCACCTCGAGCTGCTCGTCAACCGACAGGCCGTTGATAGCGGTTTCGATGATGTCGCCCACGGAAGCCTTATAGACGGCAATGAAGCTGTGATAGTACATGAAGGCGAAGAAACCCATTATGAACTGGCAATCCATGCGGTCAGTGATACCACCATGGCCGGGGATGGACTCGCCAAAGTCCTTGATGTTGAAAGTACGCTTCAGACCGGAAGCAAAGAATCCACCGAAGGGAGCGATGAGAGAAGCAAAGGTAGCGAATCCGAGGATGTGGAATTGCATAGGCTCAATCCAGAAAGTCTTGTCAAGACCAAACAGCTCGAGGGAGAAGGGCTGCGGGACAAAGACCGGGTTCAGATCGCATTGCAGACCGGTCAAGACGTTGGCACCCAGATCATTGACCGGGCAGATGAAGTACTTGTAGCGCATCAGAACATTGGTCATGAAGTAACCAAAAATAATGGTGCAAATCCATGCCCCAAGGAAACCCTCCACGGTCTTCTTGGGGGACAGCTGGATGAGCTGGGTGCGTCCGAAAGTGATACCGCAGACATAAGCGAAGATATCATTCGTGATAACCAGCGCGGCAGGCAGGAAGAACCAGATCATTCCCTCGAAGATGTTGTTCATCACAAAGTGCGCTTGCACGATGATCAGATACAGTGCCATGTGGGTCCAGGCGAACTGGGTGAATTGGAACCGGTAGTGACGCTTCTGCAGAGATCCCACGAAGAAAACGAAGCCTACAGTGATCAGCACGAGAAGACATTAAAACATAAAAGGACCAGGAGAGAAACTTGAGCTCACTTACCCATGACGTAAAGAGAAAAGCTAATAAAACGGTGGTGGGCAGCCAGAGGAAGCAAGACCTTGTCTACAAGCAAAATGTGCTTGAAGTAGTAGATCACACTTTCTCCGTAAAGGAAGTACATTGTCGTCGCTAGGAAGTACCAATTCAGAGTCTTGGTGAAGCGGAGGTTCTTCTCCTTACTCGGAACATTGGCGATGGCAACAACTTCCTTGAACGAGACAATCTGAATTGCAGTAACCAGACCAATGATATAAATGTGACCGGAAAACAACGCGATAAAAAAGCCCGCAATCATCACGAAAGTCCATATCGTCCGGGTGATGAATGTCTGCTTTTTCTTCTCGTATTCGGATTGAGCGGGTTTCTGTTTAAACCAACAAGAGGATTTAGTTAGCTATATCCTAGCGCGCAGATGACAATTCTATACTCAACTCACCTCCTCGGGAATTGTGGACTGCTTCGAGACGGCGCCATTTTTGCTAGGACTGGAGGGTTCCGAGGGAGCATCGCTGACGTCGGACACGCTGGGTCTCCGCTCGCTATTACGGTGCGGAAACCGAACATTACGGCGGGATTTGGACATGACTGATAAAGAGAACAAAAATGAAGAAATAAAAGGAGGGGAAGTTAAAGGGGGTGTTGAGAAGATGAGAAGAAGAGGAAGAAGAGTGGAGGTTACTAATTAATTCCAGCAGGAGCTTGCACGCTCTCATGTGAACCCGAAAGCGGTCAACGTGACGGAAGAGAGACGAGAGGCAACAACAAACCATGACAGTCCATCATTCCCTGCACTGGAATATCATATTATCCCTTTCGAACACAGCCCCAATCAGAGAAAGTGAAAGAAGAACGTGAACATCAGCAGAGGATGACCTTGCTGCTCTGATTAAGATACTCCACTTTGCGTCTTGTCAATTCCTATCGAATCCAATTCCTGCTATTGTTTTGCTTCCTTCATTCATGGCGGGGGCATGGACGATGATGAATACTTCTCGGACGACTTCGACTCCCTGCCACCGGGTACGCTGTACGAGTTAGAACAGAATGCTTATCAGGCAACACAGGCTCCGGCCAGTCAGCACCATGTTCCACCGGTCGAGCATGTTCATCCCAATGCTGGAGTTGTCACGCCTGCCCAGCAATCGGCAACCTTGAAACTGCCACCTCGACTCCACTCTGGATTGACGAATGATTATCATACACTTGAAGTTGGGGAACTGGAAGCGGAGGTACACAATGATCTTGAGGGCCAGTCGGTCCTTCATCAGGATCTCCATGCCTTGGCTGCGCAGAATGAGTGGTCAAGGCCCATTAATGGTGGCATGGGCGACGATGCGATGGACTTAGACAACTTTAGCCAGGCGAATGCATATCAAACAAACGCGCATTTGGAACAAGTGAGTGTTAGCCAGTGTCACCTCTCATCTGGGAGATCAATGACTTACAGTGTCCTATAGTTCGCGCAGGAAAAAGAACAAATGCAACGCGAGTTAAGCGAAGCTCAAGCACTTGCCGAAACAAAGGCCGGAGAAATTGCTATCATTCGCTCGAAACAAGCCAGCATGGTCCGGGAGTATGATCGTCAATTAGCAGCTCTACGAAAGGCAATGGCAGATGAGGTGGCCAAGCACAAGGTCGAGGTTGAGGCCGCTATGTCAGAAGGAAGGAAGTTGGCAACGGAGAATACTTTCTTACAGCATGATCTTGCTGAGGAGACATATCATCTAAGGAACGTCAGAGCCAAGCAGCAACGCCTCGAGGATAAAGCCCAGCCAGTAACTCCTAAGAAGTCTCGAATACTCCCTTTTCGCGATGGATTTGACGACGACGAAATCGCGGTGGTTTCTCCCAGCAAGTCTGCTGCACAGTCAAAACGAGCCACTCCGACTCATCCAGGGAAACGAAAGCGACAGGCAAGCCAGGAAAGTCTTGCTCCATTACAACTGAGTCCTGCTGGAGAGGTGATGATGGCCGATGCTCCCTCGGAAGATATCCCTGGCGTCAATTCAGATGATAATCACAGGTACTCTCGTCGGGATGCCCGTGAGGAAAAGTATATGAAGAAGCTCTTGAATCACCGCCTGATTCCAAGCGAAGAGACCGATATCGAAGCGATGGCCCAATTTTATTTCCCATCGGAACCCCGAGGACCTGTATCTAGGATTCTGCTCGATGAAATTGCTACTCTGAACAAGGGGAACTTTATTGTGGACTATATACATGCGATCGGCCCAATCTGGCAGCGTGCAATGAAAGAGAAATTCTACGATCCTATTCCTCGATTCATGGCTATCACTCGATACGTGTTGTCGCTGGATGACATCCATCTTGAAGATCTCATAGCACCTTTGGTGAACGTATTACAATATTCTGTGGAAGTCAACGCAGCCAAACGATTCGAATTTTCCCCTGCGCGCGCTCTTCGTCAGTCTCCTCAGACGCCGCAGTCTGAACTACAGCCTCTAGTCGACTCGACCGAGTGTCTGCGGCTACTCTTCCAAGTTGCATGTGAGCTACTTCATGTTAAAAGTGCCATGAACACATTCTGGGGCCATGTCCGGCATGACTTCATCTTGGTTATGCTTCATGGATCTCAGCCGCTTAAAGATATCTCACTTACCATGCATCTGCTATCCACGAGCATTCGACCTGACTCTTTCGGCCCAATCATGCCCTCCGAGGGAGAACAAGCTGCCGTTCAAAGGTATATCGTTGATCGACTCACTCATATGCTCCACGAGTCAGCACAACCAGACGAAGGTAACGAGCCTTACACTGTCTATGACATCTGCGCGATGCGACTCGAGGTCCTACTCTGTCTAGAATCTTTAGCGTTCAATCCCGCCGCTCCCTCACGAGACCATGGCAGTGCAATCTTAGCGGTTCATCAAAATGCACTTGCGCGCCTTTTCAGGTCAATGCACGACGAACTGGATGCGCTCTACTCATCTCCACCAGAAAAAGAACTACGTTCTGCCTTAGTCAACGGACTGATGAGGTTAATTTTCGGCGTCATGCGTCGTCATGGGCCTTCCATTAATATGCAAGACAAGCTTGCATGCGTGGCTGGCAGTAAGCAGAAACATCTTGTGGTGTTGACTAGACTTGCTTTCTGTGATGGTGTCATCTTAGAGGCTGGAATTGAGGATGAGACCGTCGATATGGCTCACGAGTTGCTAGAGGAATGGACTAATCCACAAGAAGCAGAATCGCTTGCAGCAGCTTTCCCTAGTTCACGAAGAGATTAGCTGGAGATGGGAATTATCTATAGGTCGGTACTGGAGTTTTGAAATTTTGTCTCTGTATATACCCAACGTAGCCACCCTATTCAAGTTCCAAATCATCCCAGGGAAAGAAACCATCAGCAGCATTTTAGTGTAAAGTAATATTCTTCAAGCCTTACTGTATACAACTTTTGGTGCGCGCAAGGATCTATCAGACGCTCACTTGAACAACCTAGCAATTGGACTCACTCTCCTGTACAAAAGAGATGGGCAAATAGAGACTTTCAAAGAAGCATACAAAGCATCATGGGAAGCTCTCGGCTCCACACCCAAAGATCATCCCCATTCCGTGGGAAATTTGGAGACTTTTGGAATCGTTTTGATGTGGCGCTACAGAACATTTGCGACTCGAGACTTCGATGATCTAAACGAATCCATTCGAATATCAAAGTTACAATAACTTGATGTAACTTTGGATCTGACACCGGGAGTTCATCCAACGCAGTTCTCAGGGTAAACCAGACACATTATTGATTGTATCGCATCAAACGTATCAATTTGCAGACTTCAAGTCTAAGTTTCTATACAGTACATCCCGGAACTGGTGCACCTTCCAAGGTAGGTTCTACTGTATCTATTTGTATGTAATTATGATCTCTAATGATACAACACCGGCTATATTACTATGTAGGAATATCATTCTCTGCCATTTAACATGCATTCTGCACCTGACTGCGACTCGGAAGGTGGCTTTTACCTGTAATATCCATGACCTCCAGGTCTCAGATCCAACGTTCATTTTGATATTCGAAATATGGATTATTTTGAGGTTTCACCCACACGGAGATGTCCCGTTCTGACTCTCTTACCTTCCACGTACGTCCAAGAACTGAATAGAGAATAACCTACTTCGGGTTAGTTGGGTCTTCGTTTGACTGATGCGACTCATTGTTCGATACGATGATCTGAATTTCAATAAATGAAAGAAACCCGCTTGATGTTAGTCAATAACGAATACGCGTTTACCGATCATTGCCGTAATTATCAACCAGTGCCATGTGGCTTTTGTCTCTCATGTCATTTGGTGGCCGTGCCAACATAGGAGATTAACTGGCGGATTATATTGGACATTGTGAACGAGGTTTGAATTATGTGCACAGGAAGGTTTACCTCTCGAGTGACCAGATATGGATCATTATTGTTTCGGGTACGGTTGGAGAAACAATGTGTCTAATAGTGAGGTAATGTCTCCTCGTCGATGGGTCTTTCTACTGGTAGCGTAACAAATGATCTTGAAGAGGGACGCGATATCCTCCTGATGGCAGCTTTCAAGACACTCAAGCGTAGAGCCATTCTGTTATGTGAGAGGAAGGAAAACGTTCAAGACGAGGAAAGGTACTACAATTCCTATATCCAAGCTGCTCCGGGGAGCTTCGAAACCATCGGGTCACGTGTATTCCCCAGTACTTCAGGGATCCCTTGGTCTTCTGGTGTTCAAGTTTGGGGGACGATATCACGACTTAATTCGCTAAAAAGGCTATTTTGGATCTGTCACAGTACTTAGAATACAACAGCATCGCCCGTCTATTGTAAATAACCTCCGAATAATGACGACGTCGAGTTGATTGGAGTACAGGAAGGGCATTTGAGATATCAGGCAGACAGACCATGTCAACACTTCGTAGAGTGAAGTAGGTGTAAGTAGTCCCATGTCAAAACTTAATTTTATACATTGGACGAGCCTTATCGACAAGGACATTCATTACTACTACAAGACTACTTGATATTCTCTTCTCCATACTCAAGTCATTGACCCGAGACATGATGAAAAGAAATAGAATCCACAAGTGGAAAGTGCCAAAGAATACGCCTGTCAATGACCCGAAAGCCGTTGAACAAACTGTTCCGCCGCGCTGTGCAATGCAGGGACCAATCTGTGGTGGGCCGCCTTCATGATCGCAGCCACCCAAACAAGGTAAGTATGAAGAAGAAAAAAAAAAGGAGTGGAAGGGCGGATGAGGTTGAGTCAATTTATAGGCGGGAGTCAAGGCGAGTCACGGGAACACTGCGCTAGTGGTAAGCGAGAGGGTGTCGGCCAATCAGGAGCTTGTAGTCCCATGCAGGGGATTATCTAAGAGCACGTGATTCCGCAAGGCAGTAAGGCAAAAACACGTGTGCTTCTGATGCCTTAATACGAAGGCTTTAATAAAGGATACACACGTGACTGCGGAAGTTTTGGAGGAACAGCCTCAAGATTCGGCCGGACCAGACGACTCGCAATCGATCTCTCTTCTACGCTCGTGTCCCTCACAGTTGCCACAATGAGAAATAGGGCCAGCAACTCCTTATCCAAGGGGGTATGTCCCAATTGATATCCTCGTTGCATTCTCTCTCGAAAATCACTAATACCTGTCCTATCCAGAAAATCCGTCAATCATGGAGCAAGTACAACTTGTATAATTTGCAACGATTGCGAAGCCCGGCCACCGCGAACCGTACATTCTTCCAGCAGAAATGGACCGCCAAGGCTCTTGGACGTGCCTATCACGGTGAACAGGTCCGTGAAGGTCAATGGAAGCGCATGTTCTCCAAGCGCATCCGCAGCGTCATCCCCATGGACACCACCGACCTTGCCGCCGATGATGGATCCAAGATCTCTGCCGGTCGGGGCTCCGGTCTTCAGACCCAGGGCGACAAGGGTCGTCCTTCCAAAATCATTCCCTACACCCAGATGGCTTTCGCACCCCTCGAGCGTCGGCTGGATGTTGCCATCTTCCGATCTCTCTTTGCCAGCAGTACACGACAAGCGCGTCAATTCGTTATTCACGGAGCTGTCACCGTTAACGGACAGAAGGTAAAATCTTCCATATCCCTATTCATCGTTGTACCCAGCACCTAAATACTAACTTAACCGCCACCAGATGCGACACCCCAGCTATCTCCTAAACCCCGGTGATCTTTTCCAAGTCGACCCGGAGCGTGTGATGTTTGCTACAGGTGCCACCAAGACGAAATTCGAACGACGTGAAACTCGCCAGCTGAAGCAGAAGGATGAAAAGGACGAGGAAGTCGAGGGAGAAGCCGAGACCAAGTCCGAGGAGGCCGCCGAAACGAAGCCGGAGGGCGAAAAGGAAGATAGCCGGGATACCCTCAAAGCCTTGATGTCCCAGGCTAAGAACATTATGTCCACAGACAAGGATGTCTTGCCTGCCAAGCGCAAGCAGGAACTCCGTGGTTTCCAGAAGGCCGTCCGCCGTGTTCTGTCTCGTTCCGGAACCAGCACGATTCTCACAGACAACTTGGAGGCACAATTCTCCGAGCTCACTCTTATGTTGAACGCGAAGCGTGCCGAGAAGAAGCCCGCTAAGCAGTCCAAGCAGCAGTCCAACTCAGAGGAGTCAACTTCCGCTGCTGCCACCGAGGAGACTGAGGTCGCTAGCGACAAGCTTTCTGAGGCCTTCCAGGCAGCTGCCGAGGGCGCTGACGTCGATGCCTCGGAGCTGACTGACGAGGAGTTTGAGATCCTCAAGCGTGCTCTTACCCAGATGCGCGACAATCCAATTGACCACTCCAAGCCCTATGCTACTCCCTGGCGCCCGCGTGACTACATGTCCGCCTTCGCTTTCATCCCCCGCTACCTCGAAGTTAACCAGAACATCTGTGCCGCTGTGTATCTGCGCCACCCCGTCGCTCGTCCCGGATCGGCCGAGGTGCCTACCCCCTTCGGCGAGAGCATCAGCACCCCGGCTTACGGTTGGTACTTGAAGAGACGCTGGTAAAGGAGATATGCACGTCATGCTTTGTTTACTCTGATCTCTTTGCCTTGTCTCTATTATCCTCCCTTTCCTATCTATTCCCGACGAGTGTATTACTGCTCTCCCTATCTGCATATCTTCTCGGGTGCTCATAGATCCTCCCTTGTTTTTCATTTTTAGCTGGGAGAGACCCCTTTGAGCACGGTGTTGGTTTTTCTTGTCTTGTTATTATTGGAGCCTCACGCTCTCCCTGTACCACCATAGCCATGATTCGATTGTAAATGGATATAAATTTCACCTAAGATCTGAAGTCTAAGATAGTATTTGCATAAAGAAAATGGTCTCTGTTAGCATGTCTGGTTGATCTCTAGTATAGACTCGTGGACCAGCCTGATCATGTCAAACTTTAGTAGAAATCATGTTGTTTTCGATGAAATTCATCCCAAAGCGACGACAACGCTTGAAGTTTATACGAATATATCTTCCCCTTAATGGGCGGGGAGCAAGGATAATTCATTATTATCGTCTTTGAGTTGTGGCAAACCAGCGTATTCTATTGCAGTCTCATTGAAATGCTAATTCTCGATTCAACTCAAGTACTAACTATATAAAGATATTCAAATGCCCAACTACAAATTATAGAAATCAATGCCGAGTACATTAAAGTGCAAAATCCTCTGAAAAAGACCAAAGTGGGGTTCCCGCAAGACACGCCAAGCGCAATAACCACCGGTGAAAATTACCGCCCGCTCAAAATTGCAACACGCCATTCCGAATTTGCATTTCTCCTCTCCGTTTTCCCCAGGATCGACAATCGCCTTATCAAAAGAGCTTCGCGACATCCGATCCAGTCCCATTTGTACGACCCTAATTGCTCATATCGCTAGCAAATACCTATTTCATCCCTACTGAATAACGCCATTTTCAAGGTTCTACGTCTCATCTTACTTTGAAAACGTCGAACTTCCCATCTCATATCCCTGATGCCTTCGGATATATCCTAGAGTGTCAATCAGTCCACCTGCATAGATCGGACCAGAGATACAGAACGACCACGTTCAACGACTCATGGAAAAGTAGAAGAGACGGATCCGTCAATCTACACACGTCACCGCTATCATCCAAATCACTACGCCAAAGACGGAGTCCCTTGTATCTCAATACCAGTACCGCCAACACCGCGGCAAGCCGGTCAAATTTCCGTGTCCGCATGCGAAACTCCTTCCAGCACTATAGGACCGTGAGACGCCAGCCGACGACAAACGCGAAAGTAATTACCACGAGTCAATGCATATTGGCCCTAGAAGCGAAGTCTGCCCGCAAGCAAGTCGCGAGATTTGAAGTACGATGCAGTCCGACGTACGAGGAACTAAACGCGCAGCCGAGCACCCGAATGAGGATGAGGATAGCTCGCGCAAACATGGCAAAAGACTAACTACCAAAGAAGAAGTCTCATTATTCGAACTATGTAATCGACACGCCGACACATTCGGTAGACGCAGTGATATATGTAATTGGTGGAAAACCATTGCAACAGAATTCACGCTTTTACATGGTCGACCTTATTCGTGGCACTCAGTGCGGAGAAAAGTCGAGGTAGTCACGAAGCAAAGAATAAAATTCCTCGATGAGCAACGACAAAGACAACGTGATTTCTCAGGGTCGAAGACTCTAGAGGATGTGATGAATCCGCAATGGTGTGCTGTTTTGGATACTTGGATTCCGAACTGGCAGCGGTGGGAAGAATCTGAGGCGCGACGCATTGCGAAGAGGGATGAGATGATTATGCGACGGAGGTCGAATAAACCTGGGGATCAGTGGAGATCTCCTGATGGTCAGGTAATGGGTCTGGAGATGGAAAGGGTCGATTCTTCACCGGCAAGTCCTGGTGCCGTGGATATTGGAACGAGTCATTCTTTTCAAGATGAAGGTTCTCATGTTCCCGGTGATGTACTTCGAATCTCAAGCTCAACTCCCACGCCTGCGTCTTCAAATGTTGTACCGCATGCATTCGAGAAACCTTCAGCACCGACTGCCAATGCCGTTAGACTCCCGCCTGGATTTGAAAACATGTTCTCCAATCCCGTTCCTATCAACCAGGTTTCCACCTCTCCTACTCCTGTTGCACCAGGCACTACATTACAAGATCCCTCGAATAACACACGCATGTTCGGCGCCGTCATGGAAACACTCGGAAAACTCAATAAACATCTCGACGCTGCTTCCGGTGGAAATACCGATGTTCGATCCTCGCCTGTTATATCGGCTCTTGTTCAAGCTGCCTCTGAGTCAGGTTCCCAAGCTGCATCTACCCAGGATGCTCAGCGAGAGATTCAACAGTATGCTGGATTATACGATATCAATCGAATCAAGGATGAATTGCGGCAGGAGATCAAGGCTGAACTTCGACATGAGATGAGGCGTGATCGTGCGGCATTGGAAGAGAAAATAGATTCGGTTCAACGGACGCAGGAAATGATCCTCGAGATGTTACGACAGGAACCTGCTTGATATTTATTCTGAGTCTATTATTTTCTATTTTGTTACTTTTGGTCTCTGCTCTGCTAGCAGATATTGGGAGATCACTATTTGTTCTCCCTTGGTTATGATACCCATTTATGCGCATGGTTAGGTTACTTGTTAGATGTCTCAATTTTTTGCAAATACGCCTTGTTGGATAGCAGGGAAATAATACTGATGATGAAATATTGGTACGATAAAACAATAGGCAAGCTGATTTGAGGAGACCTGGCCTACTTTACGTGTCCGACATCAAGAGAACTATGTACACTGGTATACGCATCTAGTCAATTCAGCCTCAAGTCAGTTAAGCTTCAAAGGATGCTTGTGGAGTGACCACTTGAATAAAATCTACACTAGTGTAATTGACTAGTAAATATTCAACCTCAGGTAACACTATATCTACTTCTAATAATTCTACGAGAGGTCAGACTTCATGGAACCAATGATGATTTCTACTCTAGAACAAGGAACCACAACGAACAAAGAAAAAGTAGTCATCGGCTAAATTACAGATAATGGTAGATAGGAACAGGGATGCACTGCGGGAATCTTTCCACGGGAAGAGAAATTCCAGAACCCCGTGGAGGAAAAAACGACCCAAGTCAACCGGCTCTTCCGAGCCTTTTTAATTAGGACCAAGAAGCCAAGGTCCGTACCGTCGAATCATTCTATCTAGTAGTAGAAGGTCTCGTCAACGGTACGGCCACGCATCCACTTTGGCTCAGAGCCACGGACGTAGATGTCCTCGAAGAGAATGCGGGAGTTGTTCTCGGGAACGGCCATCTGCTCGGCCTCGGCGACCTCAGCATCGACGTGAGCGCGGGCCTCCTTGTCAATGCCCTTGAGCTCCTCCTCGGAGGTGACACCCCACTCGAGCATCTTCTGCTTAAGACCGGCGATGGGGTCGTTGGTGCTGCGCATGCGCTGGATCTCCTCACGGCTACGGTAGGTGGTACCGGGGTCGGACATGGAGTGACCACCGTAACGGTAGGTCACGTACTCGAAGACGAGGGGGCCGTTGCCGGAGATGGCGTAGTTCTTTCCGTACTCGACGGCGGCCTTGGTGGCCAGGACGTCCATGCCGTTGACCTTGATACCGGGGATGTACTGACCACGCTTGTAGTACTCAGTCAGGGCGGAGGAGCGGGCGGCGGAGGTACCCATACCGTACTTGTTGTCTATTGAGTGAGATTAGCATATAGTTCGAGCGATCGTATAATATATTTATAGAATGACATACTCTCACAGCCGAACAGAGCGGGGAGGTTCCACAGCTTGGCCATGTTGAAAGCCTCGAACACTTGACCCTGGTTGGAGGCACCGTCACCGTACAGGATGATAGAGGTGTTGGGCTGCTCGTTGTACTGCTGGGCGAAGGCCAGACCAGCACCGACGGGAACTTGAGCACCGACGATACCGTTACCACCGTAGAAGTTCTCGGCGAACATGTGCATGGAACCACCCTTGCCGTACGCGATACCCTCGCGGCGGCCCAGAAGCTCACCAATGATCGACTTGACGGTACCACCGCGCATCATGGCGAAACCGTGGCAACGGTAGGCAGTGATAACCTTGTCCATACGGGTGATAGCGTGCTCGATACCAACGGCGACAGCCTCCTGTCCAGTCGACAGATGGCAGAAACCGCGAATCTTCTTCTCCTTGTAGAGACGGTCGGCGGCCATCTCCATGCGGCTATAACAAAAAGAAACTCCAGTTAGAACAAGCTTCTCGTGTAGGAATTAACGGGTAAATGCGAGCACATACCGCATCGAAACCATGTCGCGGTACATCTGCTTCAGCTCCGCCTTGGTGGTCTCCAGGGTGTATGGAGGGGGGTCGAGCTCGTAGGTCTCGAAGCTCTCATCGGAGAGACGGACAGTGAATGGCTTGTCATCTTCCTGTTACAGCGCAAAGAGGAGCGTTAGCATTGAGTTCACGTTGGCCTCGAATGGCAAATTCCAGTTTTCCGGAAGGTATCTCAACAAACCTTGGGGATGTTCTCGGCGTGCGCGGAGGCGGCGTCGGTGGTGACAGAGCGACGGGTGATAGGGGTGAAAGCCTGACGGCGCAGAGGCGCGACCTGGCGGATCGCAGAACGGAAGAGCATGGTGGACGTGGGTTCCCAATTGACGATGGGAGAAGGATGAGGTTTGATAGCGACACTTTTCCGTGAGATGTTGGGAACAAACTTTCCCGATTACTTAAGCGCTTCCCGTTCGGGGGCGGCCGGTGTGGCTGCTGCAAACAAGCCAAACCCGGAGCTGGCCTACGCTGGACAATTTCAATGGGGAAGTGTACAGCATCATGAAAGGTATAGTTGTGTTGAAATTGATCGATTTTGTTAGGTGAATATGATCTTCCACTTATTTCCTACTCGAAAGGTCAGTTGGACCGGATATCCCAATTGCCCTCGATGGTCTCCGCCCTTCTCCGGCTAAACCCTACTTTGCCCGGATGGCCCCAACAGGAATGCCTAGAGATAGCAAGTATTCCTTAGGGGCGAAGGAACAATCCGGCTTACGATTCAAGTGATCAACCGGGTTTTCTGAATATGAATTCTCTAAGGGAACTGTGTTCCGGTGTCTCACAGGTTTCTCCGGAACAGTTCATTCATTGCCAGTGGCATATTTGGTGCTCCCAACAGATAGATATCGAGGTTTCCAACTTGTATTTTGGAGTTACTGCTGGCGATTTAGTTAGTGGTCTGCTTCCACATTGATGCATGATATAGCACATCTAGTGATTATATCTAGCAACAGCTGGCGATATATCATATTGATACTTGTTCCAGCTGGCCCTTTGATAAGTTAGGACTAGTGGTTTTCAAGGCTAAAAGAAAACTGATAGCCTCCAGTCGGATCACTCCCGTTATAGGGCCAGCGCCTCACTTGAAGTTGACATTGGTGGGTTCAAATTCCAGCCCACCTCAAATTGAACCTAGACAACTTGAACCTTTCTCAAGTTTGTCACGAGGACTCTCGCCAGGTGCTTCTCGTAGTGCTGGCGCCTCAAAAGTACCCTTGCGTATAGGGGACACAAATCCGGACGCACCCGAAAGAATCAGACCAAGAATCTTTTGAGGAACCTCGTGTCGTGTATTTTGTGATACCAGTTACGATATATCTCAAATTTGATAATAGATATGTCTGATTCCAAGGATTTCCTGCCCATCTACTCGTCCAGAGGACCAGCACTAATGCAAAACAAACTTGTAGAGTTATTCCCCGAGCAGCACCAGGGCATACTAGGAAGCATTTCAAGTTGATAAGTCCAATATTCCACTTTCAAGGTTGGACGTTGACGTTCTTACTTTATGTTCGCCCCACCGTGACAGTTGATACATCAATTCTCACTTCTTCACCTGGACAGTTGATGTCTCTATATGTCCCTTTTGTCTACGGAACTAGGTCAAATCTGGCTATGTATTCAGCATTGATTGGCAAGGGAAGATCCGTTATCGACCGTGCACCCCTCCATCATGCTTGGTCCATGCAGTTGATCACTGACACTGACACTGGCGCTGACTGGCACTTGCACTTGCATGAATCTACACCAGAGCTATCGGGTGTCAGAATCCAGCCCCAGAAGCACAACATAAAATTCCTCCTCGTACAAAGATCGACACAAAAACAATACAAGATAAGCAAGTGTTTAGATCGGAGCACACCTGAAACCAAGCGACAGTATCCAATACACAAGAATGAGATAATTCTCAACGGCTGGCTGAACTGGGTCCAGACATACTTCTTCTACACTAGTGGGCGGCAATGAACCGAACAGCTGGAATCGCCTTCCATGGATCAGGATTCACCGAGGGTTCCATTGCCTGGGATATATTAGTGTGGTTTGTGCCGAAGACGAGGATAATTGTTTCAAAATGGAGTTTCAGATGGGTCCAGAATTGTACAATCTGATCTGAGCTCATGCCATGGGTTCAAATGTTTGAAATATAGATCAGGATCCAATAGATCGGGATTCATATGGGTGAAGAGTTTTTATCGGTGTCGTCATTGTAGACATTCCTCAAACATGCTATCTAAATGATGTATGGATATACACACAGAGTATTGCTACTGCTATATATAGTTTGCTCATGAAACTTGAACATCCTGCGTGATTACGCAGCTGGGCGTTATGAAACATTTGCCCGATGAATTTCTAATGATGATATCGATGAATATCAGTATGGAAAAGGCGAAAAACGAAAACGAAAACAAATCTGAACATGTAATATACAAAGAAATGAGATGCAGAGTGCCCTGCATATGAATTTACTTCCGTATACATGATGCTCTCTCTTGAAGATACCCAGTGTCACCCCGACCCGAAGTAGATCCGACCCCTGATTCAATCCAGTCCTATCGTCACCATGCATGTGCACCATGCACTTCTGCACACTAATTCCTTTACTGCACGAGTGTGTCCCATTTTTTTTTTCAATGCACCTCAATCAAGACACACTACTTCTGCACCTAACAACGCGACAAGGTACCAACAGCCCCGCCAACGTAGGCATAGCCGTTTAATTCCAAAACCTTAATCGGAATATCTGCAACTAGCAAAATCCGCAATTCCTGGTTATTTACACCGTAGAGCATACCCATACACACTAACTAGAAGTGGTACAAGTAACTGACTGAATATTTCACGCCTTGCCAATGAACCTGACTCAATCCCAACCCGGAGATCCCACCAAACTCGCATAACAAAGTACATCCCTCTATTTCCGTAAATTGGACCTTCCAAACAGATTCACAGAGCACTGGTAACGAGCTACTCCATAGTACCACTCACAAGCCGAAGCCGAAGTCCCTCCCACACTCATTGGATACACCCGCCCTCTGAAACACCGGCCTCCAGCGATCCCAAGCACGGATATCACAGTGCTCAAAGACCCGACCCTACACTACCTTTCGTCCCTGAACTGATCCACAACCCTTACAAGAATCGAATTCGTAACAAAACGTACGAAAACTAGTCGTAACACCACGCAAAACGGTTTCCCATCACGCTTGTAACTGTACTCCGCCCATACATACAATATCCAAGTTAAAAATTTCGGCAGAATCAAGATACACTTGAAAAGTCAAGATTGAGGCTTGCAGAAGCAAGCTCGCACTGCAGTTGCAGCATTCGCTCAGTTTACGGAGCATAGTCTCCTTTTTGATTGGGGGATTCCGAGATGCGAAGGTGTTGTGTTTTTTGCGACCCCCGGCGTAAGCTTTGAGCGTTGATCTTAATGCGGGCGACTTGGCACACGCAGTAGTTCCCTGCATGCAGTGAGAAAGGGAGATGTCTGAAATTTGAGGATTGTAGCTGTTTTCCTCTAGGAGAGTGTGTACACTTCAATACTGTGGATTATGTATGTGAGTATTACGTGGAGGGGTTGGATTTCTGATAGTTTGAGTATATCATATAATAGACAACTGGTAGTACATAGAAAAAAAAAGGACATAGACAAATGGTTCTGCTACTGTAGATAGTGTACAACAGCTGTATCAGGATCGGGGATACTGATAAACTTGGCGAAAAAAAAACAAGGTGGAGACGGAAGCAGAACTGGGAATACAGTACTAGGCTTACGGACTCAGACCAGACCACATCAAAACAGACCAGACCAGACCACGAGCTCGGTCGATCATAATAGTCGTCATCGGCCGATGGGGCGATTAATATGGGTAGGGCCCGGTGGACAGACAAAGGTCTTGTTGACAGCTTAGGGGGGTGGCCAACTACGGAGTAAATGTCTAAGCTAATGGATGACCGTCCCACATGGTGGATGACAACGAAGAGTCTTGAACAGGTTTGTAGTGAGTACAGTACAGTGCATAGCTGTATACGGCAATCCACCATTGACAGACAGACATACTATGTATGTACAATTTGTCTCGCACACTGCTGATCATGTTGAATATGAGATTTTCCTCTGTACGGAACTTCTTTTGTGGTCGAGGTTCTTTGAAGATTCTCAAATACGGGTATAGACTCAAAATTGGGGGTGGACTGAAAGTCTGGAGTGTCCGGAGAAGATACTCCAACGTGTTTAATTCTCCGATGGGTAGCTGCCAATCAGGCTATTCTGTGCTGTGCTGCAGTGGACAGGTCGAGTTGACTGGTCTCCATATGTACTACTACAGTACAGTATTATGTATGCTGGATGTCGTGACAGTTAGTTTTATGATACTCTGCGCGGAGTAGACTACCACATGCATTATCTCCATTCATAATAGTACATACTGTACCTGAAATTTTTCAAAAACAGTCTGGTCTACTCCGTACTCTGCGCACTAAAACGAGATCTGCACATAAATTATAGCCGAAAAAAAACTAGTTCAGTCTTACCTAGACTCCCACTGCAGACTACAGTACGCGTTCTCATTTCCCGGAGAAACGGAGCAACCAGGCTGGGACTCACTACGAAAGTGGAATATGACAGGGGAGATGCCGATCCGGCATTGACCCTTTTCAGCACTTCAGTGGAGGACCATGTCAAGGCAAGGACCTCTCAAAAACCAGCAGCGGGACAGATCAGCGCAACGCGAAGCGAGTACCGGTATCCCGGTTCCACATCGCAGTCTCGTGGGATAGAACGGCGCGCGTGGCGAGAGCTGTCTAGGGCCTGAATGGAGTCAGTGATGTGCAGTTAATCTCCCTTAGTTCTATTGCTTGTGGTGGTTTTTTGCACATCGGTTGACTAGTGGTGGGACGACGGGCGAAGTGTGGGGATAGATTAGCGGTCGATAGTGCGGCGAGAGCGCGGCTCATGTGGCGATGATGGGAAGGGGTTCAGGGTTAGCAGAGCAGTAGACCAGAGTAGAGCGGAGGGGGAGAATTACTCCGTACGGAGTAGTCTGATTTGTATCGAATCGGAT